>Ga0181374_1000049_pt1 | contig 37446 bp, 45 predicted proteins | sample LowvirmetaG_2_FD_130086 | JGI IMG/M metagenome (GOLD analysis project Ga0181374, IMG submission 130086) | Marine viral communities from the Subarctic Pacific Ocean - Lowphox_10 viral metaG | ecosystem: Environmental > Aquatic > Marine > Oceanic | place: Subarctic Pacific Ocean | collected...
CGCTCAATGAAGACCTGTCTTGCAGCTTTGATCCCTGCAATGTTTGCCTCAATCTGAGCGTCCTCAGCCTCCTGTCTTCTATCAGCCTCCAGCTTGCTCATGTAGGAATCATAGTCCTTTGCCCTTTGTGGCCATGAGAACTTAGAACTCCATGCCTCCAGAACCTTCCTGTATCCATCCACCCTCCCCATCTCACTTGCTGTGAGCTTGATGGTTCTGGTCTTCTTTGGGAGCTTGTAATAGACCTCAAAGGCTTCATATGATTTGAAGGTTTCACCCTCCATCATCTCCCATGATTTTCCACTATCGCTCATGATCATGTCTCCATAAAAAAGGGGAGAGCATAAGCCCTCCCCATATCGGTTGTGATTGATTAGATGTATTCATCCAGGCTGATCTGTCCATCCTTGTAGGATTCCAGGTCAAGCCCTTTGGTTGCAGCTATGAGGGACTCAGCAAGCTCCAGGGCTTCATCCATCGAGTCCACATAGCCCATGTATCGTCTCTTGGCTGAGAGGACAGCACAGCCCATATCAGGGTGTGTGCAATGAGGCTCAAGGAAGACCTCTCCAGGGTATGAGCAAGCCCTGATCAGTTCCCCCAGGACAGCCTTTGAGCTGTTGCTTGAAAGGACAACGTTGTGAGGCTCCATCCCAAAGCTCTCCTTTTCCTTGGAGATCCAGGTGGAGTTATCTGCTGGATGCCACACAGCAAGCTGTCTTGCGCTCCCTATAACAAAGGCATCACCCCATGTCTCATCATTGCCCATGAGGATCTCCTTGGTTTTCACCCAGATCCCATTCCTCACATGAGCATCCCCCAGGACATCCTGAATGTTCCCCACCTCATCAAGTCCACACATGAAGAACCCAAAGCCCTCACAGTGTTCTGAGAGGTCTCCAATGATGCCTTGATTGACCAGACAAGACCCAGCAAGATCATCCTCACACCACATGATATGAGAGGGCTTGTAGCCCATGATCTCCTTTGGCTTGACCTTGTTGTAGTCGCCTACAATGATGGTCCATATATTGCTTGACGAATCGGTTATGATGTGAGCGTTTTTAATCTGTGTGATCACACACTCATCATGAACAATCTTGCTTAACTTCTTCATTACATCTCCACTGTAATATTATTGCATGTAGGTAATATAGGAGAGATCACATGTGCGTGATCCCTCGCTATTACCAGATCTTTCCCAGTCTACACTCAAGTCATCGTTGACACAAACTTCATCACACGAAACAGGTGTTCCTCATGTGTCAGTGGTTTGACTTTGACGAACACCCCAGCCTCAAGATCTGAGAATGGAGAGATGGATCTCTCACCCTCAGTGAGGGTGTTCAGGATGATCTTGTCTGTATCCATGCTCATGACCTTCCTGTCATCTTCCCAGATACATCCACACCCCTTGATCTTTTGACCCCTGAGGACTTTCCCCCTTGGGAGTTCAACATTCCTCTTAGCAACCACATCCACCCCATTGAGAGCATCCATGATGCCTCCAGCAAGGTTGTCAATGTCTCCCACCCACCTTCCATCATTGAAGACAAAGAGAAGCTCAAGGAGAACGTTCCCTGAGTATTTGTGAGTGATGTTTTGCTCAGCGATGAAAGCAACCTTTGTCTTCCACTGCTTCATGTTCTTTGGTGTCCTCATGGTCTTGTTTGCACCGCTGATAGGTCTGAGCTTTGCGATTGACCGACCTGGAACGAAAAACGTTGTACTACTCATGATCCTTCTCCACTGTTACACACTCCCCATCAGGGAGCTTGTTATGGTCTTTGGGCTGTCCCTCAACCTTGATGCTCCTGAGTCGCCCTATGCGCTCAGGATCTCCTATAATCCTTGTGAGGAGGATAACCCTCACCTGGACTGAAGTCTTGACTTTATCGCTCTCCTTGAGAATCGCGTCCATGTCTTTCTTACTCAATCCAGGGATTCCTCCTGTCTTCCTTTTGAATCCCCACTCCTTCATCCAGGCTTGAAGTTCATCCTTGAGAGTCCTCCTGAGCTTGGATGTAAACACCCCATATGGTTGATGCGCTCCCCACTCTTCAAAGAGTCTTACGCGCTCCTTGATGGCGAGGTGTGAAGCCACATCATACCCTGTGAATTGATGCCGTACCATCTTGACCTCCTGTGAGCGTCCCTGTTGCGTTGCTTTCTCTTCCATTACTGCTGACCTACCTTCACCCCTTCAAGGGGCTTAGAATCCATTACAGACCCCTTCCTGAGCTTATTTATACCATTTCCCATTAAGGGGTTCTTTACTTTCATTGATTCATGGTCGTCTCAAATTCATTGTCTCAGACGATTTACCCTCACAGCCCTGGGAACTCTCCCCTCCCCCCCCTAAAGGGGGGAGAGGAGAGTCCCAGGGTGAGTGATGCGGTGAGACAACCAGTGTGAGACAATCGATGGACGGCCTAGAATGCGGGTGAGCGATTGTCTCACAAATTTGAGACAATGAATGGGTGAGACAATGACCTGTTTTTTGAACTTCCATAATGATTTCAACCACTTGTGATTGTCTCAAATCATTGTCTCACGTTTGAGACAATGAATTTCTGAGACAATGAATTGAGACAATGACCTGTTTTAGGGGTTGTTTCAAAAGTCGTGAGACAATCAATCAACCGCCTATCATGCGCATGAGACGACACCCTGAGACAATGAATCGACCCCTTGAGACAACCCTTGAGACAATGAATCCCAAAACACCCCCATTGAGGGCATTGACTCAACCCCTTGAGACAATCGCTCAACGGCCTATCATGCGGTTGACTCACCATTGACTCAATGCCTGAGACAACCCCTGAGACAATGCTTTGACCCATGGGGAACCTCATCTGGGGCTGATGCGCGCTCTCACCCCTCATCATCAACCTCCTGGGTGAAGGATTTTGGGTTGCTTCCATCCAGATAATAGACACGTGATCCTTTTGATTTGCTGTCTACTTCTTCCCTTTCTGGTCCATCCTGATAGACCCAAACCTCCCTGGATTCTACCTCCAGGATTGCTCCAGAATCGGAGTGCTTGAAATGAGTGGGGAGGACTGATGTGAAGTCCCAGACAGTCTCCTGATCATCCTTGGAGATGTCTTTACCCAACTGCATCCCCTCAACCACCATGAACCCATCTGAGTTGTGATGAGGCTTCTCCACATCATCAGGTAAGTCCCATCCATCAGTGATCCTGATGTAGCCCTTGCTCATCAGCTCATTGATCTTTCGTGCAATGGATGAGCGGCTCCCCAGCCCCAGTGTGTTGCTGTAGGTCTCACAGAATGACCTGGAGGTGATGAGCCTCCTCTCCTCCCTTGCGAGTCTGTCCAGCTCCCTGAGGACCACACTGGACTGTCTGGAGGCTTCCAAGTCCCACCTTTGCCCAATGACCTCACCAGCAATCCTCACCTCAGCATCAGCGCGCACAAAGACACCCTGATCACCTTCAAACTTGACCACCATGGGAGAGGGGGTCTCATCAATCCTCACCTCAAAGAAGACCTTCCTTTCATGGGATTCCTCGCTGATCTTGCTGATCACCATCCCTGAGGAGTAGTATCCCCTCAATGCTCCAGCACCCCTGATGCAGTTGAATGGGTCATCCTCAAGCTCCCTCTTGGAGATCTTGGATGTGTGGTGGAGCATGATGATTGCAGCCTCAGGGTTCACCCTATCGCGCATAGCATCCACCCTCTTGAGGAATTTGATCATCTCTTGGTTGTCATTCTCAGTGTTCCCACTGAAGACGTTCACAAGCGGATCAATGACGATGACATCAGGGAGTTCACCCTCATCCCTCCAGAACCCCTCCAGGAGGTCCACAGCCTTGCTCACCCCTGTGTCATCCAGGGTGAGGTGGAACTTGTTTGTGATCTTGAAGTTGCTTCTAAACTGCTCCTTGTCCTGTGGACGTATGGGGAGGAGCTTGAGCCTCTTTTTGAGCACGCGCTTTGACATCTCCATGTTGAGATACGCTATCCTCCTGGGAGCTGGAACCTTCATCCCCAACCAGTCCCACCCCATTGCAAGGTGGAGACACATGTCCTGACACAGGAGGCTTTTCTGGGACTTGGGTGGACCAGCGATGAGGAGGAACTCACCTGGAGCCACAATTCCAGGCTCAAGATAATCATCAGGGAGGGGTGTTGGATCATCAATGAGATCCATCACGTCCAGGACTTCAGCCTCCTTGACATCCAGGAGAAGCTCAGCTCCCTCCAGCTCACCAAAGATGAAGCGCTGAGGATCAAGCCCTTGACGCTCCCTGGAGCGGTTGATGGACTCCACAACGCTTGTGACAAACCTGAGCGCGTTAGTGTACTCATCCTTGCCCTTGTTCTCAGTGATGTCCTTGAACAGTGGTGGATGGTGTTTGGTGGAGTCATACTTGAGCACCTCAAAGAGTGTCCTCTCCAGGCTCTCTCTTCTCTCCAGGCAAGCACCCACAATCATCTTGAGGGAGTTGTTCCTCCCTCCAGCTCCAGTGAGTCCACCATGAGCCTCAGTGAGTGCATCCCAGTCTGATGGGGGAGCACCCCCTCCAGGAGCTTCAATCTCACCCTCCCACCCTGAGAAGAGATCCTCCTCATAGATGTCCATGCTCTCCATCAAGTAGGCAATGGAGAACCTCTCACCATCGTTGCTCACAATGTCAACAGGACGCTTGTCATTCTCAATCTTGAGGTTGAGACTTCCAGGAACCCTCAGCACACGAGCAAGATCAAAGGTTGAGTCAAGGTGCCAACCTTTCATTTTCCATGCACGTTGAAAGTGAGCCTGAAAACGCTGGACAAAGCCCATCGCTTGTGTGCGTTGCCTCTCCCTCTCATGGTCCCCCTCAGGAGTCCCATCACTGGTGAACTCCCAGACCTCATCAAACAACCAATAACAATGAAGACCTCCTCCACTGTGGATCACCACAGTAGGCTCAATGGGGAGGGCATCATCCAGCGCCTCCAGCGCCTCCTCAGTTGAGGATGGGAGCCTCTTTGATGCGTGGACACCTGTGGAGAGATCCACATCAATCCACACTCCAGGGATGAGCCTCACATCACTCTCACTCCCCCTCCCACTCTTGATCCCCTTCTCCATCAATCCTATGGAGTAATAGATGTTCTGGTCTCGCCACACCTGGAGCTGTTTCTCCAGGGATGTCCTGAATGATCCATCCTCAAGTCCTTCAATGGGGATGAACTTTGTACGTCTTGAAGGGAGGGCAAACAAAGCAAGCTCACCCTCCTCAGCGTGCTCATATATCTCTTGAAAGAACTGTATAGCCTTGTCTGTATTCATTCTTCACCCTTGGGATCACACACACCCTGTGAGTCACCATCAGTCTCCAGGGGGAGACCGCGAAAGAACCAAGGACACAAGTTGATCCTGGAGACCCTCTCATCAATACCATTGATTGCAGCGTGCTGGTTGACAGCCTTCTCAATGTCCATAGCCCTCTTGCCATCAACCCCCACCTTCATCCAGTGATAGAAGATGGAGCGGCTCACCCCCAGGAGGGATGCAAAGGATGTCACCCCTCCTACTATACGTGCGCAAGACTCCAGCTCTCTCCTGATGAGCTTCTTCTCCTCATCTGTGATCTCTTCAGTCTCTTCCATGAGTCCCTGTATAGGATGGTCCAATTTATTTTCCATGATCATCTCCTGTGTTCATGCGGTTTTGAGCGGTTTTGCTGTTCACTGTCGAATATTTTTATACATTTTCCCTTGCAATGTGTCAAATGATATTGCACAGTGTTTGACATCAGGGGGGAAACAGCCCCACGAAACATCCCAAGAGGGACAACAGCCAAGAGGCACACAGTGAACACCATCAAGATCAAATTCAGTGAAGCTCAGACAGCCCTCCTTGATTCAGCTCATGGGGCTGAGTTCTACAACAGGGGAGGCGAGCGCCTCACTGTTGAGTTCACCCAGGAAGCTCTCCTTGAGCTTCAGGAGACTGTTGAGGGGATCACTGAGGCTGAGCTTGCTGAGGAAGCTGAGATGACCATGGACACCCATCAGGAAGTGTCAGACAACATGATCAAGTTTGCCACACGAGCAAAGATGAACTCCCTCAAGGCCATCAAAAACAAGGTCAACAACGGTCTCAACAGCTTCCCTGAGGAAGTCGCTGAGGAAGTTGCTGAAGAGATCCAGACACCACAAACCACAAAGGAAGCATCCACCATGAACAAGCGAACAATCAACTCAGTTGCCAAGCGATTCAATGACCTCCAGACACTCACACTCACGAAGGATGACATTGCACCATCAACCCTCAGGGGATACCTGAAGAAGGATCTCTTCAATGTCACTGATGATGGACTTGTCCTCCCCACACCTGAGCTGATGCGCTCTCTTGTGGAGGCTGATGTCCTCACCTTCGCTCATGGTTGGGTTGATGAGAGTGTCACCCCTGAGGAAGCTCCTGAAGCTCCTGAAGCTCCTGAGGAAGTTGTTGAGGAGACACCTGTGGTGATCACTCCAGGTGAGCAAGCCTTCAACACCCTGAAGGAAGATGGACGCTTCTCTCACTTCAAATCCTGGGAAGACTATCAGGAGCGAGGAACCAAAGCAGATCAGTTCATCCTCTCATCAATGCTCCTGGACGCTCCTGAGGTTGAGCCTTTGGTCATTGAAACAACTGAAGTCCTGGAGGCTCCTGTGGTCTCAATGAAGATCACTGGGAAGGTTGTGAAGTCAAAGAAGGTCAAGGCAAAGAAACCAAAGAAGGCTAAAGAGCCAAAGAAGCCAAGGGTTTACAAGACCACTGATGACTACACATCATGTGAATGTGGGGATAAGGACTGTGATGAGAAGGCATCCAACCAGGATGAGATTGAAGACCTCTTTGGGTGGAGGAACATCATGAAGGGTCCAGGTGGAGCAAGGGTCAAGGTTCAAGTCCCTCAGTCCAACTGTAGAGCATGTCGCAAGCGTAAGAATGCCAAGTATGCCAAAAAGAAGAAGGCTCTCAAGCAAGCTGAAGCAACAGCCTGAGAAGTCAAGGATCATAGAGATAAACAAACACAGATGAGGGACTGTACATCCCTCACTACTCTCAACCCCATGAGGGGTCAAAACTAAGGAAGTATCATGAGTAGAACAAAGAACATTGAGAAAGAATTGAGCGTCATCAGCGACACCCTGAGCGCATCACAGCAAGACACCAGCCTGAGCATCCCCATCATGGTCTCAGCCCTTATGAGAGCCGTCCTGTGGCTACTCGATGGACTGAAGATGGGCAAGACCCCTGAGGGCAAGGCTCTTGAGGAGCTGTGCTTCACACACAAGTCTGTCAAGGATGCTCCCTTCTATGACCCTGGGAACCTTGCTTTCATCGTCTTCTACATCAACTCAGCCCTTCGTGGTGGTTGTGGTAGGGGTGTGTGGATCTCCAAAGTGAGAAGGATGTCCAGCGTCCTCCTGGATCTCATGAGTCACCATAAGATCACAGCATCCATTGACCCAGCAAAGCTCCTCCCTGGAGACCGCTTTGAGCATGGACTGAGGCTCATCTCAGTGAAGAGAACTCACACCACTCATGATGTTGTTGTCATCACCACGAAGACAGGAGAGGTGATCAACCTCCCCAGGGGGACTGATGTCACAGCATTTAACCCAATCGAACTCCCAAGACTGGGGGATGAGGTGGAGGCTGCAATCCTCATGGAAGTCAAGCACATTCAACAGTGCTGTGTCTCCATCTACCCTGAACTCATCAGGAACAGCCCCAGGGACATCCTCCTCACCCTCAACACTGACACAGTGCTTGACATCATGCCTGGAGAGATCCTCAGCTCAGGTCAGCATGTGGCTGATCAGTTCGACATTGACCCCCTTGCTGTGGTGGTCCACATCAATGATGCTGTTGCATATCCATTGACTCAGGTGGTGACATCTCAACAGCTCATCAACATTGGTGAGGACTGCACAGTCATCCCTCATCACCCCTCCATTCATCAGCTCATAAAGCTCACTGATGAACTGATGGACAAGATGGATCACAACATCATCATAGGGTTCATTAAGGGCATTGACCTTAGGGTCACAGTCCTCCTGGATGTCCTGAACTCAAAAGCCTCCATCAGGGAGGACAGTCTCCAGGCTGTCATGCTTGATCTCCATGCTTGCCTTGCAGCTCGATTCACATTCTCATCATACCTCAGGACACACTGGACAAAGGAGGCTCCAGGAGACTTCATCTTCCCAGGAGGACTCACCTCCTCATTCATCGGGATGGACTTGATGGATGTCTACATGAGCGTTGTGTCATCAGCTCAGATCACCTGTGAGGCAATCAAAACAGTCAGGAAGGTCTCACCCCTCAAGCCTCCCATCAATGTCCCTCATGAGAAACAGGTCTTCCTGGACAAGTGGAAGAACACTTTCACTCGACTCAATCCAGTTGCCTCCATGGATCTGATTGCTGGTCAACACTTCCTCATCTTCTCAGACCTTGCTGTCCTCCTGTTCATGGAATCTGGGATTGTCAAGCCCTCAGGTGGTCGGAAGACGACCATTGAGACCCTTGAGGGAGAGCCTTCATTGATGGATAATTGGGACATCTCAACCCACAATGGGATGGTTAAGATCACTAACCCCATCTGTGATGCTGTCATTGAACTCAAGATCCATACAAACTCCTTTACAGGGGTGAGGACTGTGTTCCTCCTCACTAACCCACTCACAAGGAGCTGGTCCAGAATGGCAGATGTGAACGCTCATGGTGAGATTCTCCTCATCAATAGGCTTCCTCCTGGGATTGATAGGGATGATGCCAGCATCATCAAGACTTGCCTGGAGGGACCACGATGGATGCTAGAAAACACTGAGGTCAAGATTGAGATCCAGGGACTTTGCATCAAGACCAATGACCCCCTCGTGAAGCCTCAGGACGTTATCTCAGGAGTGATCACATGGATGAATTGATTATCAATGGAGAGGTTTACATCTTCGTTATGGAGATTGACTTACAGAACTATTATGGAGGCGTCAGACTACTGAGAAAACCTGGAGAGTCTGGATACTATATGGACCTTGAGAACTGGAATGGTTACGACGTAATAAGCATATCTCAAGAGGCTGGAGATCAGTTGATTGAGGATTCAAAATCACCACTTTACACAATCGGAAAGGGATAAAAGATCATGGCTTTTAATTTCAAGATAACGACAACAAAAGAAGCGGCTCAACACCACGGGATCAAAGTCTGTGTGTATGGAGGAGCTGGAGCTGGAAAGACTCGACTTTGTGCAACATGCACCCCAGAAGACCACAACAAGACTCTCATCATCAGCGTTGAGAGCGGTCTCCTCTCCCTCAGGGGAGTTGAGGTTCCAGTGGTCCAGGTCTCATCCTTCAGTGAGATGGAAGAGATCTACCAGTATCTCAAGGCTGGTGATCATGGGTTTGAGTGGGTGTGCCTGGACTCCATCAGTGAGATTGCTGAGCAGTGCCTCAAGCACTACAAGGAGGTCCATGGTGAGAGTGCTAATGGATGGGCTGTTTACGGCTCCCTGTTCACTGAGATGGACAGCCTCTTGAAGAAGTTCAGGGATCTCCCCATGAATGTCTACATGAGCGCCAAGATGGAGCGAGACAAGACAGATGATGGAGCGCTCCTCTACCTCCCTATGATGCCTGGAAACAAGCTGACTGCTCAGTTGCCCTTCCTGTTTGATGAGATGTTCTGTCTCCACTCATTCCCTGAGGAGACTGATGAGGGTGTGGTGGTCCATCGAAAGCTCCAGACCTTCAGGGATGCTCGATATGAGTGCAAGGACAGATCAGGAGCGCTTGACCCCTGGGAGAATGCTTCACTCTCTCATATCGCAAACAAGATCAACTCAAGCATGGAGTCCTGATGGATGTGCTCAAAGACCCCTGCTTCCTCATCACAGTGATCCTTTGCACGCTGATGATCTGTGGAGCAATAACAACCCTGAACACCATCACAATCAGTCTGGTGCACAGGAAGGTAGACCCCCAGGAGGAGTGATGCACTGGATAGCTTTCATGATCTTTGCTCCCATCTTCGTCCCCTTCCTTGCTGCTGAGTATGCAGTGAGGAGGATCAAGATGAGATACAGTAGGGACAACACCTGTCCTTTCTGTGAAGCCCCTCAAGGGGATGATACATGCTCAGCGTGCTCCACTGGAGCCGCTGGTCAAACGACTTAAAAAGAAGTTCCCTAACGGTCCCTTTGCACTGTGCGATAAGGACCACAACCAACAATTCCCCAATGATGGGGAAAGGATAGAAGACAATGGCCAAACTTAAAAAACCAATCAACTCCAATGATCAAGATGACTCCAACGATTACAGCCCGCTTCCTGCTGGATGGTATGATGTGGAGATCGAACAAGCAGAACTCAGACAGTCAAACAGTGGTGACTATGACGCTGTGAACGTCACGTTCCTTGTGGTTGGTCCCACTCATGCAGGGAGGCTCCTGTGGAACTGGTTCAACTACTCCAGTGACATCCCTGAGAATCAGCGAGACGACAAGATGAAAAAGGCTATCCAGATTGGACGCTCAGAACTCAACCGGATGTGTAGAGCAGTGGGTCTCAATGGAGAGCTTGAGGACACTGATGATCTGACTGGTAAGATCCTCAAGGTCAAGGTTGCAATTGATAAGAAGGATTCTGAGAAGAACGCGGTCAAGGGCTACAAGCCTTCTGATGGTGCAGCCACTCAGGGACCATCCTCACGCAAGACAGATACAGGGAAACCTCCCTGGATGTGAATCACCCAGGATGAACCCTAGCAGCAACCTTTAACATAGCGCGCTGGAGATGAGCCTTGAGCCGCTCCAGTGCGCTTTTTTTGTGAGATAGAACAATGGGAAAACTTAACTTAGATACAACAGTGAGAAGGATCTTCAAATCCTATGAGGTCAACCGCGAAGACTGGAGGAGACCTCATCTGGGTGCATCCATCGTGGGCAAGGAGTGTGAGCGCTCTGTCTGGTATGCCTTCAGGTGGGCACAAGATCCAGGCTTCCCAGGGAGAATCCTGAGGCTGTTCAACACTGGGGAGCGTGAGGAGGAGAGACTCACCTCAGACCTGATCAATGCTGGTGTGATTGTGCATGAGGCTGATCAGTCCACAGGGCAACAGTTCAAAGTGATTGGTCTTGATGGACACCTTGGAGGCTCCATGGATGGAGCGGGCAAGGGGTTTGTTGAGGCTCCTGACTCATGGCATGTCCTGGAGTACAAGACATCAAGCGACTATGCCTTTAAGAAGCTGGAGAAAGAGGGATGCTTCTCAGCCAAGCCTGAGCACTACTATCAGATGATGATCTACATGGGTGGAGCTGGTCTGAAGCGCGCTGCATACCTTGTGCGAAATAAGAACACTGATGATCTCTACCTTGAGTTCATCAAGTTCAATGCTGGTGAATACAGCAAGATCATGAACAGGGCAAAGCGCATCATCCAGGCTGAGAACCCTCCTGAAAGGGCTGGAGAGTTCATCTCAAAAATACCCTGCAAGTGGTGCAACTACAATGAGATGTGTCTTGGGTATAAGAAGAAAGCTCCAGTGATGAGGCTTCCTGAGTTCAACTGTAGGACTTGCGCTCACAGTGAGCCTATCCTGTTTGACCCAGACCAAAAGCCCACAGTCTCCATGAGGAAGGATGAGGACCATGAAGGGGTGTGGGCTTGCCATGCCAAGGGAGGCAACCTTGATGAGGATCAGCAACGCTCAGGGTGTGAGCTTCACCTGTTCCATCCTCACCTCCTGGAGCCACTCACAACCCTTGATGGGGAGTGGGCTGATCATCATGTTAATGGGGTACAGATGAGTGTTTCATACAAGCACAAGTCAGAATCAACATTCAACCTGATCAACCACATTGACACTGACAGGGGGAGGGCAAGGCTCAAGACGATAGGCTCCAGGGTGGAGCTTGAGGGAGGCTTGTCTGAGGATGAGGCAAACACAATCATGGGTGATTGGATTGTTGGCTCAAGCAAGGAGCTTGCAGGCAAGATCATTGACCTCAGTGGGGATTATCCCACCATCAAGATCAAGGATGATCAATGAGTGAAGGGCTTACAATAACCAGAAAGGAGGGTGAGGAGATCATCCTCATTCTGGACAATGGTGAGGAGGTCTCCATCATCATTGTGGAGGCAACGCGAAGAAGCGCAAGGGTGAGGATCAAAGCTCCCCAGGACATTGACATCATTAGACCTGACTACCAAGGAGGTACAAAGTGAACATCAGACCACAAGAGCAATACTGGGAAGGGACTCCATTCCCCCCTAGAGACTGGCAAGAGAAAGCACTTCACCCAGTGATCCAGGCTATCCAACCTGGAAACAGACCCATTGTGAGGGCTGTCACTGGAGCTGGGAAAAGCTATTTCCTGAGCGAGGTCTCCAGGTGTTTCATCCCCTCCAGAAAGGAGAGGGTGATCATCACCACACCCACAGTCAAACTTGTGGAGCAACTCCACAAGACCCTCACAAAACATCTGGGGAGAGGGAAGGTGGGGAAGTTCTACACCAAATCAAAAGACACAAGACAGCCCTACATTGTGTGCTGCATCCCCAGTGCTGTGAGCCTCGCTGAGGAGCTGGACAAGGCTGGTGTGAGTGTTGCTCTGTGGATTGCTGATGAGGCTCACAGGACTGAGACTGGGACCATGCTGGACGCTGAGGAGGCTATGAGTCCTGAGCGTGCTGTGGGGTTCACAGCAACCCCATTCAGGAGTGATCCTGGGGAAGCCCTCTCCCTGTGGGATGAGGTGGTCTGGAACTATGGACCTGCTGAGGCAATCAGGGATGGTGTGGTTGTTCCCTGGGAGCTGAGGTTCTGGACTGGAGATGAGAGTCTTGAGGTTGATGAGGTCTGTGCTCAGATGATTGCTGGGGCTGTCCAGCGCGCTGAAGGTCCAGGAGTGGTGAACGCTATCACCATCCATGATGCTGAGGAGTTCTCAGCTCTCCTGGGAGAGTATGGGGTGAGGGCTGAACCCATCCACAGCAAGCTCCATGAGAGGGAACAGGAGCGCCTCATCAAGATGCTGGAGGGAGGCAAGATTGATTGTCTTGTCCATGTGTCCCTCCTCCAGGAGGGGGTTGATTTCCCTTGGCTCATGTGGCTGTGTCTCAGGCGTCCAGTCAAGTCAAGGGTGAGGTTCATTCAGGAAGTGGGGAGAGTCCTCAGATCATACAAGGACAAGCTCAAGGCAATCATCTATGATCCACATGATCTCTTTGCATCGTTCAAGCTGGACTACAATGCAATCCTGTCAGGTGATGTGGATGAAGATGAGATCCCTGTTGAGGCAACGATGAGGGAGGTGAGCGTCTACCTGGATGAGCTGTTCACAGCACCACTCCAGCGCGTTGAAGCAAGGCCCAGATTCATGAACTCAGTGAGTGCATATCTGAGACAGCTTGCTGTTGCCTTTGATGCTGCTGGTAGAGTTGAGAGGAGCACGTCAACTCACTGGAGGAAAGACAAGGCAACTGACAGGCAAGTTAAAGCAGTGTGGCGCATGAAGTTTGTTTTAAGGGACTCCCATTCCCAGGACATCCCTGAGGGTCACAGGATGTCTCTTGCTGTGGCTGTGGAGAGGAGGGAGGAGTTGACAAAGGGTGAGGCTGGTGATCTCCTCAGCGTCCTCAAGTCACTCAAGGATGATCCATCGTGGCCAGACCTTTGCAGCATCATGGTGAGCACTCAGGTTGCTTAAAATAGAACACCCCCTTACCTCAAGATTTCTCAAGAGATAAGGGGGTGCTTCCCAGTGGAGAGGGAAGAGACACTCTAACCTGAACCAGACCCTAAGAGCAACCGTAACACGATAACGCCAATGACCACCGCTCCAGCTCCCACTCCAGCGTAAACCCATCTTTGTTTTTCCAAAGACTTTACAGTGTCTTGAGACCTCTTCAGGTCTTGAGACTTTTTTTTACCTTCAGCCTTGTAGACCTTTGCAGCGTCCCTCCATTCATCGCGCTCATTTCGATAGCGATCAACCCACCCTCCCATGGTGTCAACCTTGCCCTCACATCTGTACTGATCAGCGCGTGAGTTCTTTGACTGCTTGAGGAGGTCATCCCACAGGACAGCTTGAGCCTTGCACTTTGCAGCGGTCTCACGCTTGACACAGGTCTTTGCCTCCCCACAGGAGTTGTCAACTTTCTGGGGTCTTGGGGTTGACTGTGCTTGTGAAGTGGTTGTCCAGCCACTCGCCAAGATCATCACCATCATGCTCATCAATAGCAATCTCAGTGTTGACCCTTGCCTTAGTTTCGATCTCAGTGATGTTATCACCATCGTCAGCTCCTTTGTGTGGGGTGTGTGTAGTGTTCTTTGGTTCTGGGTGCTCAGGCTCACTGTGAGGCTCCTGAGCGTCCTCCTTCCTTGCATCCCTCATCTTGAGTCCAATGAACCCAAGCAACAGCCCTACCAGCCCCAGGATTGCAGGGACAAAGGCTGATCCCTCCAGCTTCTTCCTGAGGTCTGGACGAACCATGAGGACCACAGCACCCAGGACAAGTCCCAGGGCTGAAGCAATAACAATTATATATACCTTCTCAATTGACAGCAGGCTCACCATCTCCCTCCTTCTTTTCCTTGGGTTGAGGCTCATCATCTATCACATCAGATATAGATGCAAGTGAGTCAATGCTGACAACTATCTCATCAAGCTCCCCCAGGAGGGATTCAAAGTGAGAGGTTGCAGCTTCATCTTGACCAGTCTCCCTGAGTAAGGTGTAGGTGGAGAGCTTGAGTTTGAGGCTTATGATCTGGGTCTTGAACCCCTCAAGGGAGATGAGGATCTTGCTTTGTCTGAGGGATCTCTTTTGCTCCAGATCTTCAAGCTGTTCAATCCTTTGTTTCTGTCCCTTCACATCCTCAACAAGATCCTTCAGGTTGCCTTGCACAAGGGCTGAGTAAATCTCATCCATGCTCTTCTTATCCGCTGAGGAGACCTCATCCTTTTTGTTTCTCCTGATAACCCACTGAGCGCTCAAGCCTATAAGGATAGTTCCGATTGATCCTATGATCGCGGCTCCCCCTGGACCAACTATAGGATCACTCATTGTGTGCCTCATTGGGTATCTTTATTGCATCAGCATAGTATCTAAACGCTGATATTAAAGTTGATGTAAACATCAAAGTGTAAATGTAGATTCCTGTGTTTAATAGCTTGAGACTGAACTCATCTTGTTGAAGCACAGAAACCAGAAAGAATGCAGCAATACCACACCACCCTGAGGATGTGACAATCCCAGACCAGAAGACCCTCCATCCTGGGATAGCCCTCTTGCTGAGGAGGACACCAGCCAGTCCCACAAGCGCGAAGAATGAACCCCAGACAACGTTCCCCCCAGTCTCAATCATGAGCTTGTATGAGGTGATCTTTGGGTTGTTCATTGGTTGGAACACCAGCACCCACAATCCCCACCCCATCAGGAGCCTTGCTGTGAGCCTTATGAGGAGAGCATGTCTCATCAGAACTCCTCAGCAACTTGTGGATCTTCTTCCACCTTGACCTCCTTGGGAGGCTTCACATGAATGGGCATAGGGGTTGAGCGTCTTGCTCTACCTCCACCCATCTCAAAGGGGTTGAGGGCATTAGCAAACTTGCTCCCCACATTCCCTCCCACAAGGGCAACGATCACAGTGATGGTGATGTTGCTGAAGGCTGCATCTTCAAGCCTCCCTGTGTATGCCAAAAGAAAACAGGGCAACCACACACCAGCATAGACGTAAACCATTTTACGTCCACCCAGTGCAGTGATTGCCCTACGGATGATAGGATGATCAACCTCATCTTTAGATGAGACCGTATCCTGTGAAGTGTTCGATTCTGAGTCTGTAAGCATGTAGACACCTCTCCAGTGGTCGGTTGTTTTTGACAACACCCTCCCCATATGTCCCATCTCCCAACGTACCATAGGCGTTGCCTTCAATCGTGGGGATGGTTCCATCTTCCTGGAGACCTCCAAGAGCAATCATAATATGATCACCTGATGGTCTTGAGGTTCGTGGTGTGTCAAGGATTAAGATGTCACCCCGCTGAACATCCTTGGGATCAAAGCGCTCAGGTGGAGTGACACCACATTGCTCCCATCTTCGCTCACTTGCCAGTCTTGGACAAGAGGGGAAACAGGATGATGCAATCTGTGACTTGAGCTTTACATCAACACAGTGCTCAGTGTCCAGGAAGTCTCCAGCCTGGACGAAGCAAGCCCCAGCAAAGATCCCACACCACATCATCCCTTTGCTCTCTTGGTAGCGTCCATCCTTCCCCCTTGCGAGCATCCAGCCCCAGTCTACAAGGTGGAAGAATCTCTCAATTTCCATGATGTCCCCAGGGTGTCCCTTCTGGGTGTCCCTGATTGTGTCCTCCCAGGACAGCTCAGCGGCAAGGATCGCGCCTTCAATGATTTGTGTGAGTGTGTAGCTCATGATTTCTCTCCATGGGTTCTGTGTGGCTCTCAGTGAGCCTGAGGTTTAATACATATCAAAGTCAATATTGAACTCAGTCCCACTGGGTGCAGTCCCCGCAAGAGGGTTGACCCATGTTGAGCCGTTCCAGTATTTGACTGTGAGGATCAGCCTGTTGTTTGCTGAGTCATAAATCAGGCTGGAGTCATAGACTCCACCATCAACTGAGCTGATGCTGTGTGGGACTGTACCACTTACGTTAGCACTGATGCCATTGAGAACCCATGTGTTAGTGGGTGCTCCACTTGTGACAAAGTTCCCTGAGACATTGTAAGAAGTTGTTGCAGCGTTTGAGAGTGATCCGCCACTCTCAGTAAAGTTCCATGTCCCCCTGTGCTTCACAAGGTTTCCCTTGTAGAGGGAGGAGTCCCCAGGGAACAGGATGGAGAAGTTCCCTCCAGGAGGGTTTGAGCGGTCAACCCTGTATGCCTCAGTGGAGATTCCAGCAGTCTGAGAACCTACACCAGCAACCCTCAGGGAGCGTGCTCCAGTGAGTCCAGACTCATCATCAATGTCAATCTCAACCCCTGGGGATTGTCCCACTCGATAGACAGACCTGATGGAGAAGTCAGCTTGACTGATGGTGATTGCTGATCCTGTTGCCCTGTGCTCAACCCTGTGCTCACCAGCGTTGTCCACAGTGGTCTCATACTCCCCGTATGTCCCCCAGTCTATGTGAGAGGTGAGGTTGACCTTGGGAGCGCTGAGATCTCCAGCCCCTCCATCATGGGTGTGGTTCTGATCAAAGTGAGTCAACCACTCAATCCACTTGAATGAGATGTGGAACAACCAGTTTAACCAGTTGAAAGGAACGGTCTCTCCATGCCCAAACCCATCTTGTTGCTTTGCAAGGTTTGGGGGTACGTTTTCGTTAGCTGGATCGCTTGCAGCTCCAGCGGGATCTGGGGTGTGATCAGTTGCCCACTGGGGATTGTCTGTTGGTTTTGTTGGCATTATACAAGCCTTGAGAGTTGACCCTGATCAAGTCCTTGACCGGGTGTGTCTAGTTTGAATGGATTTGAGTGAGTCTCCACAACCCCTGTGACCTGGACACCTGCAATTGTGGATGTCTGCATTATCTGCTGAAGCTCCCCCACAAGCAATGCTCCCAGTGAGCCTCCTGAGAACTCAAAGGAGACCGTTGCTCCAGGGTGTTCCCTGAGGATGATCTCATCAGCCTGAGTGAGTCTGTGGAGAATGTTGAGGAGCTGTTCTGGTGTCCCACTGGAGGTGTTGCGAGCGATACGGGCAACGATGAATCTGATGAAGTTGAGATCACTGAGAGACCCCCTCCTCTCACCGATGAGAGCACCCCACTGATCCAGCGTTATCCCCACTCCCTCCAGGGTCTCTCCATCCCAGATGATTCTGTTGTTGATCATCTCACTGAGTTCAACCTCAACCTCCTGGACTTGCTCCACAAGCATTGCCACAATCAGGGGGAACAGTGCGCTCTTTTTGAACTGGATGATGAGACGCTCAAGCGCCTTCTCAATCATGTCTGTTATCGTTGCTATCATACCTGCACCACTGTTGTTCTGGTTGAGTCAAAGCGAGCCTGAGATGTCTCACCCATCACAAGGTTAGCTGAGGAGACTGGAGGGTCTGACAATCCAACAAGGACTGTGACATCAGACACCTCATCCAAGTCCTCCACAGTGGAGGCATTGACAGACCTTGTGAGCCTCCAGGTGTTCACATCATCAGCAATCTGGAGAAGGTTCCCTTCACTGAGAGCCTCCTCCTCAATTGCTTCCAGCTCACCTGAGCTGAGGGTCTTGGAGGAGGACACCTGGACAATCATCCACACATCCACCTCAGTAGCCCTGGAGAACGTCACTGTGTGGGACTTGCCCTGGGAATCAACAACGGTCTCAGCGCGCTGGTCAAGGGCTGGGGCTGTGGTCACAGTCTCAATCCCAGCACCCTTGAGAGTCCATAGCTTGTCAGCAACCTCTTGATCATCCCCACCCAGGACCACAACCTCAATGCTGTGGGGAGGTCTTCCAGATCCATCAGTGAGGCTTGTTGCATTCTCATAGACCTGGACAGACTGAACCTCATCAACATCCTCAAGGATCTTTGAGAGGATTGCTCCCACTGTGGCAAAGCCTGCAACCTGGAGGGAGGTTCTCATCCTGATCCTGAGTTCAGAATCAGACTCCACCTCTCTCCCCTGGAGAGCGTCCTCAGTGTTCGTCACTGAGTCCCACCCTGAGACTGCTGTCACCTTGACAGTGAGTGATCCAGCGCTTGCCTCAATCGCTCCCTTGTTGACGCTCCTCACTCCCACTGTGGTTGCTCCCAGGGCTGGGATGACAACATCAGCGATGGTCTCAAACAACTCCCCAGTCTCAGACTGAGCAACCTGTGTCCCAGCAGGGACCAGTGTCCCATTACTCCCATTGATGGTGATGGTTGTGATGGAGTGTGTGGAGGGAAGTCTGGTGAGTCCAATGATGTAGGCGAGATTGTCCAGGAGGACACCCTCAGCACTGTTAGGATCAAGCATCCAGTATGCAATCTGAAGCTGTTCCCAGACCTCAGACAAAGGCTCAGCAAACGTGCCAATGAGCAACCCAACAAAGGACTTTGGATGGAGCTTTACACCATCACCAAAGACCCCCCTTGCAGCGGTCTCCAGATCTGTCTTGATGTCCACAAGTCTCTTGTGGAGGTATCCTGAAATACTAAAACCATATGGCATAGATCACCTTACTTCTTTGTGGGGAATGTGAATGGGAATGGGGGAACACCAGTAGGATACTTGATCATCATGGAGTCAGTGATCTTGATGAAAGTCACCACTGGAGCAAGGGGGTTCTCAGCAAACAACTGGAGATAGAACTCCCTTGCATTGTATGCTGTAGCCTCCCTCCCAATGTTGCCCTTGAGGTGTCCCTTCATGGTTCCCCCACTGCTCACCTCCACAGGATACCATTTAAACTTGAGACCTACAGTCTTGTCATTCTCCTGGGTGAGGGTCTTTTTGAACACAAGGTTCAGGTTGTAGAGCCTCGCTCCAGCAGAACTGAAGCAGTCCACAAAGCCCTCACTGTCATCTGGATCACCCGCCTCACTTGCTGGGTTGCTGGTTGTGGTCTCAACCCACATTGTACCCTGGGTGTAGGTGTCTGCAACGTCATCAGGATCAAGGATCTCACCCATCTTGCAGATGAGATCAGGCTCCTTTGAGGCTCCTTCAGTCATGTAGATGTCAAGCACTCCCTCAGTGTCATCAAAGGAGAGGAACAGGTCTGAGCCGTTCACATTGGTTGACCCACCCTGGACCATAGTGATCCCCCTTGGGTAGTCTGTGGATGGGAGAAAGGCTGTTGCTTTCGTTGAGTTGTTTGCTGGCAATGCTGTTGATGATCCAAAGTCCCCACCCACATAGGTGAGTTCTGTTGCGTCATCGAACTGCATATCAAAAGTATCTGTTGCATAGTCTGGGTTGTAGAGGACATTCAATCCCCAGCCTGAACTTGAGTTGTATCCCGTGTTGTCTGCTGCGGCTCCACAGTTCTGGAAGTGTGTGTAAGATGTGGTGTATCCAGGCACTACAAAGTAGTTGCTTGATGGGGAGTTCCCACTGGAGTCATAGCCTGAGAAGATGAACAACCACTCATTGCCAAAGATGGTATCTCTCACAATGAAAGCATACCCATCCTTCGTCCCGTTGGCGAACTTACACAGATCACTCACCTTGAAGTGAGCTGGTAGAGCGTTGTTGAATGGGTAGGACTCACCATCCCCATTCCTGATGAGATCCCTGAAGGCAATAGCCCACGCATCAACACGAGCCTCAACAATGAGGTCTGTGTCTGCGAGGACATTATCAAGCCTTGAGATGTGCTCAGGCGTATAGAAGTAGAAAGCATATTCTGACATATCATAACCTCAAGGTTCTGGGGTGGAGTTCAGTGCTGTTGTGTGTGGCTTTGCATCATAGAGATCCAGCGTGTTTGTGACGATGGACAGCTTATCCCCACCGAATCCTGGATGGTCATCTGGTGTGTAGAGGTCATCCAGGGGGAGAGGTCTGAACATCAGCTCATAGAGGTCAACCTCAGCAGGTGGAATCACAACTGGAGGAGGCTCCTCCTCAACCTTCGTGATCCTTGTAACTGTCCCCAGTGGGAGTGATGACTCAACCTCACCATACTCAGTTGTTGCTGTGAATGACACAGCAAGAGACCTTGTGATCCTGTTGACTGATGTGGTGTATTCAATGATCTCAACCACACCCTCAACATCATTGATCACTCTTTTGATCTCAGCATCCCTGAGGATCTGGGGCTGTCTTCCAAGGATTCTCCCCAGATAGTCTGTGCCTATAGACCTATCCAGGAACCACTCCCCTTTCCACATCAAGAGGCTGATTCTTATCTCTTGCTCAATCGCTGCAAGCCCATCAATGGGGACAAGATCACCATTGATGAATGCAATGTCATGAGCTTCAATATCTAATGCAAAGTCTTTCATGATTTTATTGTACCTATCTTTGCAGTTATCTCAGCCAATGAGATCAGCGAGTCAGCAAGGCTTGATAGTGTTGCAGCATCTAGGGGTGCTGGAGTGCCTAGAGTTGTCACAAGAGCTGTTGCTGATGTGATTGATGTTACAATTCCAGAGACCTCAGATACCACATCATGCACAAGCTGGACAAGCTCAGCGGTATCTGAGCCTATCTTGATTGCTCCTGATGGGGTGACTGAGAACCCTGAGGAACCATCCCTCAGCCCCATCCAAAGCTCATCACCTGGAGCCTTACCAGCCTTAGCTGAGGGGTTGCTGAAGTTCCCCACAAGTGCAATGCAATCACTCGTGTGGAGGAACCTCCCATCCCCAGGATCAACACATCCCCCATTGCTTTTGAACACATCCATGGAGCGTCCTGAGAAGATCAGGAACACCTCATCACCCTTCTTTGGGGCTGAGTGAATGGCAAAGGGACCAGCACTCCAGAAGTGGATGGGAACGTTAGGAATGGAGGCTCTCTCCTCCAGCTCACCTGAGACCTTCTTCTGTTTGATGCAGGGCTTGACTGTTGCTGTCAGTGTAGCCCCATCAAAGTCCTGGATCTCCCCTGGGATAGGGAATGATTTCCCCATCATCACAGCAGTGATTGCATCCCTGAGGGCTTGTGTGGGATCTGGTCTTGCTTCGTTGCTCATGTTGGCTTTGACTCCATGACACTCAACCATTGCCCTGAGTGTGTGTCTCCTGAGAACTTGTGCTTGAGGATGACATAGGCTCCCTTGAAGTCCCTGGAGGCAAGGTCCAAAGATCTTCCAGGTCTTGCCTGATGGATCAACAGTGAGGTGATCTCAAGTTTGCCCTTCTCAAGAGTCTTGGGTGAACCCACAAGACCTGTGTCAGCATCAAGGAAGACAGCCTCCCTGGGTGTTGCTTTTCCATCCTGGATGACCTGGATCTCTTCATCCTGGATGCTCCAGGAGTAACCGTTCCCATTGAAGAGAGAGTCAAGTTCATTTGCTGATGATCCAGAAAGGACAACCCCTTGAGCTTTGGTGGTGATAGCCTTGAGAGAATCCACAAAGCCCTCACCTATTTTGAGACCACCAAAGGAACCCTTGACAGCACTCATGATCTTCTCAGGTGTCGCTCCCTTTGGGATGGTTGCCTGGATGGTGGAGGACTTGAGAGCCTCCACACCATCCCCACACTCAATGTCAGTGATCCACTCAGCACCCTCCTTGTGTGAGGACACAGTGGTCACATCACCCTTGAACAAGACCCCTGTGTCTCCAAGGTATCCAGCCTCAAGGATGAGCTTCATCTTCTCCTTGATGAATGCTCTTGAGTCGATTGAGAGATTATAGATCCTCAGGTTGAGACTGTTTGCTGTTCTCTTCCCTGTGTGCTCACCGCTGAAGGCAATCCTCAGCTCACTCCACTGTCTCCCCTCCTTGCCCTCCTCACCTATCGTGAGGGAGTATTCTCTCATGTAAAGATCTGTCATGACTGAAGCTCCTGAAGTTCATCACTCGTGAGGTAGATGAGCTTGAAGTTCCCTTCAAGACCCACCTCACCCAGGGCTGGTTCAAGGAGGCTACCATCATCAGGGATCAGGACAAGATCCCCATCAGGGAGGAGAGGGTTGCTAAACCTGTTGAGGAGGAACCACCTTGAGACAAGGGCAATCCCAGCAACAAGGATCTCATCAGTTGAACCATCATAGAGATCCATGTAATAGCGCTGAGCGCGATTGTTCCAGGCAATGAACAGCCTGAAGCTCTTCCCATCCAGGCTGTAGACAGCATCAATGGGGAGGGCTGGTTCTGATGGTGTGAATGTGATTGGGATCTCAAGCATGTTTTAGCCTCATTGAAAGATCAATTTGTAAAGTTGTGAGGACTCCTTCTCAGCCTTTGCCTTTGCCTTCTTCGTGCTCTTCCTGGAGCCTTTGCCCTTTGGCTTCTTCGTTCCATGCTTGACTGATGAGTCAGGAGCCTCAAGGGTTGTGGTCTTTCGCTCAGCAACCCTGAACTCCTGGAGCTGGACTGAGACCTTGAGGGCAATCCCAGACTGTGCATCCTCAAGCGTCCCCACTGATGTGATGAGCATCCTCTCATAGACCTTCAGACCGCTCACCACAGTTAGCCCTTGCCTTGCTTTGGCCAAGCCTACCAGTGTGGACCACTGCTCCCTTGCTCTCCCCACAGCGGCTCTCTCAGCCCCATTCACCACATCACTCCACATCACCTCCATGGTGAGCTGATCGGGCATGACAACAGCATGATCTGGGATGTCCGCTCCCTCCTCCAGGGGGTTTGTCAAAACCTGGATGGTTGTGGTGTGACCCTCACTGATGGAGGCGTCAACCACAAGATCACCCAGCTTGCTTCCTTGAGTCCTCTTGACAAGGATTGCTGTCTCTTCTGATTCTGCCATGATCGCGCCTCCTCAGTACACATAAGCCGTTGTAAAGTTTTCCTTAATCTCTCTTGCTTGCTTGTCCATCTCAGCCTTCTGATGCTTGCTGATCCGCTTTGCTAGATCATCAGTGGACTCTCCAGGTTTCTGGACAACAGTGATGGGGCTACCTGTGTAGCTGGATCTCACCTCAGGTGTCCTCCTGTTTGATGCCCCATTGGACGCATCCCTGGAGACTGTTGAGGATGGTCCAATCTTGGAGGCTCCTGTGTTGAAAAGGTCAACCTTTGCCTTGAGGTCTTTCACAAGGCTCAGCTCAATCCCAGGGATTGCATCAGCACCCTCCAGGATTGTCCCCAGCATCTTGCTGAACCTCCCGGTGAGGTCCAGGATCACACCCATTGCATCAGCATGGATGTTCTTCCAGGCTCCTCTTGCTTTGGCTTCCATGTTGTTCCACCCATCAACCAGACCCCAGATTGCATCCCAGCCCTCTTGCTTGAGCTTTGGCCACATCTTAAACAGCCACAGGAAGAACTCCTCAGCAACAACACCAGCCTCATTCCAGACATCCCTGATGAAGTAGATAGCCTTGCCAAGCTCAGGGAACTTCTTCACAAGCTCCCCTATCGCTGAGTTTTGTCCCTTGAAGAACTTGTCAAAGTCCTCAATGAGGTAGGCAATCAAAGCGAGCAACGCACCTATTGCAATGGGGATCAGGAGCATCTTTGCTTGTGCAAGTAGAGCACTCATTCCAAGCAATCTATATGCAGCAATCAGACCCCTGATCATCTTGATGAATGATACAATCCCAGCAAGAGCCTGATAGGATATGAACGCGGTCATGATGAATTGAACAACCCTCATGACTCGCTCAAGTCCACCCAGCCAAGAGATCAGGCTTTGGATGAGAGACACCACTGTCTTGATCCCCCTACCCATGAACTTCAGTGCTTCCACTGTGAGCATGATCCCTTGCTTTATTCTGAGCTTCAGGAGTTCCTTGCTCTCCTTCGTCCAGGTGAGCGTTGCCTTTGCAATGTCCAGGACTTCAGGGATCAGCTCGATTGCAACAGCATCCTTCACAGCCTTCACTGTGAACTTGATTTTGTCGATGGTGTCATTGAGTTCCTCAGCCTTCTGAGCGGTCTCCTGGGAGAGGACAAGACCCAGCTCCCTGGACTCCTGTCTCATCTTCCTGATTGCCTCAGAACCCCCATCCAGGAGGGACGCCATCTTGATCCCCTGTTCCCCCAGGAGCTTCATCCTGAGCTGTGCTCTTAACCCAGGGTCATTGACCCCCTTGAGTCCATCAGACACAGCCTCCAGCTTCTTATCAATGGGGAGCTTGACGAACTTGTCAGCATCAATGCCCATTGCTCTCAGCGCAAGCCTGAGACCCTTGTTCCCTCCAGCCGCTTCAATGCTGTTCTTCGTGAGGTCTTTGAGGATGTCATTGAGCTGTTCATTGGATGCACCACTGAGACCTGCTGCATACTGAAGTTCAAGGAGTTCCTGAGCAGTGAGTCCAATGTTTCGCGCCGCTTTGGTGACTGTATCGATCCCCTCAGCGGTCGTCTTGACGAACTTGTACACACCTACAGCAGCCCCAGTAGACACTGCTGTGATCACCTTGAGGGATGTCTTGAGTTTATCAACTCCACCCTCAGCCTCTTTGAGAGGCTTTGAGTCAATGTCAAACCCCCACTTTGTGATCAGCTCCCTGATAACTTGCTTCACAGCCATGGCACTAGCTCCAGTTGTTTCCCTCTTGGCGCTCCCTTTGCTCTTCAGCAATCTTAGCGCTCAGGTCATCAATCTCTTGTTTTATGTCAAGGGCTGAGTGTGCATCAATCAATGTGGAGAGGGTGTGAATTTCCATGACCTCAGTGTACGTTGTGATGCCTGCAATGATGGGTCTCCACACCCACCAATTCAGCCCGCGATCTTTTATCATCTGAGTGATCCTCAGCTCCCCTCTTCTTTTAGTTGAGCTTGAATCTCCTCCATCTCCTCCTGGGAGATCCCCAGACTCACCTCCTCCAGCGCTGAGGCTGGTGAAGCCTCCTCTTGTGTCGTCAGCTCCAGGGGAGAAGGGTTGCTCTCTTCCTTCCAGATCTCCTCCAGCTTGCCCTTGAGACCCTTGACTGATCTCAGCTTCTCCATGAGCGCGTTGAAGGATCTTGTAAAAAAATCCTGATAGTGAAACCTCAGAGTGAAGATGATCACTTGCATCATCCCAAACTCATTGAGCTTGAAGTCCCTGTCAGCATCCATCTTGACCCAGCGGGGAGCACCCTGAGGGGATGACACCACAACATCAGTACAGCAAAGGATGTCATTGATCATGACCTCTACACCAGCGTCATCAACACGCTTGAAGAGACTGCTCACGGCGCGCTCAATACCAGCACCCTCAAGGGCTTCAGCTTGCTCCAGGGAGATCCCCTCATCAGAACCCATGAGCGCTGAGACAGCGGCTCCAAACGGTCCACCCACAATCCTCCCCAGCCTGATGAGGAGCTGTGTGGAGTAGATGGGGTTGAATGCTCTCACCCTCACTCTCATGTCCCCTGTGGGGAACGTGAAGACCCTGACTTCCCAGGGCTTGCGAGGCTCCTTTGTTGGCTCCTCAATGGGAGCCTCAGTGGGTTCATCTGAGAGGACGCTCTCTTCAATCTTTGGATCTTGCTCACTTGTCTTCTTTTTGTCTGTCATGTTCTTTTCCTTTCCACTGGGGAGGGGGTAAAAAAAGAGAGCCTCAAGGAACTCCTGAGGCTCTCAAGTGATCAGGTGTTTGAACCCACGAAGTGATCAAGGACAGGGCAAAGGAAAGCCCATTGCACATTTCCAGTCTCAGCCTCATAGGACTTGTCACTCACCTTCTGGAGCCTGGAAGCCTCAGCAAAGTGAAGGCTTGTTCCGTTGGCGTCCTCCACTGCAATGTGGGTCTGACCCCCACCCAGCTTCTCCTGAGCGAGTGCAACACCCATGAAATAATCATTGGATGGGCTTGAACCCAGAAGGGTGAATGTGACCAGTCCAGACTTATCACTTGAGAGGTTGAAACACCAGTCTCCCTGAAGACCAATGGTGAGTGTTGCAGCCTCAGATCTTCGGGCTGCATTGATCATTGTTCCTGGAGCAAATCCAGTGACGATGTGAGCACCATGAATAGCGCTCACTTCACCCGGTGCATAACTTGGCATGATTGAACTCCTTTAGTTCATTGTTTTTGTATAGATCATTTGAACACAGTGAGGCTGATCAGGCTATCAGCTTCCCACTGTATGATGTCTTGTTGATTGCTCCAGCAAGGTAGAACTCAAAGGTGATTGTGGGGAGGGAGCGTGTTGCTCTCTCAGCGCTTGTCATCGTTCGCACATCAACAGCATTGATGATAGGTTCAGGCTGATCAGTGAATAGACCAGTGCTCAAGCCCTTTGCAAAGCGCTCCCTGAGAATCCCCAGAAAGATTGCTTTACCAGCGTTTGTCATGGGGATCTTTCCTCCACCCTTTGAAGCCTCAACCTTTGCAGCAAAGGAAGCCTCCTCAAGTCTTGTGGTTGTCCAGTCAATCCCCAGGAGGACATCCATCCACTCACCAGATGAGGCTTTGCAGTCCTCCCCTGTGACTGTGATCCCACCTGCATTGTCAGCAAAGAAACCATTCTTTGCCTCAAGGAAAGCACGCTCACTGGATGTGATGTTTGCTGGGGTGATCCCAGGCATAGGAACGTTGTTGTAAACTGTGGACTGCTCATCAGCACTCACGCTGAGTCTGTTCCCATGAAGAGCAACGTTAGGGAACTCCCAAAAGCGATCAGTCCAGAAGATCCCCCCATCCCTGGAGAGAGTCTGTGCAGCGCTCAAGACATCATCAGTTGCACTCGTGATGCAGTCAGCATCACTGGAGAGACCCATGGGGAGCTTGCGTCTTGTCTGGCACCATGTGAGGAGTTCCAGGACATCAGCCTTTGTGGGGTTGAGGAGAGCCACACCATAGAACCCTGGGTTCTCCAGGAGGCAAGCATCCAGCGCATCTGAGACGGTCTCAGCGCTTGCTGTGTTTGCGGTGGTGTTCACGATGGACTGAAGAGCATCCACAGTGGATGTGAATCCGATGCCTGGAAAGTCACTGGTCACAGTGTAGGCATCAGCCCCACTGTCAGCAGTGGTCACAGGGAGGGGTGAGTCATCAATTGCAGCCCTGATCAGATCACGAATATCACCCAGGGAGGGTGTCCCTGTGGGAGCTGTGACCTTGACCTCAAAGGCAACACCTGTGGGGAACTTGTACCCATAGGTGTAGATAGCCTCAGCGGTTGCTGTGTCCACAGTGATTGTGTCCACTTGGGCAATGCCCACAGTACGTCTCCCCACCATTGCAGCCTGAGGGGTGAGATCCATCCCAAGGAGGTTTGACATTGCGATGTATTCAGCATCCTTTGCAGTGAACCCAGCATCCTTCATACCCTGGAGGATCTCAGCCCCAGAACCAGCATACTCTTGAGTTCTCTCCAGGAACCTTGAATGCTCTCCCAGGATCAGGACTTTTCCAAAGCCAGCAGTTGAGAGGTTGAGAGTTCCAGAAATGATCTGGACATTTTCACGATCAGTGATCCCCATGAGGGTCTCCTTTGTTTAAGTTAAGTCAATGTCCAGGCTTACACTGGATCTGTTTAAATCATCACTCACCACATCACCCTCAAAGGTAACATGTTCAATGACTCCAGGGCTTGTTCTGTATTCAACAGAATAGGAGAACTGGAGCGTGAGGGTTGCCCTCTTTTCGTTCCTTGTTGTGAGGAAGGTTGTAGAGTCGATTGAACCCAGCTCACGCTGATAGGACACACCAGCGTTGAAGAGTGTGGGCTTGTGGTACTCCTGGAGGGAGTTCCTGATTGCATCAACATCCTCATCTGAGGTCTCACCATACAGGGAGAGGGTAACTGTAGCAATCCTCTCCCCCTTGTGGACATACTCCTCATCATCCATGACCTTTGCGTCCTGATCCCCCACCCTCCTCACAGGGGTGACTCTCACTGAGCACCATGGAGCCTCAGGAGATGGAGTCCCTGTGGAGTCTCCCGTCCTTGGCTGGTCATGATCAATCACTGTGTGTGATGGGAGGATCTCCTCAATGAAGTCCCCAATTGCATTCTTTGCTGTTGTGAAGTTCATTCATCCACCCTGATTGCAACCACCTCCCAGTGGGGTGATGTGTGTTCAATTGGCTCACAGGTCATGACCTCATAGTCCCTCCCATTGATGGTGATCACATCTGCTGGAGTCTTGAGGGTCTTGTCCAGGGTCAAGAGTTCAGTGTTTGTAATGATGAGCTTTGGGTCTTTCGTGCGCTGAGCATCGCTCAGAGAGACTGTGCTCTCAGATGACGCTGGTTCAGGATAGCCCTGGATAGTGAAGACGGTCTCAGCCCCAGGGACAAACTTCCTATTCACATACGTTCCAGCGGCTCTCCTTTTCACTGAGAGTGATCTTGCTCCCAGGATGCTTCCTCTTGATCTCATGGTTTCTCCTTCATGCGCACCTCAAAGGATACAGCATTGCGCGCTGTTCCTGTGTCAATGAGTGGGTTGTCAGCACCCTTCTGATCAATGGTTGACTCAGCGTTAGCTGGATCATTGAAGTCAGTGATTGCTTTCTGAAGCTCAGCCTTGAACTTGATCCCCACCTTCGTGAGTGCACCCTCAACTGTGGAGCGTCCCTGGATGATTGCCTCCAGCTCCCTCTTGAGCATTGCCTCAACCTCAGGTCTGACAGCATCAGTTGTCTCACCCATGACTGGACGCTCAGGGATGTCAATGGTCCCCACCTCATTGAGCCACATGTAGTCAGCAACACTCAGCTCAGACTGATCTCCCCCTTCAGGGTTGTCCCCAGCAAAGAACCCCACAACAACATGGGGAGCTTTCTTCATGAGATCCATCTGTCCCATGATGCGCTTGTATCCTTTGTCCTTGTCGATAGTATCCACTGAGAACTCCTGTGGTGGTCCCTGAGGGGTTTGAACTACAGTCCAGGTATCTTGCGATATCTACACCAGTAACGATCCTCTACAGCCTTGAGAGCCTCCTCAGTGGAGCGGTATGTCTCAGCGATTCGTGAGGAGCGCTTTGAGCTGATTGATGGGTCTGCTCTCACTGCATCCTGGATAGCAAAGACGAACACACCCAGCTTGACGCTGGAGGGGATGGACTCATCAACACCAAACCCATCAACAAAGGGGTTGTTGATAAACAGATCAGCTTGCTCCATTGCTCCCTCAAGAGAGAGCTGGAGCATGAAGTCATCTGAGGTGTCCAAGGGGTCAATCTTTGCGTACTTCTTAAACTCAGTGAGCAAGGCTGCAATGTCTGGATCTGGCAATCTGTCTTGTATCGCTCCCATGGGAGGCTCCTTGTTTTGAGTCCCTCTCCTGGGACTGGTTCAACTCAATGGACACAGGGGGTGTGGATCACTCCTCCTCACCCAGTCCAAGCTCAGCATCAACCTGGACATCACCAGCATCAATCTTGCCAGTGAGGACAGCCTGAGACTCTTCAACCCACAGCTCAAGAGCAATGGTGTTCTCTTCCTTGGTTGGGTAGGTGGTCTCACCTTCAGCCTGGAGAGCATACACCTTCTTCAGTGCGGCTCGAATGGCGTTGCCATTGCCACCCTCAAGGGCTGCATTGGCTTCCTCAAGCAAGGTCATGGATGTGGCGATTGCTCCCCCCTGAGGGTTGATGGGATCAACATTCTTTGCAGACTCCACATCCTCAATGGGGTCTCCAAGATAACCAGTGCCATAGACGCGCTCGATTGCTGCAACGGCATGATTGCCCAGCCACTTTGTTTTACCCTGAAGCATCAGGGAATCAGACCACTTGAAATTCTGGAGAATGGGATAGAGCTTCTTTGACATCATCGTCTCACTTTGTCGGGATCACGTTAAAATAAAAACCCCTCTCCTCATGGAGAGGTGAGGGGTCTGATAGATTCTGAGTCTGATCAGGAGTTGATCAGGAGGGTGCTGCATCGAAGGAACCAACCACCATAGCCTCAGGTCGGTAGTACGCAAGCATCAAGCGTTGCTCCATGAGGAGCTGGATCATGTTACGCATGAAGAAATCACTATGTGATTCCGAGATGCGAACGTTGGTATTTTCGCGATCAAACAACTCAACAGCAAGCTGGAAGTTGCCTGTAAGGAAGTCACCCTCATTGATCGCTGTGGTCTCAACGTAAGGCACGCGCCACACTTGACCGTTGTTGAGGACGTACATGTAGCCCTTGTTGTCGTTCTTCAACAGCTCAAGGTCTTCAACATCATTGGGGTTGAGGATCATCCCTGTTGCTGGGTACTCAGCAAGGCGACCTTTGGTCATGGCACGACGCATAGCATCATACTTCGTGTCGCCAATCTCACCAGCGCTCCAGGAGTAGGACTGAACGTTAGCATGAGTCATCATGCCTTGAAGCTCATTCCCTGTCCCTGAACCGTAAAGCAAGTGCCAATCTTCATTGGTCATCATGCCAGCGGTGAGGCGTCCATCAATGTAGGAGCGCAAGCGGGGAGCATCGTCCATGATCTGACGAGTGATGGGCAAGCCCTTCGCAATCGTCTTCACTGTGGCACTTCGGAGAGCAATGGTGACATCACCATCAGGCTTCTTCTCACCCTCAGGGGTTGCAGCGATGAGGTCAGAACTCACACGTGTAGCGTCGATTGCGTAGTTGTTCACAAAGGCAACCGTAACGGTGAGCGTACCACCATCACCTGAGCGGCTCACACCACCTGGAGCGATTGTCTTCACCTCAGTGTTTGTCCCATCAGACACAGTGATCTGCTGTCCAGGAGTGAAGCCTGAGATGGTCGCAACCACAAGGGTTGTGGGGGTTCCTGTGATTGCGGTTGTGAGCTTCGTGGAGATGTTGAAGAAACCTGTCTCCTCAAGCCACTCAACACCATTGACACTTGTGGGGGATGTGCGGATCAAGTCACGCACGTGCTCCAGGCGGAAAGGCTTGTTCACAATGTCTGGGAGTCGTGTTGGACGTACAAGGACACCCACTGATCCTGAGTCACTGGTCAAGCCTTTCTGCTCACGAAAGGACTTGATCTCCTTGCAAAGCTGAGCGGTGAGAATCTCATCGCTTGCCCCGCCTCCAATCATTGCTTGAACTTCCTTGGAGGAGAAGATGGAGCCAATCTCCACAGAGTTGCAGTTCGTTGAGTTGTTTTTGCGCATCTGCTCATACTGAGCCGACTTGATGAACAGCTCACCTGGAGTCATGCCCTTGACGCCATCAGAATCAGCCTCACCAGCTTGGTAGGTTGGACGCTGCATGCGCTTGATGAGGGTCTCATGTTGAGAGATGAGATCAGCGTTTTGCTCTCCAAAGGACTGGAGCTTCTCTTCAAAGGATGTGATCAGTGCAGCGGTTGCATCACTGGTTCCACCCCTGGACTTGATCTCACGAGTCTGGTTCTCAAGGGCTTCCTTCATGCCCTGCATTGTTGTGTTGAACTGCTTGATGAGATCAGTGTTTGCGTTATTGATGTCATCGTTCTGGCTTTTGGTGTTTGACTTCACACCACCACGAAAGAGCGGATTGTTTTTAACCATGTCTCACATACCTTGTAAGAAGTTATTGAAGTTATCGAGTGAACTTGTGATGGAGTTCAGATCATCCTTGCCTTTAAAAGCATCACCTCCATTCATACCTGAGCCAAGCAATGTGCGCAAGTCTTCAAGCTCCAAGATTCTGGAGTTGAGCATTGACTCAAGGGACTTGATCTGATCAGGGGTGACATCCTCAGTCTCCCTGAACTCCTTGATGAGAAGATCCAGCGCGTAGGCTTTGCCCTCCTCAACTGTGGTGGAGCTGTTTGCTCCCCATGTGACAGGACTGATCTCCCAGATCTTGAGCTGAGTGAGGAGCCTTGCCCTGATGGTAGCGTCTTGACCTTTGATGTTCCAGTCAATCCAGTTCGCTTTCATGACATCAAACCCAAAGGACATCTCATCAACAGCATGATCCCTGATGAGTTCAAGGGCTTCATCACCCCTCACAGTCTTGGAGACTCGACTCTCAAAGTACAAGCCCTTTGCATCCTCAATGAGGATGTGTGGACGACCTATCACCTCATGCCTCTTGTGTTGCCACAGGAGTTTGATTCTGGACTTGCCCTTCCCAGGAGGATTAAAGTCATCCCTGATGGACTGTGCAAAAGCACCTTTCTGGATCACGTCTCTATCTGAATCCAGGTTGTCAAAGATTGCGGCATGACCTTTGATGATCCGCTTGTCAATCTCCGCTTTGATGTCTGTGTCTGCTGTAACCTTATTCATTCTGGCCATGGTTTTGCTCACTCAAGTAGGTTGTAAATTATCGCACATCTACAGCCTGGATGGGCTGGAGCTGTGAACGTGTTTGGGATTCTCTTTGTTGCTCCAGGGAAGGTCTCCTCCAGACCAATCACAGCCCCATGGAGAGGACCACAGTGAGGGCATACCCTCTCATCCTGTGCAGTGTACCACATCTTGATGATGGTGGATGAGCTGAGTGCTCCTTTGTTCGCTTGCCTCATCTGTTCAAGAGCACCCTGATTGAAGGCAATAGACATCTCAGTCCTTGCAATCCTCTCAGCCCTCACCATGTGCATCCTGGAGGCATAGCTCAGGGCTTGCCTGTCAGCATCCACAGGACTTGCTCCACCATCGATGAGGGCTGTCCTGTGTCTTGATACTGCTTTGGCTTGCTTGTCTGTGAGTCCCACAGTTGCCCTGATGTAACGTCCAGCGGCTTTAGCTCCCATGGGGGAATCATTGACCACATACTTGATCATTGATTGTAATGCCCTGTGTTGTTGGTTGCTCAGGTTGACAGCAAGCTCAGTCCCCCTGGATGAGATCCAGGCTCTCAGTGTACCAGCCCTTGCATCAAACCTGATGTTCTTCCCCAGGGAAGACTTGACAGCATCTCTCATGTAGCCTGAGGAGGACTCTATTGCATTCATCCAGGCTGGTGACAGCTTCTCATTGATGAGTTCAACATAGGCGTCCTGGAGAGCCTGGAGCTGATTTGCATCAAGGCTACCGTTCTTCAGCGCCTCCTGGATGTCACCATACTTCAGGCTCCTCCTGGAGGAGTTCCAGGTCTTCATGAGGATACGCTGGAGCTTTGGCTCCTGTGAGCTGAGGTAAGCCCTGATCACTCTCTCAACCCCTGAGTTGTTGATGGGGATGAGGGTGAGGTTCTTTGGTAGCCTTGCCCTTGAGGAGTCAACCTGTGGGGTTGTATTGGTCCCCAGTGTTGGGTTGCTCAGTGGGCTTGAGATGTTGGAACCATATGGATCTTTGGTCTCATGATCCTCACCACAACCACATTTATTTCTACCTAGAACGATCATCGTAAGTCCTTGTTATCCTTTCTTATTTCAGCGTAAAGCATGGCAACACATAGCAGACAGAACCCCATCCTCACAAGCTCAATGGTCATCACTCAGCCTTAGGAGGTTCTATGAGTTCACCCACAATGATCTTTGCATCATCCACCTCCACCTGGAATGAGATGGAGATGATCTGTATAGCTTGACCCAGGGTGATCAATCCAGCGTTAGCATCCTGGATAATCTGAAGGAGTGAGGCAACCTGAGCACCATTGAGCGCCGACTTCTGGACATCCTCAGGAGCGGACTGGAGACCCACCCCAGCATCAGGGACAAGCTCATCATCATCACCAAAGGTGTCAACTGATCCAGCACCAAAGACCCCTGTGGGGAGTAGACCAGATCCCATGTATCCCACATCCCATCCTGGGAACTCCTCAAGACCCAATGAGAGCCTCTTGTTGATGGTGCTCATTGGGACACCCTTAGCCCAAAGGCTGTTAGCAATCTCCATCTTCTTTGCGAAGTTCTGAAGGAGGACGCTGATGTGAGAGACATCATATCTGAGCCTCCACTCCTGTCCAAACTGCTGAGCAATGCTCAGGGTGAACACACCCTGGAGATCATCCAGGAGAGGGATGATGGTGTCCTCCCAGAAGATGAGCCTTGCAATCTGGATGTTGGCAAGGGTTGCATTGTCATAGATCCCCACAAGAGGAGGGGGTGTCTGGAACACAGAACAGATCTCCTCACGTGTGAACTTGCGACTCTCCAGGAAGTCCATCTCAGCGGGTGTCATGGACATCTGACTCCATCGCGCTCCACCTCCAAGCACCCAGGGAGTCCTTGCATTCTTTGACCCCTGATGCTGTTCCCTTACCTGTGATCTTGCATCCTCCCACTGGGTCTGAGTGAGCGACTTGTCAAACGAGAATACACCATCAGAAATTGCTCTATTCTGGAGGGCAATCTTGTTGAATGTCACAGCCTCATTGTCAGTGTCCACAGTCCTTGCAGCAGCCTGGAGAGGACTCATCCCCCACATCATATCTGCTGGATCAGTGAACATTGCATGGACCACCTCATCAGGCTCAAGTCGTCTCTTGTTGTTCCCATCCTTGAACTCATAATGGGAGATGAAGTCCTCCCCTTTGGAGCTGTCTCCAGCAATGGGAGAGATGGTGTGAGGGAAGATGTTCCACAGCTCAACAGGGACACCCCTCATTTCCACCTTTGAGGAGAGGGAGTTCCCTGCAAGATAGAGCGACATAACAACACGCTCCATGTATTGCTGTCTCGTGGTGAAGGGGTTTGGGTTGTCAATGAGGAGCTGTAGGGGTGAGGTGGGTTGTGGTTCCCACACATCACCCACACGTCTCTCAGCAACCCAACGCGCTGAGGCTGCACTTTTTGCAAGACGATAGATGCAAGCAAACACCCAGGAGGATGCTTTCATCCCGTCCCTTGTTGCAGCCTCAGAATCCCACTCCTTGAACTTTGCTCTCCCTCTCAGGTTGGGTGACATCAGCTCAGCACCATTGTACTGCTTGCTCATATCTCCAGCACCATGGACCATCCCTCCATGAGAGCCTGGAGTTGATGGTACAGACCCTATCCCATAGTTGAAGGGCTTGGATCTTCCACTCTTGCTGAGGGTGAATGGAGCCTCCTCAATGACCTGTGATGGATCAGGAAGCTCCAGGACAACACTGGGGGTTGATCCCTTTGTCTCATCAGCAAGTCTTTCCCATCTTGCCTGAGGTCTGAAGGTCTCGCTTATTGCACGCTTTGTCTTGTCGAATAATCCCATTATGCTCTCCCAATAAAGAAGGGGGTGTCTGTAAATTGACCAGCATATGTCAAGACCAGTGCATCAGCATAATCAGGGGATTTGTACCCTTCAAGTCTTCTGGACATTGCCTTCTTACTCTCAATGATCACCCTTCCTCTTGAGTCAGTCTCAGCAAGGGGGAGCGAGAGTTCAGCAATGAGTTGAGGATGGTCTGGTAGAGAGATCATCTCATTAGGGTCTGTACCCACACCCTCATGTATATAGCGATAGGTGTTCTCACACAAGCGTCTCACGTGCATCCAAAGTTCTGCTTTGAGGTTTGAATACTTCTGAGTTCCTGTTCTCTCATCGGCATACTGGTTGTTTGATGCTGAGTCTCCAACATTGATCCCAACATGATGGAAGTCTCTTCTCTCCCTGTTGAGTTCACCTTCAACACCAGCACCAATCCCAATCACATCATAGTAGAGATCATCTGATCCCCACACACTCATGAGCTGTGTTGCCCACTGTGCAACCTTTGTGGTGTCGCTCAGGTTGGTATGTTGAGGAGGCTTGACCCATGGACCATTCCTGGGGATGAACACGCTGAGATCCTTCCCACCTTTGGCCACATCAAGCCCTGATATGATAGCGTTACCCACCTTCTCATGGTTTGGAAGAACAGCATTGACACAAGCTGCAACGTACTTTGCAGGGATAGCGATCCCCTCAACTGAGGCTGTGTAGTCAATGTCAATCTCCTGAGCAACCACAACAGGATCATAGAGGAGACACATCATGTTGTACCACTCAGCATCCTTTCTGGGATCTCTTGTCCAGTGCATTCTGAACTTGCGATAGGCTGGGTTGTTCACCTTGCTGTGGAAGCTATTTCCTATGCCGTTTGCGGTTGATCCATAGATGATGCAATTGGAGTTCTGAGACAGACCCCTGTCAACCTTGCGAGCACGCATCACAAAGCCCCACTCATCAGCGAAGTAGAGAGAGGAGCGTCCACCACGTCCCATCTCATCACCAGCCTCACCCAGGATGGATGAGCCGTTGTGAGGGTTTTTGATGGTGCACAGCTTGTCATGAACTCGCTTATCAAACCCTTCTGGGATCATCCATGCTGGAAGGTTCTTTATGATGTAGCGGATCTTCTCAAAGATGGAGTCTGGGTTCTCACGCTTGTCCACAAGCTCCAGCTTCCTTGAGCCAAACTTCACCACAGTTCCAGGTCTGAACAACCAGCACCACACAGCAAAGAAGGCACACAGCCAAGTGAAGCCCATGTCCCTGGACTTCTCCACAACCCCATGGTTCTTATCGTTCAGACACCCCAGCAACCATTCAATGAACTCCTCCTGGAAGTCAAACAACTCCATGGGGATGCTTGAGGGTTTGCCCTGATCAGCAAGTCTTGGATCTGATGTCCATCCCCAGTGATTGATGAAATATGCTGGATCTCTTGTGCACATCTCCCAATCAAGATCTTTGATCTCCTGATCATCAAGGCACTTATTCAGATGATCCCATCTTCTCTCTAAGACGCTTCGACAACTCTTCATCAGTCAACTCCTTATGTTTTCCTTCCTGTGGTCTTCTACTTATCCCAGCAACCCTGAGCTGGATCTCCTGAGGCACTGTCACACCAGCCCTGTTGAGAGCCTCAATGGTTGCTCTCACGTTGGGTGATGTGGCATCAGGATCAACTGTGTGTTCAATGAGGGTGAGTGCAAGATCCTCAGCACGCTCAATGAAGACCTGTCTTGCAGCTTTGATCCCTGCAATGTTTGCCTCAATCTGAGCGTCCTCAGCCTCCTGTCTTCTATCAGCCTCCAGCTTGCTCATGTAGGAATCATAGTCCTTTGCC
>Ga0181374_1000053_pt1 | contig 36206 bp, 44 predicted proteins | sample LowvirmetaG_2_FD_130086 | JGI IMG/M metagenome (GOLD analysis project Ga0181374, IMG submission 130086) | Marine viral communities from the Subarctic Pacific Ocean - Lowphox_10 viral metaG | ecosystem: Environmental > Aquatic > Marine > Oceanic | place: Subarctic Pacific Ocean | collected...
AATACATGGCACACTTTGCAGAATTAGACGAAAATAATATCGTACTACGAGTGATCAGGGTTTATGACGAACACGAGGCTGATGGCGAAAACTGGTGCCGTAACTTTGCCGGTGGCCGGTGGAAACAAACCAGCTATAACACATCCGCCAACAAGCATGGCACGGGAAAATCCCCTCTGCGTAAAAACTATGCTGGGGTCGGCTTTCGTTACGACACCCAGCTGGACGCCTTTATTCCGCCAAAGCCATATGACTCTTGGTCACTGGACGAAGGCACCTGCCGCTGGGAGGCACCTGTGCCTTATCCAGAGGATGCGGACCCCACAATTTGTTATATGTGGGACGAGGACAATATACAGTGGGTCAGGGCAGGTTAGCCGCGATGACCGAGCCAAAGCACGCGGCCGATGCAGTCGCTGGCATCACTGGTGTAGGCGCGTGGCTTGAGGTTGTGCCGCTGCCGGAACTGGCGGCACTGGCGACGCTTTGCTGGTACGGAGCGCGCTTCGCGAGCTGGGCAATCAAGCGATGGCGCGAGCGCTCCTAATCTTCGTAATCGCCGCCATCATGGCGGCATTTGTGTTCGCGCAGTTCGACGTGCTTGGTCAAGCAGCCTGTGGGGAATACAAGGCGGTGCGAGACAGGTTGGAAACGAAATATGACGAGCGTGTCACCGGGCGCGGTCTAGACGGCATGGGCCGCATGGTTGAATTGCTAACCGGGCCAGCAGGATGGACGCTTTTGTTGATAACGCCGAATGGGATGGCCTGCGTCGCGGCGACCGGCGAAAAGGGTACGCAGTGGGAAGTTTTGGCCCCCGGCAACGCTGTCAATAAATAAACAGGATGACTGATGGAACAGGACCTATTCTTTAATCTCGTTACCGACTGGCGGTTCGTCGCCGCGATCGTTGGTGTTGCTGTGGCGATCGGGGAGGCGCGTGTGCGCCTCCAAAGACTGATCGAGATACACAAGCCGGAAGTCATGATAGCGGAAGCGGAGGATCGCGGCCGAGTTCGTGCTGACTTTATAACAGCACAGCAAGACATTATCCGACTGGAGAAGTCCTATCAGACCCTTGAGAAAAAGACACGAACAGATCTGAAAGAGATCCACGCAAAAATCGAAAGGAACTTAGGTGATGGAACAGGCAATTGAGATTATCGCTGGCATCGTTATCGTCGGCGCTGGCGGCTGGTTCTGCTACAAATTTATATGGCCCAGCCTGAAGAAAAGGATCGATCGATGATTGGCGCTATCCTTAGTGCGCTCTCACCTGTCGCTACATCCTTAATCGATAATCTGTTCGAGACAGAGGAAGAGAAAGCAGCAGCTCGAGCGAAGCTGATGAAGGCAGAGAGCGACGGCAAGCTAAAGGAAATAGAAGTTCACATGTCGGCGATCTTGGCCGAGGCCAAGGCGAATGACCCGTGGACCTCGCGGGCCAGGCCGACGTTTCTTTACGTTCTCTATGTCATGATCGTGTCGTCGATCCCGATGGGGTTTCTGTTCGCGTTCCAACCTGAGACGGCGCAGGCTGTCACTTTGGGTATGAGGGACTGGTTGGCTGCAATACCCGAACCGATGTGGGCACTGTTCGGTGCTGGCTACCTTGGGTATTCCGCTGCCCGATCTTGGGATAAGGCTAAAGCGCCTCGAATGCAATGAGCGAAACAGCCACCACCTCGACAAGAGCAAATTTCATTGGATCAACACCTTCCCGCTGAACACCTTTTTTCGGTTTAACAAATCGCCATAGGCTTCAGCTTCCGCCCGGCTGGCGAACGGCCCGAAATGGACCGTTAGAAGACAAGCTTCGGTATCGGTTAACTCGCCGATTTCCATCCAATACGACCGGCCACCGGTGCCGCCTCCATCGTTATTCATTGGTCTTTTTTTCGAAGCCAATCTACTCAACCTATTTTGCACTTGGGTTGTAAACCCAGGTTTTTGACGTGGCCTTGGAGCCAGTCTTCAAAATATTTTTTTACATCTTGGCGCACTGCATGGAAATCGGCTTGGGGGTGCAGTCCGTGTTTCGCTATCCAGGCGTCTTTGTCGATTTCGACGATTTGTGTGATTTTAACGATCATTTTTTCCCCTTTCTTTAGCTTCGCCCAGGATTGCGCTTACGGGCTACGCCTTTCGTCGCCACGTGAATCTCCACCGATCCGTGCTTTGATCGAAAAGCACTGCCGCCTCGACAAAGCTTTCGAACGGCATGTTGATGCGACCATGCTTCGCACACGTTGCGTTTGTGTGGCGCACGCACGGCATCATGTCGTATATTTTCACCGATTCATCGGGTTTCACGAATCGCCCGCAATCCGGGCACACGCGGATGAAACACGCGTCGCCGTACAGGGTTCGCGGGCTTTCGTCGTAATCCATCTCACTCTCCTATCTGGCCGCCCTTTTTTATTGGGTCGGGTCGGGCCTCGAGGCGTTCGTTCGATTTGGGAGAAATCGGCTCGATCTGCCCGCGTGCGATCAGCGCGCGATGGAATGTTACCAATCGCATCGTAATCGCTGAATCGACGCGGGGGGCGAGTAGCCGCCAGATCCAATTCATCATGGGCTAATCGCCAATATCATCGATCCCCGCTGTTTTCATGGTCCGACGGTGCGCCTCGTAGACGGCCCCCTTAGCGGCCCCCCAAATAGTGCCTGTCCATAGCGCCAACAGCGCCTCCCGCAGCCGGTCTATCTCGCGCTGTTGTGCTTCGATGAGGAAAAGCGAATCGCGCAAGGCGTTCGTGGTTTCATAGTCACTCATTGGATTAACACCTTACCTAATCGATTTTGGCCCATTTCCGCCGCATGCGGTCGAGCGATTTTTTAAACGCCGCCACTTGCGGCTTCGGTACCCAGACACACACCTTCTGATGGGTCTGCTTCTTCTTAATATGATACCGAGCTTGGTTGTCTGCGTGGTTTGGTTGGCGTGCCATCCCGTTTCTCCTCCTCATCATTGATCATACAAATCACACGCGCGTATCCTGCTATATCAAGCGCGCTGTCAAAATGGTCCGGCGTTTCGCACAGACGGGCCATCTTGCACGCCATCATCTCCAGCGCATGCCGCACCCCGTTATGGGGGCAGGAACTCATCGCCTTCTTCATGGTGTCGATGGTCGCGAAGTGATCGAGCGGGTTGCCGTACACCTTTCCACGATCCCGCGTCACCAGCCTGATTTGCCGGTCGAAGTTCATGGCCCTAGACATCTAGCTCTCCCTGAAGAGGGTAGCAAGAGGCCGCAACTACTCGTTGGTTCCGGCCAGAGTAACCGGGGCGACGCCGGCCCGTGTCTACGATCACGCCTTTATCCAACAATTTGCTGTAGCGTGCCGTGACACTAGAGTAAGCGAGGGCTGGGTGCTTATCCCTAACCTCGTCACTGATGCAGCCGTCGCTTCCAAAACCGTAGATGGTCTTGTAGACGAGCGCCTCTAGCCGCGTTGTATCGATGCTGTCGTATGCTTCTTGAGACGTATCGCTTACCATAATTTTTCTCCTATCCAAGTTCGGCCCAGTTCGGACCAATGCCGCCCTCGACAAGATTGTCGACAGGCGCGTCGGGGAACATGTCGAGGTATCCCTTGACCATGTCCTGTTCCATGATGGCGAGGCACCGCTTCGTGTCTTTAACGGCGGCCTCGTCGATCAGAGCATCGTGGATGGTGGACAGCATGCGGGTCATCCGCTGCCTGCCCCTAGCCCGCTCGACATCGAGCGAGTTCTTATGCCGGGTGATGGCGCGTGCCATGATCGACAGCGCCGCCCGTTGTACCGGGTAGTTGGCGCACTTCGGCATGTCCGGCCTCTTGCCCATATAGATGGTGCCGCCGTCGATCATCCTGATGTTCTTCGTTTTGGCGACCTCGTCCATGATGTCGTATCGAAACTTGAACGCGTTGCTGTACCGCTGCTCCCAAAAATCGATGTACCCCTGCGCCGTGTCTATCGAGCAGCGCATGGTCGCGGACAGGCCGGTCGCTGCTGACCCATAGATTATGCCAAACGACACGCCCTTGGCCGCCTGACGCGCCTCCTTGCCGGCCTTGGTCGCCTTGTCGATCTTGTGGCCGGCGATAACGGCGGCGACCTCTGAATGGACGTCTCCCCCGACCATGTCCTGCAGGAGCTGCTCGTCGCCGGACAGGAGCGCCAGCACGCGCAGCTCGATGCCAGAGTAGTCGAGGGAGACTAGCCGCCGGCCCATGCCCGCAACAAACGACCGGCGGACCGATGTCGCCTCCCCTAACAATTCCCGGTCGCGCGGTATCTGTTGCAGGTTGGGGCCGGAGCATGAGAACCGGCACGTCTTGGCTGCGCCGATGTTGAACCTCGCGCGGACCCGCTTGTCCCTCGATAGGACCGCCTTGGCGAGGAGAAGATCTCCGAAACTGGAGAGATATTTGCTGATCGTTTTATATTCGCAGAGCGTGTCGAGGAACACGACCAGTGGGTTCGACCCGTTGACCGCCATGGCACCGGCGAGTCTCTTGAGGGTGTCGTTCGCCATGGACAGCTGCCCGGTCTTCTCGGTCCGAGGCCACGCATCCAGCACGTGGTCCGGCATGTTCAGAGCGAAGTAATCGGACCATTGGCTGCCGGAGTTTATGTTGGCGACCTCGTCTGGCCCGACCATCTCTCTGATGCTCTTGACGCGGTCGGCCTTCTGCTTGGTCCACAGGTCGATCAGCTTCTTATGATGAACGGGATCGAGCAACATGCCGGCCTGTTCCATCTCGGCGACGGCGGGGACCATGTCGTTGAGCATTTTAAACCCCATCCAGCGACCGGGATCGGCCTGCTCCGCCCAATATTTCCAGAGCGCCCACGTCCAGTGCGCGTCGCTGTAGGCGTAGTCGAGCTGCTTCTTGGAAAGTCTCTTGGCACCCCAGTCGCTGACCTGCTCCTCTTTGTCCATCTGGTGATCCAAGTCCCACGCCAGCACCTGCTTGAGCGAGTAGCCGCCGCCGCCGAGGATGGCGCGGCGCAGGTTGCCGACATCGAGGCAATTGATATTGACGCCAGCGTCGGCGAAGAACGAGTTCTCGAATGAGGCGTTGAACACGACCCACTGGCCGTCTTTGAATAAATGGGCAACCCGCCGGAAGCCTCCGGGGAACTTGTCGAAGTCAATCAGGTAGCGGCATTTGTCGTTGCACAGGGTGACCAGACGGGCGCGGCACTCCTTGGCAACGAGGCCGGTCGTCTCGAAGTCCAGCGCGGTCAGCCCTGTCTTGATGCACCGCTTGATGGCGCGCTCCATGGAGGCCTCTGTTGACACTCTGGTGTATTTCAATGAAGATGGTTCCATAGCTTCAGATTAACCTCCTGTGGCTAACGAAAATGCAACGTCCTCAAGCAGCTAAATCTAGGCCCGGCCCCGCAAGGAGCCGGGCCTAAACTTTAGCTATTTGCGCTTCTTCTTCGCAGCTGCTTTTTTGCGCTTCTTCTTCGGCGTGTGACCATCGATCAGGTCTGCCTTGGACATCTCACCGGCCAAGAACGCCGCTGCGCTTTCGCGGCTGACCCATGCCTCGACGTCTAGTAGAGGCTTGTAGTTCTTGTTTCCCTGCGCTTCGAACTCGGTCGCCCCGAAATAAATCATCGGCATGTCGGGTTCCTCCGCCGCTGACCGGACACCGATCGCCTTCATCAGATCGCCGATCGAGTTCCGGCCCGACTTCGACGTCGAGCTGAACTTGACCTGCGCGAACGCATTGTCGCAGGTGAGCAGACCGAAGCCGAGGAGCTGCTGCCAGCCCTCGCCGCTGCTCTCGCGGTATGGCCCGTGGTCCTCTAGGCTGTCTTTGTGGACCGATTGCTCGGCACGCCGGAGGACCGACCACTCGATACGCGCGATCGGTTTGCTGTTCTTCCAGCAAAGCCAGCCCTCGATGAACGAGTGCGGCTCGACCAGATAGAGCTGATCAGGATCAATACCGGACTGGTCTCGACCGAGGCTGTACTCCCCGCTTTTGCCGGAGAACGACAAGTAATCGACGCTGCTGGCCCCCCCAGTCGTCGCCTCGTCGGCGGCCTCGTTGAGGGCGTTGGCCAACGCGTTGCCGTCAACCGCCGGCAGGTTGGCGTTGTCCAGATACGATGTTAAAGATTTTGCCATCTCACTATTTCCTCATTTTGTCACGTTGCAATGTGGGCGCTACGCCCGATCAACCAACAACCGCTCTGACGGGTTGCCGGTTGTCTCAAATGGCGACAGGTCAATGCCTGCCGCCTTCACGGCCTTCCTGTCGAGGGAGGCGCGTCCCTTGGTGACCGACAGCGTCACGTTGATGCCGCCGACGACCGCCTTATTCGTTCCTCGCTGTCTGAGGCCGCGCTTGATGTCCTCGGACAGACCGGCCTTTTCTGTTTTGATGGCGTCCTCCAAATCCTTCAGCTCCATGTAGCGGAGGGCAGCGACGTCGAAATTGCTGCTTCGGTTGGCCCGCTTCGGTTGGCCCGCTTCTAGATGCACGCCGCACGTCTCCCTGAAGGGGCACATTTTGCACTCGTTGCCGCCGTCTCGCCTGCCTTCTCGGTCGAGATTGCGCACGTCTTTCGTGCGTAGGATTTTAGACGAGCGCCGCGCCATTTTATCGAGGATCGCTCGGTTGCGCGGCACGGGCACCTCGATCAGATCGTGATAGTTCGACGCGTCCATGTAGATCAGCACGCCGGAGAGGCCGACGCCGTCGGGGCGGTCGATGTGCTGGTCGATCATCTCCATGGCGATCTCCAACTGCGCGACGTGGCCTACCCTCGGCAAGTTCGACTTGTTGGTGCGGGGGTCGATGGTCTTGAACTCCGGCACGATCCACTCGTCGTCGTACTCGATGACGCCGTCGGGCGTCGAGCTGATCTTGCGCTTCTCATCTTGTAGGCTGAGCTGGTACTTTCCGGTGTAGCGCAGCGGCACGTTGGCGGCCAGCAGACTGTCGACGAGGAACTTCTCACCGTGCGTGCCGCGCCGGGCGAAGCCCCAGTCCTGCGGCTCCTCCTTAGCTCCATGCTTCTGATACCACTGGCGGCGTATGCAGCTCAATGCCTCAGACGAGTTGAGGTATTTGTTGCGTTTCCTCGGGTCGAAGCGTCCAGCGTCGTTGGTGTCTGATCCGATGATCAGTTTCTCCGTAAGAGTTCTCATCGATTCCTCCTCCTCGCGTTGGTTAGGCCCTGTTGCAGATGGTCGACTAAAATCTGGAGGTACTCGACGTCGAGCGGTCGATCCTCCGTTGCCATGCTCATCATCACCAGCACGCGGCGGAGAGCACGGTCCATCTCCGAAGGCGGGGTCGTGTCCCAGCGGAACGTCGGGATACTCACAGGGAATAATCCTGCCGCCAGCACAAGCGCCAGAAGAGAGGCCGGTATTCTTTGTGCACAACCTCGACGGCCTCGTTGATGCAGTTATCGAGGTGCTGGCTGTCGAGAGGGGTCAGCATGACCGGCGGGCTGGCCTGTCGTTCCATGCACTGGCCGAGGAGCCTCTTGAGCCGGCCGATGGCGCATTGCGGGCACACGCTGCTGGCTGCCTCGGCGTCTCCCTTCACCACCATACGCCTATGCCCGTCTGGGCACGTTACCAGCCAGACATCGACCAGCCCGCCCTCTAAGCTATCGTCGGCTTTTGTTGTTCTAATCATTTTCATGCACCTTCGTAATATTAAGCCAAAAAAGCTCAGCCGCCGTCTAATGGCAACCGTATTTGGCTTGGCGAATCGAGCGCAAGATTTGAAGGCTGACGACGAGTTTCAACTGAGCCACCATCAAATAGTCCCTCCTGATTGCCCCAAGTGTCCCAGCCCTCTCGCGTCTCGCGCGCAAAAAGTTCTATGTACGGCCCTTCTGCAAGGCGCTCTATTCGATTGTACACCTCAACGGGCTTACGACTGTGCTCCCGGCGTCGATCGATCAATAATCGCCTAACATCACGCGCCAAGCGTTTGGGCTTCCCCTTGGTCGCCAAAAGACACTGTTCTACGTTTGCTCTGGTCCAATAGCCTAGGCCGCAGAAAAAGTCCTTCTCGGAAAGGGAATCAACGTCGACATTCTTATTTGTTTTTGCCCAATAAAACCCAACAGTCTTATAACTAAATCCCCACGCTTTTATCACATCAATTGCAGACGGCAACAATGGATCTGTCGCCCATAGAAATAATATACAATCTTTATCCGCAATTTCATTTACAGGAAGATTACATATTGCTTCAATCGTCATGCAATCATAGTGCGAAACTGCATTTCTACCCTCCCCCTTCTTGCTGAAATTCTTAAAGTACCAAGGGGGATCGGCATAAATCACCGAGTATTTTTTACTCATTTACTGCTCCATCATTGTGGCGTGGCCGCGTGCCTTGGTCGCGAGGATGCGGCGGACGGCCTTTTCTAATTTTGTGTCGGCCTCGAAGACGTCGACGTGGACGTGATCCTTCTGTCCAAGCCTATGGCACCGGGCGTAGAATTGATCCTGCTCCGCCGGGCTGAAAGTCGTCTCCACGCAGATGATGTGGCTGCCGCCTTGTAGGTTGAGGCTGACGCCCATGGCCTGAATCTGACCGACGAGTATGTCGATGGTGCCAGCGTTGAAGGCCGAGACGGCGGCTGAACGTCTCGGTGCAGAGGTGCGCCCATCGATGACGGCGACGTTGATGTCTTTGTCGCGCAGCGTCTCGACCAGCAGGTCGATGGTGTCGTGATGGATGGCACCAACGAGCAGTGGCCTGACACCGGCCTCGACACGGTCGACGATCTCAGAGACTGAGTGCTTGACCTTGGCGACGCCGATCTTCCGGCGCATGGTAGAGATGTGCTCCTCTTTCTTGCCGATGGCTTCTTGTATTTGGGACAGCGTCTGCTTCTCCATCTCCTTCAGCATCAGGCGCAACTCAGGGTCGGTGTCGAGCTGCACTCGCAGATGGTTGATGGTGAGCGGAGGCATATTCTCGAACACCTCTCTAAGCTCACGGCGGACGGCGAGTGCAGCTCGATATTTGCCGCCGTCGAACATCCACTCATTCAGTTCTTCGAGGTTCCGGTTGCCGACGACGACCTCGATGGGAAACCGTTGGCGGGCGGAAAATCTCTTCCTCTGAGTGATGCAATAGCGCAGGCGGAAACGGCTCATGTCGACCTTGCCGACGCGCTCCTTCATACCGGCGGTGTCGGCGCGGCACAGGAATGTGAAGAGGTCGTCGGAGTATCTGGTCGACGGCGTACCGGTCAGCAGCCATGTGTGGCCGACACTTTCGCAAAGCCCTCCACGTCCGATGATCGCTTTGGTGCGCTTGGCCGACGTTGACTTGAGGGCATGGCTCTCGTCGCAGATGAGAACCCTCGCGCCCAGAGCCTTCAGCTCGTCCCGGCGCTTGGTCGCAATCTGGTAAGACATGATGTAAGCAGTGACGTCGAGATCGAGAGGAGTTTTACCCGCTCTCAAAATCTGTGCCCTGCCGCCTATCCAGCCTTCGTATTCCTCTTTCCACATGGACAGGGAAATGGGCGGGCCTACGATAATGGTAATGTCATCGACACCAAAGCTATGGACTAGCTTCACGGCTTCGAGGGCGGTGAGGGTCTTGCCGCTGCCCATGCCGGAGAAGTTCCCGGCGAAGCGGCGGGCTGCCAGAAAGGCGGCGTCCTCGATTTGATGGGGAAGCAGCTGCTTCATGATTCAACCTCCTGATGATGTTCTGATAACTAACCGATCTGCTCGGCGCTGTCAACCTCGTCGCCGGATGGCCCCAAAAGTCGCTTGGCGACACGGGCGTACATCCCATGGCTCTGCAAGAAGTCGAAGGCTCGCTGCCACGTCATGTGGCCGTCGGCGATGTTCTTCTTCAGGTCGCGGATGAGGGGGGTCTCTGGGAATTTGATTACATTGTCGTTCATTTTATTTCTCCTTGCTTGCAGATGTAGTGGAGCCGACCGTCGGCATATTTCCTGACTGCCCACCAAGGGCGACCGGCGGCGTCGAACGTCAAGGCGTCGTCCTCGACGGCGAGCACGTTGTCGAGGACGATGCCCCGCCATGGGGACGACCATGTCCGCATCTCGATGGATACGATCTCGTCGATGTCGACCCGCTCTTGGCACGCGTACCAGCCTGACGTGTCGCGCTGACCCATGATGCCGGCGTGTCGGATGAGCAGGGTGCGGGTCAGCTCTCCCCAGCCGGCAGCGTCTGCCTGCTCGATCCACGGCAGGAAGAGGCCGACCTTGAGGCCGATGCGCACATGCGGCACGCTTTTGTGCCGCCCGTCGCTACAGATGCCGGTCGTGCGGTCCCCACGGGCGTCGCTGGTAGCCCAGACGAAGTCCTTGGGCCAATCCTCGCTCTGAGGGATGGTCGGCACCAGCGCGCCCTCCAGCAGGATGTACGGCAGGTGCGCGAGGCTTGTGTGGTGATAGAGGATCATGCCGCCTGCTCCATCGCCGCCGCCGGCTGGAGGCCGTCGGTGAAGTCGACGGCTTTCTGGGCGTCCCGCGCTGCGCGGAAGATGGCTTTTTTATCGGCCTTGATGATGCGCAGCCAGCTGGCGAGGTACTGGGCGTGATCCTCGCGGACCTCGCTCTCGATGCCGAGCTTGGCGCATGTGATCGAGGCATAGATTTCCGCGACCAACTCCTCTTCGCCGTAGCTCAACTTAGAGCGGTCGATGGTGTCTGTCGCGCCCTTCGTCCAGTGGCCGACCTCATGCAGGGCGGTGCCATAGTACGAAACCGCGCTGTCGAACTGCTCGAAGGTCGGGAGCTGAATGCGGTGCTGGAGCGGAACATAGTATGCTCTATCTCCGCCGTGCTCGATCTTCGCGCCGGTCGCCTTGATGTAGGCGTCGGCGTCGGCACAGCGTGCATCAGTATTCATGGCGTCGGGATCGATGACCGGAAAATATTTCTCCGGCAGGCCGTCGATCTGCTCTGCGTTGAAGACGGTGTAGGCGCGCATCAGCGGGATCATCTTATCCTCGCCGGAGACCTTGTCCTTGATCTTGAGGGGCTTGAAGAAGACGACCGTCGTGCCCTTCTCCCCGCCGCGAACCTGACCGCCGACCGACTTGGCCTGCTTGTAGGTCATCCAGTTCACGTTGCTGCGGCCCTGCATGGCGAGGATGATGAGGTTGATACCTTTGTAGTGCTGGCCGGTGGCGCGGGTCGGCAGGCCGCCGCCGAGGGAGGCCCAGCTCTTCTTCCACGCGCCGGTTCCGGCTTCGAGCTGCGCGATGAGCTGGTCGGTTACGAGCTGCTCAACGTCGATCTTTTTCTTGGTACGTTTTGCCATAATTAACTTCCCTTCTTTGGGGTGTGGTGCTCGATCCGGCGAACCAGCTCGGCTGCTTCGTCGTCGACATACTTATCAAGGAGGATACGGGCGTCCGACAAAATGTCGGCGATGCTGTAAAGTGCCCTCGCCTCTTCCGTTGCCGCCGGGAGAGACTGCGCGATGTAGCGCAGTGTCCCGATGGAGGAAGACTTGTTGCGTAAGGTGAGGGCCATTACGCGATGCGATGCACATGGTTGTCGCTGACGCGCAGCGACACGCTGGTCGAGGTTTTGGAGTACCGCGCGGCGACCTCCGGCAGCTCGGCCCTGAACGCCTTGCTGTCGATCGTGTTACGGATCGCCTCGACGACGAGGACGCCGACGCCTTCGGTGCCGGGGATGAACGTGCCGACCGGGCGGCTGGCGAGCAACTTGGCGCGCAGCGCGTTGCGGGACTTGGTCAGCTCTTTGATCTGGACATCTAGATCAAGGAATTGGTCGACTGTCTTTTTCATAATTAACCTCCTGTTGAGTTGATGTAAGAATTGTATCAGATACTGATCGATATGTCTAAATCTCATTTCGCGAGGGTGCCCGTTTCTGGCACCCCTAGATGTAAGGAAAGCGTTGGGGGTTCTCAGGCTCGACCTTCTACCAAGCCAGCGATCACGCTCAAAAACCGGTCTATTGTTTGGCAGTCGATGGTCATTTGTTTCGTCTCCCTCGTTGTGTTGATTGTCGTCTGTTCCGTCTCGATACTCATATAAGCAGTCAGCAGCTGATTGCAAGAGAGATCAGCATCTGATTTGAAAATAATTTTCTTGCCCCTCGGACCGGTCAAGGCCTATCCTGACGGCCCTGATCCACAGGAGGTTGAATCATGAAAGCCATCGTTAAGGCCGCGCTACGCGTAGCCGAGCACTACCCAGTATTCCCCACGAACGACAAAGTCCCGTGCTGGTCGAACGCCGACCTTGGGGTTGGTCGAGGGGAGGGCGGCTACAAAATTGCCAGCCAAAACCACGACCGAGTTGTCGAATTATTCAAGCATTCCAGAGCATTAGAGATCGCCGTCCCGATGGGCGCGATGTCGGGGCTGATCGCCGTCGACGTCGACAGCTACAAAAACACGCCCGGCATCACCGAATGGGTCGAGGCCAACCGCGAGGTACTGTACGCCACGCGGTCGCACTCGACGCGGTCTGGCGGCACCCATTTCATATTCCTGCACCCCGGCGACGACGTCCGGTTCCCGTCGACATTGCGTGAGGGCGTCGACCTCAAGGCCGGCGGCACCGGCTACATCTGCTGGCCCTGCACCAGGGGGTACCATGTGCTGCACGATAATCCGATCCAGCCGTTCCCGATGGAGCTGTTGCGGGCGGCGATGATCGCCAAGGGCGGCACCGGTTCGATGTCGTCATCTCTCGGTAGCTTCAACTCCGCGACCGACGACGAGCTGATCAAGCAGATCGAGGAGGCGACCGAGATATACCCGGCGCTCCGATCACTGGCATGGCGTATGCCGGGCAGGCGGCGTGCCAACGGCACCTATATGACCGAGACCGAGATGGTCAATGTGCTGGAGCTGGTAATGGACACCAGCGTCGCGGCTGACGAGGGTCATCCAAGGCACGATGACTGGCTCGACCGGCGTGGGAAAATTCCTGAGCTGGTCAGCACGGCGAAGGAGAAAGAGGAAGGGGGTGTCGGTCTGACCGATGCCGAGATCGCGGCCGTCAGCCGGGGGGAGAGCTTTATGCAGACGACGCAGGAGATAATAGCTGCATCCTCGCGCCCTATAGGCCCTCAGCGCCAACCGACGACAGCAGACGTCGAGAAGCGCATCGAGGAAATGAGGGCCTCCAGAAACTCTACGCCGAAGAGCGGGAGGATCGATACCAACGACGCAAGCGACTTCGTAAGCCTAAACGTAGGCGGGCTAAGAGAGAGCCGTCTGCCCGCTATTGAATACGTTATCCCCCAGATGCTGAGCGTGGGAGGAGTGTGCTCCCTCGCCGGCGTGTCGAACGTGGGCAAGACGCGCTACATGGCGGCGCTCGTCGTCGCGTTGGCTGTCGGGGACACCGCACGGCTCCGCCTGCCCCAATGCACTGGCAGGCACAGTACGCTGTACGTCGCGAACGAGGAACACCTCGCAGATATGGCGCGGCGGTTCAAGGCTGTCGCACTGCAGCACGGCGACGAGAACAGCGCCAACATCGTCGTACGAGGGAAGGCGGCCGGCACGTTCAGGCTGGTCGTGCCCAACGAGGCCGGCAAGCCTGAGATCGATCTCGACGCCATCGCCGTCCTCGCCGACGAGATCAGGGAGGAGGGTGTCACGGTGCTGGCCCTCGACCCCTACGTCACACTGTCCAGCGGCGGCGACGAGAACAGCGCGGACACCGCCTCGATCGTGAACAGCGCATTCCTAATGCTGATCAAGATGACCGGCGTCTCGGTCATATTCCCGCACCACACGCCCAAGGATCGATCGCGGGATCCCGACGCCTTTCGTGGATCAGCCGACGCGTGGCGCGGATCAGGCGCGATCTATTCGGGCCTCGATTATGGCTTTACTCTCTGCAACTGGTATCCTCGCAACAAGGATCAACGTAAGGCGTGGAAAGCTCAATACCTATCAGCCAATTTGTCGAGGTTCGTCGTGTTGGACTGTGGCAAGATCCGGGAAGGCGAGGCCCCCCCTGAGATCATCATGGAACTGGTGCCACAGGATATGGACGAGGGCGAGGGTGAGGCGATCGGCGTCGTTCGTGTCATCGACGAGGCCACGGCGATGAACACGCTGCTCGACGGCACGATTGACGTAATGATCAACAACGAGCTGGCGCTGTCGATGATCAACACCATCGGCGAGGGCACGCATACGAATATGACGCGGCTGCACGGCATGATGAAGGGCCATCACCTGTGGCCAGACAGCTCGAAGCTGGAGGGAAAACAACGGCTCCTCGACATGTTTGGCGAGGTTTATCGTACGACGAGTGGCAGCGTGCATGTGCTGCGAGACGCGAAAGGAAAGTGGCGCGTGATCATAGAGGAAAACGGCTAATGGCGGGACGGCCCGAAATAGACAATAATCTGGCCGTGAGCGGGGCCGCGTTCCGAGCGTTTCTGCCGTTTTTGGCCCGGCTACTAGAAAACGAGGTAGAAAATGAAAATGTTAAACACGCTACGTCAAATTGTCCTTTGTTATCAAGGGCTACGTCCTACCAGACGCTACTTTGAGGTAGCCTCTGGTAGGAGGGCAATTCTATCAATGTTATCAATGGTTTACCCCTACTACTACGGCTACCCCCTATTACATAGGGGGCGGTAGCCCCCATGTGTAGGGTCAAATGGAGGTTAGAAAAATGAGAGATGAACGGAAGGCGTTGGCGCATCTTTTGGCGCGCGCGGAGATTGATCGAGAGAACCTGCTGGCGTCTGTCGAGGCGAATGGTAGGTTCGATACTGCGATCGAGGCACTGGCGGTGTTTTTCTCCTATGTGCTGGCGGAGTATGATGATGCCGGGGAGGCCGGCCCCTCCGAGCCTAGCGGGTTCCGAGTTGTTTCGGACCCCGACGAGATGTTGCTGCTTTTACTCCAGCAGTGGGAGCCGTCAGATGGTTGTACTAGGCATTGACCCCGGCGCGACCGGCGGGTTGGCGGTTGTCAGCACTGATCCCGACCGGCTGCCCATGGTGGAGGAGGCCATGCTGATGCCGATGTGCAAGCGAGGCAATAAGAACATCGTCGACGCCGAGACGCTGCACAGGTGGCTACTGGCGTGGTCCATCGATCAGGTCGTGATCGAGCAGGTCACCGCATTCGGGATGGGTCTGGCCACCGCATTCGCATTTGGCAGGAGCTGCGGATCGGTGGAGACGGTGGCGCAGCTCATATGTCCGCGCATCGAGTGGGTCACGCCGAATGTTTGGAAGAAACATTTCCAGCTCCCCGGCGGTAAAAGAAACAAGCAGGCCAGCCTCGATCTGGCCAAGCGCAAGTTCGGCGAGATGCCGGCATGGTCGCTGAAAAAGAACGACGGCATCGCCGAGGCCGCGCTGATGTGCCAGTGGTTCCTCGACAGGAACGCCAGAATGTGATAAGGCCCACGGCATGGCAAAGCATCACTATGTCTATGCTCTAACCGATCCGACCAAGCTCGGTGCGCCCTTCTATATCGGGAAGGGCAGCGGCGATCGGAAGGTTCAGCATTTTCGCTCAGTCTCCAAGGAGATGGCCGGGGCGGAGACCAGTGCCAAATTCAAACTGATCAAGAGCATCCGCGACAAAGGTTTGCAGCCGGGTGCCATCGTCCTGTCGCACCATGACGACGAGGAGGCCGCGCTCAAGGAGGAGCGTAAGGTCATAAAGAGGATTGGCGTCGAGAACCTTGCCAACAAATCAGCCGGTGGCGAGGGCGTAAAGACCAAGAAGAAACGCAAGGACGATAAGAAGCTGACTGCCAAGCAGGCACATTTCTGCCTACTAGTTGCGGGCGGCACGACCGGATCGGTGTCTGACTGTTACCGCGCAGCGTACCCCGGCGGCAAAGCTTCTAAGAAGACAGTCAACGAGGCATCATCGAGGTTGATGGGAAATTGCAAGATTGCTGCAAGGATTGCTGAGCTGAGAGCGCCCGCCGTCAAGCAAACTCAGTATGATCTGGCATGGTGTCTGCAGCGACAGCGTGACGCAGTGGATTTGGCTGAGGAGACTGGGAACGCCGGAGCGATGAGCGGCGCGACGCGGGAGATCGGCAAGCTCGGCGGCATCTACCCATCGGAGAAGCAGGAGCTGACCATCAGGGCGGACGACCTGGCGGTGCGGCTGCAACAGGGCCGAGCACGGTTGGCGGAGGACAAACGATGAGGATGGAGCAGAACGAGGGCGTGGGGCCGGGAGAGGCGTCACGATCTAACAATCACCGCTGGGGCAACCCCCCGCCGGGCAGCGGCACGATGCAGGTCTGCACCCAGTGCGGCGAGAAAAAGACGGCGTACACCGATCGGGCTGAGTGCGTCGGCAGGCCGGCGACGGGGCTGGCCGAGACGCTGCACGACTACGAGCCGATATAGTGAGCAGCGTCGCCGACGACCCCGAAGGGGAGTTGGTCGACGCGATGGCCGGCTTCTACGCCGACCCGCTGGGGCATGTCCTGTTCTCGTATCCTTGGGGCGGCGCGGGCACCGAGCTGGAGGGCCGCACTGGGCCAGACGACTGGCAGCGGGAGTTCCTGATCGAGCTGGGCAACGAGGTCACCAAGCGGCGCTTCGATGGCGTCAACGCCGTCAACCCGATCCAGTTCAGCACTGCCAGCGGGCACGGCATCGGGAAATCCTGCCTGTCCGCGTGGATCATACGGTGGATAGCCGACACGCGGCCCGGCAGCGCCGGCACCATCACCGCGAACACCGCCGAGCAGCTCCGCACCAAGACCTTCGCCGAGCTGGCCAAGTGGCACAACATGGGGATCACCAAGCACTGGTACGTCCTAAATGCCGGCACCGCTGGCAGTCTGAATATGTACCACAAGTCGAACCCGAAGCGATGGCGGTGCGACGGCCAGACCTGCAAGGAGGAGAACAGCGAGGCGTTCGCCGGGCAGCACCGAGACACCTCGACGTCGTACTATCTGTTCGACGAGGCCGGCGGCATACCAGAGAAGATATTCGAGGTGCGCGACGGCGGCCTGACCGACGGCGAGCCGATGACGTTCGACTTTGGCAACCCGACACGGAACACCGGGCGCTTCCATGCCAACATGCTAGGAAAGAACCGCAACCGTTTCATCAAGCGGTTCATTGACAGCAGGTCAGTGGCCATCACCAACAAGGCGTACCTGCAGCGCATGATCGACGACTATGGGGTCGACAGCGACGTCGTGAAGGTCCGCGTGCTCGGGCAGTTCCCAAGCGCGTCGACGTATCAGTTCATCAGCACCGACGACGTCGACGCTGCGATGCTGAGAGAGATGACATCGAGCGAATACAATTTCGCGCCGGCCATCATAGGCGTCGACCCGGCGTGGACGGGAGAAGATGATTTTGTAATCCAGCTCAGACAGGGAAACAACTCGAAGACGTTGGGCGTTTACGCCCGCAACGACAACGACGTGCAGATGGCGCAGCTGATCGCGCAGTTCGAGGACGACTACAAAGCCGACGCTGTGTTCGTCGACGGCGGGTTTGGCACCGGCATCATCAGCGTCGGGCACACGATGGGCCGACACAAGTGGCAGATCGTATGGTTCAGTGACAAGAGCATGGATCCCGGATGCACGAATAAGCGGGCTGAGATGTGGGAGCAGATGCGTGTCTGGTTGAAGGAGGGCGGCTGCCTCGAAGAGGACGAGATCATGCGCAGCGACCTGACCGGTGTCGAGCTGACGCCTCGCCTCGACGGCAAGAAGCAGCTCGAAAGCAAGGAGCACATGAGGAGCCGGGGGTTGGCATCGCCCAACAAGGCCGACGCTCTGGCGCTCACGTTTGCGTTCCCAGTCGTGGCGACGCGGGTGCCGTACAACCCGCACCAAGAGGCGGTGATGCAGCACGACTACGACCCGATGCCCTAGACTGCGTGTCTAAAGTGTGTTAAGGCGGTAAATCCATGGATGCTATAATTATATTCAGCCGTGTGAACGGTCATCCGCTGGGGTTCCTTTTGAACAAAAAACGCCGGCACGTCTGGTGCGCCATCAGGGGCGAGCAGTTCTGGACCGTCTACGATTGGCACGTCGGAATACCGGTGATCTCTGTCGCCGACAGGGACATCGACCTTGCCGCTTTCTACACCGGCAAGGGCTGCGAGGTCATCGAGATCGAGCGCGGCACCGAGGCCTGTCATGGGCCGTGGATGTGCAACAACTGCGTCGGGCACACCATGGTCATGGCGGCGATCCGCGCACACCTGATCTTCACGCCACAGCAGCTGTGGAACCATCTCACGGGGAATAGCATGCGATACCGCGCCAAAAACTTCTTCCGCCGCGCCTGCTACATGCCGGGGTTTGGCAGCAAGACGCAGGCCGCGCCTCTGCCGCCCCCGCCGGTGCGGGCACCCAAGTCGGAGACGACTATCGCGGCGGATAAGAAACTGGCTGCCGATGAAGTCGCCCGTCTGGCAGCGCGCAAGAAGTCCGCAGGCGGGGCCACGGCATCGGAGGGAACCCTCCTCGATGATGACGACACAATAGGAGCGGGAGCATTAAAATGATCACCGACCTCAAGCGACTGCTATACGCCCCCGGTTTCGGCGGCTCGTCACCGCCACCGCCGCCACCGCCTCCGGCCGCGCCTCCGCCTCCGCCGAAGAAGCCGGACGTGGCAGTGCAAAAAGCACGGGCCGACGAGATCAAGCGGTCGAAGCTGGCGGCTGGCCAAGCCGGAACCAACAAAACGGGCGGCGTGCTGACCGAAGAGGCCAGCACCATCAACCGCACGCTGTTGACATAGCCATGGTGAACCTCGCACGCAAACCCAGCTCGGGAGGTGGCACGCTCATCGGCGGCGACACTGATCGTGTCGATTACCCGACGGTGTTTCTCACAGATGAGCAGGTCGACGACACGGTCCTGTGGGATGCGGCAGCATAATGCCTATCATCAACCCCGGTAACCTCGGAGAGAACATCCCGCCGCACGGCAAGAAGTCGACGGTGCTGCGCCGGTACGTCAAGCTGGAGAACGACCGCACGTCGTGGCGCAACCATTGGATGGAACTCAGCGACTACCTCCTGCCGAGGCGCGGTAGGTTCCTGTACACGTCACAGAACGATCGAGGCAAGAAGCGCCACAACAAGATCATCGACAGCACCGGCACGCAGGCGATCAGAACGATGGCTGCCGGCATGATGTCTGGCATGACCAGCCCGGCGCGGCCATGGTTCCGGTTCACGACCGGAGACGAGGCCACGATGGACAACCATCAGGTCAAGGTCTGGCTGGCGGAGGTCGAGCGTATCTGCCGCACCATCCTGCACAAGTCGAACTTCTACAACGTCTCCTTCACCGTCTACTCCGAGCTGGGAGCGTTTGGCACGGCACCGCTGTATCGACAGAAGAGCTTTGACAGCGTCATCAGGTTCCGGCCCTTCACGGCTGGCGAGTACGTCATCGCCGAGAACGACCAAGGCGTCATCGACACGCTGGGCCGGTCGTTCACCATGACCGTGTCGCAGGTCATCGAGAAGTTTGTCATCAAGTCGCAGCACGGTGTCGACGACTGGACCGGTGTCAGCCGCGCGACACGCAACCTGTGGAACAACAAGAGCTACGACGAGCTGGTGCCTGTCATACATATGATCGAGCCGCGCCGCAAAGCCGAGCGCGATCCCAAGAGCTTCAGCAACGTGCATATGCCGTTCAAGTCGGTCTACATGGAGCAGGGCAGCGACAACGATGCAGTCCTATTCGAGGGCGGCTTCAACCGCTTCCCGGCGTACATCCCCCGCTGGGATGTGCTGCAAGGCGACGTGTACGGTCGATCGCCCGGCATGGACAGCCTCGGCGACATCAAGCAGCTGCAGCAGCAACAGAAGCGCAAGGCGCAGGCCATCGACAAGATGGTCAACCCGCCGATGACCGCGCCGACTTCGCTGCGCGGCAAGCCTTCAAGTGTGCTGCCGGGCGGTACGACATACGTTGATCCGCTGCAAGGCGGCCAAGGGTTCGCGCCGGCCTATCTGGTGCAGCCGCGCCTCGGTGAGATGCAGCAGGACATCCAAGAAGTCCAAGAGCGCATCCAGCGAGGTTTCTATGCTGACCTCTTCGCCATGATGATCAACTCCGATCGCCGTAACATCACGGCGACAGAGGTCATCGAGCGGCAAGAGGAGAAGCTCGTACTGCTGGGTCCAGTTCTACAGCGCCTCAATGTAGAGCTGCTCGATCCGCTGCTCGATGACGTCTTTCAGTTTGCGCTGGAGGCCGACCTCCTCCCTGAGTCTCCAGAGGAATTGCAGGGCGTCGATCTGCGCGTAGAGTACGTCAGCTTGCTGGCGCAGGCCCAGCAGGCTGTCGCCGCCAGCGCGCTCGAACGAACCTTGGGGTTCGCCGGCAACCTCGCCGCTGTCTTCCCAGAAGTCTCCGATAACATCGACGCCGACGCGGGCCTCCGGCAGTACGCCGAAATCCTTGGAAACTCGCCGGACCTTCTCCGCGACAGCGGGCAGGTTGAGCAGCTGCGTGCCGATCGCGCGCAGGCGCAGCAGCAGCAAGAGGCAGCAGCGATGGCCGGCCAAGCGGCGCAGGGCGCGAAGGTCTTGAGCGAGACCGACACGCAGCACCCAAACGCGCTGACCGATCTGTTGGGTAGAGGAGGGAGCGTCTGATGGTCAAGAGGCTCTCCGTATATGACAGCAGCAACCCTGAGCACGTCGCCGCTGCCCAGAAGGATATGCAGGATCGCGACAAGGACATCGTCTTCATCATGGCGCAGCCGCGTGGCCGCCGCTGGGTGTACGACTTGATCTGGGGCAAATGCCACAAGGATGGCATCAGCCATGTGCCGATCGACAAAGAGAGCACGTCATTCAATGAGGGGGCGCGGAGTGTCGGTTCTGCGTTGGAGGTCGTTCTTCGAGCTGAGACGCCGAAGATGTATATGAAAATGCTGGAGGAGAACCATTTCAATGGCTGAATTAGCTGAAAGCACCGAAGAGGTAACCGAAGAAGTAACCGAGGATGTAGCCCCGGTCGCTGAGGAAACCGTATCGGAAGAGACGACGTCCGAGGCCAAGGCCGAGGACGCAACGGGCGACGCTGGAGACAGTGACGCCGAGGACACCGGAACTCTGCTGTCGGACGACGAGAGTGATGGAGCCGAGGGTGTACCCGACAAGTACGAGTTCACCCTTCCAGAGGGCGTTGAGGTGGAAATCACCGACCGCGTCCAATCGCAGCTTGATGCTTTCCACGCAGACGCAAAAGACATTGGCCTGTCTCAGGCTCAAGTCGATCGTCTGGTGGCGGGCGAGTTCAAGCGGGGTCAGGAGGCACTGCAACAAGGTGCCAATGGCTATCAGCAGCGTGTATCGGACTGGGCAACTGAAACGAAAGCGGACAAGGAGCTGGGCGGGGACGACCTCGCCAAGAACCTGAGCGTCGCCAAGTTAGGCATGGAAACATTCGGGACACCGGAACTGAAGCAGCTTTTCGATAAGCCTTCGCCGGAGAACCCTAATGGTCTGGGCATCGGCAACCATCCCGAAATTATACGTCTGCTCCATCGCGCTGGGTTACAGGTACGGGAAGATGGCGATCTTGTCGGCGGAGACGGCGGCAAGGCCGAGAGTGATGCTTCCCTGCGCCGCATGTACCCCAGCATGTTCAAAGACGAAGCAGCAGCCTAAGGAGATATTCAATGGCTACTCTAAGCGTTGTAAACCCGACCCTCACCGATCTGGCGAAGGTCACCGACCCCGACGGCTCCATTGCCGATGTGGTCGAAATTCTGAACGCGACAAACGAAATCCTCACGGATATGTCGTGGATGGAAGGTAACCTGACGACCGGTCACCGTTCATCGATCCGTTCCGGTCTGCCCACTCCGACGTGGCGTAAACTGTACGGTGGTGTGCAACCAACTAAAAGTAGAGCGGTGCAGATCACCGACAACTGTGGGATGCTGGAAGATTATGCTGAAGTCGATGCCGCCCTTGTTGGGATGGCCGGCGATCCGGCGGCTTTCCGCCTGCAAGAGGATCGGCCTCACATCGAGGGAATGAACCAAGAGTTTGCTTCCACTCTCTTCTACGGAGATGAAAGTACAGCACCGGAAGAGTACACTGGACTTTCCCCGCGCTACAACTCGACGACCGCTGCCAACGGGGACAACATCATCTCCGGCGGAGGGTCCGGTTCAGACAATGCCTCGATCTGGCTCATCTGCTGGTCGCCGCAAACGGTCCACGGGATCATCCCCAAAGGATCGAAAGCGGGTATCCAGCAGCGTGATCTTGGCGAAGTCACCATCGAAGACGCCGACGGCTCGAATGGCCGCATGCAAGCGTTCCGCACTCATTATCGTTGGGATGTGGGCCTCACCGTCCGCGACTGGCGCTTTGCAGTGCGCATCGCGAACATCGATCGTTCGGCCTTGCTGGTCACCGCCGCGACTGGCGCTGATCTCAATGACCTCATGCACCAAGCGTGGACCGAGTTGCCGAGCACGACAGCGGGTCGCTGTTCTTGGTACATGGACAAGAGCATCTTGTCGATGTTGCGGCGTCAGACGGCCAACGCGGTGTCCAGTTCGACACTGTCGGTCGACATGGTCGGCGGTACGATGCAGACGAGCTGGGGCGGTATTCCGATCCGTCGCTGCGACGCACTGCGCCCTGATGAAGCTACGGTCTCCTAGTAAGACCGTACCCACTAAACACCCATATAGAAGGAGACATTCAAAATGGGTATTCTCGACGAACGCGGCGAGTTCTGCGACAATGTTGACGTCTCGGCATCTGCCGGCACGGCTCTTGTCGGAGACGTAATCGATCTGGGTGCGGCGGGCGAAGACATTGGTAACGGGCAACCGGTTTACCTCGTCATCCGCACGGGCAGCACCGAGATCATCACTGGTGGTTCGGCTGGGACTTTGCAGTTCAAGCTGGCCTCCGATGCAGCGGCTGCCATCAGCACTTCGACCTCCACGATCCATGTGGTAACGGAGGCCCATGTGACTGATGGCACCGACGCGAACGCGGCGGAAATGAAGGCGGGTGCGATCATCTATCAAGCGCCCCTGCCTGTCGGAACCTCCGGCAACTACGAGCGGTATCTTGGCATCCTCGCCGTCACGGCGACGACCACGACCACGGCGGGCACGATCAACGCCTTCCTGACGCTCGATCCGCACATGGCTGCAGGGAAGTCTTATCCCGACGCCATAAACTAGATAAGGCTTGCGGGATGGCCGGGTCTGAACAGGCCCGGCCATTGCCTTCCACTTATTGAAGGAACAATACAATGGCTTCATTCACAGCAGTAGGCGACACGGTAGAACTCCAGACGTATGACCGGGGCGACACCGTTGCCGTCGCCTTGTCCGGCACATATAACATGACCATCACGCTGCAGGTTGAGGCGGGTTCGCCCGGCTCAGGATCATGGTCGACGTTGCAGACGGTGTCCGGCGCGGCTGACGCCACCGTCGCCATCGACTACACGACCAAGTCGTTCGGTGAGAAGCTCCGGCTTCTGGTCACCGCCGACACCTCCGGCACTTGCGTGGCGACCCTGACCAATACGTCCAACCAGACGGTTAAGGCGTTCAAGGATCGGGTCGGCAATGCGTTGATGACCATCACCCAGAAGTTCACCCAAGTTCACGGGGGTCTGGTCCGGTCCAGCGGTGCTGTCGTTAATACGACCGCTGCGCTGACGCTGACCGAGAAGGCTCACGCGGGCCGCATCGTTACCGTCAACTCGACGACTGGCCGGGCCATCACCCTGCCGGAAGCGACCGGGACCGGTAACGTCTATACGGTCTACATCGGCACGACGGTGTCGTCTGGCAGTCACACGATTGTCGCGCCGTCGTCCTCTACATCGTTTGCGGGCGGCGTCGGTATTTCCACCGACATCGGCGGCGTGACGATTATCTGTAACACGGCTGATGACACCGTCACGATGTCCGGTTCGACGACCGGTGGCGTGGTTGGTTCTCATGTGGTCTTCACGGACGTGGCCTCTGGCAAGTTTATGGTCAGCGGCTTCTTATGCTCAACAGGCTCCGAAGCTGATCCGTTCAGCGCCGGGGTATAATTTCATCGGAGGGAGGCGCTTGCGTCTCCCCTCACCGAACTTTTTGAAGGAGAAAAGCAGATGCCTAGTATGGATGTCCAGTTCCGAAGCCCGTTTTATCATAACCAGCTCGGTCTGCTTGGCGGTGCCGGCGATGAAGACACGATCTACATCCTGCCCGACACCGAGGTTCTGCCGCGAACCGCCGTCGTCCTCGAAGGCGTCAGTAAGGATCGCAAGAATAACGAAAGCCAAGGCAAGGCAGCCGATCGAGCTGCGCGTCTCGCACCGGAGGTTGACGAAGACGAGGACTTCGAGGAGCCGGAGCCGCCGCGTCGTGTCCGGCCACTGGAAGGCAAAGCTAAGGGCGATAGTGTCCCGAGGAAGCGTAAACGATAGGAGTAGCCGATGGCGTCTGAGACACAGATTGGCAAGCTCGCCTTGCAGCATATCGGGGATAGATATGACATCACCGACTTGACCGAAGAGAGCGTCGAGGCGGAACAGCTCAATCTGATCTTTGATGATACGCGCGACTGGTTGTTGCGGCAGTTCCCGTGGAACTTCGCGACGGCCTACACGACGCCGGCTTCACTGACCGGCACCGTGCCCAACAACTTTGACTACATGTACACCTACATGACCGACGCGGTCAGGGTGCTCCTTGTCGTCGACCCGTTAGGGTTGGATACGGAAATACAATACGAGGTGGCGAGGAACTCGTCGGACGTTAAGGTGATCCTGACTGATCAGGCGGACGCCGAGTTCCGGTACACGAAGAGGATCACCGACACGGCCCAGTTCGACAGCGAGTTCACGATGGGACTGTCCTACGCCCTCGCTGCCAAGCTGGCCATGCCGCTAACCGGCGAGCGGCAGATCATGGGTGACATGCAGAACCTATCGCGCAGCGTCATCAGCAGCGCGTGGGCCACGAATGCCAACGAGGGCAACCCGGAGGAGATACCAGACGCGGACTGGATCGCGGCGAGGGCGTAGTGCATGACCAAAACCATTCAATCGAGTATGTCTGGCGGGGAAGTGTCCCCCGCCATTGGTGCTCGCGTCGACATCGCGAAGTACAAGTCTAGCCTTGAGACGTGTGAAAACGCATTCGTTCAGGTTCATGGCGGCGTCTCTAATCGCCCCGGACTTGAGTACATCGCAGAGTGCGTCAGCGGGACGTTGGCGACACGGCTGATCCCGTTCGAGTTCAACACCGAGCAGACATACATCCTTGAGTTTGGAAACCTGTACATGCGCGTCGTCAAGGATGGCGAGCAGGTTCTGACCGGGACTGCTAAAACCATAACAGGTGTAACCGCTGCCGACCCCGGCGTCGTCACTGCAGCCAGCCACGGGTTCAGCGACGGCGACGACGTTTACATAACCGGTGTGCTCGGCATGACCGAGCTGAACGGGCGAACCCTGCGCGTCGCGAACAAGGCGACAAACACGTTCGAGCTGAACGACTACGATGGGAACAACATCGACACGTCCAGCTCCACCGCCTACAGCAGCGCGGGCACCGCCGAGGCGGTCTACGAGGTCGTCACGCCATACACCACTGCGCAGGTCTTCGACATCAAGTTCACCCAGTCGGCTGACGTGCTGACGATTACGCACCCCTCCCATGAGCCGGCGGAGCTGACGCGGACAGGCGACGCCGCCTTCACGCTGACCGACATCACGTTCACCCCGGAGCAGACGTTCCCGACCGGCGTGACCGTCGGCGCGAATACCACAGGTTCCGTGACTGAGCGATATGTCGTCACTGCCGTGAACGAGGACGATGCCGAGGAAAGCCTGATAGGCATCGCCGCCGGCACCTCCATCACCGCTATCACGTCGGCCACGCCGCCGGTCGTGACGGCAGCGTCGCACGGCCTGACCAACCTCGACGAGATCGAGATACAGGGCGTCACCGGCATGACCGAGGTCAACAACCTACGCTTCAAAGTCGCAAGCAAGACCACGAACACCTTCGAACTGCAGAGTTTGAGCCGGGTCGATATCGTCGGCGCAAGTTACACCGCCTATAGTGCCAATGGCACCGTCTACCCATGCTACGACAAGATCACGAACGGCGCGGCGACCAAAGACAATACCATCACATGGACCGCCGCCACCGGGGCGATCAGCTACAACATCTACCGTGAGAAGGACGGTATCTTTGGCTTTGTCGGGCGCAGCGAGATCGACAGCTTCACCGACAATAACATCGACGCTGACCTCGAAGACACGCCGCCCAAGTTCCGCAACCCGTTCACCGGCACCGATAACTTCCCGTCGGTCGTCAGTTATTTCCAACAGCGCAGGGTGTTTGCCAACAGCAACAATTACAAACAGCGGATATGGCTGACGCAAACCGCGAACCACAACAACCTCGGCGTCTCCTCTCCGACCAAGGACGACGACGCCATCACCGTGACCATCGCCAGCCTGCAGGTCAACGAGATCAGGCACGTTGTGCAGCTCCGCGAGCTGATCGTGTTGACGTCCGGCGGTGAGTGGCTCGCCCAAGGTGTCGACGGTGTCGTGACGCCGACCACCTTCCAGATCGAGCCGCAGACGTACTATGGCGTCGAGCAGCTCCCCCCGATCACGGCAGGCGATGTCGTCATCTACATGCAGCCGGGTTGGACCGTCCGAGATTTGGGCTACAAGTTCGAGACCGACAGTTACAACGGCAACGACATCTCGATCCTCGCCCGGCACATGTTCGACGACTACACCTTCGCGGACTGGGCCTACGCGCAAGCTCCGCACTCGATCATCTGGGCCGTGCGCAGCGACGGTGTCGCCCTATCCTTGACGTATGTCAGAGAGCAGGAAATCTTCGCGTGGAGCCGTCATGTAACCGACGGCGATTTCAAGAGTGTCGCCTCTGTGCGGGAGGACGACGATGACTTCATGTACGCCATCGTCCAGCGCAAGATCGGCACGCGCACCCGTCAGTACATCGAGCGGCTACACGATCACGACTTCACCAATGTCCAAGACGCGTTCTTCGTCGATAGCGGTCTATCTCTCGATGTTCCGATCACGATCACCGGCTACACTCAGGCCAACCCCGTCGTCATAACGGCGGCCGCCCACGGCCTCAGCAACGCCGATACCATCGACATCAATGGTATCTACGCCGTGGACACCGGGGTTGATCAGGGCCGGTCTCCGTCGACCGAGGTCGATGGCATCGGCTACACCGTCGCAAACAAAACTACGAACACCTTCGAGCTGCAGCTCAACGGCGTGGACGTGGACGGCAGTTCCTTCATGGCATACGACAGCGGGGGCGTCGTTCGTAAGGCGGTGACCTCGGTCGGCGGCCTCTGGCATCTGGAAGGGAAGTCGGTCGTCGGTCTGGCCAACGGGTACGTCACCGGGGCGCTGACCGTCACCAACGGAACAGTGACGCTGCCCAACGCAGCCAGCCGCGTTCACATCGGTCTCAATTACACCGCGACCATCAAGACGCTGCGACCGGACAACGCCAACCCGATCGACACCGTGCAGGCCAGAAACAAGAAGCCGACCCGGCTGACTTTGCGCCTTGAGGACACCATGGGGCTGCACCATGGGCCTGACCTGACGCACCTCAGAGCGGCTAAATTCGGGCTTCCTCTCTTGTACGGGCAGGAGCTGTCCATGGTCACCGGCGATAAGAACGTCACCCTGTCTCCGAGCTGGAACAAGAACGGCCAGATCGTCATCCAGCAACAAGACCCGCTGCCGATGACACTGCTCAGCATCATCTCCGACGTTCTGGTTGGGGGCAACTGATGGTTAGAGACCTGCATATAGCCGACACCCCCCGCCTTCTTGAGATCGCGGAGCTGATGCACGGCGAGAGCGTGTACAAGGCGTATCCGCTGAACCTGCACAGGACGAAGTTTATCCTCGAAGACCTGATCCATAACGAGGGCGTCTACTCAGTAGGCGTCACCGTCGGAGGGGAGCTGGTCGGGGTGTTTCTCGGCGAGGTCTCCACCGATCTGTGGGCGGACGTGCAGGTAGCGCGGGATATAGTCCTGTATTTGGTTCCAGAGCACCGAGGCGGCGGGCATGGCGTCCGTCTGTTAAAAGGCTTTAAGAAGTGGGCCGAACCGATCTCGAACGTCGTGGTTATTTCGGTCTTCGCCGGCATCGACAATGAGAAGATGGCGGCCCTGCTGGGCAGGATGGGCTATAGCGACGCAGGGTCGCTGCATATACGGAGGGCTGCATAATGTGTACCGGTATCGGTATCTCGATTGCGGCCTCCGCCGCCAGCGGGCTGATGGCGGCGGTGTCCGCAATGCAGCAGTCGCAGGCGCGGCAGGCTCAGGCCAACTACCAAGCGGCGGTCGCCCGCAATAATGCCATTACAGCGCGGCAGACGGCTGACGCGATCGTCGCGCGGGGTAAGATCGCCGAGCAGGATCATCGCCGGAAGATCAAGCAAGCCAAGGGCACGGCTAAGGTGTTCCAAGCCGCCAACGGTTTCCTCGTCGATGACAGTACGGACAGCACCAACGTGCAGCTCGTCGCTGACATCGCGGAGCTGGGCGAGCTGGACATTCTACGAATACGAGATAACGTGGCGCTGGAGGAGCGCCGGTCGTTGATCCAAGGTGTAAACTTCCAAGCGCAGGCTGGCCTGTTCGACGCGAAGGCGGGCGACGAGAACCCCTTACTCGCCGGAGCTGGCTCGCTGCTATCGGGTGCGGCGTCCACCTTCACCACGGCCAAGACGCTCGGCTTCAAGTTCAGCACCGAATAAAGGACATGCCATGCCAAGAGTGCCGACGACAGCAGAACAGAGTGGGCGTAACCAGATAGGGGGCGTCGGCGTCGCCACAAATGTGTCCACGCCATTCCAGAACCTGCAGGCACCGCTCCTCGATGGATCAGCGCGGACGCTCGGCCAGCTGGCCAAGTCCGTCCAGCAGGTAAGCACCGCCGTCGCCGACTTCCAACTGGCAGAAAGTAAGCGCGACCTCACAAGGTTTGACGCCGCCGCCACTGTTCTGCGCAGCCGGTATGAGGAGCAGGTAAAAGAGGCCAAGGGGCAAGCTCGCCTCGACCTCATACGAGGGGGCGCTCCGATCGACGCAGCCGACGAGGCACTACCGCTGCAGGATCAATACACCGCCGACCTCGAACGGTTGCGCCAGCAATTCGCGGGCAGGTTCTCAGCTGATGATGAACTGGCCGTCGATATGTTTTCTCTGAAGTCCCGGCAGCAGTTCCAAGTGTTTCAGAACTCACAGGGGAACACGGCGCAGGATGTAGTCGACGCGCAGATGATGGACGCGAAGATCGCCACGGCGTCCAAGATGGCTGTCGACAGCCTGCAATACATCTGGGAGCTTGGGGGTGAGAGTGTTAAGCGGCGGAACGCGGCGTACAACTCCGCCGACGCTGCAGTTTTGGACGGTGACATCGGACAAGCAGTCAAGCGGGGCCTCGACCCTAATTCGAGCGACCCACAGATTAAGGCTATCGTCGAAGGCTTGGTTCAAAAACAGCGGGGCGTTGTCACAGCCGCGATGGTCGACAGCCTTCTTGCGGAGGGGAAAGAGCGGAAGGCTTCCGATCTGATCGCGTTCGAGACCGGGCCAGACGGCCACATAACGGACCCTGCCGTCATCAGCCAGCTGACCGCCAAGCTGCTGCCGTATCGTGAGGATATGCAGGCGCAGAAAAACTACGCCGCGTTGGTAAAAGCCACGCCGCCGGGGCCGTCTGGTACGCCGTCTCTCGCCAGCATGGCAAGGGCAATTGCCGCCGAGCCAGATCGCCGCAAGCGCGCCGGCCTGGAGAGCCAGCACGCTAAGTACAAGGCAGTCATCTCCGCTGAGCGGAACGAGAAGATCGCCGTCGAGACGCAATTGGCGCTGCAGGCGGTCGCTGCGCAGCAGCGTATAACGCCGCAAATGATACCGACGATCTGGCTGGACAACCCCATCTTTGCCAAGATGCTCACCGAGGGCGGGGGGTTCGCTAATCCACAGACGAGCGTCGACGCCGCCAGCCAAGCCAACTGGGAGGCACCCGGCAGCGGGGGAGGCAGGACGTTCAATCGCAGTGTCGATATCATGATGACCAACCTGCAGCAGTCCAACCCATCGGAGTGGCTGGCCGTCGTTGAAAAGGGAAGCTTGAAGGGCTTGATCAACTTGGCGCAGGACACCGGCTACAGAAGGCAGGTCGCGGCGACCCGCATGAAGGTTGACAATGTGCGGTCTGAACAGCGGGTCAATCTGAACCAGATATTGACCGACATAGGGGTTACGCAGAAGCTCGCTCGAACGCAGACCATAACCACATTCGGCGCTACTCTGTCCGCTGCTGTGAACAGCGTCAGGACACCCGCTCTCAATGCCGGCACCAAGCCCGCCTACAACGACATAAAAGCAGCTGTTGCCCGCGAACTTATAAAAGTGCGCACCGATGTGGGGATTTTCGCCGACACCTATAATCATGCAGCCTCGACCGAGGTCGCCGCGCTGGGTGGCGATCCTTTCGACATGCGCCTAGACGACACGATGGAGAACGCCGAGTATATTGCCTCCGCCCTTGGCGTCGACACGCCAGTGGCCGCGCAGGCCATGGCTTCCGTAATAGCGGAGGATCGCACGCTCAAGGGCATCGCAAAGCATTTGAATAAGGCGCTGCCGGCTGACCCCGCGTCCGAGGTGATCCAATTTGATAACACTCTCCACACGCTGGCCGTCGAGCAGGGCCTGCCTTCTGGCTTCATCGAGTTCCTTCTGCACAGCGGCAAGAAGTCGGATGGCAGTCGGTACAAGCGGACGCCTGCCGACCTCATTAGCGTTATGCAAGGCTGGGAGAAGCGGCTCCCAAAAGGCCTTACCAAGGATGCGGTGATGCAGATATGGATGAGGTCGAGGTAGATGGCCGACGGATTTGATTTTGGCACGGCCCCGGAGACGCCGGAAGCGTTGTCTGTAGCACCGGATACGGCATCCGACGCCGGGGTCTCTCAGTTCGACCCGCTGCTGCCGCCCGAGATATCCAAGCATCTCAAGAGTTTTGGTTCCGGGGTCGGCAACGACCTTGAAACCAAAACCCTTGAGATGGCTCCGGCAGCTACGGACGAGCTGCCCGACATCGAGACGGCTACGTTCGACTTCGACGCGCCCCCGCTGCCACCGATAGACCCAGTGGCGCAACTCAGAGCGAGCCAACAGCTCCAGACACCACAGTTTGACGCCGAGGGCGTACCCGTGCCCGGCAGTATCGCCGAGGAGCGGGGGCTAAAGCAGGCGGCGGAGAGCCGCGCGGTGATGCAGAACTTCGATCTGACTGCAGACATCGATGGCAATTTGCTGGCGCTCAGCAGGCACGTCGCCGACACCGTTGGCGGCTTCACCATGGTCGAAGACGAGAACGGTAATCTGGTTAAGCGGTATCTCAGAATGACGCCTGAGATGGTGCAGACCATGCACCCGTCTCAGCTCAAGGTGATGCTGGAGCGTCAGGACGTCCAGCTCGCGTTGAAGGTCGACAGCGTTGTGCGTAAGCGGCTGGCTGAAGACGCCGAGATGATGGCGATCTTCCGGGGGGAAATCCCTATCCTGCTGGCAGCCGAGGGGGCGATGGCCACCAGCCAGCGCCTCAAGGGACTAGGCCCCAAAGGGGAGCGGTCGCAGACGCCTTTCCAAGAGGTCACGGGCCTCGTCGTGGACGACACGATGGGCGTCATCGCGGGTATAGGCAACGCCATCAAGCGCGGCAATCTAATGCAGGGCGCGGCCAAAGACGTCGCCGACGCATTCACCTTCTTGGAGCTGGGCGAAACCGAAGACGCCGTCCAGCAGCTCATGGAGGCTGCTGCAGCCATGAAGACGGCGGGCGGGCTGAAGCGGTCCGATCTGGCGAACGAGATGCTCGATCTGATCAAGAAGCTGGACAAGCTGGAGTTCGGTGAGGGCCTCGCTGAGCTGACGGTGATGATCAAGGAGAACCCCGCCGAGGCCGCTGTTCTGATCAACGAGGTTATGGCAGAGCAAATTCAACCCCTGCTGCTGTCCGCCGCCGCGACTGCAGTTGGAACCCCAGTTGCCGGCGTCGCTGTCAACATGGCGACGACGTTCGCCCAAGAGCAGTTCGCTTTCTCCGACGAGGCGCTCAAGAACATCAAGGACAAGCACGGCTACGATCTAAATACAGAGAAAGGTATCCGGGACTTTGTCGCCGACGAGGCGGCGAAGCAAGACTTTCTGGCGTTCGGCGTCAAGCGCGCCATCCCGATCACGGCTGCGCAGGCGGCCAGCTTCGGGCTGCTGCGTGTGCTGGCCCGCGCCAACGTCGCCCGCACCGTCAAGGTAGCGACGGCGCTGGCCGGCGAGGTCGCCACTGAAGGTTCCGCTGAATGGCTCGCGCAGATGTGGTCGAAAGGTCACTACCTGCTGAGCGATGTGGTTCTCGAAGCCATGGCGAGCGGTCACCCTGTCACCGTGGGCCTCGAAGCATATGTGTCCGGCGCGGCTGACCTCAACGACTTCCGGCAGGCGAAGGCGGTCAAGGTCTGGCTGGAGAGCGGCAAGGCCACGTCGGAAGAGATCAAAGGCATCCCGACCGAGAAGCTGTCGGCGGCGGCGGACGTGCTGGCCGATAAGCTTAGGGCGGAGGGCATCGAGCGCGTCTTCATACCCGCTGACCAGCTCGTAGGCTTCGATCAGGACGGCAGTGTCACCGAGACACTCGGCCTGACCAGCGAGGCCGTCAGGCAGGCAGCAGCGGCGGGGCAGGACGTCTCCATAGACGCCGCCACCTACATCCGTCACATCCTCGGCGCGGACGGCTTCGATGCACTGCAGCGCCATACCCGGTTCGACGAGGCCGGCATGACCGCCGCCGAGGCGGAAGCCTACGAAGCCGACGACGTTGGCGGCCAAATTCAAGAGCAGATGCGCCAGCTGGCACTGCAGCGGGTTGGGGTCGGCGTCCATATCGACGAGGCGTCGCTCACCCAGCTCAACGAGGACAGCGAAAGCATCCGGGGGCAGGTCAGGGACGCGCTGGAGGCGACCGGCGTCTACACCGGTGCCAAGGCCGATCTATTCGCCCAGATCACCGCCCAGCGGTACGCGACGCGCGCTGTGCGCCATACTGAGGCCACAGGGCAGCCCGTGGACGCGATGTCGCTGTTCTTGGCTGACAATCTACAGGTACAGGGTGACGCCGCTGTGCAGGCCGCTCAGGGCTTCGAGCAGTTTGACCAAGACAACGAAGGACGGGCAGAGGGGGACTTCTCTCCTGAGCACGTCGATCTCCTTGAGAGCCTAGAGGATGTATCTGTCGATGACGCCTTCTTCAACTTCGACGAGGATTTCGAGGACAAGGCTTTTTGGATCACGCCGGGGGGTAAGATAGTCGCTGCTGAACGCCCCGGTGTTCACGCGCATCTGGTTCGAGAGATCGCACCTGAGTTGGTCAGGGGTGCATCACAAGACCAGATAGCTGACAACTTTATGAACGACACAGGGGCCATCCGCTTTGTAGCACTGAATGATGACAGCGGTGCTCCGGCAGAGCTGTTCTTGAAGATGCACGATAAGAAGTTAACACAGGAGCAACGCCGCACCATAGGGAAGATGGTAAACCAAAGCGCGGATGGCGTGCAGGTTATAGCGGAACGGTTCGATGTGGACAACGGCACCGTGGTTTTGTCCGAGCAGTTGAGCGGCAGGGACGCTAAAGGTGCCCTACACGCAGGGAGACGAGGCGAAGGCGCAGTATTTAATCAAGACGCGGAGCACAGTCTGGCATCCGCCCAGCGGCTCTTGAAGGACGACATCGCCGCCCTTGGACTGACCGAGGAGCAAGCCGCCAAGATCAGCCCGATCTACCGGCCAGAGGTTGTGCCGACCGAGCGGATGGCGAGCAACCAAGATGCCGCCCTGTGGCTGGAGGATCAGTTCGAGGGCGAAGCTATAACCGATCACACGACGGTGCTGACGACCGAGCAGGTCGAGGAGATTTCCACGATCATGGCGGCGGAGGCGCAGCTCGCTCTTGAGAGCACGGGGAGCGCGCTCGACTGGTATTCCGGTGCCTTGACCCGTGCGCTCAATGTCGCGCAAGTGAAGTACCCGATGCTGGCCGACGACAGCTCCGCAAAACAAGCCGGGTTTGGGACTGCCTCCAACGCTCGGTTCGCCTTCACCTACATTATGGCAGTCACATCGCAGAACCTCGATGTCGCCGCCAACTCGGTCGCGACCGATAAGGCGTTTGAGCAGATGGTCGACCGCGTCCAGAACGGCGTGCATAGCATGGACCGCGCGTGGGGGACCGGCGACAAACAAGAAGCCATGGGCGACAACTTCGATAAGTTCGGACCCATGATCGAGGCGATGCCCGGCGAGAGCTTCCCCGACAAACTGGAGGCCCTCGACGCGCTGTTCCGGCAGAAGAAGACCGTCGGCGAGTGGGTCAAGGACATGAAAGCCGCCGGTGTTCCGTACAATGCGCCGGGGCAAACGAACAAGGACGCCATCGTCTATGGCTCCTCGGCCCTCGGCCCGAAGATCGGCAACGGCTTCTGGCAGAACTTGAACGGCAACTTCGAGCCGATGACCATCGATTTGTGGATGCGCCGTACATGGGGGCGCTATGTCGGCGCAAGTATCGGGAACCCCGGTGCGCTGCCGGGCCAGCGGGCGCGGCTGAAGGAAGCACTGAAGCGCAGCAGGTCGAAGCAGCAGGGCGACCCGGATCATATTGCCGAGGCGAAGAGCCACGTCGAGTTCCTGCAGGATTATCTGGCCACGGTGGAGAAGAAGCCGATTGCCGAGTTCGGCACCAAGAAGGCGCGGACTGCAGAGGTTAAGCGGCTCAAGGCTCAGATCAAGGTGGGTATAGAGGTCGTCGCCGATCTGGAGAACATCAAAGCCCCGGAAAGTTACAAGGCGGCATACGACAATGATAACGTGGCGCTGGTCGCCTACAGCAAGCGCATACTGACCGTCTGGGAAAAAGAGTACGCCCGGCTCAGCAAGAAGACCAAGGGCAAGGTCGCCAGCACGCTGACGCCGACGTGGGCGCGGGCGGCCAAGACGGTGATCACCAACTTGGCCAAGCCCCTCGATCAGGTGGCAAACGGGGCGCAGCGCAAGCAGATCGAAGCGGTTGGCGCGCGCGCTCTTGAGAAGCTGTCGGCGCGCGGCATCGACGTCACGACCGCCGATTTGCAGGCCTTGCTCTGGTATCCTGAGAAGGATTTGTGGGGTGCGCTGACGAAAGAATTAGAGACAGATACTGATAATATTGCTATAATTCCACCTAACCCTTTGAACGAGAGTTACGACACTGCGTTCGGACGCATACTGAGGAGCCAAGGACATGACGTCCAAGGAGCTGAAGGAGATACAGGCGGAGGAGCTGGAGGCGGAACCGTCTCTGGACAAGATGCTCGACCTCAAGAACCCACAGGTTCTGAAGGGGCTGGGCAAGCTGGCCGCGCAGGCGCTGAAGGAGCAGCAGAAGACGTAGGCTTCGAGCAGGCGTCTACTTTAGCCGTTGACGAGCAGGGTACGCCTCTAGTCGGGTTCCACGGCACCGCCGCAGATATCCAGTCATTTAAACCTAGCTTAAATGGTAACCTCGGACCGGGATTTTACGTCACGCTCGACGCGGAAGCCGCTAACTTGTTTGCAGAACGAGCGGCGCTGAGGGACGACGCCGACACAGGTGCCAACGTATTACCGCTGAATATCGCCGCGTCCAACATCCTCGACACAGGCAATCTGTCAGCCGAAGACATCGCTGCATTACAGGCTGCTATACCGGACAGCCTACAGGGATGGCGGGATCAGTATCCCAGTTATGCCGCCTTCGAGGACGGAAAGTTCGAGGACAGTGGTATCGAGGGAGACCTTGAACGGTTCCATGAAGACTTGTCCAAAGGGGGGTTCAACCCCGGCAGGCTGGCCATATTCCTTGGCCTAGAGGGTCTGGACGAGAGCGTGACCATCATGGGAGAGGTGCTTAATGCTGCTGGCTACGACGGCGTATCCAGACGCAGTGATGCTTTGAGAGGAAAGCCAGCATTTACAGAGATTGCCGTCTATAAGGCATCGCAATTAAAATCTGCCTTCAACAACGCACCTACCACGACAAGCGACAACATCTTAGAGCAAACCGGGCCAGCCGCCCAGCCGCGC
>Ga0181374_1000072_pt1 | contig 30558 bp, 29 predicted proteins | sample LowvirmetaG_2_FD_130086 | JGI IMG/M metagenome (GOLD analysis project Ga0181374, IMG submission 130086) | Marine viral communities from the Subarctic Pacific Ocean - Lowphox_10 viral metaG | ecosystem: Environmental > Aquatic > Marine > Oceanic | place: Subarctic Pacific Ocean | collected...
ACCGATTTGAAGCCGGATCAATGGTTCATCCATGATGGCCGGATCCGACCCGGTCCGCTGATCGAAAGCGGGCAAGCTGACCTGACCTTGATTGGCTGGATGGGGGCGGACTTCAAGAACCAGGATGACCGGGTCTATCGCCTTCTGGGGTGCGAAATCACATTCCATGAGGGCGGCCTGCCAGAGCCCGGTGAGACGCTACACTTCCAGATCGAGATCACCGGGCACGCGACACTCGCCGGTGTCCGCATGTTTTTCTTCCAGTATGATTGTATGGCGGGCGACCGCCGCGTCTTCTCCGTGCGAAACGGTCAGGCCGGCTTCTTCAGCGATGACGAACTTGCCTCCGGAAAGGGCGTCATGTGGGATCCCGCCAAGGATGCACCGCCTACCGCAGACCCCACGCCATTTGCCGCCGAGGGCGCGAGCCGGAAGCGAGCTTTCAGTGCCAGAGATCTGGACGCTTACCGGGTCGGCAATGCCTGGGCGTGCTTTGGCGACGGGTTCGAACTGGTGGCCGCGCAGTCACGTCCGATCCGTCTGCCGGACGACAGGCTGGCTCTCTTCGATGATGTCGAAGCCTTTGACCCCCATGGCGGGCCGTGGGGCAGGGGATATTTGAAAGCCCGCGCGCATGTGCCGGTCGATGCCTGGTTCTATGAGGGTCATTTCCACAATGACCCCTGCATGCCGGGGACGCTGATGGCTGAGGCCGCCGTACAGACACTGGAGTTCTATGCAGCGGCCGCGGGCCTGCTGACCGAACGTGACGGGTATGTCTTCGAACCGATGCCGGGCCATATGGCGCAATTCGTCTGCCGGGGGCAGGTCATTCCGGATACGGACCACGAGGTGACCTATGAGGTCTTCATCGATGAGATCATCGATGGAGAAACCCCGGAAATTTACGCGTCCCTTCTGGCAAGCAGTGACGGCAAGAAGGTGTTCTATTGCCCGCGCTTCGGCCTGCGCCTGCGCCGTGATTGGCCAGCACCACGCGTCGCCGAAGCACCGATCCGAACCGGGCCGATGGGGGAGAGTCGGGGTGACCATGATGCGCTGCTAGATTGCGCCAATGGTGCGCCATCGGCGGCCTTTGGCGAAATGTATGATCGGTTCGATTCCGAAGGCATCGTACCCAGACTGCCGCAAGAGCCATATCACATGATGACGCGGGTCATCGACGTGTCCACACGGCCGGGCGTGCAGGAAGTTGGCGCAAAAGTTCGCGCCGAATACGACATTCCTACGGATGCCTGGTATTTCGAGGACAACAGGAATGGGGCCATGCCCTTCGCCGTCCTGTCGGAGATCGCGCTGCAGCCGTGTGGGTGGCTCGCCAGCCATTGCGGTTTTGCCTTGTCCGGTAATCTGAAATTCCGAAATCTCGAAGGCGATGGAGTCCTGCATCGCGAGCTCAGCCCAGACGATGGGACTATGGTCGTTGAGAGCGAGTTGACGGCCTTCTCCCGTGTCGGACCGATGACCATTGTGACCTTCGGCGTTGTGGTCACGCTAGCCTCAGGCGAACCTGTCCTGGACCTGACGACCCAGTTCGGATTCTTTCCAGCTGCCGCGCTCGTGCGCCAGGCCGGCCTGTCGGCCAAGCCGCATTTCTCTGCTGCGTTCGACCTGCCGGGCGAAAAAGTGAAGACGCGCATGATTGAAAAGCGCCTTGCAGGCGGCAAGATGCGCATGCTGGACGCGGTCGACTATTTCAACCCGACCGGCGGAGAGGCCGGGCTTGGTCTGATCCGGGGCCGCCAAGCAGTTGATCCGAATGCGTGGTACTTCAAGGCGCACTTCTATCAGGATCCGGTCCAGCCGGGGTCGCTCGGCCTTGATGCGCTCGCACAATTGCTGGCGCACGCCATTCTGCTCAAGGGACTGGATGAGGGCATGAGCGACCCGCACTTTGAAACCATTGCGACCGGCGCACCGTTCAAATGGAGCTATCGCGGACAGGTGACGCCCGACAAGAAAGAAGTCGTTACCGTGATGGAGATTGTTTCCATAGAGAACCGCGACAAGGGCTGGTTGGTCACTGCACGAGGAAGCCTGTGGCGGGATGGCCTGCGTGTTTACGAAGTCGGTCCCTACAGCCTTGCGCTGGTGGACAAAGGCTAGGCGCACTCGCTCGCGACGCAAGTGACAATGTCTCCGTGCAGGAAGCACGAAATGTCGAATATGCGATCCGTATGCGATACTTGTCCCTGGGAAGTCTCACCAAGGATGAGGCTTGCGGATAGGTTGATCGTCGGTGCCCCCATGCGGAATCCCTGACCGGCGGCTTTCATGATGGCCTCCTTGATCGTCCACAGCCTGTAGAATGGGAGGAGATCGTCGTTAGCGATACCGCTGAATATCTTTCGCTCCGAAGCCGAACACATCATCGGCAGCATCTGTCGCCAATCGATGTCGCGAACCTTTTCGATATCAATTCCGACCGCTTTGTCATGAGAGGTGGCGAAGGCAGACCAGCCCCCGGTGCGAGAAATCGACAGATACAGTTCCCGCATATTTCGCAGGGAAGGCGCCCCGAGCGTATCATGTTCGAGAACTATATCCGCCTTCGCTTGGCCGAGATGATTTGAAAGGCCGGTTCGCACAGCTGCGAATGAGCGTTCCAGATCAAGACGTATGTCTGGATCGAACAACTTTCCAAGGCGCGCGTACTCGGTATTTGTGAGGACCGATGACTGCGTCTGTACCTCCGAATGATCCAGAATATACGCCGAGATGCTCGGCTGCTCCGGCGCGCGGGTCTGAGATGAGGGAATGTCGAGTTGGATCATGTCAGGCAGGCTGCAAGTGATATACCGGATCAGCGCGGGAAATGATCCAATTACAGCCAAGAATATACACACACCGCTTGTTTCCGCTAGAAGTCGGAATGAGCCCGTATATGCACTTCCGGACCTGACATTGACTATGCCATCCAGCCTTTCTTACAAGTTTTCGATCGCGCCCATGATGGACTGGACGGACCGGCACTGCCGCATGTTCCATCGGAGCCTGTCGAAACATGCGCTGCTCTGGTCTGAAATGGTGACGGCTGATGCCGTCATCCATGGAGACCGCGGCCGCTTGATTGGCTTCTCCGAAGCCGAGCATCCCGTCGTCCTGCAACTGGGTGGCAATGAACCTGCAAAACTGGCGGAGGCTGCAGCCAGCGCCGAGCAGTTCGGCTATGACGAAGTCAACATCAATTGTGGCTGTCCGTCTGACCGAGTTCAATCAGGCGCGTTCGGAGCTTGCCTGATGGCGCGGCCGGACGAAGTAGCCGCGTGCGTTGACGCCATGAAAGCCCGCGTGTCCATCCCGGTCACGGTAAAGTGCCGCATCGCCATTGATGATTTGCCAGCGGAAGAAACCCTGTTCGATTTTGTCGAGAAAGTCAGCGCGGCAGGTTGCGAGGTTTTCACCGTTCACGCGCGCAAGGCTTGGCTTAAAGGCCTGAGCCCGAAGGAAAACCGCGATATTCCGCCGCTTGATTATGACCTTGTGGCGCGCCTGAAGGCCGTGCGGCCTGACCTGACCATTATCCTGAATGGCGGCATCACCACAATCGAGGCTTGCCGCGACCACCTCGATACTTTTGATGGCGTCATGCTGGGTCGTGCCGCTTATCAATCCCCAGCCCTGCTGGGCGAGGTGGATTCCGCATTGTTCGGAGTCGGCGAGCCTGTCTCACCAGAGGTAGCCCTCGACGCGTACCGGCCTTATATGGCAGCGCGTCTGGAAGAGGGCGTCGGGTTGCATGCGATGACCCGTCATATGCTGGGCCTCTTTAACGGACAGCCCGGCGCGCGCCTCTGGCGGCGAACACTCTCTGAGAAAGCCGTGCGTAAGGGCGCCGGTCTGGAAGTGTTGGATGAAGCGCTTAGCGCGGTCATGCTCGACGCCTGATATAAAGCAGGTTCAACTTTTCGGAATTTCGTTCTTTATTTGTTCGCAATATTCTGTTAACCATTTGCCCCATGCTGACAGGGGTTGGAGATGGTTTGCAGGGTTACGACGTTTGCATTTGAGGGCGTAGACGCCCAGCCCGTGGACGTGCAGGTCCAGATGACCGGCGGCCAGCCAGCGTTTCATATTGTCGGCTTGCCGGACAAGGCGGTTGGCGAGAGCCGTGAACGTGTCCGGGCTGCTTTTGCCTCCCTTGGGCTCGCACTCCCGCCGAAACGGGTCATCGTGAACCTCGCCCCCGCTGATCTTCCCAAGGAAGGCAGCCATTATGATCTCGCCATCGCGCTTGCCCTGCTCGCCATGATGGGCGTGATCCCACCAGACCAGTTGGAGGCCTACGCGGCCATTGGAGAACTTTCGCTTGATGGCGCGCTGGGCGAAACGCTCGGGGTCCTGCCAGCCGCCATGGCCGCTGAAGGGATGGATTTACAACTCATCTGCCCACAGATTTGCGGCGCTGAAGCAGCCTGGGCAGGCGGCAGTGTTATTGGCGCAACAGGCCTGATTGCCCTGATCAATCACTTTACTGGCCGCGCTGTTATCAGCCCTCCGCAGCCGGGCGAGCTGGCAACCCCGCCCGCCGGGCCGGATCTGCGCGATGTGAAAGGTCAGGAAGGTGCCAAGCGCGCACTCGAAATTGCAGCCGCCGGGGGGCACAATCTCCTTTTTTGCGGCCCGCCTGGGTCGGGGAAGTCCATGCTGGCCCAAAGATTGGCTGGCATATTGCCGCCATTATCTGCGCGGGAATTGCTGGAAGTTTCGCAAATTCAGTCGATTGCGGGCCTGTTGGAGCGCGGACGCCTCTCGCGGAGACGACCCTTTCGCGCGCCCCACCATTCGGCCTCCATGGCTGCTTTGGTCGGGGGCGGAATCAAGGCCAAGCCCGGTGAAGTCTCGCTCGCGCATCATGGCGTGCTTTTTCTTGATGAATTGCCGGAATTCCCCGGCATTATGGAGCAGACTCACCACATGTGATGATGTTAATCACCGCATGTGTCGGTTTTTGATTCCGCATCCATGGCGTTGAGGACCAACTGCGCTAATTCGTGGTCGGCCTCATTCCATTCTTCATAGGGAATTTCCCACGGGTCCGGTTTGGGCTTCGGAGGTTTGGGTTCTTCTGTCATCCAAACAGAAGATACAGGATCAGCGGCGAAAAGAGAATCCCTGCAAGCAACGTCCAGAACCACCAGGGCGGGTTGGGCGGGGTGTAGTCGGGTTCGGAGTTCCAGCCCATTGAGAATCAGCCCTACATGTTCCTAACGACTCAGTAACGATTCGGTGTTCGCGGACTCAACTTTGCCGCTTTGTCAACGCCCTTTCCCGTGTTAAGAACCAAAATTAACTTCAGAGTGATTCGGGATGAACCAACAGCACCAATTTGACAGAGAAAAGTTCAAAGAAGCTATATGGGTAATTGCCTCCCATTGTCCTGCTGAGGAACTTGGGAATGTTAAGCTCCATAAAATTCTATATTTCGCAGACATGCTGACCTTCCTTGATGAAGGAAGGCCACTAACAGGTGTGGAATACTTGAAACAAAAGTTCGGTCCTACCGCTCGCTATTTGACGGCGGCCGTTTCTGAGATGGTGGATGAGGGCGTGTTGAGTATTGAGGAGACCGACTATCACGGCTTCATGAAAAAAAGCTATGTTCCACACGGAATGCCTCATATGGCACGACTTTCTGAATCGGAAGTGACTCTTCTCAAGGAAGTTGCGGACTTTGTCCGAGGTAAGAGCGCAAAAGAAATTAGCGAGATCAGCCACAATGCTGCATGGGATGCTGCGGAACTAGGCGAAGTGATTCCGTACACAACTGCTTTGAAATTAGCTCCAGTTGAGGTTAAAGACTCTGATCGCCAATGGGCGAAGGAGACCGCCTTAACTTATGCGAATCAGGCCTGGCCCTCGTAATCCATACAGAATTGTTTACTCGGAGTATTTTGAGGCCGCATGGTTTCGAGGGATTCAAGAGCAATTCGCCTTCGCGCACGAAGTCCTCGATCAATTGGAATGGTCCCTTGAGCGCAGCCCGGCTGCCGAAGGTGAATCTTGCGCAGCATTTCCGGATAGAGATATTCGCCTGACCGTTACCGCAAGGACGGGACGATACCCTTCACTCCGATTTCTATTTGAAATCCGCGATCGCGAAGTCGCCATCTGGCATGTCTGTGAAGCAGACTAGTCGGCAAGCTGAAGCGTTCCGGCCCCGATAGCGTCCATACACATAAGAAAGAATGCCGTGGTGAAACTTCCACGGCTTATCTTATTTGTCAGGTTCCGCTCATTGTCTGAGATGCCTAACGCGGTCAACTTTTCTGCCAGTTCAGCGTAGGTTATTCCCCGGCGCTTCAGCTCGGCTTTCAGCAGGTTCTTGGCGCGGATCTCATACTTCTGATTGACTGGATCGGTCTTGGCCATCATATCACCTCATAAATACATCATATTCGATGATATACACCATTGACAGCCACGCTTCAATGCCGCATATACGGTGTGTAACCTCATCGGATGTGATATGTCTCAGCACTTTCTCCTTTCGCCAGCCGCCAAAACGCTTTCCCTGACAAAGGTTCTCCGCATGTCAGACCAGGACTCGGAGAAAGCCTTCCGCATGATCCGCTGGGCGGACACGGACGGTGAGCCGGTTTGTCCCGAGTGCGGCTGCCTTGAGCACTACAACCTCAAGAGCCGCCCCGTCTGGAAGTGCAAAGGCTGTTCAAAGCAGTTCAGCCTGACTAGCGGCACCATCTTTCACAGCCGCAAGCTGAGCGTCCGCGACATTCTCGGCGCAATCGCCATCTTCACCAATGGCGCGAAAGGGTACTCCGCCCTCCAACTGTCCCGTGATCTGGACATCGATTACAAGACCGCCTTTGTGATGCTGCACAAATGCCGTGAGGCGATAGGGCTTGCCCGTGACGCTGGCGCGCTTAGCGGAGACGTTGAGGTCGATGGCGCTTACTTTGGCGGCTATGTGAAGCCTGCGAACAAGCGCGAAGATCGCAAGGATCGCCGCAAGAAGATCCACCAGTCCGGTAAGCGCCAGGTTGTTGTTGTCATGCGTGAGCGTGGCGGTCGCACCCTGACGCACGTAGGCGCATCCGAAGCAGAAGGCGTTGCGGCCACCAAAGCAAACGTTTCCGCTGGTGCGACTGTCCACGCTGACGAGGCTTCGCACTGGGACAAGCTCGCTGCTCACTTCCCGATAAAGCGGATCAATCACCAGAAGGCCTATTCGCAGGACGGCGCCTGCACGAACCAAGCTGAGAGCTTCTTCAGCCGTGTTCGCCGCGCCGAGATTGGTGTTCATCACCACATCGCAGGCAAGTACCTCGCCGCATACGCTGGAGAGATGGCGTGGCGTGAAGACGTTCGCCGCGTCTCCAATGGCAACCAGTTCGCAATGATAGTAAGCGCAGCGGCCATCGCGCCTAAGTCTGAAGCGTGGTGCGGTTACTGGCAACGATAATAGCTCACACCCTCCCCTCCAATATTGCTCTTGCCCTCGGAGGGATTCAAATGTATGGGGGTATGCATGACCTACGAATCGAAAAATTCAGACCCCACCCTCCGAGATGTTGTTGACGTCCTGCGGGAAAAGGCGCGCGTGGCGATAGAGTCAAACAAGAAAGCCAAAGCCGATTGGGGCGCGTACGTACAGGCGCGCGACGGGCTGTTAGCTATTGGCATTCAGTTGCCCGCTGACTTGCCGATGTCTCTTGACGAGCCAGAGACAAAGCGCGCAGCCAGCACCAAGCCGGTCAAACGGAAACCTTCCGAGGTAACTTGGAAGTCCGCGATTTTAAAAATCGTCCAAACGAATGGTGAAATTGGGTATCGGGATCTGAAAGCAGAATTGGCCGGAACCGCCATTGGGCCTCGGCTCAAGAAATCTGACAAAGCATTCTACAATGCATTGAGCCGCTTGGAGGAAAGCGGAGATTTGGTCCGGCACAATGCGCACGCATTTACCCCCAAGGTGTTTGAGCAATACAAGCGAGACGTAGAATCGGGAAAGCGATCACCCGTCGAGGCAAAAGCGCCTGGGCGAGAAGCGCTAAGCCATGTTCAGAATGGCATTCTCGACATTTTGAGAAGCCATCCGGAGGGCCTTCAGGGCGCAGAAATTATCGACAAAATGTCTCCCTGCAATGACAAGAGTGTATACAATACCCTTAACCGGCTGGTTCGTCAGAACCGGCTGCATAAGGACGTCTTCAATAAAAGCTATAGGCTTCCGGAGTTGATTGGGCCTACGACTGAGCGGGCTGTCGTCTCTCTTTTCGGAGAGCCTAAGGCGGCCAATTCACAGAATGGTGGGGGTTAATAGCATGGAACCCATATGACGACCACCTAACCACTTCCCGGTCTAGAGGGGCCTGACCACCCGTCTAGGTCGGCAGTCGCCATTAAGGGCGGCAGGGCCGGGGCCTAAAAATCCCGGTCCATCTCCACTTCCCAACCCCCTTCCAAAAGGGGTCAGAGAGCCACCCGCCACGTCTCCAAAGCGTTGGCGGGTGAGTGCGTTATGTATCATTTTCTTTGAAAATGCAAGACTTAGGCAATTCGCCACAGCTTATAAGGCCCATTCGCATCGTGGTTCTTGGTCCAGCCCATATCCTCTATCAGCCCCTGCTCCTTGCAGGACTTGATACAGGCCCCAATCCGCTTGCGCAGCGTGTTCAGCGTTGCCTCATCAGCGCTCAGGCCGCGATCTGCCGCCCATAGCTCTGTGATCTGGCGCGACGTCATCGGCTCCTTGGCCTCCCGCAGCGTGTTCAGGACAAAGCGCTTCACGCTGCCTTTCTCGGCACGGTGCTTGGTGACGTATTCCTTTATCGCGTAGGTGTCCGCGTTCGGATCGAACAGGCGGATAGCTGCGTCCAGGTGGTCTATGTCCACCGTCAATTTCTTGATCTCGGCTTTGTACTTTTCACGCAGGGCGGAAAGCTCAGCATGTTTGCTGACAAGGCCGGACACGGTGTTGGGGCGGTCGTAGTTGATCTCATTTGTCATAACGGACCACGAGATACATCATCTTAAATGATGATACAACCCATCATAAGTGGTGAGTTTGCGCCATAATACCGGAATTCCCCGCAACGGTGCTCGACAGTTTGCGACAGCCGCTTGAGGCGGGCGAAGCCGTGGTGGCGCGGGCCAACCGGCATGTGCGGTATCCGGCGCGGTTTCAGCTGATCGCTGCCATGAATCCATGCCGGTGTGGGGGAGGGCCCGGCGCAGCCGCCTGTCGGCGGGGTCCCCGCTGTGCACAGCAATATCAGGCCCGCTTGTCCGGTCCGTTCCTGGACCGGATCGATCTCTACTACGACACGCCACCAGTTACCGCCGTTGATCTTGCGCTGCCGCCGCCCTCGGAAGGCTCTGAAGAAGTTCGCGCGCGCGTCGCCCGGGCGCGTGACATCCAGACAGAGCGGCTGGGGCATATGGCAAGTGACACGATCCGATCGGTTAACGCCGACACGCCTCTTTCCGAACTGGAAAAGTCGGCAGCGCCTGATGAGGCTGGTGCCGCTTTGCTGGCGGATGCCGCTTCGCGGCTGCAACTGACCGCGCGGGGCTACAGCCGGGTGCTCAAAGTGGCACGCACCATTGCAGATCTTGAGGGTTGTGACGGCGTGCGGCGGCTTCATGTCGCTGAGGCACTATCCTATCGGCATCGTCCGCCGGGCATGCCCGAGCCAGCCGTATCTGCGGCGCGCGGCGCTGCAGCCGGGAGCATGGTCGGTTAAATGAATGCTAAAGGCTTTGCGATAAGTCTGCTGCCCGATGACAGACTCACAAAAGCCTCCCGCAAATCCCGCCAAGCCGGAAGACACCTTCCTGGCAACGGCGAGTCATGAAATTCGCACGCCCCTGAACGGTATTCTCGGCACAGTTTCCCTGTTGCTTGAGACCGAACTGGCCCCAGCGCAGCGCGAATATGCCGAGGCGATCAAGATGAGCGGCGGGCGCCTGCTCGATTTGCTTAATAATGTGCTGGATTATGCCCGGCTCGATGCTTCTGCAGTGGAACTGGAAGTCGAAAATTTTTGCCCGGTGCGTCTGGGCCGGGAAGTGATCGAATTGCTCAGCCCGCGTGCGCATGCGGCAGGGCTCGACCTTGCTGTTCGCGCGCAGCCTTTGCCGATGCCGACCTATTCCGGCGATGCAGGTCGTATACGACAGATCTTGTTCAACCTGGTGGGCAACGCCCTCAAGTTCACGCGCCAGGGTTCGGTCCTGCTGGATATCGCGGCTCGAACGGATGGGCTCGAATTCCGTGTCATCGACACCGGTCCCGGCATAGCTGAAGCGGATCGCGTCCAATTGTTCAGCGCGTTCAAACAATCGGCCACGCAGGATGCTTTCAATGATGGCGGAGTCGGGCTTGGCCTTGCCATCGTCAAGCGGCTGACGGAGCTGCTGGGTGGACGGGTAGACATTGATGGTGCTCCCGGCCTGGGCACCGCCTTCAAGATATTCCTGCCCCTGGCACGTGCAGACATGCCGTCCACGCATGACCTGCCGCAACTCGATATGACCGTTGGCCTCGTCGGTCTCCCGGCCGCCACCACGCTTGCAGCCGCGTCTGCGCTTTCCGGGTCCGAGGCCAGGCCTTTTCTGATCGACCCAGTCGCGGGGCGTGTGCCCGGTCACGTCGATATATTGTTGATTGGCGCTGATTTACGCGAAAAGCTCGTCAGAGAATTTGCCTGCCAGCGTCCAACCCTGGTGGTCCTGCGTCCCGAAGACCGTGGCGCGATCGAGCGGTTTCGGAGTCTGGGCTGCACAGGCTGGCTGGTAAGACCGCTGCGCGCATTCTCGATTGCAGAACGTGTCTATGTCGTCCAATCAGGTGAGCAGGCGATAGACGAGCCGGAGCAGAAGACAGGGGCAGGGCATGTGCTGATTGCCGATGACAATCCGGTAAATGCACTGATCGCACGACGCGCCTTGGAATCGGCCGGTTTTACCGTCACTGTAGCCTCCACCGGAAGCGAAGCTGTGGAGACTGCAACGCAAATGAACATCGCCCTCATCCTGATGGATTTGCGCATGCCAGTCATGGATGGCTTTGAAGCCATGCGCCGCATTCGCGACAACGGGTCGGACGTTCCGATGCTGGCTGTCTCTGCGGAAATGAATCCGAACATCGAGCGACAGGCGCGCGCGGCTGGCGCAAACGGCGTGGCTGCCAAGCCTCTGGATGCCGAGGCACTCCGTCGCCTTGCGCTGCACTGGACGAGCGCGCCGGTCCGGCACGAAGGCGCTGCATGAGCGACACCTCAGCGCCAACGCCTCCTGAAGTTCGCGAACCATCGCGCGCTGTCCGCGCGCTGAAGGCCCTGAAGGATCGCCGCATGGCGGCTATGCTCATCCTGTCATTTGCTGCCAGCATACCATATGGCGCGGTGGTTGGTGTCTTGTCGGCCTGGCTTACTCAGGAAGGCGTCGACACAAACACGATCGGTGTGCTCGCGCTGGTCTCTCTGGGTTACTCGTTCAAATATCTCTGGGCGCCCATGTTTGGCCGCGCTCGAAACGTACCATTTCTGCGCATCGGGGGACGCCGATCCTGGCTGATCGTGTGCCAATCCGTGATCGCTTTGCTGCTGATCATCCTGGCCTTTAGCAATCCACCGGAAAATATTGGCCTCGTGGCGCTGATCTGTTTCGTGATCACGCTCATTGGACCGACCCATGATCTGATCCTTGATGCCTGGCGGATCGAAGTGGCGCGCTCTGAAGAGGACAAGGACCTCATGTCCGCCCTCTACCAGTTCGGCTACAAGTCCGGCGGTTTCATCTCCGGCTTTCTCGCCTTGCTGGTGGCCGCACGTGTCGGATGGACCGTGTCCTATGTGATGATGTCGGTGTTCATCGCGCTGACCGTGCTGGGCAGTTTGCTCGCGCCGGAACCGGAATCTTCGTCCCGCCCTGATACGAGCCGTATGAGTTTCCTGCCCTCGCTGCGCAGAAAAGTTACTCTTCCGGCCGTGATCGTCGTCGCACTCAGCTGGCTCATCGGCTTCACGATGATCGGCACTTTTGTCGTGCGCAAGCTGGCCTTGGGCGCAGACATATCCTCGCGGGTGTTCGTTTCCGAACAGGGGCCCGTCATTGTCTTGCTGACCGTGGTCCTGCCAGCCGTCGTTGCCGCCTTGCTGGTGTTCACACAAAAGGCTGTTGCAACAGAGGCGCCCTTGCTGGTGGCGGGACAGAGCCGCGGCGACAAGCTGTTGGCCACCCTGTTTCGGGCGATCTTCGACCCATTGATGGAACTCATTTCCCGGCTCGGCTGGTGGACCATTCTCGTGCTCGCACTGGCACTGACCTACCGGTTCACCGATGCGGTCTGGGGCTCGTTTGCCTATCCTTTCTATTTGCGCGCAGACCTTGATGCGTTGGGACATACGCTCGACGATGTAGCCATCGCCTCGAAATTCTTCGGTGTTGTGGCGACCATCCTCGGCTCGCTCATCGGTGCGACGCTGATCGCGGTGCTCGGCCGGATGCCGGTCTTTTTTGTTGGTGGGATCGTCGCGGCGGCGACCAATTTGCTTTATGCGGACTTGGCGGCTGGCGCGGCGACGGTTGATGCTTTTCTGGCGTTCACCCATCTTGATGCGCCATTGATCACCTTTGCGGATTGGGCCGCAAAACTCCAGCCTGAGGAAGTGGCAATTGCCTCTGACCAGGGCCAGCGCATGGCGCGCCTGATGGTGACGATCTTTGCGGAGAACATTGCAGGCGGCTTCGCGCTCGTCGCAATGACGGCCTATCTTACATCAGTGGTCAATCCGCGTTTTGCCGCCGTTCAGTATGCGTTGCTGGCCTCGCTCACAATGCTGATCGGCACGCTGGGCCGGCCTTGGCTGGGCGAGATGATTGAACAGAACGGGTTCTATGACGTGTTCATCATTACCTTCTGGCTTGGGGGTGTTGCGGTCGTACTCAGTGCCATAGAGTGGGGCCGTCAAACCTATCTCAAGCGGTCGGTATCGGCCGGGTAAACCTCATTAATACTGGAGGAAGTCTCATGCGTTCAGCCCTGATTGCGTTCGTCATGCCCCTTGCCATATCGACCTGCGGGACTGTTCCGGCCCAACCGGCTGGGGTGAGCGTCGCGTTGGAAGTTCAGGAGGAGGCAGCCATCACGGCGATGCTTGAGGCGCAAGACGCAGCCTGGAATCGCGGTGATATACCCGCCTTCATGGACGGATATTGGAAGTCGCCAGACTTGCGCTTTGCGTCTGGCGGCAACATTGCGCGCGGGTGGGACGCAACGCTTCAACGCTATGAAACACGCTACGATACGCCTGAAAAAATGGGCACGCTGGTGACGTCCGACTATGAGATTGAAATTCTGTCGCCCGATGCCGCCATCGCACATGGCCATTGGATGCTCGAAGTCGAAGGCGACAATCCGTCCGGACTGTACACGCTTGTCCTGCGCAAGATCGATGGCGGTTGGGTGATCATTTCCGACACAACCACGTCAGCGGACTAACGGGTTGCGATGACGCCGACATAAGCCATTCCAAGCCTTGGCAGTCGGCCCAGTTACGGGCAAAACGCCGTGTGGCCTCACGACCGAAGGGGAGCCGGCACAGACCATGAAACGCGCAACACTCGATTTTGAAACCCATAATTCTGCGCTGGAGCGCGTGATCGAGCGGCCATGGTTCCGGCACCTGGTGATCGCCTTGATCATCGTGAACGCCGTGATTCTTGGCGTGCTGACCTATCGCGAGACACTGCCCGCGGGTCTTGTCGTGTCGCTCGACGCAGTTGACCAGACGATCACATATGTCTTTGCGGTCGAGATCCTGCTGAAACTGGTAGTCTATCGGTTGCAATTCTTCCGGCGGGGTTGGAACTGGTTTGACTTCATCGTCATTGGCGTTTCGCTGATACCAGGAACTCAGGCATTCGGCGTATTGCGTGCGCTCCGGGTTCTGCGGATTCTCCGATTACTGCATATCGTTCCAATGATGCGCCGGATTACCGAGGCGCTGATGAAGGCCCTGCCGGGCATGGGCGCCATTTTCGCAGTGCTGGCGCTGATCACATATGTTGCCGCCGTAATGGCGACCAACATGTACGGCAATACCGAGAATGAAGAGGTCACCGAACTGTTCGGGGATCTGCCGCGTTCGGCCTATTCACTTTTCCAGGTCATGACGATGGATGGCTGGCGGTTCGAAGTTGTCCAGAAAGTGATTGATGATGGCAATCCCTATGCCTGGATGTTCTTCCTGATCTTCATCTTCATCGCCAGTTTCGCCATTCTCAACTTGTTCATCGCCCTGATTGTGGATTCGCTCGCGGCCGAACAACAGGCGATCATCGAGGAGGGACTCGACGAAATCGAAGGAGAATTGGAAGGCGAACTCATGACCGCCGAGAAGGAGCGCGCCGCCGTCCTTTCGGCAATACAGGAGATGCGATCAGAGATCGCCGCCTTGAGAGCCTCGGTTGAGGCGCAGTCAAAGTAGAGAAGGCCCGCCCCCGATATGTGGGCAGGCCTTCAGCATCGCTTCGCTTTGCAGATCACCTTAGCCTTTGGGCAGAAGGACCTGGTCGATCACATGGATGACACCGTTGGAGGCCATGACATCGGCTTTCACGACGGTGGCGCCATTCACCGTTACGCCGTCGGTGCCATCGATTGCTACGTCGCCATTCAACGTGCTTGCGGTCAGTGTCTTTCCGGCGAGCTGGTCAGAGGTCACCTTGCTGTCAGCGATCACGTGCAGTTTGAGAATGTCGGCAAGTTGGTGCTTGTTCTCCGGCATCAACAGGGTTTCGACCGTACCCTCGGGAAGGGCGGCGAAGGCAGCATCGGTTGGCGCAAACACGGTAAGCGGGCCTTCGCCCTTCAGGGCATCGACCAGACCAGCTGAAGTCGCGGCAGCCAGCAGCGTGTTGAACTGGCCAGCTTCGGCGGCGGTGTCGACGATATCCATCTTGGACCATTCGCCTTTGACGAGTTCGGCCTCGACATGGCTAGCCATGCGATCCTTGGAATACTGACAGGTTTCTGCGAGGGCCGGGGCGGCCAGGAAAGCGAAAGCAGCGGTGAGCGTGAGAAGACGTTTCATGATTAGGGGTGTCCCAATTCAGAAATTTTCCGATGGAACCATATCCATCGATGCCACCCTTTACGGGTCGTCCGTCCCGGAGGATCAGAATCTAAAAAAGAATTCATCTTTGGAAGTGTGAGCAGGACTTCACGCAACTGTCAGCATGCCGCGCTCCCAAAACTGCCAAAATAGGGTATAGAATTTCCCGAGATGTCTTTGTGGACCCGAGTGCTTGAGGGCGGACGGCGCCTGTTCGATCCTGACAACTCTGACGGCATGCTTGCCGACGGGGCTGATTTTGCGTGCGCGCCAGATCCGAATGATGTCGGGTTTACTGCGGCGGTCGTGGGGCTCGGTGCAAAACTTGCCGTAGCTGACGGCACCGTATCGGATCAGGAAATCATGGTGTTTTCGCGCGTCTTCCGCGCCGCGCCTGAAGATGCCGACAGTGTTCGCCGTGTCTTCAATATCGCCCGCCAGACTGTGCGCGGCTATGAAGGCTACGCTCGCAAGATCGGCCGGAAATACCGAGACCGCCCATGCTTGCTGGAAGGCGTGCTGGACGGCCTGTTCCAAATCGCGGGTGCGGATGGCGTCGTGACGGCGGATGAGATGGACTATTTGCGCACCGTATCCGATGCCTTCGGCTTTGATGAGCTGACATTCCGCCGGATCAAGGCCAGCCATTTGGGCCCGGATAGCGACGACCCATACCACATTCTCGGCGTCTCCCATGATGCAGAGTTTTCCGATATTCGTGCCGCCTATCGTCAGTTGATGTCTGATCACCATCCGGACCGTGTGGTGCAAATGGGCGCACCACGCGAATTCGAGGATGCCGCGCATGCCAAGGCGGCATCGATTACAGCCGCCTATGCGCAAATTCGGACCGAACGCGGTCTGCTGATCCGGTCGGATTGAGGCATTTCCGCGAATTCACATAGTATCGGCATGCCATTCCATTGACGGAACGCAGCACTGGCGCCATGTTTGCACTGTAAACGAGAGATTCATGACCCAAGCAGCTTCCAGTTCCGGCCGTTTCAATATTGCAGACGCATTTTCGAGTGCGATCAGCCTTGTGGCGCGGCTATGTATTGGGCTCTTGCTGGTGCTGTTTGCCGGATTGCTAGCCGTGATGACCGCTATCGCAGGCGTCTTGCTGGCTTCGGCGGCCTTGTTCATGCGGTATGCTGGCCGGAAGGGCATCCGCCCGCAAGCGCGCGACACGGCTGAAGAGCCGCTCATTCTTGACGCCCGCCGCACGCCGCGCGGCTGGACTGTCGAATAACAACTCCGAATTATCTGGAATTTTGAAACGGATGGGGAGCCTGAAGCCCCCAAAAGCGCTCGCTTGACACTGGAGCGCTACAACTGTAGCGTACACGTGACTTTGATAGCGAGATTTGCATGTCCCAGCCCAATCCTTCCGAACTCAGCGTGTTGAAACATCTCTGGTCACATGGCCGGCAAAGCGCACGTGAGGTGCATGATGCCATCGGTCCGGGGCAGGGGTGGAAGCCGTCGACGACCCGCACCGTCATTGCCAGGATGGAAGAGAAGGGCTGGGTCAGCCGTCAGGACATGCATGGCATCGCAGTGTATGCCGCCGCTATAGACCGGACCGCCACATTGGGCGGATTGGTCCGTCATCTCGCCCGCCAGGTTCTGGATATGGACGGGCCGTTGCCGGCGGCCTTGTTTGCGGAAAGTCCACACCTCTCCGATGCCGAACTTGACGAACTCGACGCCATCATCAACGCGGCGGCGGCCGATACGGAGGGCAAGGCATGAGCTTGTTCGGACTGATCGCACTCGCCTTTGGTTGGAGCGCGGCGCTCTGGCTGCTCGCCACCGCGCTTTGCACGCTCAAACCCTCACCCAGGATGGCTCAGGCCATATGGCGCGGCGCAGCAGCTTTGATGTTCGCACCATTCCTGGCATCTGCTTTCATGCCGGGCCTGACGCAAGTTGCCGCACAGGCCTTGCCGGACTTGCCGGTCATGGATGCGCTGACGGTCCAGTCTGATGCCGTCTTTGTTGAAGAATCTACCACAGAATTCCGTATACCGCCGGTTGCGACACTGGTGCTGTGGGCGCTTGTTGCCGGGTGGTTCGTGCGCGCGGTCTGTTGGGCTGTGGGGCAGGCCAGACTTCAGCGCTTGAAGCAGACATCCCGTCCGGTCATCCGCCCGGTTCGCCACTGGGCCGACGCGATTGGATTGCGGCGCGTGCCGGATGTGCGGGTTATCCCCCGGGGTGCGCCCTTCCTTGCCGGTATCGTGCGCCCGGTCGTCTTCATACCGGCAGCGCTCATCTCGAAACAACACACACCACAAATCATCGTGCACGAACTGGTTCACCTGAAGCGGGGTGACCTGCTGACCCGCCCATTTGACCGTATGGTCGCAGACATATTCTGGTTCTCTCCTTTTGCCTGGGCCATGCGCGAGCGCCTTGATTATTGGCGCGAGGCGATCGTCGATGAAGAGACCGCCGAGCTGACGGGTGACCGGATCGCCTATGCTCGCGCCTTGACCCAGGTGGCGCGTCATGCCCGGCCTGCGCTCATCCTGCCGGTTGCAGCATTCACGCTCAAGAAAGAAGGAACCCTCAAAATGCGCTTGACCCAACTCCTGAGTGAGACCCACCACCGGCCGAAACGTCTTGGCTTGGCAGTCGCGGCAGCGCTGGCGCTCGCGACCCCGCTCGCCTTGGCGCAGGGATCACTGATCCGGGGCGCCGCCGCGCTGCCGACCGACGCGGTTACATACAGTCATGCCGTGCTGGACAAGGCGAAGCTGACCAGCGCCTTTGGCGTGCGTAAACACCCTGTCTCAGGCGAATTGAAACAACATCAGGGCGTCGACTTGGCAGAGGAAGAAGGCAAGCCGATCTATGCGCCGACTTCAGCAATCGTGACCCGCGCAGAAATGACAAATGGATACGGGAATCTCGTCGAAATCGCTGCGGGTGAGACTGTGCTCCGCTTCGGGCAGTTGAAAGATATCAAAGTGTCACTGGGGGAATCCGTCTCCGCAGGTACTGTGATCGGCTCGCTGGGCCAGTCCGGCCAAGCCACCGGGCCACACCTGCACCTTGAAGTCTGGCGCGCAGGCCAGGCGGTCGATCCGATGGCAGAGCCCGGGCTCATCCTGGCGGACTCCCTGTTCATCACGACAAATTCCGGCGCGAAGGTTCCACAGCCCCCCGCGGCTTCTGTGCCGGATGCCGCGCCCAAGCCTGCCTCCATCCCGGCTGCACCGCTGGCACCAATCAAGCGCGATGTGGCTTTTGAGGAGATCCGAGGTGAAGTTGGCGGTTGCGAGGTCATCGCAAACTGGGCCGACACGCGCGAAAAGTCTGCCGTCTGGTTGGCAAGGCTGGATGCATCCAAGGCCGAGAACAAGCTTGCTGGCCTGTCGCTAAACGCAAACTGGACGCCTGAGGCTGTGAATTATCCAAGGCCATCCTATCCTGCCGACGCGGCCAAGAAACGACTCAGCGGTGGCTGCATGGTCCTGTTCGATCTTGGCACTGATGGCGTTCCGCAGAACATGCTCGCAGAATGCACCGATCCGGTCTTCGAATCTTCGGCGGCAGCACTGAAGGGCGCGACGTTCAAACCGCTTACCAATAAGGCAGGCAAGCCTGTCGACGTCAAAGGCATCACATATCCGATGGAATTCTGTATCGCCTAGCGCGGACTGGATGACGATGCTTGGAACTTTCTGATCCGCCGACGCGTCTAATAGCAGGCGCGTCGGCTGTCAGGAGGATTCTCGATCATGGCAAACCCCAAACCGGTCGGGAAATCCACTCCAATCATTGGGGGTGTACTGACATTTGCCCTGTTTGGAATCCACCGTCTGTTCGTCGGTCAGATATATTCCCGATCCGAGGCGGTGAGCCTTGTGGAGGCGCTGTCGGATTCGTCCCTCTATTTCGGATCGGCTATCGCCAGCGCGTCGGCCACGATCCTTGCCCTTATGCTCACCATGCTCGGGATGATGCACAACAGTAGTGCCGACATCGGCATCTGGTTGTTCAAGCGCGTTCGCATGATTGCCTGGTTCGCCACGATCAGCCTGTGCAGCGCTGTGGCGCTTTTGACATTCTCATCCATTCCAATCGGGGAATTCGAAGATATCCCGACGAACTGGTATGTGATGTCGTATTACGCCATTGCCACGCTGATGGCTGTGCTGGCGGGTTTGCTGGTGACGAGCATCCTGTTGATCCTCGGCGCGGTCCGGTATTTGGTGAATCGGCTGGCGCCTGAAGTCGACTAGTGAGTCCTAGCGATCGAACAGTTTCGAAACGCTTTCCTCGTTCGCGATACGGCGAATGGCTTCGCCCAATAGCGGGGAAATGGGCAGGATGCGGATAGATTCCGATTTGATCGCATCTTCGGACGGCTGAATCGAGTCGGTCATCACCAATTCGTCCAGCACCGATTTCTCGATCCTCTGAACGGCATTGTTTGAAAGCACGCCATGCGTGACATAGGCAGAAACCGATTTGGCACCATGCTCTTTCAGGGCGGCGGCGGCGTTTGCCAGCGTGCCCCCGGAATCACACATATCGTCCAGCATGATGCAGCGCTTGCCGGACACATCGCCGATAATGTTCATGACTTCTGACTTGCCAGCTTCGGGGCGGCGTTTGTCGACGATGGCAAGGTCGGCCTCCAGTCGCTTGGCCAGCGAGCGGGCGCGCACCACGCCGCCAACATCCGGAGAGACCACCATGAGATCCTTGTTCCCGTAGCGCTCCTTGATGTCATCGACCATGACGGGACTGCCGAACAGGTTGTCTGTTGGAATATCGAAGAAGCCCTGAATCTGGCCGGCATGCAGATCGACGGTCAATACGCGGTCGGCGCCCGCGCTGCAGATCAGGTTTGCGACCAGCTTGGCGGAGATGGGCGTACGACCATCCGTTTTACGATCCTGCCGGGCATAGCCGAAATAGGGGATGACGGCGGTGATGCGACGGGCCGAGGCGCGCTTCAGCGCGTCCATGCAGATCAGCAATTGCATCAGATTGTCATTGGCGGGGTAGGACGTGGACTGGATCACGAAGACATCTTCGCCGCGGACATTCTCGTCGATGCGGACAAATATTTCCTGATCCGAGAAGGTCTTCACCTCAGACCGCGTCAGGCGCGTGTCAAGATAATCGGCGATGGCTTCCGCCAATGGCCGGTTTGCGTTGCAGGAAAGCAGTTTCATGATGGAGCGCCCGTGCTGCCCAATTGGTGTCGCTTTTGTAACATAGGGCGGCGAGTCGCAACCGGACTCTTACGACTTTTTCAGAAAATTACAGCGCAAGCATGATGACTGAGGCATTTCGGCCATAGTCTGGCTCGCCCCGCTGATTGCGCCGCCGGTTGGAAAAATAGGAGTCTTTCAGCGCGCATGTGTCCAGCCCGGTGTCGTGAACGCTGTGGACGCCGAGCCCATCCAGCCTTTGTCGACAATAGCCCGGCAGGTCGAACTGAAACCGGTCTCCCTTGCCAGGCAAGAACAAGGCCGCGTTATGGGGGGAGGCGTCCAGGAAAGTGTTTCGGAATTCGGGGCCGACTTCATAACTTGCCTGCTGGATCGTGGGACCAATGGCTGCGCGAATCCGGCCAGCTTCGGCGCCAAGTTCAATCATCGCCGCAACAGTGGTGTCGAGCACACCTCCGATGGCGCCTTTCCAGCCCGCATGCGCCGCACCAATCACGCCCGCTTTGGCATCGGCAAACAGAACCGGCGTGCAGTCGGCCGTCAGGATGCACAGGGCGATTCCCGGAATTTTCGTCACCATCGCATCGGCCTCCGGGCGCACGCTCCACGGTTCGGTGACATGTGCCACATCGGCTGAATGAATCTGGTAGCAGGAGAGCAGCGCGCGCGCGGACATGGCGGTGCGGATTCGCTCGCGATTGGTCGCGACGGCGCCGGGCACATCCCCTGAGCCTTCCCCGGCATTCAAACTGGTATAGAGACCACCCGAAACACCGCCCTTTCGGCCAAAGAATCCATGGCGGATCTCCGGCAGGCCTGAAAGATTATCACTCGTTTTAAAGGGGGGCGTATCGGTCATTGCCCTAGCCGTGGTTTGCTGCGGCGCGCCTGTCAAGCGCGCCGCCGCGATACCATTCAGAAGTGATAGGCGGACTCACCATGAGTTGCTGAGTCGAGGCCATTCTCCTCATCCTCGGTAGAAACCCGCAAAGGAATGAACAGCTTGATGACGAACAGGATCGCTCCGGTCATGATGGCCGAATAAACGGCGACGACTGCTACACCGAGCAGTTGCACACCAAACTGCGCACCGGTGGACATCTCCAGTCCCGGCGCCAGCGGACCTGCGGCTGCGAGGAATGGGATCAACAAACTGCCGAGAATACCGCCAACGCCATGCACGGCGAACACGTCGAGGCTGTCATCGATCTTCAGACGTTGCCGGATCAAGCCAACGGCTGCGTAGCAGACGCCTGCGGCCAGGATGCCGATAATGATGGCGCCGACCGGGCCGACGGATCCCGCCGCCGGGGTGATCGTCGCGAGGCCTGCGACCATGCCGGTTGCGATGCCGACGAGTGTGGGTTTGCGAAAGCTGACCCATTCGATCAGCATCCAGACAAGTGATGCTGTGGCGGCCGAGATGTGTGTGACCAACATGGCCTGCGCCGCGCCATCATTGGCACCGAGGGCCGAGCCAGCATTGAAGCCGAACCAGCCGACCCAGAGCATGGCCGCGCCAAGCATCACGAATCCCGGACTGTGGGGCGGACGCATATCCTTCGGAAAATGGCTACGACGTCCCAGCATCAGTGCGAAGACGAGTGCGGAGATGCCGGCTGTCGTGTGCACCACGATACCCCCTGCGAAATCGATCACGCCTTGCTGGGCCAGCCAGCCTCCACCCCAGACCCAATGGGCAACAGGCGCGTAGCAGAGCACGAGCCAGAGCGCGGAAAAGATCAGCACAGCCGCAAAATTCACGCGCTCCACGAACGCGCCGACAATCAGCGCCGGGGTGATGATGGCAAAGGTCATCTGGAACATGAAGAACAAGGGTTCGGGAATGGTCTGCCCGTCGAGTGGCGCGCCGGTGACGTTTGCAAGCATGCTCTTCGCGAACCCGCCGAGATAGCCCGTCGCGCCCGGACCGAAAGCGATGGAATATCCACACACCAGCCAGACCAGACTGACCAGGCAGGCAATGGCAAAGCACTGCATGAAGATGGAAAGCAAATTCTTCGCTTGAACGAGGCCGCCATAGAACAGGGCAAGTCCCGGCAGGGTCATGAACAGGACCAGCGCCGTGGCGGTCAGGATCCAGGCTGTGTCTCCGGTATCGGCATGGGCGGGCAGGGCAAGTGCCCCGATGGCGGCCACAACTAAGCCTGCGCGTGCAGCGCCTTTTATTGATTTCAGCATTTCACTCCCCGTTTTTTCGTCATTTCTGACGAAGCTCGAACGGTTCGTCAATCAACGAGCACCTGTCTCGCAGGGACAGGGAGTGTGCAGATATCCACGCGCTTTGGAGGTGTAACCACAAAGGCATCATAGATGCTGTAATCGCGTTTGGAGGTCTTCAGGTCTTCCCATTCTGCGCCGGGCGTTGCCATGACTTCCCAGCGTGGGCGCAAACTTTCGGGCATGTCAGCCGCGAGCCCGACAGACAGGATCTCATTGGCGGAGAGGGCCTGCGCGCGCGCCGCAAATGCTTTTTCGGATGTGTCCGGATTCTGGAAGGATTCTATCTTGTCCTCCTGCACAGGCTCCACGCGTTCCAGTCGGTTGATATGGGCCATGCCCGAAATGACCCGGCCAAATATCGTATAGTTCCGATCAAGATACCGGCGCTGACCGATGGGAACAAAGAATTCGGTCGAGCCGGTCTCCGGCGGGGAATTGCGCGCCATGCCAAGGGCGCCGGGACAATGCAGTAACCATTCCTGTCCGCTCTCTCGGCCAACTGCGAAGCCATTCCGGTGGCCCACCTGACCGGCGAACAGGTCCTCATTGCCCAGGGGCACGAAGCCGTCTGCGTCCACGGCCCGCTCGGCTTCCAGCGGTAGCTCGGCCCAATCTTCCAGAAGGTGTTCGAATTCGAGTCCTGCCTGCGCCACATGGCCATCGATCACGCGATAGAAATATTCGCCATTATAGAGATTGCTCCGGATCGCCTCACGAAACTGTGCCACATGTTTGGGGGCTGCCTCAGGGGCGAGTTCGATCATGACATCCCCTGTCACCGTTTTCACGACCACAAGATTTTCAGGAGCCACCTCACGCCATGGCGCCACAGGGGCCGGAGCGTCTACCATCTCGGAGGCGGGGGCAGTGCTCGGATCGGGCGCTGTTTCGCAAGCGCCCAATAAGGAGATGCCGATGGCAACTGCCATGAGAGATATCCGCACCATCTTTGTGTCCTTCCCAAGAAATCATCCGCCTGCTAAGCGCCGCTCATGTATCAGATAAGTGCAAAAGGCGCGCGGGCGCCAGTTGAAACGGCGTGGGACGCGCTGGCCTGGGCCGATCCGTCGCCAGCGGGCGCGGTTGATGCCAAGGAGGACAGCCGGACCAGTTGGCGGCTCGATGCGTTCGCGGAAACGCTCGAAGACGCCGAAGCCTGCGTTGTCATTATCGAAGAAGCCGCGCCGGATCTTGTCGCGCGGATCGAACAGGTGATCGAGCAAGACTGGGTGACGCTGTCACTCGAAGGCTTGCCACCGGTCAAGGCCGGACCGTTCGTTGTGGCGGGCAGCCACGCCCTCGCGCGACAGTCACCGGGAAAGATTTCCGTGCTGATCGAGGCCGGCCCTGCGTTTGGAACGGGCCATCACGGCACGACGCTCGGATGCTTGCTGGCGCTGGATGATGTGCGCCGCCGCCGGTCCATCGGCAAGGTGCTTGACCTTGGCACGGGCTCCGGCGTTCTGGCGATTGCTGCCCTGAAGGCGGGGGCATCCTCGGCGATCGGTACGGATATCGATCTCGATAGCGTGCGTGTGGCGAATGAGAATGCCCGCAAGAATCATGTCAACGGCTTCACCGCCTTGCATGTCACCGGTGCGAACACGCCGCGCATTCGTCAGGGCGGGCCGTATGACACCGTGTTTGCGAACATCCTGATGCGGCCCCTGATCGGGCTCGCACCGGATATTGCGTCTCTCACGGCGCCGGGCGGCACAATTATCCTGTCAGGACTGTTGCACCACCAAGCGCCGCCAGTCCGAAATGCCTTTGCGTCCCGTGGGCTCGACTTCCAGACACGTATTCGCGAAGACGGGTGGTCGACGCTGGTGTTCCGGAAGCCGGGTTAAGCCCTGCAGGATCAGTAAGCGGCGCGGCGCGCCCAGCGCGCAGAACGGCGTGCCAGGATTTGCGGACGCTGGCTTTCGGCGCTCTGCAGCGCGTTCACGAAGGCTGGCTCAGCCATCTCGTTGACCATCAGCGAACGGCCCTGGCCGTTGAGGATTGCCATTTCTGGCGCAGTAATTGTGTTTTGACGTCTCATAGTGCGTCCCTCTTTTTGTATTGTGCGGCGCACAATTTTTTGTGTGGGCGCTATGTAGCGTAAAAGCATAAACAAAAAAGCATAGAAAAGCGGAAAATTGCATGAATAAATGCATAGCTACGATGCGGCTTTCTATGGTCAAAACCACGCTTTCGCACTAAGTAGGGGACATGAGACAGACATTTGATATCAAGGGCGGTCCGCAGGACGGCCGGGCGCACCTGCCCCTCGTTCGCGAACAGCTTTCCGCGCAGGGCCTCGACGGCCTTTATGTTCCGCATGATGATGAATACCAGAACGAATACCTGCCTGACGCCAATGAGCGCCTGGCTTGGGTGAGCGGGTTTACCGGTTCGTTCGGTTCTGCATTCGTCTTCACAGACCGCGCGGTGATCTTCGCCGATGGCCGCTACACGCTGCAGGTCGCCGACCAGACCGATCCGGATCTCTGGGAAGTTCAGGCTGTGCCGGAGCCCGGCCCGTTCGGCTGGCTCAAATCGCAGGACATGACCGGCAAGCGCATCGGCTATGACCCGAAACTGATGAGCCCGAACGATGTCGCGGCCATGGGCACGGCCGCCAAGGCGGCTGGCGCTGAACTGGTCAGCGTCGCGAACAATCCTATCGACCTCGCCTGGGCCGACCGGCCAGACCAGCCCGCCGCGCTCGTCGTGCCGCATGAGGTAAAATTTGCAGGCGTCGCGCATGACGAAAAGCGTGTGCAGATTGGCCACGATCTCAAAGCCGAAAAGCTCGACGCGGCTGTGATCACGTCGCCGGCGTCCATCGCCTGGGCTTTCAACATTCGCGGCGGTGATGTCAGCTGCACGCCGCTGCCGCTCGGCCGCGCCATTCTGTTCGCAGACGGGTCAGCTGACCTCTTCCTTGATGAAGTGAAAGTGTCCGACGCGCTCCGACAGCATCTCGGCAACAGTGTCACGTTGCGCCCGTTGGCCGATCTCGAAAAGGGCCTTTCAGAACTGAAAGGCAAGACGGTCAGCGTTGATCCGGATGTGGCCTCAGCCTGGTTCTTTGACCAGCTCGAACAGGCTGGTGCAACGCCTGTACGCCAACGCGACCCGGTCGCTCTGCCCAAGGCTTGCAAGAATGACGCGGAACTCGCAGGCTCGGCCGCCGCCCATCTTCGTGATGGCGTGGCCCTGACCCGCTTCCTGCACTGGCTTGATACGGACGCGCAGAGCGGCGAGATCACCGAGATCGACGCCGCCATCAAGCTGGAGGAATTCCGCGAAAACCTTGGCGGCCTGAACGATTTGTCCTTCCCGACAATTTCCGGTGCCGGCCCGAATGGCGCGCTGCCGCATTACCGCGTTTCGACAGCCTCGAACCGAAAGCTGGAACGTGGCAGCCTCTATCTTGTCGACAGTGGCGGCCAGTATCTGGACGGCACGACAGACGTGACGCGTACGGTTCCCATCGGTGATCCGAGCGCGGACATGCGGCGTCACTACACGCTGGTCCTGAAGGGGCATATCTCGCTGGCCATGGTGCGCTTTCCGAAAGGCACGACCGGAACCCATCTCGACATTCTCGCGCGCCATGCGCTCTGGCAGGCCGGGCTCGACTACCAGCACGGCACCGGCCATGGGGTCGGCGTCTATCTCGGCGTCCATGAAGGCCCGCAGCGCATTGCCAAGGCGTGGAATTCCGTGCCGCTGGAAACCGGCATGATCGTCTCGAATGAGCCGGGCTACTACCGCGCCGGACAGTACGGCATCCGGATCGAGAACCTTCAATATGTCACGCCACCGGCGGCCATCGAAGGTGGCGAACTCGACATGTATGGCTTTGAATGCCTGACCTTCGCGCCCCTCGCGCGGGACCTGATCGATCTGGCTCATCTGACCAAGGATGAGCGGGACTGGGTCGATGCCTATCACGCGCAAGTCTACGAATTGTTGGCCGACCGTCTGGACGGGCCGGTGAAGGACTGGTTGCGCGCGGCCTGCATGCCGCTTTAGGCAGTCTGTGAAAATCGGGCTTGTTCCGGTTTTGTTCTAATGATAAATCATGGCCAGTAGACTCTTTGGAGACTGGCCATGATCCTTTCATTGTCGATACGTGATTTCGTCCTGATTGACCGCCTGGACATCGAACCGGGCGCCGGGTTTACGGCGCTGACCGGGGAGACCGGGGCGGGCAAGTCCATCATTCTCGATGCCCTGTCGCTTGCGATGGGGCACGGGTCCGACCGTGGGATGATCCGGGCGGGGCAGGACCAGTCGAGTGTGGCGGTTGAGTTTTCGCCCCCGGTCAGCCATCCAGTCTGGTCTGCACTGGCCGAAGCAGGCATTGACGCTTCGCCGGACGAGACCCTGACCATGAAACGCGTGATCCGCCGCAACGGCCCCGCGCGTGCCTTTCTCAATGACCAGCCGGTCAGCGCGGCGCTCCTGTCGGAGATCGGGGACCTCTTGGTCGAGATTCACGGCCAGCACGCGGCCTCCACCCTGCTGAAGCCATCATCTCACCGCCGTTTGCTCGACCAGTTTGCAGGCAATGAAAAGCTTTTGGACATGTGCGCGACCACTCATGCTGCGATGGCGGAGGCCAGCGCCCGGCGTCAGGAACTTGAAGACGCGCATGCCGAAGCCATCGAACATCGCGAATGGCTGGCCGAGGCTGTGGCCGAGCTCTCCAGCTTGAATCCGCAGGAAGGCGAAGCCGCCATCCTGACAGAGCGTCGGACCCTGTTGATGCAGTCGGAACGCGTCACCGAGGCCGTGCGTGAAGCCGAAAATGTGTTGGAAAAGTCCGGCGTGGAAGATGCCTTGTCCAAGGCGGCGCGTGCCACCGAACGGATTTGCCGCTTGCCGGGATTTGAATCCTCTCAGGACACGCTGCCGGTTGCCGCACGTGCCGCCGCCGAAGCAGTCGAGCGGGCCTTGATTGAAGCGCGCGAAGCAGCAGGCGCGATCAGCCAGCTCGAACGGCTTGTCGATCATGATTCTGCTGAACTGGACGGCGCCGAGGCGCGGCTGTTCGCCTTGCGGGCCGCGGGTCGGAAGCATGGCTGTGATCCCGATCTCCTGCCAGACATGCTCACTTCATTGAGTGATCGGCTCGACCTGGTTGAAGCGGGCGAAGACGCGCTGATTGCTGCCCGCAAGGCTGAAGCATCTGCCCGGGCCGACTGGCATCAGGCGGCTGGCAAGCTCAGCGACGCCCGGCAGGCGGCCGCCTCGCAATTGGAAAAAGCCATCGCGCGCGAGCTGAAGCCACTGAAACTTGGTCGCTCGGTCATCCGCGTTGCAATCACTCCTTTGGCAGAGGGGGAGGGCGGCCCGAACGGAATCGACTGGGTCGAATTTGATGCCGAGACCAATCCGGGCGCGGGCTTTGGCCCGCTTCGGAAGATTGCGTCCGGCGGCGAACTTGCCCGCGTCTCGCTCGCCCTGAAATGCGCCCTCGCCGAAGCAGGCTCTGCGCTGACGCTGATCTTTGACGAGGCCGATCAGGGCGTCGGCGGTGCGGTGGCGGCGGCCATTGGCGAACGCCTGATCTCGCTGGGCCAGGCCCGGCAGGTCTTCGCCATCACGCACAGCCCGCAAGTGGCCGCGTCCGCCTCAGCCCAGTGGCTTGTGGAGAAGGAGCAGGATGGGGCTGGCGGCTCACGCATACGCGGGCTAGATGACAGCAGCAGGCAGGAAGAAATTGCCCGAATGCTGTCAGGCGCCGAAGTTACCGCTGAGGCCCGCGCAGCCGCCGGGAGGTTGTTGGAGGGTGCATGAGCGAGGCAACACCGGTCGAGAATCTGACGCCGGACGAGGCGGCCGCTGAACTCGCGCGCCTTGCGGCCCTCATCGCCGAAGCCGATGCGGCCTATTATCAGGAAGACGCGCCGGTCCTGACCGACGCCGAATATGATGCGGCTCGCCAACGCAACCTCGCCATCGAAGCCCGCTTCCCAGAGCTGAAACGTGAAGACAGCCCGTCCGACCGTGTGGGCGCGGTCGCGCAAGACGGCTTTGCCAAGGCAACCCATGCCGCGCCCATGCTGTCGCTGGACAATGCGTTTTCAGACGAAGACGTCACCGAGTTTGCCGGGCGCATCCGGCGCTTCCTCGGACTGGACGAGTCCGAGACACTGGAACTCACCGCCGAGCCGAAAATTGACGGTCTGTCGCTCAGCCTGACCTATGAAAAGGGCAAATTGAAACGTGCTGCAACACGCGGAAACGGGCTGGTCGGCGAAGACGTCACCGCGAACGCGCTGACACTGAATGACATCCCGACGAAATTGGCTGGCAAGGATTGGCCCGATTTCATCGAGATCCGCGGCGAAGTCTATATGAGCCATGCCGACTTTGCGGCTCTCAATGCGCGCGAAGACCAGGCGGGCCGCAAGACTTTTGCCAATCCGCGCAACGCAGCCGCCGGCAGCCTGCGCCAACTTGATACCGAGATCACCAAATCCCGGCCGCTGAATTTCTTTGCCTATGCCTGGGCGGCTGAAAGTGCGCCCTTCGCGGAAACGCAAAGTGAAGCGGTCGCCAAGTTTGCAGAATGGGGATTTCAGACCAACCCCCTGATGGCCACCGCTGCGACCGTGGACGACCTGATCGCAACCTACCGCAACATCGAGCAGCAGCGTGCCACGCTCGTCTACGATATTGACGGTGTGGTCTACAAGGTGAACCGGATCGACTGGCAACAGCGCCTTGGCTTTGTCAGCCGCGCGCCGCGCTGGGCCATTGCTCACAAATTCCCGGCCGAGAAAGCCACCACGACGCTGGAAGAGATTGACATCCAGGTCGGCCGCACTGGCTCCCTCACGCCGGTTGCGCGCCTCACGCCCGTTACGGTTGGCGGCGTTGTGGTCTCGAATGCGACGCTCCACAATGAGGATGAAATCGCCCGGCTTGGTGTGAAACCGGGTGACACGGTCGAGATCCAGAGGGCAGGGGATGTCATCCCGCAAGTCCTGCGCGTGGTGCAGGATGGCGGCGGCAAGGTCTGGCATATGCCGGACACGTGCCCGGTCTGTGGATCGGCCGCTGTGCGCGAGATCGACGACAAGGGCGAGGCCGATGTGCGCCGTCGCTGCACGGGCGGGCTCGTCTGTCCGGCGCAGGCAGTCGAGCGACTGAAGCATTTCGTCTCCCGCAAGGCGCTCGACATTGATGGCATCGGCGCGAAACAGGTCCAGCTCTTTCAGGAGAAGGGCGTGGTGAAAGCACCGCAGGACATTTTCCGATTGGCCGCGCGCATTGAGGCGGAAGGCCTGCCGCCACTTGAAGAATGGGAAGGCTTCGGAAAAGCCTCAGCGAAGAAATTGTTCGACGCGATCGATGCGCGCCGGACTGTGCCATTTGCGCGCTTTCTCAACGGGCTCGGCATCCGCCATGTCGGCCAGACCACGTCCCAGCTCTATGCCCGGCATTTCCTGAATTGGGCGCCTTTCTGGGAAACGGTCGTGCACGCAGCCGAAGGCGGACAGGAATCAGAATCCTTTGCGGAACTCACTGGCATTGATGGCGTCGGCAAGGCGGCGGCGGGCGCGCTCGTCGATTTCGAGGCGGAGCCCCACAATCGCGACATGCTGAGCGCGTTGCTTGAAGAAATCAGCGTCGAAGCCGAAGAAGCTGCCTCATCGGACAGCCCTGTCGCCGGCAAGACTATTGTCTTCACGGGCACACTGGAGCGGGTGACGCGCGACGAAGCCAAGGCGCGAGCCAATGCGCTGGGTGCAAAAGTGTCGGGGTCTGTTTCGGCGAAGACGGACATCCTCGTCGCCGGTCCGGGCGCGGGCTCAAAGCTGAAAAAAGCCGAAAGCCTCGGCGTTCAGACGCTGACGGAAGACGAATGGTTTGAACTGATCGGCGGCTGATCCGCCGGGCGGTTATTTGCCGCCGGGAATAATCCGCTGCAACAGCGTGCGGCGGGTCTCGGCGTCCAGCGCTTCAGGGTCCAGCCCTTCATTGGTCAGCAAGCGATAGCTCATCTTGTA
>Ga0181374_1000081_pt1 | contig 27692 bp, 13 predicted proteins | sample LowvirmetaG_2_FD_130086 | JGI IMG/M metagenome (GOLD analysis project Ga0181374, IMG submission 130086) | Marine viral communities from the Subarctic Pacific Ocean - Lowphox_10 viral metaG | ecosystem: Environmental > Aquatic > Marine > Oceanic | place: Subarctic Pacific Ocean | collected...
GGTGCCTTCAGGGCAATGCACTTCGATCTCTTTGCGGCGCTTGGCCGAAAGAAAGGCCCGACTGTCCACAACAGCAGATGTCAGACCTCTGTGCGAGACTTTCGATCCGGTGCGGGGCATCCAAGGCGAACCTGTCGCTGCAGAGAAATGGTTACAAGCCAGATCGCGCATCTGCTCGAAGGCGTCGCGATGGTCCCAGAGCTTCAATCCAATCATTTGCAGACGTTCCAGCTCGACCGAAGCAACCTCTGACCCGTCCTGTGCGCTCATGCTGTCGCGGATCTCGCATTCATTGTCATCAAGACGCCTTTGCAGATGGGTGAGGCGGCGATGAAACAGGGAGGTGAGGGACCAGAGCATTTCTTCGAGGTTGTCTTCCAACTGGCTGTCGTCGAGCAGGCTGATGGTGGTGTCAAAGAGCGTCGCCATGGCGAGTTCGACCTGATCTGGCTGTGGTAGGGGGCGATGATCGGTTTCATCTGGCCCTGGCTTTGCGCCATGAAGGGCAAGGTGGTCGAGGATTGCTGACGTGAGGCCGCTATCTTCGGGGTTGGTTTTGTCTTGAAGGGGCATGGTCTTGTTCCTCTGTTTAATCTGACCCGGTTTGGATGGGGCGATAACAGGGCCGGCGGCGACGGAGCCGCATCCCTTGGGATCGCAGCGCAGCGGAGAATGCGCACACGGCAGAAAATTGTTTCGCGAGGAATGCCCCGCCTTCTTTCTTTGGCGGGGCAGGGGAATTTTCTGACGGGGGCGCATTGCGGTTCGGGCGAGGAGCACGCAGCTCCGACCCGCTGGCCCATCGCTCCCCTTATCCAAACGGGATCAGATTGAACGCCTTGGAACGCCTGCCACTGGCAATACACATCCCGATGAGCACGCTTTCTCTTACATTATCAGATACTTATCCCTTCATGGCTGCCAGAAGCGCGTTGCGAAGCCTGTCTTTGCCAAATGCCAGCAGGTCTTCGTTGAAATCACCCAGCTTTGGGACGAGACGCCGACATTCAATGCTCGACGATCCCAGTTTGGCCGACAAAGTGTTTGCGGCGCGTTCCCCTGCCGCATCATTGTCGCGCGCAATCCAGATGCGCTTGATATCTGACGCTGGAATGAAGAGGCCAAGATGCGTGGCTGTCAGACAGGACGCCAGGTTGAAGTCTGGAAGGGTTGTGCCCACTGACAGCGTGTTCTCCAGACCTTCGCCGACGATGAGATCAGCGGAATCTGACGCGGACCAAAACCGAACGGCGTTGCCGTGAAGCTGGCCCAATATCCGTTTGGGGCTACTCAGGTTAGCAATGCGACCAGTGTTCGGGTCGAGATACGTCCGGGCGCATCCCGTGATGTTGCCCTGATTGTCCGTGATTTTTGCCAGAAGGGCAGGGGCGTAACTTGGCAGATCTCGGCCAGTGTCCGCGTCACGAAAGTAGACCCGAGGATGATAGCGCAAGGCCGGTCCTCTGGCGACCTATTCGGCAAGGAGGGCATTCTTGCCGAGTTGACCAAAGCATTGGCAGAACGCGCTTTAACAGCTGAGATGGAGGAACATCTTGGGGCAGAGCGCGAAGAAGGTGTCGCGGAGGGCCAGAACCATCCGCCCAATCGTCGTAATGGCAGCAGCCAGAAGACTGTGACTACCGACAGTGGGAAGGTCATCCTGGACATTCCGCGCGACCGCAACGGCACCTTTGATCCGCTGTTGATAGCCAAGTATCAGCGTCGTTTTCCCGAGTTCGACCGCAAGATCGTCAGCATGTATGCACGCGGAATGACGACCCGTGAGATCCAAGGGCACATTGAGGAGATTTACGGCTTTGAGGCATCACCCAGCTTGATATCGGTGATCACTGAGGCTGTGATGGACGAGGTCACCGCCTGGCAGAGCCGACCACTGGAACCCTGCTATCCCGTGGTGTTTATGGACGCGATCCGCGTAAACATCCGCAGTGATGGAGCGGTCTCGAACAAGGCGGTCTTCGTAGCCTTGGCGATCCGTCCAGACGGCACCCGGGACGTTCTGGGGCTGTGGTTCCAGGCCAACGAGGGTGCCAAATTTTGGGCAAAGGTTCTGAATGATCTACGTCACAGGGGCGTTCAGGACATTCTGATTGCCGTGGTCGACGGTCTCAAAGGCTTCCCTCAGGCCATTGAGGCAGCTTTCCCGGAAGCCCAGGTTCAGACGTGCATCGTTCATTTGCTGCGCCACTCTATGAGCTTCGCCAGCTACAAGGACCGCAAGGCCGTGGCGACAGCCCTGAAGGCAGTCTACACCGCCTTGGACGTCGAAGCAGCGGAGGCTGCGCTGGCCGAGTTCGAGGAGAGCGATCTGGCCAAGCGCTATCCGGCCATTGCACCGAGCTGGCGCCGAGCCTGGAACGAGGTGATCCCGTTTCTCGACTACCCGCCCGAAGTGCGCCGATTGATTTACACAACGAATGCCATAGAAGCCTTGAACTCAAAAATCCGGCGTGCGGTGCGAACCCGAGGCCACTTCCCGAGCGATGAGGCGGCAGCAAAGTTGATCTACTTGGCGCTCAATGCTACTTCCGCCGAGTGGAAGCGATCTGTGCGTGAATGGCACCGCGTTAAAAGCCAACTCGCCATCATGTTCGAAGAACGCTTTCCCATGGCGTAACTAAAGGCGTCAGGGCACAAAATTACGCACACTCCCGATCAATGAGATCACCAAATTCACCTGTGGCATAATCTATCCAGCCACCTGCTTTGCGTCCGTCTTGAGCCTGCAAGCGGATGACGAGGCTGCGGCCCGCTGCACCAGACGTGTCGCCAACCTGCCAATAATCGCCCTGGCGACAGCCTTCTGAGAAGTAGGCGCGGCAGAAACTCTCAGCACGCGCCCCAAGGTCTGCTGAAATCTCAGCAACCGGGACATCCCTCGTCATTGCGCCGCGCCATCCACAGCCGTGCCAACGGGGAAGCGTGACAGAAGTGACGCCAAAACATCAAGTGCTTCTGATGGAAGAAACACGCGCGTCTTCCATTGGATCACTTCAGAAAAGCAGCCCATGGCTTTCAACTCAGCGAGTATCGCACCCGTGGCACCGATTAATTCAAGCCGTGGTTGGCCCATGACAAGCGAGCGACGGAGTTGGAACCCGTTTACAAGACTGAGCGTGGCACGGGTTTCCATAACAGCGCGTACGACTTCGTCTGGTTGCATCTGGATATCACTGTCGAGCCCAAGCCGCGCATAGACGTTGATCAACTGTTCTTGCGAAACCAAACGGCCGATTGCGCGTTCACCATCCTTGGCCTGTAGACGGTAAATCCGCATATTATCGGCAGGCAGGCGATCCCAGATCGGCAAAAGAAGGCCGCAGATCAGTGTGATTTTGGAGGTGGTGAACTCCGGTACGGCTTCGACCTCAGCCTGCCAGAGCTGCTCGAACGTCGCATCATCAACTTCGTGCCAGTTTGATTTTATAAACTCACCCTGCTCGAACAAATCATAGGTCATTGGGCGTAGCAGTTTGATCCGACGAATTGGGACGCCGTCCTCGTCCATGTAAGCAGGCGCAGGCGTCATCAGTCCCGCACGCTTTGAATTGGCGTTCCAACAGAGCTTTGCATCGGACATAGCGGCGCAAATGGATTTCACTTTGGTGAGCGTCAGCGGCGCGTTGCGATCAGTCCGCTCGACCGTCAGCGCTGTGGCCGTTGCCCCCGTAGCTTCATGCTCGAAAATGACTTTGCGGTCGATGATCTCAAAGCGCTCGGCCCTTAAGGTCTCAAGGCCGACATCAAGTGTGCCCGCCTGTCGCGCATCTTCGATGATTGCGGCCAAGAATTCACCAAAGGCATCAAAGATTGCATCTTGCATGCTGATCTTGAGGGCAAGACACCGATTGAGGAATTGCTGGATGGGCGGCAGGACCTCCTTCATGCAGCCATCTGCGTCATCAAGGGTCAGGCCCGTCATCTCCTGAAACCGCGCATAGGAGCAGGCATCGATCTTACCTGCGCGCAGTTTGTAGAAGAACTGGCGCAGAGCGGCGCGGGCATAGGGGCTTTCAAGATTGTCCTCGGCACGGAACATGTTCTGTCCGCCGGTCTCTCGTTGGCCCTTCGTAATCGCACCAAGCGTGTCGAGGCGACGGGCAATTGTGGACAAGAACCTCTTTTCGCCTTTGACGTTGGTCGCGACGGGGCGGAACAGCGGCGGCTGCGCTTGATTGGTTCTGTTGGTGCGTCCAAGACCCTGAATGGCGTTATCGGCCTTCCAACCGGGCTCCAGCAGATAGTGCACCCGCAACCGTTGGTTCTTCGCCCCAAGGTCCGCGTGGTAGGAGCGCCCCGTGCCACCCGCGTCTGAAAAGACCAGAATGCGCTTGGTATCATCCATGAAGGCTTGGGTTTCGCCCAGGTTGGAGGACGCAGGTCTATTCTCGACCTTCAGGCACCCCTCAGACGTCCGCACAATCCTGCGTTTACGCCCCGTGACCTCTGCCACCACATCCCCGCTGAAATGCCATAGGATTTGATCCAGCGCACCTTGCACAGGTGCCAATGCTCCAAGGTGTTCGATGAGGGCATCGCGCCGCTGCTCAGCCTCACGGCATATGATTGGCGTGCCATCCACATCAACTGCGGGACGGGATCGCAGATCACCGTTTTCGTCGGTGTAAGGCTCAAACAGCTGTGTCGGGAAGGAGTGGGCTAAATAATCCATCACATATTCCCTCGGCGTGATGTCGACTTGCAGATCGTGCCACTCAGAAGGGGGGATTTCATCAAGGCGACGTTCCATCAGCGCTTCGCTGGTTGAGACAACTTGTACGACAGCGGCATGACCTGCTGCGAGATCCGCCTCAATGGCTTTGATCAGTGACGGACACTTCATGGCCGTGATTAAGTGATTGAAAAACCTCTGTTTATTGCTCTCAAAGGCGGATCGCGCTGCGGATTTCGCTTGCGGGTTCAATGTGCCGCCATCAGACGAGATGCCTGATGCTTCGAGCGCTGCTTCGAGATTGTTGTGAATGATCTGAAACGCGTCAGCATAACTGTCATAGATTGCGACCTGTGCTGGCGTGAGATCATGAACAAGCATGTCGTATTCCACACCGGCATAGGACAAGGATCGCGCGAGATAGAGCCCGAGGGCTTTGAGGTCGCGCGAAATCATCTCCATCGCCGCAATGCCGCCTGCTTCCATTGAGGTCACGAATTCGGCTTGGGTCACGAAGGGGAAGTCACCCGTGCCCCACAGGCCAAGACGGGATGCATACGCAAGGTTGCCAACGACGGTTGCGCCAGTGGCTGAGACGTAGAGGATGCGTGCATCGGGAACGGCGTTTTGCAATGCGAGGCCAGCAAGACCTTGCTGCGACGCCTTCTTGTTGCCACGCGCCGATTTCTCACTAGCGGCATTGGCCATGGCGTGGCTTTCATCGAACGCGATCACGCCGTCAAAACCATCACCGAGCCATGCGACGACTTGATCAAGACGAGACGCTTTGCCCTCACGCTCAGCTGAGCGCAGCGTGGAATAGGTGACAAAGAGGATGCCCTCAGTCAGTCGAATGTCGCTGCCTTGGCGAAACTTGGACAGCGGCACGATGTCACTCTCCCGCCCGCCCAATGCCATCCAGTCGCGTCGGGCGTCCTCAATGAGCTTGTCGCTCTTAGAGACCCAGACAGCACGTTTACGGCCGCGCAACCAATTATCGAGGATGATGCCTGCAACTTGACGTCCTTTGCCACAACCGGTGCCATCACCTAGAAACCAACCCTTGCGCAGACGAAAGGCCCCTTCGTCATCTTCCGCGGCCGTAACAAGCTGGCCTGCGATCTCGCTTGGCTTGAACCAGCCTTTGAGATGAAAGGCATGGGCATGGCCGGCGTAAATAACGCTCTCAAGCTGGGGCGCAGACAGAACGCCGTCACGTGTTAGCGTAGTGGGGAGGAGAGGTTGATAGGTAGGCAGCGGCGGCGGGACAGACGCCATAGCTGCGGACTGCACCAGTGACGTTGGATGGGTGGCAGCACCCTCAATCTCGAAGGCTTGTAGTATATAATCCTCGTACACCGTGTCCTGCAACGAGCCTTGGGGATCGGTCCAGTCCTTTGGTTCATACACAAGCGGACACGCATCAACGCTGTCGAACGGATGCTTGGCGCGCTCTGCAGCGAGATCACGGGTTTCCTGGCGAGCAGCATCGCGCAGCGCATGCAGATTGAGCCGTGTCTTAGGTTTTGCAGCGGTCTGACGCACGCCAGTGGGGCAGGGGGGCATCACACTGGGCCGTTCCGGGCAATTGGCCAAAACAGCGGCCAACAGATCACCTGTGATTTCGCAGAGCGGATGATAGACGTCTTCTGCGTCAGTCAATGCCACGTCCTCGCCAGCGGATCGTTTGTCGATGACCGTCAGACGTGTATCGATACTCGTCCCGTGCCGCGCAAATACCTTGCCAGCAATGGCTGCCGAAAAGACAACGTCGGCGACTTCGCCAATGCTTCTGAAGGTCGACTCATGGCTTTTGGTTTTGGGTGCGAAGCTTTCGCCTGTGATCACAACGAGGCGTCCAGCGGGGGCAAGGCGTGCCAAAGCTGACAGAACGTGCTGACTGGTTGCCTTGCGGTACTTCCCGTCGACGTGTTGAGCCGCAGAGAAGGGCGGATTCATGACGATCACCGAGGGTGTAATCGCGCGATCAAGCCTGTCGTCGATGGACGCGGCATCGTGTCCGGATACCGGTGCATTTACAAACATAGCGCGCAAGACATCGCGACGGATCTCAGCGAGTTCATTCAAGGCAAGCCCTGCGCCCGCAATCTGAGCAAAAACGGCCAGCATGCCCGTACCGGCTGAAGGCTCAAGAACCAAGTCAGATGGGCGAAACCCCGCAGCTTGAGCAACAATCGCTGCGAGGGGCAGGGGGGTCGAGAATTGCTGCAAACGAACGCTGTCTTCCGAGCGCCGCGTGTGTGAGGGCGCCAGTGCGGAGAGCCGCTCAATCATGCTGAGAAACTGGGCAGGGGAGGCGGCCTGCTTTCGCATTAGCGCGCCGTAGCGCGAGATCATCATGATCTGGGCAATTTCTGCCGCATCATAGGCGTCCTTCCAGACCCAAGCGCCGCTTGTATCGCTGGCAGCAAAGGCATCCACCATTGCTGCGCGAAGCATCTTGGCATCGATGAGTTTGCCAGTTTCAAAGTGCGGGAGAAGGCTGTTTGCCGCGGCAACTAGGCGATGCGCCGTCTCAGATGAGGGCGGTTTTGCGTGAAAGGTGTCGATAAGCGTAGCCGTTTTTGGATGTGCATTCATGTCGTGTCTCCAATGTCTGAAAGCAGGAAAAGGAGGCGATCCAGCATATGCGGATCGCCTGTACTTGTTGGTCTGGGAATGTCAGGCGGCTGGACGGCTGAACTTCTCAGCAGTGCGATCCTCGAGGTTGAAATAGAGATCCTCGGTCGCCTTCTTGAAGCCCGGCGGCTTTCGGGCTGCGAGACACCGCACGGATGCACGGCAGCCTTCGCCGTGCGCCATTGCGAAGTGGGTAACCTGCGCGATGAGGTCGTCCATTCCCGCGGCTTGCAGCTGTTTTTCGGGGTAGCTGTCCATCATCGTGAACTTGGTCACGACAAATGCGCCTTCGCGATGAGCTGGATAAAGAGTGATCTTATAGTCGCGTGTTTGTGCCATTTTGTGGCCTCCTGTGACGGCTGCTGAGACAATCTCGAGCCTTGAAATCCGCCAGTAGGAAAAGACCGCCCTCAATCAGAGAGCGGCCTAGAATTCGATCAACTGGAGGGAAGGGACGTCAGTATTCCGACGGCAAAAGCATCGTTAGAACACGGCGCGTTTGCTCCGGATCAGTCGGCTCATCTGAGCCCATTTCATAATTGACGTCATACAGGTCCACCTTGAACCAGATCGTTGTACCAAAGACCTCAACTGCGCCAAACTCATGCCAACCGTGGGGGTCTTTGTCGGGCGTGAACGCCTCAAATGCAGCTACTTGACGCGTGGCGGCCAGACGTGCGTCCGGACCCAAGGCTGCGACACCGGAAGTCATCACAAACTGACCTTTGGGCGTGTTCTCGGCGTCGTTGAAGAACATGATCGATTTACGGAATGCATCGTTCTGGGCTGCAATCGTTGCGGCCTCGGTCGTCGGGTTGTTTTGCAGTACTGTGGTCATGGGTCGTCTCCATGCAGGCGAGCTGAACCAATTCCAGCTTACGGCACCTGCAAGAGGGAAAGGGCCGCCCTTTGTGCAAGGACGGCCCAGATAGATACTGCTATCTTAAAGTGCGGGGCTAAGCTGCGGTTTCGCTTAAGAACGCTGGCAAAGCATCCGGCGCAGAATCGTCAGCATCTGAAGCGATTTCACCGTCATCTCCCGCTGGATCAACGTCAGACGTCCTTGGCGAACTGAACGTCTCCATCAGATCATCGACGCCCTGGAATGCCATACCGTCTGGAAGCCAGCGGGCCGTTTTGGAGGCAACCACTGCTTCAAAACCTTCCGTTTCGGCGGCATTCTCAGCGAATGCGCGTTCCATCGCGGCCGCAATATCGCCTTTGCGTTCTCTGCTGCGCTCTTCTGCATAATCATCGCCGACAAGCTTGCGCGCCATTGAAACTGCGTGACCTTTGTTAACGCGACCCCAGTATGTCGAAGCTGTCGGGCGCCAACAGGCTGCAACATCAACGTCCAACCGCGATCCAATTTCTTCGATGATCGGGGTAGGGTGATTGTCGGAGAGAAGCTGCGGCTTGATTGCAAGACCCACAGCCCAAGCGAATAAAGCTTGTTTCTGGGGCAGGGGGATTGCTGACATCGCTCGAAAGTCGTCTGGTTTTTCCAGCCTCATCCACTCGACCGCAAGATCCTGTTCCAATGCATCAAGCATCTTTTGTGCGACCGTATCAGCGTGCAAGGTCTCACGGTTTTGAGCCAAAAACGGGCTGATCGAGATGTTGAGCGCCTCTGTGCCGTAGGAACGCGACAAAGCCTGTTCGCACAGCGCATAGAGCATCGCATCAAAGGCCACATCGTAATCTGCGGCCAAATGGGCGCGCAGAATATGCTGGCGCGAGGCACGTAGCTCATCGGCAAGACTTGCTGAGATACCGTCTGCCTTGCGCAGTGTTGTCGCCGGATCAGAGATTGGAACGGGTGCTGAAGATTTCGGAGGGGTGACGTTGGGACGGGTAACGGCAATCTCTGCATCACCATCTGCCGGATCTTCAGTCTGCTCCGCAGCGACGGGAATGTCCTCGGGGCGTACCAAACCCTTCTCGACCCGCAACATGCCGTCATGACCAATTGTGACGACACACCCCGCGATCGCTTGATCCGCAGCAGCATAGGGCTGACGCGCCTTCTGCAGGGCTTCAATTTCACGTAGCCGTGGCTCAATGGCGTAATATTCGTCTGCTTCGGCATCCGTCCAATCTGCACCGTCATTTCCCGCTGCCAGTTCTTCTTCTCGTGCCATCAGAGCATTTTCTTCGGCCAGCAGATCAGCATCAGGTTCGATGTCTTGCGGATAGACGCGCCCAAAACTGCGGAATGCGCCGTAATCGACGGACAGATGTACTTCGACCCACTTCCAATCAGCTTCATATGCCTTTGCCGCGTCTTGTAGTTTTTCGATGGCAAGACGTTCCAGAAGCTCAGGGTTTTCCATATGTGCTGCGGCATTATCATCAAACAGATCACGCAACAGAACACCGCCAGCCGCTTCATAGGTCTCAATGCCGACAAAGCGCCCAATGCTTGAACTGGCAGAATGTGCCGTCTCGGTCAGCTGACGTTTGATGGACTGCGGGTGAATGTGATAGCTATCTTTGACTGCGTTCCAAACCGTCAATTGACGATCATGATCATCAGTCAGCGTAAATGCCATGACGCACTCGAGAGTCATCTCGCCGGCGCGGAACTGCTCAATGAGTTCGGGAGCGATGCGGGCCAGTTTGAGACGACGGCGCACGAGGTCAACACTAACCCCAAATTTGAGCGCGATGTCGTCTTCCTTGCGGCCCTCGGCAATCATCTGGGCGAAAGCCTCGAATTGGTCTGCGGGGTGCATCGCAGCGCGCTGAAGGTTTTCCGTTGTTGAAGTGACGATCGCATTTTGCTCATCTTCGACCAAACACGAGACAGGGTGATCGTTGGGGATGACACCATCACTCGCCAGCTGCTTGAGTGCCTTCAAGCGACGACCACCTGCATCCACTGCGAATTTCCCTTCAGGCAGCGCATGGACAACAAGGTTTTGTTTAATGCCGTTTTCGTGAATACTGGCGAGGAGTTCTGCGTCGTCGGTCGCACTCGCCGCAACTTTGCGCACATTGAGCGGGCTAAGCTCCAGCTGATCGAGCGGGATCAAGCGGAGATCCTGCGTCATTGTGATCGCGGTCGTGCCGACGTCAGCAGTTTTGGCGGCCATCGGCGGCTTCGTAGTCTTCGCTTTGGTTTGGGATTTTGCCATGGGTTTCGTCCTTTTGGACGGGCCCGGATGAGACTCTCTCTATCCTTTCAAGCCCGGCAATCGGGCTTCCCTTCCTCTGACTCTTTCAAAATGTCGGCCCAGAGAGGCGTACGGGGCATCGGATTATTACGTTGGGCCTATAAATGCTTCACTTACCTTGTTCGCTTGCCAGCCGAACATGAATGAACGAATGTAAAACAAAACGAATTCAACGCAGTTAGCTCAAAGTAATGGAGCCGCAAATCGGTTTGCGAAATAGATCAGGCGATAATTGAAGTGACATCATTTAATTTTGAAATTGGTCAATGTGTGCAACTTAGAAGGCGGCACTGGTTGATCGAAGAAGTTGAAACGAACGACTTTGGACCGGTTTCCCTAGAACTGCGATGCCTCGATGACGATGCAACGGGCCAAAAACAAATCGTCCTACCTGCCTCTGAGGTGTCCATCGAGCTTGTTGATGACTTGCTTTGGCATCAACTCGGTTCAAACGTTCCTACTGACCCAAAGGGTTACACTGCATATCTCCAGTCCCTCCAGTGGAACACGGCATCCGCGTCGGATAACAACCTGTTTCAAGCACCGTTCCGAGCTGGGATCGAGATTTCACCCTATCAGCTGGTCCCATTAGCAAAGGCACTCGACCTACCCAGAGTGAACCTTTTGATCGCCGATGATGTTGGGTTGGGTAAAACCATCGAGGCTGGCTTGGTCTTACGCGAGATGCTCCTGCGAAAGCGGGCCGACTTTTTCATTGTGGCTGCTCCAGCTGCCATGACGCTCCAATGGAAAGAAGAGCTTTCCTCCAAGTTTGGATTGAATGCCCAGATCGTCGATGCAGAGTTTTTTGCTGAGATGCGGGCAGATCGTGGCTTTGGATATAACCCATGGCAAGCAACAAGTGCGTACATCATTTCTCATTCGTTGCTACGCGATGAAGCCTACACTGTTGGCCTAAAAGCTATTCTGGGTGATCCAAGGCCTCGGTCAATGTTGATCCTAGATGAAGCTCACCATGCCGCACCAGCGCATAGTCAAGCATACGCGACCGACAGCCAATTGACCTTTGCAGTTCGTGAGCTTTCGAAGAAGTTTGAACACAGGCTTTTCCTTACTGCAACACCGCACAACGGTCATTCAAACTCTTTTTCCGCTTTGCTAGAAATGCTCGACCCTCAGCGCTTCACGCGAGGAATTCCTGTAACTCAGGACCAGCATGATGCAATCATGGTCCGACGTCTTAAATCTGATCTTAGAGAGCTTTCTGATACACCTTTCCCAATCAGACGGATCAAAAATATCGAACTCGATGATACGGCAGCCATTGCACCCGAGTTGGCGCTGTTCGAGTCCTTGATGGATTTCGGCGACCTTGCTGACCGAAAAGGCGGATATAGCTTTGTACGATTGCAGCAGAGGTTGTTGTCCTCTGTATCCGCTTTCCACTCAACGCTTACTGCGGAAATTGGGAAAATGCCCGATGGGGAGGTCCGGGATGCGGGCAACGCACTGGCAACGGCCGCAAAATCCCAAGCCTTCAAGGGGGACGCAAAAAGTCGGAACCTCGCGACCTGGATCAGAGAGAACATGGGTTCCCACGACTCTTGGAACCAGAGAAGAGTGATTGTCTTCTCCGAATATCGCGACACCTTGGACTGGTTACGCAAGCAGTTGCTTGAAGAGCTTTCTCTAAGCCCGGAAGATGACCGTATCGCAGAGTTTCACGGCAGCACACAGCCGAACGAGAGGGAACGGATCAAAGCGAGGTTCAATGCTGATCCCGATCAAGAGCCCCTGCGAATATTATTGTGCACCGACGCAGCGCGTGAGGGTATTAACCTTCAGCATCGTTGCTATGATTTGTTCCACTTTGACCTGCCATGGAACCCTTCCCGCTTGGAGCAACGGAACGGCCGGATTGATCGACGTCTACAGCCCGCACCCGAGATATTTTGCCGATATTTTACTTACAAAAACCGTTCCTCAGATCGAATTTTGCAAGCGTTATTCAAGAAAACAGAGCGCATCAATAGCGAACTTGGCGAAGTTGGTCGAGTAATTGAAACTGAAATTGAGGAGCGCTTCAAGGACGGCATTACTAGAGGCAACATGTCTAAACTTCGGGAGGACCTTGATAGTGAGAGTTATCTTGAAGTTCAAAGACAGGTCGAGGAACACCAGCTAAGCTCGGATAGAGCGGTACGTTTGAAAAAACTTGAAGCGGAGTTGAGTTCAATTGATAGGCGTCTCCAGTTGTCGCGAGTAAGCAAAGATGTTGCACCCAGATCGTTACAAACCGTATTTCTCAACGCCCTTACGAAAATTGGAGCTTCAGTCACGCCGGATCAAGTGGACGATACGGGTGATATTGATATCATTGAACTGAATCCAAACTCAGACGGTTTTTCCAGCGCCGATTGGACGCCAGTCTTTGACCAATTGCGCACAAGGCCTCGAAACAAGGACGAAACTCTAGCCGAGTATCGATCCAACGCGCCGCTGAAGAAAGTCAGTTTTTCGCCTGCCAAAGACGGTGACAGGCTTAGATCTGATGTTGAACACCTTCACCTTGAGCATCGTCTCGTAAAACGTCTGCTTTCACAGTTTGAAGCACAAGGATTTAGGTCGAGACTGGAGCGTACCGCAGTCTTAAACGCACCAATCTCTCGTGCACGTTTGGTTTTGCTGGTACGATTGACGCTTTATTCTAAAGGTGCAAATCGTTTGCATTCAGAAGTGATACCAGTGGCAGCTACCGTAAACGCAGACGGCGTGACCCCCCTGAAAAGCGAAGGGCAGACTGCTGCTCAAGCATATAAAGAACTTCAGGGCGCAATAGCAGATGCTTCGCAACCTAGACCAGAGATTTGCGATGTTTACCGAAGACGAGCATCCCATGACGCTCTTTCATTGCGGGATATTGCAGAGGAACGCGCAAGTGAGAATGAAGCCAAAGTACGAGGTGATCTTCGAAGCATTGGAGAGAAGCAAGCAGAGTCACTCCGCAAGCTCCTGCAAGAGCAATTCGACCGCATTTTGAAGCAACAGGGCGAAGTCCAAACGTTTTTTGATTTCAGCGCCGAAGAAAAAAAGCAGCGTGAGCTCGACCAAATGTACTGGGCTACGCGTCTCGAAGACCTAGAAACAGAAATCGAAACCGAACCAGAGATGGTACGGCAGAAACACGAAATATCTGCGCGGCGCGTTGAGCCCGTTGGGTTAGTTTACCTACTGCCAGAGGATCAAACATGATTGACCTCTGGCTTAAACATGTTCGGCAGGAAGGACTGGTTGTTTCGCAATCTGCTCTAAGCGCCGAAAATTTGGTGCCTATCAAGCAGACCGCTGAAGACACAGAAAACTTCTCCCAAAACGCTCATGACTTTTGGTCGCTTGCTGCCAACGTGCTGGGTTGGCCACAAGAACGCACTCTGAAAGGCAACCAAAAGCCAGCAGATGCGGTTTTTCGCCTTACAGAAATGAATGTCACACTCGAAGCTGATGCTGCTTTAGCAGGCAGTGACGGTGAAGGTGTTAGGCTACTTGTAAAACATCTCGCGAATGGCACCGATCCTGATGCACGCACTTCACTCGGACAGTGGAGCGGTGTTTCCGAGCAGCAAGCTTTTGAGCGGCACCTCCGAGAAAGTGGCGTTTTGCAAGGTCTACTCGTCACCGACAATGCTTTGCGTTTAACGTACTCACCATCTGGTGAGACGCCTGGCTTTCTAGAGTGGCCGATTGAGGGGCTTAAGACGACCGCTGGCCGCGAGATGCTTGCGGGTCTGAAGCTTTTGCTTGGCAGAAACGCCATTTGGGGCAGCAAAGAAACACGTCTGGATGGAATTCTTAAGAGGTCCCGCGAAAGTCAGAATATCGTTTCAACAAAACTCGCCGATCAAGTCCTCGGCGCGCTTTACACGCTTCTTCGCGGCTTCACTTCGGAAGTAGAGACAGACACCCATTTGCGCGACGTCGCTGAGACCGATCCACAGCAATTCTATGAAGGCCTTTTGACTGTGCTGATGCGACTGGTCTTTGTGCTCTATGCCGAAGATCGCGATCTGATGCCGTCATCAGAGGATGAAAAGGCCAAAACCATTTATGAGCAAGGATATGCGGTACGTCGGCTATTCGTGGATCTTGAAGCTGATGCGGCTCTTTACCCCGACACAATGGTCGATCGCTATGGCGCTTGGGGCCGCTTGTTGGGACTCTTCCAACTGATCTATGATGGGGCTGGCCCTAGCTTCATGCACCAACGGCGCGGCAAGCTGTTTGATCCAACCACATTTCCTTTCCTGCTCGGGCAATTTGACCAAAACGATGAACCTGATGTTCTTCCCGTCTCAGACAAATGCATCCATGAGGTGCTCAAGCAACTTCTGATGCTCGGCGGTGAGAGGCTGTCCTACAAGACACTCGATGTCGAACAAATTGGCTCGGTCTATGAAACGGTCATGGGCTTCACTGTCACTCGTTCAAAGGGATCGAGCATTGCCTTACGTTCGGGCAAGGGTGGTATCCCGGCCTACATCGACCTTGAAGCAGTCCTTGGCAAAGCGCCTGACAAGCGGACCAAATATCTCTTGGACACGATCGACTTCAAAACGACACCTGCGCAATCCAAGCTTCTCAAACCTGCAAAGACAATCGATGAGCTGCTGACAGCGCTCGACAAAAAGATCGACGAACGCGGATCGCCAGATAAGCGCGTAACAACGGCTGGAACGATCATCTTGCAGCCAACGGATGAGCGTCGAAAGACCGGCAGTCATTATACCCCGAGATCTCTGACAGCGCCGATTGTGAAGGAGGCGCTGGAGCCTGTTCTGGCCCAGCTTGGCGAAAATCCAACTCCTGACCAAGTGCTTGACCTAAAGGTCTGTGATCCTGCCATGGGGTCCGGTGCATTCCTGGTGGAAACCTGCCGGGCTCTGGGAGAGCAGCTTGAGGCGGCTTGGGCGCGTCACCCTCATTTACTCCCAGATGAGGCACGGACAGACCCGCAGGTGTTTGCACGTCGTGAGGTCGCGAAACGCTGCCTTTACGGTGTTGATAAAAACCACATGGCGACGGACCTCGCTAAGCTTGCGCTTTGGCTTGTGACGCTGGCCAAGGATGAAGACTTCAGCTTTTTGGATCATGCGCTCAAAACAGGCGATTCCCTTGTTGGGCTGAACTTTGACCAACTCGCCGAATTTGATTGGCAAACTGATGGTACTTATCCCGGATTTACACAATCGTTCCGTAGAAAGGTTGATGAGGCGCGTGGGGATCGGCAACGCATCCGCTCTGCCCCTGATAATGTAACCTTTGAACAGCAGAAGCAGCGGTTGGATGAGGCCGACCGAGATATCGCAGAAATCCGGCTTGGCGGTGATGCTGTGATTGCGGCGTTCTTTTTTGAAGCTAAGGCAAAGGCGCGGCGGCAGGTTATTGACGATTTTAAGGTCCAGTTTGGTCTCGACGGCGGTCAGGACGTTGCACGTCACCTGCGGCAAGGGCTGTTGAGTGGAGAGCATCCGATCACGCCGTTCCATTGGGACATCGAATTTCCCGAAGTCTTCTCGGGCGATAATCCCGGCTTTGATGGCATCGTAGGGAACCCGCCGTTTGCAGGTAAGAACACCATCATTAATGGCTCGCGGAAAGGGTTTTTGGATTGGCTCAAGATCATCAGTCCCGGTGCGCACGGGAATGCGGACCTGTCGGCACACTTCTTCCGTAGAGCTTATGGCCTGTTACGCGAAGGTGGGGCTATGGGACTGATCGCGACAGATACAATAGCACAGGGTGACACTCGTGAAAGCGGTTTGGAGTATTTGCTAACAAAAACTGATGCTCAGATTTTCAATGCACGTAAAAGAGTTGAGTGGCCTGGCGAAGCACAAACACTCATCTCGACGGTCCATATTCGCAAGGGCGAATGTCCCGACACTTCCCCCCGAATCGACGGTAAACGCGTAGAACGAGTGTCAGCGTTCTTAAGGGAAGGGGTAGTAGATCAATCTCCGAGTACTTTAGAGATGAACGCTGAGATAGCCTTTGCTGGTTCCTATCCCTTAGGCTCTTGGTATTTGTTCGATGACATAGGTTCGGAAAAGGGCGAGTGTAGCTCTTTGGAAGATATGGAACGCTTAATTGCTCAGTCACCAGATAACGGAGACCGGATCAAACCGTTCTTGGGCGGAAGCGAGGTGAACAACCATCCAGAGCATCTGCATCATCGCTATGTGATCGACTTTGAAGACTTTCCTCTTCAACGCGAAGAATTGTCACCTGAATGGTCTACTGCAACAGATAAAGAAAAAACAGAAATGATGCGCTGCGGTATGGTTCCGTTGGATTATCCTGATGCTGTTGCAGCAGACTGGCCGGAACTTTTGTCGATAATTAGAGAAAATGTTAAGCCAGACCGTGACAAGCAAGACCGCGATGCACTGCGGATTCGTTGGTGGCAATTTGCCGAGCGGCGACCTGCTTTGTACGCAAAATTGTCAGAAATAGGTTCTGCATTTGTGATCGGCAGCAAAGCGGTACCACACTTCTGTTTCGCCAAGGTTAGCTCAAGCCAGGTCTTATCGCAAAACTTGCACGTCTTCGCATCTGATGACACGGTGCTCTTTGCCAATATTTCATCAAATGTCCACGAAATTTGGGCGCGCTTCTTTAGCTCAGGACGAGAAGATCGCTTGAGTTACACACCTAGTGATTGCTTCGTCAACTTCCCTCGAATCTTGAAAAAATCAGACAACGGCGTGCTTGGTGCTCTGGCTGACAAATTAATGGATTACCGAACATCCTTGATGAATAAAACAGGCTTAGGATTAACCAAAACGTATAATCGTTTCCACGATCCACTTGACCGAAAACCTGATATTGTCGAACTCCGCCGATACCATGCCGAAATGGACGACGCAGTCTTGCGCGCCTACGGTTGGGATGATCTCGCTGATCTGGCTCAAGACACGTCCGAAAACGGGGCAGCCCCTCGGTTCCTTCACCGCACAGATGAACCTGAGTTTTCCTATCAAGAACGCTACCACTGGCCAGCCTGGTTCCGCGACAAGGTACTCGCAAGGTTGCTAGAACTTAACCGCGCGCGCGCGGCGGAAGAGGCTCAAGAGGCCAAAGGCGCAAGTAATGCCAAAATGAAACCATCGGCTTTGCAGCTTGATCAACAAGGAACGCTGATATGAGCGATGCAGCCACCAACAAAACCTCCGCCCAAGTCCGCGACGAAATCCTCGACGCGTTCCGCATGGATGTCGTTGGCCCAGACACGCGCCCGGCCTTCCACGACGATCACATGTCAAACTTCGAGGTCATCAACTCGACCCGTCCGTCGAGCTTCTACCTCATCGGCTATTTGACGCCGGCCGAGGGTTCGACTGCCGCGCTCCCCAAGAACGACGCGCCGGAAATCCAAGACCCGCTTCCCAGCATGGAAGACGATGATGAACATGGCGCTGCGGGCGGCGACGACAGCGACGGTGGTAACGAAGCAAGGCAGCGCAAGCGCCTTGATCCAACCAGCCTCGGCCTGACAGCATTCGTCGCACCTGATTGCCCATTTATCGATGTCGCCCTTCGATATGCCGACTACTACGCTCAACCGCCAATCCCCGAGGCGGTGCTCGAGGGAACAGGCAAGGATGCCCCCAAAGACATCAGCTGGCACCGCAAACCGCGATTTGTTGAGCACCGGATTACAGCCGCAGACTTGGCGAAGGCACTAGATGTGAAAGAAGGCGTGTCGATCCCGCTGCTAGACACCGAGACACCCCAGCGGAAAGGTGGGTGCCTCCACTTGCATCTGATGGTGCAGAAAGTTGACCTGTTGCGCCCCGAGGCATCAGTTGACGGTCTGTCCGTTACCATTTTTGTTGTAAATCGCCGACCAGAGTCCCAGCGGTTCCGTGATGTTTCCAATGTGTTCCAAGTCAGTTTGGAGCTAAAAGCCGGTGGCGACGGATTTATCGGCAATCCCGATATGAGCGGGTATAACGCCGAAGATTCCGATCTGCGTTTGCATGACCTGCATTACCAAGATGTCCTGCGCTTTGCCGGGGGCCGGAATGTCGGCACTGCGCATGCGAACCCGACCGATGGGCTTGCGCCATCTGTTTGGACGGATCACCTGCCTTCAGCCGATGTCGAAAAGGTGGACCAGAACGAAGCGCTAAACGATGTCGCAGAGTTCAATATGCTTGAGCTTGCCAAGCTTGCGGAGGATCCAACACAGCTTGCGGCTTCGCTAGCTGGGTTCCCTGAAGATTACGCTGAATTCATCGCAAATCAGGCCAATACTGCTTCTACAATCACATTTCCATCGCGGCGTGAAGTTGCGGAGGATTTGGTGGAAAAGCAACGTGAAGCCTGCGCGCGTATGCGGAACGGGATCGCGTTGTTGAGGACTGATGCTGCAGCATTAGAGGCGTTTCGCGCAATGAACTTGTCGATCAACTCGTACTTGGAGAAACGGGATACTTCCGGAAAGGTTTGGAAGGGAGCCAAATGGCGACCGTTCCAGTTGGCCTTCATTCTCCTTAATCTGGATGGTCTGTCCGATCCAACTCACGCTGATCGCAAGACTGTCGACCTGCTCTTTTTCCCAACGGGTGGCGGTAAGACCGAGGCGTATCTTGGGCTGGCGGCCTATCAGATTGCATATCGCAGGCTAACTCATGCTGATTGGTTGGGAAGCGGTGTTTGCGTAATTATGCGCTACACACTGCGCCTTTTGACGCTGGATCAGTTGGGGCGGGCCGCAGCGATGATTTGCGCGCTGGAGTTGCTTCGGCGGTCCCCCGAATGGCAACAAAATGGCCAGCCAAAGCTGGGGTTAGCGCCAATCGAGATTGGGCTCTGGGTGGGGTCAGCCGCCACTCCCAACAAAATTGGTGGGCGAGGTGAGCAGGATAGCGCGGGTCGTCACGCATACACTAAGGTAATGCGTTTCAAAAAATACAAAAGGGAAGCGCCTGCACCCATCAAGCAATGCCCTTGGTGTAGCACCGCATTCGATGATCATACCTTCCAAATCACCGGCAAACGGATGCTCATCAACTGTGCCAATTTTGACTGCGCCTTCAGTGGAGAAAAGGGCGGTTTGCCAGTCCTTGCTGTCGACGAAGAGATATTCAACCGTCTTCCCGCTTTTATCATTGGGACAGTCGACAAATTCGCGGCCTTGCCGAGGCGCGGTGAAGTCGGCAGGTTTTTTGACAACGTTGACCGTTTTGATGAAGGCAGTGATCCCAAACACATGAGGTTTTACGGTGCTGACGAGCCTGGTGTTGGGTATCTTCTTTCCGATGAAGCGGAGTGTCTTCCGCCGCCTTCGCTGATTATTCAAGACGAGTTGCATTTGATTTCAGGACCTCTTGGCACCATCGCAGGTCTCTACGAGGCGATAGTAGATCGACTTGCATCACGGACGATCAACGGCGAATTGCGTGGTCCAAAGATTATTGCTTCTACAGCCACCGTAAGGCGCGCAGAAGATCAAATTCAGAAGCTCTTTGGCCGAAGGAAAACGGCAATTTTCCCGCCCCCAGGCATCAATCGTAGGGATAGTCACTTTGCACTAACCCGCGCTCTAAAGGACGCTGATGGGCGCCGTTATGTTGGGATCAGCGCACTCGGGATAGGACCAAGAAAAGTCATGCTAAGGTCTATTGTGCCAATGCTTGCATCAGCACAACAACAATTTGACCACGACAATCGCGATGGATCAAAGAATCCAGCTGATCCCTACATGACTGCACTTTGCTATTTCAATGCACTGAGAGAATTGGGCGCAAGTCGTCGCATTATCGAGGACGAAGTTGCGACCAATCTGCGAGTATGGCCCCGCAGACGTCTGCGGGATGGACAAGATGAAGTCAGTTCAAGCTTTGCAGCGCGTAACATCACCGCACCTGATGAGCTCACATCCCGCTTAAGCACAGATGATGTTGCGATAGCAAAAGAGCGGCTCGAGCAAAGTTTTACCAAAGCTCCAAAAACGAAGGGGCAAATGCTTCCGCTCGATGTCGCATTGGCGACCAACATGATTTCTGTTGGCCTAGATATAACAAGGCTTGGTTTGATGTTTGTTCAAAACCAACCAAAATCTGCTGCTGAATACATTCAAGCCACAAGTCGAGTAGGGCGAGATTCTGAACGTCCAGGAATAGTTTTGGTGATCCTGAATATGCACCGAGCTAGGGATCGAGCACACTATGAAGACTTTGAAACATACCACAAAGCATTTTATCGCGCTGTCGAGGCCACGAGCGTTACCCCAGGCTCAATGCGTGCGAAAGACCGTGCTTTGGGCGCTGTTTTCGCGGGCTTAGTTAGACATTTGGAACCGGATTTCGCGGTCGTCACTGGCGCATCTCGGTTTGATCCAGATCACCCGGCGGTTGCTGAAGCTAGCAAATTCTTAGTTGATCGTTTTTGCACGCTGGAGGATATCAACCGCCTTAAGGACAGCTGGTTGCAGATCTTGGCAGCGCGAGGCGGCGAAGATATTAATTGGGATACTCACCGCGCTGATGATCAAGGGCTTATGCACAACCCACTAACCGATTTGTCCGCTTTAACAAAAGATTTCGAGCTATTTGAAGCGGGTTGGTCAATGCGCGATGTACAACCTGGCATAAGTCTCGATGTGAAAGACTATTTGGCCGGTCCCGTCACAACTGGAGGAGCGGCAAAATGAGTTCCAACGACGAAATTAGACTGTCGCAGTTGATCCAAACTTTTGGCCCTGGTTCCATTGTTGATCTACCGGATGCATCCGTGATGATCATGGGCTTGGATAGTTGGCCTATCGCTTTTGGAAATCAAAGCATGCGCCAGATTTCTGAACCACGCTTGGTGAAGTATCTGACGAAACTTCTGAGCAATACAGAGGATGGAAGCAGCTGGCTAAAGGAAGGCGTAACACTGAGCCTTTTTGAACCCCCGCTAAACGGAGACACAACGCTAGGTCGAACGCCCCCAAAAGTTCCAGCCGTGAAATACCCGCGTTGGGAAGTCGTTACCGATCAAGCCGATACGTCGAAACAGGAACTTCGGCGTTTCAGGTCTGGTGACAAACCAAAGGCGAAAAAGGGGCAAGTCATCTCTCCCGTTCGCTGGGTGGCTGCATGTAGTAAGGGCCATATCGACGACATTGATTGGAGATATTTTGTGCATCGCGGCGGCAGCTGCCAACAAACCATGTACATGCAAGATCGTGGAGCAGCCGGAGACCCGCAATATATTACTGTTTTATGTGACTGTGGGGCGAGCCGTCAGCTAAGTGAACTCTTTACCGAAAATGCTCTCGGGTCCTGCAAGGGTTACCGGCCTTGGATTGAAGGGTACGAGGCAACAAGCTGCCCAGAAACACAGAGACCAATGACGCGTGGCGCCATCAACAACTATTACTCTCAGGTCTTAAAGTTGATTGCTTTGCCTGCTGGTCAAAATGACGTTGAACGACGGGTTTCTGAATACCTTCCCGCTTTCGAGGAAGTGCAGACAGAGCAAGAGGTGTTGGGTCCAGTAAAATTTGGCCTAGCACCAATCAAGAAAGCGTTTGAAGGTTTGGATGGGAGCGTGGTCTGGGCGGCTTTACAAAAAATCCGAAACGAACAAGCAGATGCATTGTCTCAAGATGTTGAGAACCCGAAGGTCGAAGAATTTTCAATCTTGGCTTCAGGGAAAAAGACGATTGGAGAGAACAAGCTGTCTGCTCGATTACACGCTGAAACTCTAGACGACGATGAATGGCGGGATGATACGCTGGCAGACACAAGTTTCATAAAGTCTTTGGTTAAAGTGCACCGCTTGTGCGAGGTCTCATGCCTCTATGGATTTACTAGAATTGAACCCGCTCCGTCTCCGTTTGATGAAGTTCAAGAGGATATCACGCTTGAGGTTCAGGGGCAGTCTCTTGCAGACAAGGTAAGTTGGCTTCCTGCAATGGAGCAGTTTGGTGAAGGGCTTTTCTTCAATTTCGACATCGCTTTGATCCGTGACAAAGTAAAGTCGCTTGGTGCCGGCAATTCATTAGAAGATCTCAAAGGCCGATACGACGAATGGTATCAAAGGGACGTAATCCGACGGAAACCTTTTCCCGGTTATGAGTACGTTTTTGTACATTCCTTGTCCCATTTGCTGATTGAACAGATTTCATTGGACGCCGGATATCCTTCTACAGCACTGTCAGAGCGGATTTATGCGTTGCAGAGCGATGGATCGTCTAAAACGACGAAATTGGGTTTACTCCTATATGCTGCAGGTGGAGGTTCTCAAGGTACGTTGGGAGGTCTGTTGGAGCAAGCCAAGAACATTCCACTAACTATAAAACGTGGCATTGCTAGAAACACTGTGTGTGGAAATGACCCTATCTGCACGTCAGGTTCGAAGAGCCTTACGTCAGATATAGACATGATAAACGGCGCTGCCTGCCATGGCTGCTTGTTCACCGCCGAAACAAGTTGCGAAAGGAGAAATACTTTGCTGGATCGCCAATCTCTTCTCAAAATACTGGGAAATTGATATTATTGACGGTAATCCACGATTATTCACTGACCGCCGTTCGAGCATTTTCTCAGACAGACCCACCCTTCATTTTAGGTCAGAAATACTGACTTATTTAACATAAACCTTATTATGCAAAAAGGAACTGTACGCGCAAAGCGATAATGTCACCCCAGAGCAAAGCAGAAGTGTCACTCTCCTCGCAAACGATGTGAGGATGAGCGGATATGGGATGGGTGATGATGAGCGAGCGCGAGTTGAACCGTGTGGAGGTTTTGGCGCAGGTCGATGATGGTCGGTTGAGCGTCGACAACGCGGCCAACATGCTGGACCTGACGCGTCGACAGATTTTCAGATTGCTGAAGCGGTATCGTCAGGATGGTGCACCTGCGATCCGGCATAAAGCGCGTGGGAAGTCGCCGAACAACCTGATCCATCAGGCCAAACGGGACTATGCGCTGAGCCTGATCAAGGAGAACTACCCGGATTTTGGGCCGACGCTTGCCGCTGAGATGCTGGCGGAATATCATGGCTTCAAAGTCTCTCGCGAGACGCTTCGCAAGTGGATGGTTGAAGATGGTATCTGGCTTTCGCGCAAGCAGCGCCGTCGGTTTCACCAGCCGCGTCTACGCCGGGAATGTTTCGGCGAGTTGATCCAGATCGACGGCTCGGATCATCGTTGGTTTGAGGATCGTGCTGGCCCTTGCACCCTGCTCGTCTTTATCGACGATGCCACCAGTACGCTGATGGAACTGAGGTTCGTGAGGTCAGAGAGTACGTTCAGCTATTTCGAAGCACTAGAAAGCTATCTGCTCGAACACGGTCGCCCCGTCGCCTTTTACAGCGACAAGCACACAGTGTTCCGGGTGGCCAAGGAAGACGCAAAGGCTGGCGCGGGTATGAGGGGTCACTGCATAAAAGTGACGTTATCGTCCGGCTCGTGCGAACTTTACGGGAACATTCGCGGTTTCAGTCGGGTTTCTGACCTCTGAGGGCATTGTAGAGGCTTGTTTTGCTGATTTTGAGGCGCGCTGCGGCCTCTCGGACGGTCAATCCATCGCTGATATGGGCTTTGGCTTGCTCCAGCTTCTTGAGCGTGACGACAGGCTTGCGCCCTCCTTTTCTGCCGCGCGTTGCAGCAGCCTTCAATCCGGCCTGCGTGCGCTCGACAATGAGGTCACGCTCAAACTCGGCAAGCGCACCGAACAGATGGAACACCAAAGTGCCGCCGGTAGTTGTTGTGTCCACGCCTTCGGTCAGGGATTTGAAGCCAACACCGCGGTCGCCGAGGTCTGTCACTGTTTCCACCAGGTGCTTCATGGAGCGGCCCAGACGGTCGAGTTTCCAGACCAAAAGCGTGTCGCCCTTGCGCAGAAAGGCCAGGGCATTATTCAGGCCAGGGCGTTCGGCTTTGGCGCCGGAGATGACATCTTCAAACACAGTTTCGCAGCCCGCAGCTTTGAGCGCATCCACCTGCGGTTCCAGCTTTTGCTCAGTGGTCGAGATCCGCGCATATCCAATCAGAGCCATGAAGATAGCCTTGTCCGTTTTCCTGTCCATAAATCAACTTGTCCGACTTCCCGTTGTCAAGCCATATTGGCGGACGGAACGGGTCGTTCCGCCTAACGAGCGTTTCACGGACTTGGGACAAAAGAGGGTATTTTATGGCACGGCGACAAATATTGACGGCAAGTTTTTGGTCTCGGCTGATGGCACCACCCTCGAAGGATCGAGAAGTCGCGATGTATTGCACGCTCACCCCGGATGAGATCGAGGTTGTCGCCAGAAAGCGAACAGCTGCTGCGCGTCTGGGCTATGCCGTATCATTGGCTTATCTACGCCATCCCGGGCGGGTTCGTAATGTTGGAGAACAGGCCAACGACGTGATGCTGGCCTTTCTTGCAGATCAGGTTGATGCCAGCGCCTCCGATCTCGCGGTCTATGATCAGCGCCCGCAGACACGACGCGAACATATCGCGCAAATTATAGCTCGGTTTGGATACAAGGCGTTCACAAAACCCCTTGTGCGGGAGTTTGTTCATTGGCTGACACCATCTGCCGGAGAAGACCCGCGGGCCGAGCCTTTGGCAATTTCGTTGATTGAAGAACTGAGGCGGCGACGTATCCTGATCCCGGCGCGCCGTACCGTTGAACTGATTGTCAGGCATGCGATCCGGCGCGCGGAAAATGTCAGGATTTCCGCTCTGACCCGAGATCTGTATCCGGATCACCCCGACGCCCTGCGTGCATTGATTGCGCCACCTGAATCGGGCGAGGTGTCGACGCTGAGCTGGCTGAAAGCAGCACCCAAATCAGCGTCCTCCAAATCCATCAAGGCTGTTCTGGATCGCCTGAAGGTGGTTCGGGCGATCGGCCTGCCCAACAGTTTGCGTCAGAATATCTCGACATCAGCGCTCGACAGATTGGCAGGCGAAGGCTTGCGGATCACGGTGCAAAATCTGCGGCGTATGGCCTTGCCTCGGTTGCTGGCAGTTTTGTCGGCCGCCTGCCTGCGGCTGGAAGAACAGCTTACCGATCTTGCACTGGATATGTTCGACAAATTGCTGGGCCGAAGCTTTCGAAAGGCGGAACAACAAAGTTCCGACAAAGCGTCCAGGCTCCTGATGGACATCATCCGCCCTTTACAGTCACTCAAAGCATTTTGCCGTGAGGCTCTGACTGCCCGCCTGCAGACCGGTGATCTCAACGGAATATTGGACACGGCCAATTGGGACGAGATCGAGAGTGCGACATCCGCAATTGAAACCGCCCTCGGAGACGGAAAGCCCGACAAATATACTGAACTCATCGGAAAATATCAGACCGCCCGCCAGTTTGCGCCCATGATATTAAGGGGTTTTAGCTTCAAAGGTGCGGCCAGCGCTGCCAGCCTTCTGCGCGCGATAGATCTTTTGCGCGTTATGTATGAGGCGAACAAGCGCAGCCTGCCCGACAACCCGCCAACCGGGTTCATCCGGAAGGTTTGGCGCCCATTTGTCTTTCCGGCGCCCGGGGAGGTCAACCGGCGCGCATACGAGCTCTGCGTCTACTTCGAATTGCGTGATCGTCTTCGGGCAGGGGATGTCTGGGTCGCAGGAAGCCGGCAGCGACGCAACTTCGACGATCGGCTCATCCCCAAAGCCACCTTCGAGATCTTGCGTACCGAGGGGTCGTTGCCGATCGCCGCCGCGGCGGATGCAGAAACCTATCTTTCAGAACGGCAACAGCAGATCGAGGAGGCCATGGCCATTGTCGCGGCCCGTGCCGAAGCGGGGACGCTGCCGGATGCCGCCATTCAGGGTGGCACCCTGAGCATCACCCCGGTCAAAGATGAAACACCCGACGCCGCCACGGCCATGAGCCGACTGGCTTATGGGCAATTGCCACAAATCAAGATCCCCGACCTGCTGACAGAAGTGAACGCCTGGACCGGATTTGCGGAGTGCTTCACCCATTATCGCTCGGGCAAACCGGCGACAGATCAAAAGGCGCTGTTTGCCGCTGTCCTTGCCGATGGGGTCAATCTGAGTGTATCCCGCATGGCCGCGGCAACCCACAATCTGTCTGCCCGGCAAATCGCGTGGGCTCATGATTGGAATTTGCGCGAGGAGACCTATTCTGACGCTTTGGCTTGTCTGATCGACATGCAACGCGAGCTCCCTCTGGCCAAACTCTGGGGGGACGGCGTGACATCATCCTCAGATGGGCAGTTCTTCCGGGCCGGTGGCCGCGGTGAGGCCTCTGCAGATATCAACGCAAAGTACGGACGCACCCCAGGTCTCAAATTTTACACCCACATCTCAGATCAGTTCAGTCCGTTCCACTCGACGGTCATCACCGCCACCGAAAGCGAAGCGCCTTTCGTTTTGGATGGTCTGCTTCGCCACCAATCAGGCGTCGCAATCGAAGAGCATCACGTGGACACTGGCGGCGCGACGGATCATGTCTTTGCCCTGTGCTATCTCCTGGGGTTCCGCTTCGCGCCACGCTTGCGAAACTTCAAGGATCGCAAATTGTATCTCCTGCCCGGAATGAAGCCCCCGGCCATCATGACACCCTTCATCGGCGGCACCATCAAAGCAGGTCACATTGTCGACAACTGGCCTGAAATCCTCAGGCTGGCGACCTCCATCAAGGCCGGGACTACCACTGCTTCTGCGATCCTTAAAAGCCTGTCCGCATATCCCCGGCAAAACGGACTCGCAATTGCCTTGCGCGAACTGGGGCGATTGGAGCGGACCCTCTTTTCCCTGGAATGGATGCGCAGCCTTGAGTTGCGAAAAAGAACCAGCGCAAGTCTAGCCAGAGGAGAAGCCCGAAACGCCCTCGCGCGCGGGGTCTTCTTCAACCAACTCGGTGAAATGCGCGATCGCAGCTATGAGCATCAGATCCACAAAGCGTCGGGCCTCAACTTCCTGGTTGCCGCCATCATCCTGTGGAACACCAAATACCTGGAAGCCTCAATCACTGATCTGAGGAAAAACGGAGTAGCCATCCCAAACGAAATTACCAAACATATCGCACCACTTGGCTGGGCCCATGTAGGATTGACCGGGGACTACCTGTGGAACATGAACCCACCACTCAGCTCAGATCGCCTCAGGCCACTTCGGAAACACGAGATACAGGACGCCGCATAAGTTCTCCGTTCGTTCGCACGGCCCGGACAAAAATGACACTTTTATGTAGTGACCCCA
>Ga0181374_1000088_pt1 | contig 26461 bp, 24 predicted proteins | sample LowvirmetaG_2_FD_130086 | JGI IMG/M metagenome (GOLD analysis project Ga0181374, IMG submission 130086) | Marine viral communities from the Subarctic Pacific Ocean - Lowphox_10 viral metaG | ecosystem: Environmental > Aquatic > Marine > Oceanic | place: Subarctic Pacific Ocean | collected...
ACGCGCCAATCTGTTCGCATCCGATGACGGCTCCCACGTTCTGACGTGGTCGCGCCCTGCGCAGCGCGCCAGCAAGGCTTGAACCGTGCGCCTCGGTATCGCACTAACCGCGCTTCTCGCCGCACTGGCGCTCGCGTATCCGCTGCAAGCGAGCGGGCAATCGCGCGCAGCGCAAACGCACGCAGCTTCAATCGATATTGCAGCGCATGTGCGCGAGGCCTCGCAGCGCTTCGGCATTCCCGAGCACTGGATCTATGCGGTGATCCGCATTGAAAGTGCAGGCCGGATGCGCGCGGTGTCGTCGGCGGGCGCGATGGGATTGATGCAGCTCATGCCTGGCACCTGGGCGCGCCAGCGCGATCGGTACTCGCTCGGCAGCGATCCTTTCGACCCGCGCGACAATATCCTCGCGGGCACATCGTACTTGCGCGAAATGTATGACCGCTACGGTGTAGCTGGCTTCCTTGCAGCTTATAATGCGGGGCCGGGGCGCTACGAGGCCTGGCTTGCAGGACGGCGTTCGCTCCCCCTCGAAACACGCCGCTATGTCGCGAAGATTGCACCTCTGCTGCAGCCCGGGCGCATCTTTGTCGCGGCGGGCTCTCACTCTGCGGACGCTCCTGGCGCGCCCGCTGAACCTGTTCCCACTTCGGATTATGCCCCCGGCGATCCGGGTCTCCCGGAGGCCTCGGGCACCGCTTTTGTCCGCCCGGTACGGCCCGCGCATGATCTTTTTGCGCCCGTCTCCACGGTCGCCGACCAATGATAGCAAAGCGCGCATCCCTGCGTTCTGCGTCGCCCGCTAGCGAAGACTTGCGGACGAGTTGCGGGCTGGTCAGAAAGGGTAAGAGAAGATGGCAAGATAAAAGCAGCGCCGTCTCCCGGGCTGCATGTGGTTGGTTTTCATGGGCAATTAGCGCCGTCTGGACGACTACCGTGCCGTCGCTACTGCTGATTTCCTGTGTCTTTTCAAAGGTGAAGGCGCCATCGCCTCTGATTGCGCGGCATGGCTGACGATGATTTCAATATCGAGCCGGGGCGTTCGCGCGACAGCGGTGCTCGCTCCTACAAAAAAGCCAAGACGCTCCTCGGTCGTGTGGCGCAGGTCTCTCACAAAGCTGGATACACACGGTTCAAGGCAAGCGGCTCAGGCGGACGCGGCACGGGACATTATGGACGCGGTAAGCTCGCTGCCCTCGGCCGCAGCAGAAGCGCATTTGGACGGCGTGTCCTAATCAAGGCCCGGGTCGTTCGCCAATGGCAATCCCAGGCTAGGTCCGCGCCGCTCGCGCGTCACATCACCTATATTCAGCGCGAGGGAGCGACGCGTGACGGATCGCATGGCCAGATGTTCGATGCCACGTCAGACGAGGCCGATGGGGACAGCTTTGCCGAGCGCTGCGAGGACGACCGGCACCACTTCCGCTTCATCGTCTCCCCCGAAGATGCGAACGAGATGGGCGACCTGCGCGCCTTCACGCGTGAATTGATGACCGACATGGCCAGCGATCTCGACACCAGGCTTGACTGGGTGGCCGTCGATCACTGGAACACCGACAATCCGCATATCCATGTGCTGGTGCGCGGCGTCGCAACAGGCGGCGAGGACCTCGTGATCGACCGCGCCTATATCAGCGAGGGGATGCGCGCCCGCGCCGAGGAACGCGTAACCATCGAGCTGGGACCGCGCAGCGAACGCGATATCCGCAAGGCTCTGGCGCGCGAGGTTGATGCTGAACGCTGGACCAGTCTCGATCGCCGCCTCCACAAGCAACGCGGCGCGTTTGGCGGGATCGATCTGCGGCCCGAAGCCGGTTCGGGAGCACGTAGGGATCGCTCGATCTTGATTGGCCGCGCCAAGGTTCTTGAACGCATGGGGCTGGCTGAGCAGGTGGGGCCAGCAAGCTGGACGCTGGCATCCGATATCGAGCCCACGCTTCGGGCACTTGGAGAACGCGGCGACATCATCAAAACGATGCACCGGGCCATGACCGGCAAAGGCTTGGATGCGGATGCCGCGCGGCTGGCTCTGCATGAGGATGCGAACGGCGAGCGTGTGATTGGCAGGTTCGTCGAGCGCGGGCTGCATGACGAACTGACTGGCAAGGCCTACGCCATCGTCGACGGGGCCGATGGGCGCATTCACCACCTGCGTTTTCCCGACCTCGAGCGGACAGGTGATGCCGCGCCAGGCGCCATCGTGGAAACGAGCGCATGGACCGATCGCAAAGGACGGCAACAGATGAGCCTGCTTGTTCGCTCCGACTTCACTCTCGAAAGGCAGATCGGTGCAGACGGTGCGACCTGGCTTGATCGGCAACTCGTATCGCCCCGCCTCATGACCGTGGCAGGCGGGTTCGGGTCGGAGGTGCGCGAGGCATTGGGTGAACGGGCCGATGTCCTCTTGGAACAAGGTCTTGCCAAGCGTCAGGGGCAAAAGATCGTCTATGCTCGCAATCTGCTTGGCACTCTACGCGAACGGGACCTCGCCAATGCGAGCGATGCGCTCGCCGCGCGTCACGCAAGCACCATGCAGAGCGCGAGTACGGGGGACCATGTCGCAGGCGTCTATCGGGAACGCGTGACACTCGCTTCGGGCCGGTTTGCGATGATCGACAACGGTGTGGGTTTCCAGCTCGTCCCCTGGCGACAGGACCTGGAACGCCATCTGGGCCAGACGGTCACTGGCAGGGTCAACGAACGCGGCGGTGTCGACTGGAGCTTCACCCGTTCGCGGGGACCTTCTGTCTGACGAGGCTGTGCAGACAAGCCTGGCCTTGACAAACACACCATGTGATGCGTATATAAGCATCAGGAGATGCGGTATGGCAAGTATAGCATTAGAGCAGGCCGAAGCACCGCGAGGCGTTCAGACCTTTGCGGGCAGTGATGATCGTGACCGCCTGACGGGCGCGGCGGTCAAAGCCGTTCTGCGACTTGTCGAGGCCTGGGGCGGCAGCAATGCCGAGGGCGCTGCGCTGCTCGGTGTCTCTGCAAGTACTTGGGACCGCATGAAGGCCGGAACTTGGGAAGGCGCGCTTAGCCAGGACCAGTTGACGCGCGCTTCGGCGTTGATCGGCTTGTTCAAGGGGCTGCATCTGCTGTTTGCCGACGACATGGCCGATCGTTGGCCCAGGCTCGTCAATACGGCACCTGTGTTCGACCGGCTTTCGCCAGTCCAGGCAATGATCGAAGGCGGTATCCCGCGTATGTTAGAGACCCGCCAGTATATTGACGCGCTTCGTGGCGGGCTCTGAGAGCGATCCCGAGCTGCCGTCGGTAGATCTGGCTACCAAACGAGAAGCGTTCGAGCGCACCATCCGGCTGGTGACGAGCGCGCGCCTGCGCGATGCGGTGATGGCGCCGCTCGCTGACGATGACGACGAGCTTGCGCTGCTTGCGGAGATCGAAGGAGCGACGAGCTCGCGCCTGATCGCCGAGGAGCGCGGCCATGGCGGCCTTAGCGCCGAAGAATTGGTGCACGGCGTGCCGCATGCCAAGTTCATCAATGCGAGTTTCGCTTACGCCAAACCTCGCGAGCCGGGGCGATTTAATCCCGCAGATCGCGGGGCTTGGTACGCGGCCCTGGCAGTCGAAACCTGCCTCGCCGAGGTTGGCCATCACCTGACCCAGGCGTTGGCGGATGCAGGCGATTTCAACGCCGTGGTGGAATATGGCGAGATGATTGCAAGTATGTCCGGTATCTTTCTCGACCTGCGCGAAACGCCCGGCCACCCGTCGCTCGATCCGGAAAAAAGCAAGGGCTATCCCGTCGGTAACGCCTTGGCGGCGCAAGCCCGCGCCGAAGGTCATAACGGCATCATATACAGATCGGTACGTCACGAGGGCGGGACCTGTATTGCAGCGCTATGGCCGAATGTCGTCCAATCGGTTGTTCAGGGAGCGATGTATCGGCTGACCTGGTCCGGCGCCCCGGAATTTGCCTGGGAAACTGCGTAGGCCCTGAAGCTCTCGCTTAGCATGACAGGTTCTGGATGAAGTGCGGACTGCCGTGCATTGGCTTAATGTGCCGAAAAGGAGCCCCGCGTCCGGTTCGCAATTGCAACCAGAGATAGCATCACCGGAACTTCGACTAGCACCCCGACCACGGTTGCCAGCGCTGCGCCGCTGCCTAATCCGAACAATCCAATGGCAACGGCGACGGCAAGTTCGAAAAAGTTGGATGTTCCTATCAGCGCGCAGGGTGCTGCGACCGCATGCGGAACCTTCCATGCTTTGGCCGCACCATAGGCTATGAAGAAAATGCCGTAGCTTTGGATGATGATCGGAACGGCAATAAGCGCGATCAGCAATGGGCGCGAGACGATGGTCTCGGCCTGGAATCCGAACAGCAACAGCACCGTCATCAGCAGGCCGATGATCGAGAGCGGCTTTATCCTGGCGGTGAAGCCAGCCACCGCACTCTCGTCGCCATCGTGGGTGACCAGCAAGCGATGCCGGACAAATGCGCCCGCTGCGAGCGGCACCACCACATAAAGCCCGACCGAGAGCAGCAGCGTCTCCCAGGGCACGGTAATATCCGTAACACCGAGCAACAGGGCTACGATGGGCGCAAACGCCACAATCATGATCAGATCGTTCGCCGCGACCTGCACGAGCGTATAGGCGGGATCACCCTTGGTCAGTTGCGACCAGACGAATACCATCGCCGTGCAAGGAGCTGCGCCGAGAAGGATCAGGCCAGCGATATATTGCTGTGCATCCGCGGGTGCGATCAGGTCGGCGAACACGACTTCGAAGAACAGCACGCCAAGCGCCGCCATAGTGAAGGGCTTGATCAGCCAATTGACCACCAGCGTGATAATCAATCCTTTGGGCTTGTCGCCGACGTGGCGGATCGCTCCGAAATCGACCGAGACCATCATCGGGAAGATCATCGCCCAGATCAGCACTGCGACGACAAGATTGACCGAGGCGTATTCGATGGAAGCGAGTGCGGCGAAGGCGCTTGGCACCATATTGCCGATTGCAATGCCGGCAAGAATAGTAGCGCCAACCCACACGGAGAGCCATTTTTCGAACAGACCGAGCCCCGCTGCGCGGGTGTCGATTTCCGCAGTCGCCGTTGTCATTGCTGGTCTGCCTCGCGGCCGATCGTTTGCAGTTTGTTGCGCAAAGTTAGCTGTTCGAGGCCCGGCATAGGAAGCGCCAGCATCAGATCGATCCGCCGTTTGAGCATGCGGTAGGCTTCGAGAAAGGCGGCGGCCTTTTCCGCGTCACTGCCCTCGACAGCCGCCGGATCGGGGATGCCCCAATGCGCGGTTGTCGGGTGCCCGGGCCACACCGGGCATGTCTTCTCCGCCGCATCATCGCAGACGGTGAAGATCAGATCGAACTGAGGCCCATTGGCAAATTCGTTCCAGCTTTTCGAGCGGTATCCCTGCGCCGGGTAGTGGAGCGTTTCGAGCGTACGAATGGCCCACGGATTCACAGTACCCGTTGGATTGCTCCCGGCACTGTAGGCCTTGAAGCGGCCTTTGCCGTCGTGGTTGAGGATCGCCTCGCCCAGGATCGAGCGGGCTGAGTTTCCCGTGCACAGAAACAGCGCATTGAGCGGTTTATAAGCCATCGGAGCCTCAGCAGCACGCTTTACTGGCGGGCGGCGCTGTCCGAGCACAACAGGCACGGGGTGCCGCATTCTTCGCGGCAAGCTGATCAAGTTCTGGGTTCGTGCCGTAGGTCGTGCTTTCGCCTTCGGTCAGAAAGGCTTCCCACATCACACCATCGGGATCGGCGATCCAGCTCTTCTCGGATTGCGCATAACAGCAGGTTGTCGCGCCTTCTTCCATTACAGGTCGATCAGCCGCTGTGAGTCGGTCGTAGACTTCGCTCAACTCCGTCTTGTCCTCAACCTGAAAGCCGACATGCTCGATGCCTTTGACGGCGTCCTCGCGCATCGAGATCGCGAAATTGACACGCGGATCATCAAGCATCCACTTGGCGTAATCGTCTTTCACCACCGAGGGCTTCGCACCGAAGAGGCCAGAGTAAAAAGCGATGGATTTTTCAAGGTTGGTCACGCCGACATGCACATGGAACCGTTTCATCAGGCACTCCTTTTCTGCGGTTCGGAAAGAGGAACTTGATCCTCGGAACAGGACACGCCGCCGCAGCAGTTTTCGGTTAGGTAGCCCATTAGGCCGTTCATCGCGGCGTAGTCCGCTGTATAGATGATCGAACGACTTTCGCGCCGCTGTGTAACCAGCCCGGCATTGGCCAGCTGGGACAGGTGGAAGCTCATAGAAGAAGGCGGAACGTCGATTCTTTCGGCCAGAATACCGGCAGCAACTCCCTCCTCTCCAGCCTGAACAAGGAGGCGAAAGGCAGCAAGCCGATGCTCCTGCGCCAAGGCGGACAGGGCGCGGATGACGCGGTCAGCTTGCATCTCAGACTCCATTGGTTCTATAAATATCGAAATATGGAAGTATGATGTCCGGGTCAACCCTCCAATGTCGGCTTTTCAGAGTATAATCGTGACCGAGTAATTCCTTAGGCTGGGTCGTCAGCAGGCGGGCTCCTGCAGGTGCCGCGACCTTGTCTTCCGCTTCTTTCGCTACGCCAGGAGCCGATTTCATCAGATCAAACTTGATATTCTGGCTGAGTGACGCGCTGCTATCGTCTGAAAGGAGCCGGACATGTCGGCAACCAGGATACTCTGGGGACAGATAGTCGCAGTATTTCTCATTACTCTCGCTGGAATATGGGCGGCAACCCAATGGACTGCTGCAACGCTCGGCTACCAGCAAGAGCTCGGGCCAGCATGGTTTTCCGCGTTTGGTCACCCGGTCTATCCGCCATATTCGATCTTCTGGTGGTGGTTCAGCTACGAGGCCTACGCTCCGCGAATATTCGAAACCGGCGGGATGATCGCCGCATCGGGCGGTTTGATCGCGGTGGTTGTTGCAATCGCCATGTCGGTCTGGCGTGCCCGCGAGGCCCGGACCAGCGCAACCTATGGCTCCGCGCGCTGGGCAACCCGCTCCGAGATCGCCCGGGAAGGGCTACTCGGCGGCAAAGGCGCAGTAATCGGCCGCCATGCCAATCTCTATTTACGGCATGACGGACCCGAGCATGTGCTGTGTTTCGCCCCGACCCGCAGCGGCAAGGGTGTGGGGCTCGTTGTTCCGACGCTGCTGACCTGGCCGCATTCGGCCATTGTTCACGACATCAAAGGCGAAAACTGGGATCTCACGTCAGGCTTTCGTTCGCGTTTCAGCCGCGTGCTGCTGTTCGATCCGACCAATGAAGCCTCCGCGCCGTACAATCCGCTGATGGAGGTGCGGCGGGGAATTAACGAAGTGCGCGACGTGCAGAACATCGCCGACGTGCTGGTCGATCCCGAAGGCTCGCTCGAACGGCGCAACCATTGGGAAAAGACCAGCCATGCCTTGCTGGTCGGGGCGATCCTCCATGTCCTCTACGCCGAGACGGACAAGACGCTGGCCGGAGTGGCGTCGTTCCTGTCCGACCCGAAGCGCTCGATCGAGACGACCCTTGCCGCAATGATGGCAACGCAGCATCTGGGAGAGGAAGGCGTCCATCCGGTTGTGGCGAGCGCTGCACGCGAACTGCTCAACAAGTCGGAAAACGAGCGATCGGGCGTGCTCTCGACTGCCATGTCTTTCCTTGGCCTCTACCGCGATCCGGTGATCGCCAAAGTCACGCGGCAATGCGACTGGCGGATCGCCGATCTCGTTGATCCGGCGCGCCCCGTCACACTCTATCTTGTCGTACCCCCGTCCGACATCAGCCGGACCAAGCCGCTTATCCGGCTCATTCTCAACCAGCTGGGCCGCCGCCTGACCGAAGATCTGGCCGAAGGCGGACAGCGCCAGCGCCTTCTGCTTATGCTCGACGAGTTCCCGGCGCTCGGCCGTCTCGACTTTTTCGAAAGCGCGCTTGCCTTCATGGCAGGGTACGGCATCAAGGCGTTTCTGATCGCGCAATCGCTCAACCAGATCGAGAAGGCTTACGGTCAGAACAACGCGATCCTCGACAATTGTCATGTCAGGGTCTGTTTTGCGACCAATGATGAAAGGACCGCAAAGCGTATTTCTGAATCGCTTGGCACCGCTACCGAACTGCGCGCGATGAAGAATTACGCCGGGCACCGGCTCTCGCCATGGCTCGGCCATCTGATGGTCTCGCGCAGCGAAACCGCCCGGGCCTTGCTCACCCAGGGCGAAATCATGCAGTTGCCCGATACCGACGAGATTGTAATGCTCGCAGGCGCCCATCCGATCCGGGCGAAGAAGGCGCGCTACTATGCCGATCCCAGATTGGCGAAACGGGTGGAGCCGCCGCCGGTGGCCGAGCAATCGCCTACTCAGCCCGACGCCGGAGAATGGGAAGGGGTGATTGCGCGCGCACCCAAGCAACTGGCGGCGTCGGATGCCGCCGAGCCGGAAGATCGCGACGCGGTTGCCGATGGCGGTGTCCGGCGCGAGCCCGAACTACCCCAGCACGAGGATATAGCGCCCGCGCCACCGCCACCGCGCAATGAATTCGACTTCGACGACCGGCGCGACGACGAAGAGGCGGGTAGAAACCGCCGGATCGCCGACCAGATGCGCGCCAATGCACAGCGGGCCGCGCTCGACCCTGATGACGGGATCGAATTGTGAGCAAGGGCAACCGCATCAAGCACACTTTCCGCTTGCCGCCCGCTCTCTCGCGGCAACTGGCCGACTTTGCCGGACGCAAGCGGGTGTCGCAGGCTTCGGTGGTGGAAGCCGCGATCGCTTCGTTCCTGTCGCCCGACGGGTCGGAGAGACTGGAGGCGGCATTCAGTCGGCGCCTCGACCGGATTTCGCGGCAGATCGAAAAGCTCGACTATCACGTCGAGGTCGGCAACGAGGCGTTTGCACTCTACCTGCGGCGCTGGCTCGAAGTCACGCCTGCGCTCGGCGCCGGTGCCTCTGCGGCAGCACGCGCCGACGCCGAGAAACGCTTCAATCATCTCGTCGAGGCGCTGGCGCGCAGAATGGAAACGGGAATACACCTGTCCGACGAGCTCATTCGTCTGGAGCCAGCTCATGATGAAGCGGAAAATGGCCGATAGTCCACTGGAAGTGCGCTTCGATGCCTTTGCGACAACTTCTCGCTCGGGGGGATGCACAGACGGTAGTCAAATGCTTCGATTAGGTGAGAGCAGAGGTGCGCTCTGGAGCAGGGCGAAATACCGCCGCGCCAGTCTATAGGTGCAACTATTCCAACTGCTTGCTAGAGGTCATGTAATGCGCACCGAACTCGATCACCTGCCACCGCAAAAACAGCGCGAGCTTGAGCGCGTGGTGCAGCTGATCTTCGAAGAATTCGATGACGCCTTCGCGCTGGCGAAGCACGACTGGAAGAAGGCTGGTCGCATCCTCAAGGTCATTCTGTACGGTAGCTATGCCCGGGGCACATGGGTCGATGAACCGCACACTGCGAAGGGCTATCAGTCTGATTATGATCTGCTCGTCATCGTCAACGACAAGCGCCTGGTCGACCGCATCAAGTACTGGTCCAAGCTCGACGAGCGGCTGATGCGCGAATACGGCGTCACCAAAACGCTCAACACGCCGGTCAATTTTATCGTCCACACTCTGCAGGAAGTGAACGACGGCCTCGCGCACGGGCGCTACTTCTTCATGGATGTCGCGAAAGACGGGGTGGCTCTCTATCAGGCAGACGACACCGAACTACATAAGCCAAAGCCAAAGACGTCCGAGCAGGCGCTTGCGATGGCGCAGGAGTACTTCGACGAGTGGTATGCCGCTGCACTTAAGCGCTACGAAATCGCGAAATTCGACATTTCACGTGAGTTCTTCAAAGATGCTGCCTTCGACATGCACCAAGCGACAGAGCGCCTTTACCATTGCGTGCTTCTAGTCTGCACCTTCTACACCCCGCACGTGCACAATTTGGGCTTTCTCCGCACTCAGGCCGAGCGGATCGATCCTCGACTGACCTACGTCTGGCCGCGCGACACCAAACGTGATCGAGCCCGTTTCGAAAAGCTCAAAGAGGCCTACGTCAAGGCCCGCTATTCAAAGCACTACCGCATCACGAAGGAAGAACTCGGATGGCTCGGCGAGCGTGTCGAGGAACTTGGTCGCGTCGTTCACGAAGTGTGTTCAGAGCGTCTTGAGAAACTCAGAACTGAATTGGACAGCCAATAGCGTTATTTATGAGGCGGAGCTGCATTCTTAGAATGGTAAATTGACCTTTCGGGCGAGCACGTCATAGCGGCAGTTCGAAGGCTAAGAGCTCTATAAATCTTTGTCGAAACCGCTGTCCAAGCTAGTCTAAATGAGGCGAGCCTGCGATAGCTCGACTAGCTATGTGGAACGAAATCGGGCATCTCGCGCCGCATGAATTCGTCAAACAGTGGTACCGTAAAGCAGATGTCACCGTACGCTGGCGAGTAAATCATTGCCTTCTTGATTAAAGTCGTACGCTGTTGGTTCGCTTTATCCATATCGCAGCCGAGTTGGACGGCTACATCCGAAGAGCGTTGTGTGCCTTTGCCAAGCTCTGAAAGTCCGCGCAGATAGTTCTTTTCTGCGGGAGTGCAGCGATCGTAGCGGACACGAAAAAAACTCTCGTCTAATTTCCCCCGCGCTACATCGGTTGCTTCAACAACATCATCCCACGTTATATTTTTCTCGTCTTGCGCGATATTCCACGCGCAGTACGACCATTGCTGAAGGAAGTACGGGTAGCGCTCAGTCACGCGGAGTATCTCAGCGACGGCATCAGCCTCAAATTGAACGCCTAGAGCATTGGCGGGGTGTTCAATAGCACATGCAGCCTCATCCTCACCCAAGGCGTCTATACGCGGAAAGACGAATAGGCGCTCGGCATAGGATTTTGCCGATCCCGCAAGGCCAAGGACTTGAGGTAGACCAGCACCGATGATGCTAACCGGTAGCCCTTGCTGGCTGATCCGATGGATCGCGGCGATCAATGCACCCAGTTCTGCTTTATTCAGTATTTGTACTTCATCGACAAACAGGACAACGCACTTATCAGCTGCGGCGGCTGCTTCGCCGACCTCTACGAAAAGATCGCCAAGGTCGGTTTCGAGATCTCCGCTATCGGCTACTCCAAGAGTTGGGTCGTAAGTTAAGGCATATTCGCCAACTGAAACCCCAAAACCGGCGACGAAAGCTTTGAGCGCGCCAAGACTGCGCCTTGCTCTATCCTTTGCAGCCTCGATCATACTGAGGTTGAGGAGCGCTTTCCTTAATCCGACCACTAGCAGGTCGGGAAGCGGCTTGCCTTCGGTCGCCTCGGCAAAAACGACTTCGTATCCCAAATCTTTTGCCGCGTCATGCATGCGTCGTAGCAGCACCGTTTTCCCAACACCTCTTAGACCATTGAGGATCATCGGCTGCACCGAGTTCCCAGCCTGCATCCGCTGAAACATGAGGTCTGCTTGCCCAATGACGTTGTCACGACCGGCGAGTTCCGGAGGCTTATTGCCCGCGCCCGGCGAGTATGGGTTTTTGACTGGGTTCACAGTGCAGCCTGCCGCTGAGCGAAAAGATCAGTCATTGACCAATCATGGCCACTACAGTTTCCGAAAGATGGTCAAGTGCGGTGTCGCCTCCTCGGCTTTCCAGGATATCGAGCAATTCCGGAAAACCGACATTCGCATAACCGTTTGCAATCCGCATCATCTCTCCTGGACGGTCCACCACAGATGCATCTTCGGTCTCTGCTATAGCGAGGAGCGTGAGGGCGGTCGGCCTCCAATCTGGCGATCCAATGGCAACCCCTTCTGCGGCCTTGTACGCCTTGCCGCTCGGCAATGCGGGTTTCAGGCCTTTCTTTGCTGCAATACATATCGCAGCAAACCAGAAATCGACGTTCCGATCGAACGGTTGATGTTCAGGCCGGGCAGTCTTTCCCTCGCGGCGCTGGACAAAGGCATCGAAGTGTTTGCGAAAATCGTCTGCAACGACGACGTCTTGGCCAGCGAAAGGATTTTCAGCCATCAGGCTGCCTCCACTTTCGGGTCAGGATCGCCAGGCGATTTGCGTTCACAAATTGCGCACGATGCCAAGTGATCGCATTGACAGACGAGGACTCGCGCATCTGTTGTGCCCGGGTTATGCTTAAGCATAACAGGATAGTGCGCCGGATTGGTCATAGTGAAAATTTTTCCGGCAACTTCTTCGAGAATATCTTCGCATCCGTGTATTTCATCGGGCGTCAGCAAGAGAACGAGCTGCGAACTTGAAGCAGCGGCAACTTTGACGACCTCCCGTTTCACAAAGCCAGTCATCATGCCAAGGGGCGTATCGATGACGTTCGGCGCCTCTACACCGCTCACTTGGGTAAGAGCCAAAATGAAGGCGATCGTGAGTGCTCGGCGCGACGCCCCATTCAAATCTTGCGAAGGATCGAGCAGTCGTTCGTTCCGACCAAACACGATGATGTTGAACTCTGGCGTTATTGCGGCGCGGCGGATCATCGCTCGATCCGGATCCGCTCCTATCATTTGTATGAACAATTCGTTCATTCGACGCGAGACCGCATCGACCTCGCGGGTCTTCATGGTCGTTAGTGTCTCTTCGAGTATCTTACGAATATCGCCTGCGGCGGCAAGTTCGGCCGCGAATTTTTTGCCCTTGGTTTCTCGCGCGAGAAGGGTTTCGTGCCTCTTGCTGAGCTCCCCTCGCTGGCTTCGCAAATTGCGCAATGCCACGTCGAGCCGAGTCGCCAAGTCTCGCTTCTCAGTCAGCTGCTGTAAGTAAGTGTCGCGCATTTCCCGTGCAGATTGGACGTCGTTATCTTTCACTTTGCGCAAGCGGGCTTCAAGCTCAGCCGCTTGACGGCCAAGCTGCTCGTAGGTGACTTGCTCGCGCTCTCTTGCGGCATAGGCTTCGGTGTATTGATCCCGCCAAACCAATTCGCCATCGGTCAGATGTCGGCTTTCATAGTAGAGTGATGAAATTCGCGACTTCAAGGCGTCGGTCGAACGACTGTCCTCAATGAGGCTTTCGATCGATTCACGACGCCGTTTTCCATCGGTGGTATGTGGGTCAAGCGTCTCACCGCAGATGCAATCGGCATGGTTCAGCCTGTCTTCCAGCACCGGGATGGTCGAATTGGGAATTTGGCCCTTCTTCCGTAAGTCTTCCAGAATACCGCTCGCTACCGTAAGTTTGTCGCCCAACATTTCTTTGGCGAAAGCGAGGCCACATAGGAGTTCGGATTGTACGAAGTCGGCGCGGCGCTTGCGCGCCTCGGCATCCGTTAACTGCTTGCCGATCGCCTCTAGTGCTGCCGCGATCTCGTCGCGATTTCCCTTTTTGAGCGCGTCTTGGAGCGACCGGTCAGCCCGGCTGTATAGATCGCCTAAATTGGCAATCTCCTCCTTCGCAGTCGCGAGCTTTGCTTCGTTTTCCGGTATGGCCACGTCCACCGCCTCAAGCTGCGAGCGAACCTCCTTCAGCTCGTCACTGCCCGAAACGCTATCAGCTTTCGTGCGAATACCGCGCTCAGCCTTTTTTGTATGCTCAAGACCCGCTTCAAGCAGCGGTAAGCCCATGAGCTGCTCAATCGCTCCGCGGACACGTTTCTGACGATCAGCAGCGCGCACACCTTCAATGAAACTTAAGGCGCGGTCTCCATCAGTAAAGAAGACTTCTCGCAAGTCCGCAGGCATATGCTGTCCGAGGTAACTTTCGACGTTCGGTATGGGATCGTTGCCCGTTGGCTTGATTTCCTCAAGCTCGACAGTCGATTTCGGCCTGTTCGAAGAGCCTGCGCGATCACTTAGCGATCGCGTCAGGCGATAACGCCGAGAACCCTTGGCAGTGGCCACTTCATAGGTCACTTCGGCGATAGTTGTGCCGACCTGCCCGTCAGGTATGTCCATTGAAATTGTTGAGTAGTTGCTCGGCAACGCCTCGTCACCGAACAAAGCCCACTGCAATGCGCTGAGTAGCGTCGTTTTCCCACTTTCGTTCGCGGCACGGATGACCGTGACATTCTTCGACTTATCAACCGAGAAAACAAACTCAGCTTCGTCCAGGAGGCGAAAACCGTCAAATCGCGCTTTGATCAAACGCATGGCTATTCCGGGGTCCGTGAGCGAGTATTGAGAAATGTCCCAACGCGCCCGACGATATCGGCAACTTTAACGGCGATGTTGGTTCTGGCAAACTTGTTCTGACGCTCTAGCATGATGATGTCCGCGACGGCCTCCTTCAACTCGTCGCGATAGCCAGGAACCCTCTCGTCGATGGTTTCGGACTGCTCCATCAAAATACTAATCACACGCTCATCTTTGTAGGCCATCTTAGTTCGAACCTAAAAGAGCGGTCCGTAAACGCTCAACTTGTTCGAAAGGACCGCCGGTTCTAGCTCCATTTCTGCTTAATCGCGCAAATTCCCAAATGCGTTCGAGCTCCGATCGAATGATCTTCTTGGCATCTTCGTCCATTTTCTTTCCCTCGATCGTGCCCGGCGGCAAAGTCACCAAGTCATGAATGATTGCATGCGTTTTGCCAATCTCTTTGCAAGTTCGCAGCAATCTACCGCGGCGCTGAACCCACTGGCGGCGTACGGTTGTGCTTGCAAGGATATAGGCTCGCTCAATTTGCGGAACGTTAACCCCCTCATCGAGAACCCGCTTGGCAGTAAGTACTTGGAGTCTGCCTGACTGAAAACGATTCAGAACCCGAGCAGTTAGTTTCGGATCGCTGGTTTCAGACGCGGTGAGCTGGTGAAAAGAAAGGTTCTTCCTGGCGAGTACAGCGTTCACGTGATCGAGTTGGCTGGGATCTTTGTCAGTCGCGTAGATGAGAGTGTACTGAAGATTGTTGAGGTCTTCGTTCTCGAGCAATTGCTCCAACGAACCAATTTTACCTTTCGCCGTTTCCAAAACTCGGCGGCGGCGTAGAAAAAGGTTATTGAGAAAATCATCATTCGCTCCGGCTTCAATTCTCCAGGAATGTCGGGCGATCTGATCGCTCAGATCGCGCCATTCATCCATTTCGTCCGCTCCGAGAGAAACGAAATGGACAAAGTAATCGTAGGGCGTCAAACAGCGTCCGATTGCCTGATCCAGACCAAATTCGAAGCATGACTCGCCAAAAAAGGCGAAAAGCTTTCCGGTTCCCTCATCATCGTATTGTCGGACTGGTGTCGCAGACAGGCCGAGCCGATAGTCAAACATTTTCGGTGGAGATGCTAAAAATCCTGCGGATCCAAGATTGTGACATTCGTCGGCGATTAGCAGTTTGGGGCCGTTGATAGTGTCAATTTGTAATTGAAATTCTGACGTGACCAAGGTGTCGTTAGATACCACGACAATCTCAACCGGGGTGATGTTCATAGCGAGTCGGCGCCGCGCTTGTGCGATGGCTCGTTCACGTTCCCTTGGACCGGCACATGAGGACATGTTGATTGGGCGCAGGCCAAATTGACCTATTTCTTCGCACCACTGCTGAATTAAGACGTTGTATGGAGCAGTGACGACCACTAGCAGCGAGCCGACTTGATGGTGCAAGGCATGGGCACCAACCATGGCTGTGAGCGTCTTGCCTGATCCTGTGCACATCTCCAGAATCCCTCGCCATTCTGAGGCCTGCCATGCATCCACCGCATCGCCTTGATGCGCGTATTCACCCGAGCGGTATTCGAGCCATTCAGGAATTTTAAATTCAACCGGTCGAACAGCAACCCTTGATGGATCGTCCGGAGCGAAATTCGGCTTTGCCTGATGCCATAATTTACGAAAGTCGGCCTCTGATGGCATGTTGTCAGAGCGATATTCCCGCATAAGTCGATCCCTGAACGCGCGGGGAAGGTCGAGTGTAATACACGTGTCATCACCACCTTCCCAAAGCATCTCGAATTCTTCGATGAGGCGTCCACATATGCGCTGCCCATCGCGACCTATCCAAGACCGAGAAAGGCTGAGTTGTTCGCGGTTTCGGCCAAGGCCCGCAGCCGTAAAATTCGCCGAACCATGCAGCGCGGCCCGTTCGATATCATCGTGAAATAGCCAAACCTTGGGGTGAAAGAGTGCATCTCGCATCAACGCAATTTTGAACTCAAGCCGACCCTCTGCAATCAGCCAAGCGAGGCATCTTAGAGTATGTTGCGCCAAAGCGTTTGCATCGGGAATGGCAGAGTCAAGACTGCGCTGGGCAAGCGAGGTTGCAGTAAGCTGGCCTTCACGTAGCGCAGCTTGATCTTCTTTGGTCAGAAATGGGCTAACGATCAGCCGCAACGGGTTTTGCGATTGGCGAAGAAATGAAGCTAAACCTGGTGCGATTTCTGCCAGTGCGTGACTTGAGAAGAACCCCACCATCAGATCAGCGCTTTCACAGGACGCGAGCGCGGGAGAAAGGACTGCTTCGGCGACATCGTCCTGGGGGAGAATATAAAGGGGCTCGGCATTACGGAGAGCGCTCTTGAGCGCCTGCCCCCGCTGATTGGCCCGCTTCGTCACTTGTGACAAACGAGGCAACCGCTTTCGTCTTCCTCCAGCGCCTCGTCGATGCCCGCATCGGCAAGGCGTGCTCGTAAGAGGTTCGGCATACGTCGCGCACGGGCTTGCGCCCTGCGCTGTTCATGTTGACGCTCGATCTCCGACACTCTTTCAGGTCGGGAAAGTTCGTCCAAGCTTTCATTGGCTGTCCACGTGAACGGCGATCCGTGCTCGATCGCCGACTTCTCGTAGCGCTTGGCTTCTTCAAATGCATCTGGGTGCTCACGCATCAAGCGGACCCATTCGATCTTCTGCTGGTAGAAACAGAACGTGCAGCCGCTGCGCGAGCGCCAGCGGTAGTAGTCCGGAAGACCCAAACCGGAGTTCTCCAGCAATCCGATGACCGATGCTTTGTCGAGTCCGGCTTCTCTCAGAGGGAAGTGGACGTGCATGTTGGGGTGCGTGGCGATCATACCTGACCGGCTCGGTTCGTCCGCCCGGATGGCAACGTAGGAATGCACCTCGACCCCTCCATCGAGATGGGGCTTGAGCCACTTCTGGAATGGCTGGATCTTGAGTTGCCGGGTACACCAGCGGGTGCGAGGGGAGGGCAGAAAATGACCGTACTCGGTCAGCCAGAAATCGAAATCCCGCCCCGGATTGAGCATCTCGATGGTTTTGCCGAGGAACCCTTCGAGACGTCCCAGATAATCGTAGACTTCAGGAAGTTCCTTGCCGGTGTCGGTGAAGAAATACTGCACGTCGAGTTCGGGCCGGTGATCGCGCATCCAAACGGCAAGCGCAGCGCTGTCCCGCCCGCCGGAAAGTCCCAACACATGCATCGCCTGCCCCGTCATGCCTCCTTCTCCTTACTGAGGGGGGCCGTAACGTCGCGCTCCCCATCATCCTGGATGTGGCGCTGGGCGAGTTCCGCGATCACGGCGAGCACCATGTCGGGTTCAAGCTGTGCCGTGTCCAGCGTCTTGCCGATCTCGTCGAGGAGAGGCTCGAGCCGCTTCTGCGCTTCGGTCGCAATTTGTGCTCGGCGGACAACGCTTCTCTCGGTCGACCCGACACCCGCCATCACCATGACTGCGGTCTGCGTGGGTTGCTGACCGTTGTCGCCGAACAGCTCCACGCGGCGGAACCGGTAGGCATATTCCGAAAGCTGCATGGCTGCGCGGCTCGGTTCAAGATCGTGCCAGGTCGTGACGGGCTTGCCCATCACGAGCCCGCATATGTCTGCCATGCCCTCGAGCGACCCATCGAAGTCGGCAAGCCTCGTGATGAAGCCCCGTAGTTTGAGGTCGTCTCCGCCATGTCCTGCTATTCGCGTGGCCCGTTCCACCAATTCACCGAGATTTGCTGCATCGCCGTGCTTCAGGCGCTCCAGCATTCGGCCTTTAAGGTCATCAATCATGGCCGGGTAAGCGCGATCGAGTTCCCCCAATACCGTGCGCAGCGCTGGCGCGATGTCATTGCCCGAAACATCCAGGACTTGGGGAATATCGACAAACAGCAGCTGGTAGGGATCGTCTGCATCAAGCAGCAAGCGGCGTACGTCGATCGCCTGCCTAGAGAGCGTGGCCTGCGCTTTACGTGACCAGTTGGGAAGCGTGTAGGCAAATTGTACGAGGGCCTGCGCTATTTCGAGCGGCTCCTGCGACGGCGGATCATCGACGAACTCGGCCGCAACGGCTGCATATTGTTTCAGCACGGCCGAGTTCGCGGCATCGCTCGGAACCGATCGCAGCGCGATCTGCTCGGGGTCCTGCAAGAGCAGGTCCATGACCAGATCGGAAATGGCTGGCTGGAAGGCCTCCTTCGCATAGACAGCCGTGCTGGTGCGGCGCGAGAAAAGGTAGGTTACGAGCAGAAGCGGCATCACGCCCTGTTGGACGCCGTAAGGCGGCTCACTCCACCTTTGGTAGATGTCGGCAACGCAAACCTGCTTGCCGGCTTCAAGAAGCCCGTCGGTCAGCGACCAAAGAGGGGCGAACGTGCTGTCGTCGCTGGGCGGAACGAAGTCCCATCGGTCGCCTTGCCGTGCATACAGACCTGATCGTTCCAGAACGGTGACCGCTAGACCCTTTTCCGCGGGATATCCCTTGATCCCGAAATGCTGCTCGCCGCGGGCGACCGCCATAGCGTGGAGCAGCGCTCGCAGGGCCGCGTTCGTGTTGCTCGACGGCCGCCGCCTATTGATAAGCTCGGAATGCACAATCGGTGCCTGCCCAAAAGTCCGCCGGGCAATGTCGCTCGCCGCCTGGGACAGTCCGTAGGAGAGTGATTTGATATCGAGCGGTTCACCGTTGTCGAACCAGTCCGCGCGCTCGAATCCTTCTCTCAGTAAACCTTCCAGTCGTGCGGACAGATAGGCTATTCGAGCATCAATTTCGCGTCGGGCAGCCGCATCGCCTGCAAGTTCCGGACTCTCATTGCGTACGTCACGTGCCGCCTCGAGCTCGATAGCGGTTTTGCGAATGTCCTTGCTGTTCGAAGCAAGACCGACGATCACGGGCAGGCCGTGCCGATGCTCCGCCTGTGAGGCCTCAATGACGCTCGTCTGTGCCTTTTCCAATTCGACCTCGGCCCCAGGCAGAAGCAGCAGAAACTTGCCGGCCGCTCCGGCGCTGATCCGACCGTCTTTCGGGCTAAGTCCTTGCTGCGGCAGCTCGGCTATCTGGGCATCGAACCAGCGGGGCGTGCCGTATTCGGCGTAATGTCGCTTTGCCAAGATCGGCTGTAGCGAAGCGAGGTCGTTCACCGCCGCTATCTCAAGCCGTCCACGCTCGGCGATACGAGCCTCGATTTCCCCTTCGATGTCGAAATCACTTCCGGCATATATCGCGTAGGCCCCGAGATGGCGGCGATAAACCAGTGCCGAAATTTTGACGAGCTCGGTGAGCTGCTTTTCGGTCTCGGCATGAGGCTGGTCGAAACTTGCCGCAATCGTTTCAAAGGAAGCTGCCAATCCAGATCCATTGCTGAAAAGATCGATAACTGCGACGGTCTTCGCGATCTGCAACCGCAGACCATTACCGTCACGGCCAGCCCTCGCGATCGCCTCCGCAGCCTGTGCCCAGCGATGGCCGTCGGGCGACGCCATGATCGCCGGCTCGAGATTGACCTGGAGATAATCCCACAGCTCGGCTGGTCCGAACGTTTCCCCCGAGGCGATCGTCGTGCGGTGGAGGAATTCGGTGAGGCCATTCGGCTCGGCCGAGGCCAAAAACCCAAACAGGCTGCGCTCGTTCTGGCTGAATCGCCGGCGGGTAATTGGGCCCAGGAGCGCTGCTGCGACAGGATGTATCGGCCAACAATCGTCGAGCCTTTCTGCAAGGTCCTGCGGAACGCCCGGACGACGTCCTGCAATCTCTCTGGCGACGACGGCAGCTACTTCGTGCGACTGGGCGTGCGCGAACTCTGTCGCGACGGCACGGCCCACAAGTTCGATAACCTCGTCGACCGCAGTGATAATCGGCACATCCGCAAAGCGACCCTGGATCTTGCGCCATTCATCCTGGACGCCCTGGCCGAGACGATCCGCATATCGCTCGAAAGCCTGGTGCAGTACGCCGACGACGATCAACTGTCCGTCGCTACGATTAGCGGCCTCTGCGAGGTCCTGGAAGAAATGAATATCAATGGCGTGATCGGCAGCGCCATCCAGGTATTTGCCAAGCTCGTCGATAATAACGAGTACGCCGCCCTTGGGACGGGCCTCGACCTCGCGCTGCAAGCGCTCGACGATATCGCGCCCGTCGGCAGCTTCCGTCTTCGACCTCTTGGTCCGAGCGCGGCCCGGGTCGCTACTGATCGCGACTGCGAGCGCTTCGCGTAGATCGACGACCGGATCACCCCGGCGCCCGCTCAGCGGCACGCAAAGCCAGTCCTTGGGAGCGCTCCCAAAGACGTCGGTTACCTCGGGCACAAAGCCAAGAAGTTTTTTGGCTTCCTTGTAGGCAGGTCCGCGTCCAAGCGAGTAGGAGGCGAGAGCGAGCGCGAGGCTCGACTTGCCCCCGCCATAAGGACCTGTCCAGGTAAACGCGCCCTGGCCATTCGCCGCCAGACGCAGCGTCGTGGCCAAAGCATCACGCGCAGATCCTTGCAGAACATAGCCGGAAAGAGGGTCGGCCTGGCCAAAATCGGCATCAATCCTGACAGATCTCTGGTAGCGCGCGGCGACCGAAACATGGTCTGCGAGATAGGCCTGGCTCATGCCGCTAACGCCTTGATGCGCGGGTATGCGCTGGCGAGAAATGAGGCCGGATCGGGCAAGCGCTCGTTCCGTCTGGCAATCGATCGCACGCCTGCGCTATCGGTCCACAGAAATGTGCCCTTGGCGCTCCTTTCGATGTCGACGAGCCGGTCGATCAGCGCGTCTTCGTCAAGCTTGAATATCCGGCCCGGGGAACCCGGCTCGTACACAAGCGTATCGATGGCGAGCGTCGCCTGCTCGGGCGCACGCCTTTTCCAGAAATCGGCAAGAGCGAACAGGAAGATGCCGTCGGGCAGGCCGGGCTTGGGGCCGTGCCGAAAGGCGAAGGAGCGCGATGACACTTCGCGCATGAGGCCAAGCTCGCCGAGCACGGTCTCTACCTGATCGTCGACAGCTCCCGCGCCGACCTTGGCGACATACGATCTAACGAAGCATTCGACATCGCGCTTGATCGTCGTCGAGGACGCTCGTGACCGGTCGAGCTGCGCACACAGTACCCTGATCGGTTCGGCAATGCCGTCACGGTCAAACCCGTGTGCATTCAAATGATTGAAGGCATAATACCAAGTCGTGGCGCGTTCGAAATTGCTGGCGATCTGCCAATGGAATAGCCATGTCGTAGCGAGGCTCTCCATGAATGGATCGAGCCCAGCATTTCTGTCAAAGATGAGATCGCCGAGGTGCGTAGTCGCAAACGCACCGGCGCCTCGCTCAGGGTTTTCTTCGACGATCCTGCATGAAAGCGCCCAATGCTTGATCGCAGCAACCATATTCTTGCCGACCCCGAACCGGATGATCCCCTCGTCCTTGTCGAATGTATTGGGCGCCGGATCGCCTGCGTCCTCGCACACGGCGTCATAGGCTTTACGTAACCACAGCCGACGGAGCGGGAAAGTTTCATGTCCCGCGAAGCGCGTCTTGACGCCGGGTTGTCCAAGAGGTCCTCTGAGCATGATTTGTTCCTACTGGTGATTTCCCCCAGTTGGCAACCCTATCGCGCCTCTTGTTCGAAATTTAGCGACTCAGGCAGCAGCGCGGTAGGCTCTCTCGTGCGCGGCAAACAAGGCGAGGACGGCCCGGTCGATGTCAGCTTCGGTGGTAGTGCGGCCAATCCCGATGCGCATGGAAGCCGAGGCCTCCTCGAAAGTAAGACCTTGAGCCATGAGAACGTAGGAAGGCTCGATGCTGCCTGAGTTGCAGGCCGAACCTGTCGATGCCGAAATCTCGGAGCGAGCATGAAGGAGAATGTCTTCGGCATTCACTCCGTCGGCGCGCAGGCTCGTGCAGCCGGGGATCCGTTCGGCATGCGAATTGATGATGAATGGCCCGCTGTCACACGCCATTCGATCTTCGAAAAGTCTTTGTAAAGATTGAATATGTGCTCGGGCGGACTGTCCGTGACGCTCATATAGGCGGGTCGCTGCAGCAAGCCCGGCGCAAAGCGGGGCCGGTACCGTGCCGCTGCGGCCGAGAGGTTGCTGGCCGCCGCCGTCAAGCTGCGGCACGAGCTGAAACGGTGTCGCGCGCGAGACGATTAGGCCGCCGATGCCTTTCGGACCGTAGAACTTGTGACCCGAGAAACTCAGCAGATCGGCATTGATATCGTCGAAATCGACATCGATCTTGCCGACGGTCTGCGCAGCGTCTGTGTGAAAGAGGATGCCATATTGGTGGCAAATTTCGGCGATTTCGCGCACGGGCTGGAGCACGCCCGTTTCATTGTTCGCATGCATGACCGAAACAAGAGCTGTTTCGGGTCTTAGAGCCTGCGCGACCGCTTCCGCGCTCACGAGGCCATCGGTGTCTGGCTGGACTTCGGTCACTTCGACACCGCTCTGGCTGAGCGAATACGCTGCTTCCAAGACACATTTGTGCTCGATCGATGTCACTACCAGATGGTTTCCGCGTCGTGCGGCGGAGGTCATGACCCCCTTGACGGCGAGATTGTTCGCCTCCGTCGCTCCGCTGGTGAAAAGGATCTCGTCCGGGCCGGCACCGAGCAGCGCTGCAATTGCTTCCTTGGATTGGTCGACAATTTTCGAGGCCTGAAAGCCATGCGCGTGATCCGAATGAGGATTGCCCCAGGTCTCGCGCATAGCTCCGGCCATGACATCGATCACGGACGCATCGATGGGCGTCGAAGCCATGAAATCGAGATAGACGGGTTCGGAACGGAGCAATGCAAAACCTCTTTTGTAAACGCGGCGATATCACCAAATCTTGAGTGACAACGCAACCAAGATCGGTCTTATTGCGGTGCGGTGGTATCGAGCAAGCCTAGATAGGCTCGCCAATTACTTCTTCCTCTTCACAAGATCGCGATCAATAGGCTTCGTTTTCTCCAGTTGCGGTCCTTCTGGCATTATAACCCAGCAGACAGGAAACAGGCCGTAGCTGAACGACCATACAAGCTACTTCGATTGCGAGATCCGCCTGCAAGCTGGTCCGACCATCGACCAGATGGTTTCGATCACTTCCTCGAGGCTGACTTTTTCCAGGTCGATTGACTCTGCATAAGCTGCCCATTGGCTTTGCTTGGTACCGTCTTGCGTCATCTCTTCTGACAGGCCGGGTGGGCGATCGGTTGGGATTGCGGTCCCTCTGCGTTCGAACGTTGCCAATATGGCGGCGTCGAGCTCGTCGTCCGAGATGTCGAGGGCCTCGGGCATCGCCCAGAGGTCGTAATAATCCTTCATACGTCCATTCGCGATGCCCAGCTGAACCATCGCCTGAAATTTCTCGGCTATCACTGTGGCAGGCGGATAGGCGCGAATATCGGGCGGTGGAAGATCGAGCAATGTCGGGTAAGTGAGTTCATGGGATGGGTCGGCAAGGGCGTCACCAAATCCGATGTCGATGGTCACCGGGATCCTCGTTCGCTCGAGATAGGCGAAGGTCTTGAGCCTCGTCCCACCATATTCCATCTCTTCTCTGATGGGATTGGCTTTCAGAGCGTCGAGATCGAATTCTATGCCGTCCTCAACCGCGATGCTCATGATCTCCCGAAAGTCCGCAACGAGTTGCTCGGGGCCTTCATCGCCATGACCCAGGAAGTCGGCATCGCGCGTTTCGCGGCTTTCGCTTTCCAGCCAGACGGTAACCAGCATTCCGCCTTTGAGGACGAACCGTTCGCGATGGACGGACTGCGACAGGCGATAAAGCAGGCGTTCGAGCGCAAAGCGAACAAGGACAACGTCAAACACCCGGCCGTTCGCACGTGCGATGTTGAGCAGCCGGTCTTTGACCGATTTTGCCAGATTGATGGGCTTCTCACCCATTCGAGGTCAGCGCCTCGAGATAAGGCTTCATCGTGCTCCAGGCTCCGCCTTCAATCGCGGCCTGAGAGATTTCAGCCGGTGTGGCCTTGCGCTGTTCGAGCGCGGCCCTCAGTCCCTCAATTGCGACTGATCGATCGACGAGCTTTGGGTTTCGAAACATATCAGCAAGCGTCTTCGGCACAGAATATATCGGAACGGATACGCCGGAGACCTTGTGATGCTCGATCCCTTGCTGATGATAGGAGTCGCTAAATCGAACAGTGCGTGTAGGGGGATAGGAGGGGGCGGGGGACCAGTCGCTGCTGCCGATAGCAACCCACACTTTGCGCGGCATCTGATCGGTCAGTTCATGAAAGGCGAGCGCTGAGACCATGGCGATCACGCCATTGGGGATGCGTTTTGCAATTTCAGCGAGCGATTGGTCGGCATCGATGTCTGCGCCGGCGGTCTGGTAGAGCCCGCGCGAGATGCGGTTGATCTCTCCATCGTCGACCGCCCGGGCTATGGTTTTTCCATCGACACCCGCTTCGCGCAGTTCGCGCGCGCGCAGGATTGGTTGCTGCGCAAAGAGGTCGCGCATGATCTCACGTTGGGTAGGCTGGGCGGTGGCTGCTATGTCACAAATCCTTTCACTCAATAGGCTTCTAACAGAGGTTTTGTGACAAGTCACGGTGAAGGGTCTCCGAAAGTCGGGAACGCCTAAGATACCATGAGCAGGCGCGATTGAGGGCAAACACGAGAAATTCACGACCCAGCAAACGAGGGCGGCATCGACACGAGAACTGTGCCTGTTGGATGTCGGACCGCCCTTTCCGGCCAATTTCACTCTACTCTACGCTTCGCGCAAATTCCTGTTGCCTGACAGCATTTTGATGTCCTTTTGATCTGCCTCGCGAATGCAGCCGGTGGTCGGTTGCCGCAATCCGAGGCAGTTCATGAGCGTTATTCCGATCCGGTCCGAGGCATTCTCACGCGGCGCGCGCATGCTGCGCACGGCGCTTGGCTGCGAGATCGCACGCTGGCTCGAAGAGCCTGCGGTGATCGAAGTGATGCTCAATCCCGATGGCCGTCTGTGGGTCGACCGGCTGGGCGAAGGCCTTGCCGCAACCGACTGCCTGATGAGCGCTGCCGATGGAGAGCGGATCATCCGGCTCGTTGCGCATCATGTCGGCGCCGAGGTACATGCCGGAGCGCCGCGGGTCTCGGCGGAGCTTCCCGATGGCGGCGAACGCTTTGAAGGTCTTCTACCCCCGGTGGTCGCCGCGCCGAGCTTTGCTATCCGCAAGCCTGCTGTCGCCGTCTTCACGCTTGCCGATTATGTTTCGGCCGGAATTATGGATGCATGGCAGGCCGAAGCGCTTGGTGCTGCGGTTGCGGGGCGAAAGAACATCCTGGTCGCGGGCGGCACGTCGACCGGCAAGACGACGCTTACCAATGCTTTGCTCGCCGAAGTCTCATCGAGCCCCGACCGGGTTGTCCTGATCGAGGACACGCGCGAACTGCAATGTGCCGCGCCCAATCTCGTCTCGCTGCGGACCAAGGATGGCGTTGCAACTCTGTCCGATCTGGTCCGCTCGGCGCTGCGTCTGCGCCCCGATCGCATCCCAATTGGTGAAGTGCGCGGTGCAGAAGCGCTCGATCTGCTCAAGGCCTGGGGAACCGGCCATCCCGGCGGCATCGGTACGATCCATGCTGGCTCTGCGCTCGGGACGCTGCGGCGGCTCGAACAGCTCATTCAGGAAAGCGTGGTGACCGTACCGCGCGCGCTCATCGCCGAGACCATCGACGTCATCGCTGTGCTGGTGCGCGATGGTGCCGGACGGCGGCTCGCCGAACTGGCCGAGGTCCGCGCGCTCGATGCTTCGGGCGAATACGTCCTCGCCCCTCTTCCCCATACACAAGGAGACCCTTCGTGATGATTATCCTGTCGCAGGCGCGCTCGCGCCTTTCCGCTATCGCTCTTGCCAGCTTTGTCGCACTTACGCTTGCCACGCCAGCCCATGCCGCCGGCTCCTCGATGCCGTGGGAAGCGCCGCTGCAGGCGATCCTGGAATCTATCCAGGGGCCGGTCGCCAAGATCGTTGCGGTGATCATCATCATCGCGACCGGTCTCGCTCTCGCTTTCGGCGATACATCGGGCGGCTTCCGGCGGCTGGTGCAGATCGTGTTCGGCCTGTCGATTGCCTTTGCAGCCTCCTCCTTTTTCCTCTCCTTCTTTTCTTTCGGCGGCGGAGCGCTCGTCTGATGGGCGCCGGTTCAACTGGATTGCCGTCAGGCTTCGCTGTGCCCGTCCACCGGGCACTGACCGAGCATATCCTGCTGGGCGGTGCGCCGCGCGGGCTCGCTATCGCCAATGCGACACTGGCAGGAGCCATCGGCCTTGGTCTGCAATTGTGGATCGCAGGGATAGCCTTCCTCGCGCTGGGCCATATGGCCGCGATGTGGGCGGCGCGGCGCGACCCGCAATTCGTGGATGTCGCCCGGCGGCACTTGCGCTTCCCCGCG
>Ga0181374_1000091_pt1 | contig 25822 bp, 26 predicted proteins | sample LowvirmetaG_2_FD_130086 | JGI IMG/M metagenome (GOLD analysis project Ga0181374, IMG submission 130086) | Marine viral communities from the Subarctic Pacific Ocean - Lowphox_10 viral metaG | ecosystem: Environmental > Aquatic > Marine > Oceanic | place: Subarctic Pacific Ocean | collected...
ATACTCCAGATTGTCCAGCGGGCCATGGCCATTCAGAAGATAGGTATAGGCCGCGCTCGATACGTCGAGGATGTCAGTCGGCATCATGCGCATCTTCGCCCACATCCGGCGGTCTTCACCCGAGAGCGGGTAATCGTCGCTCCAGGTATTCTGGTTGTAGTTGAAGTAACCCTCGCCCTTCTTGAGCTTGTCGAATATCGTGTGGGGCGACATGTCGCTGAATTCACTGAGTACCACGATATATTCGCGGTCCGCCTGAACCGGATCGGCACCCGCCGGATCGACCACGATCGGCCCATAATGGCCTGCCTGTTCCTGAAGGCCGCTATGCGAATGCCACCAGTACGTTCCCGATTGCCGCACGGGAAATTCGGCCGTGAAGGTTTCGCCTGGCTTGACGCCAGGGAAGCTCACACCCGGGACGCCATCGAGCTCGAACGGCACAAGGAGGCCGTGCCAGTGAATGGACGTATCTTCCTCAAGCTGGTTGTGAACGTTAAGCCGGACCGTCGTTCCTTCCTGCAGGCGCAGGAGGGGTCCGGGAATACTGCCATTGACCGCTATGGCACCTCCGCGGCGGTTGCCGGTTGAAAACGCCGATCGCGCCACCGTCAGATCGATATTGGGGCCGGTCGCCTCGTCGATACCCTTGCGGGCCGTGCCGGTCAGCAGATCGGCTCCACGCGCCCAAGCCGGAACAGCGCCGGCCAGACCAAGCAGGCCGATGCCGCCCGCTCCTGCTCCAAGAAATTTTCGTCGATTGACGGAGATCATATGTGCGGCTCCTGATGTGACATACACCGACACTTACGCGCCCGTCAGCTGGACCCCTCAAAATTTTTGACCCGTTCTCTCAGACGATTTCGAGCGCGATAAATGCGGGTCTCGATCGCCTTCTCGGTCGTCCCGAGCAGCGCGGCGGCATCGGCCTGGCTTCGGCCCTCGACACTGACGAGCACGAGCGCTTCGCGCAGGCGTATGGGTAACCGCCCGATCTCCGCCTCCACGAGCCTGAGTTGCTCACGGCTCGCTGCAAGGTTTTCGGGATCGGGCGTATCGTCGGCCACCGCCTGTATCTCGTCGGAACTCGGAAAACCGAAGAAACCGACGACCTTCCTTCGGCGAAGTTGGTCGCGACACCGGTTCAGGACAATTGTTGTAAGATAAGGGCCGATAGGCTTGGATGCATCGAGACGATGCCGGGTGAGCCAGACCGATGCGAGGCTGTCCTGGACCACGTCCTGAGCGGACGAGGAGGACCCCAGCATGCGCGTCGCAAGCGCAATCAGCCGCGCGATGTGGGCTTCGACAAGAGACGAAAACGCCTGCCTGCTGCCGGCCACTACCTGCGCGACAAGTATTTGTTCTGAATTGCCCCTTTTTGCCGGCATGCGGGATCAGCTGCGCGGGCTGTCGGTAAGAGCCTTGGACACTTGCTGGTCAAATCGTCTTTGCTGATCGGGGTCGAGAATTTCACGCATGTCGAAGACATGACGGACCGTTGATTTTTGTAGATCGCCCATGCGGGCATGAACCTCATCGATGGCCCCCCCCACCTCGGGTCCGTATTCGTGCTCGGCTTCCATCGCCTGCGCGAGTTGGGCGTTGGCAGCGCGCGCAGAGGCGTCGAGCCTGGCCCGTTCCACAGCGAAGCGCGCTTCGAGTGCTTCAAGGCGTTGCTTCTGCTCGTTGGTTAACGTGAGTTCGTCATGCACGAACGCGTGCAGGCCCGTATCAGCATCGTGATTGGCCCAGCGATCCGCGCCGAGCGCACCGAGACTACCGGCGAGCGCCGCGAGCAGCACAGCGAGGGCAATATGCAATTTCTTCAATGTCTAGCGCTCCACGTGCAGCAGCGCGGAGGGCGAGAGCCGCTCTCCTACAATGATACTATCTGCTATGCTTGCTTGCGAACCAGCAAATTGTGCAGGCAACCCGCTGGTGCCTGCGCCGGCTCCCAGGCCGACTACGAACAGGCCCGCGAACAAGGCCATCCTGCGGCGTCGCTCAACGATTTCGCCAAGCTGGCCTGCCCGTTGCCACACGCCGGTCATGAAATCGTCCGGGACTTCGAAGGAGTCCTGTGAGCCCAGCGTCCCAAGCATCGCATCGAGTGTCTGATTGTCACGCATCCATTGCTCCTGTCGGTTGCCTGCTTCCTATACGCGATAGCATTCCCGAACCCTTAAGTTTCTTTTTTGAGGGCTGCGGCCCGGCTGTGCGTATCAGAACGTGCAACGGACAATAGCGAAGTCTGTCTGAACAGATCGGGAATCATGTGGTAAAAAATGCACGCCTCACAGAAGCGGAACGGGAATTCACTCCCCTGCTTGGCAAGAGCTGGCTTACACCGTTCTATGATCGTGCAATTGGTATATTCACCCGCGAAACGAAATGGCGCCGTGAGATCGTCAAACAGGCTCGAGTAAAACCTGGCGATAAGGTCGTGGATGTAGGTTGCGGCACGGGGACGTTGTTGCGAGCATTCATGACCAGCTGCCCCCAAGCAGATTTATTAGGCGTAGAACCCGACCCCGCGGCGCTTGCGATTGCCCGGCGCAAGTTCGGCCCAGCTGCCGACTTCGTATACTGGCACAATGGCTTTCTCGATAGACTCGCGCTTCCGAAAAGTTGGCGTCCTAATACGATTGTCAGCAGCCTCGTCCTGCACCAGATGGCGCTTGCAGAAAAACGCGCAATCCTGGAGCAGATCGCGACGCTGCTAGCGCCTGGCGGTGTCGTTCTGATTGCCGACTATATGCGGCAGGACCATCCGCTCATGCGCGCCCTGTTCCGGGCAACCGTGCAATTCCTCGACGGTGTCGAGGATACCCAGCCGAGCGCTGACGGAGCAGTCGAGAAATTGCTGGACGAAATTTTTGCAAATGCAGAGCTGCTCGCTCAAATCCATACCGCAACCGGAACCATTTCGCTCTGGCGCGGCACCAAGAAAGGCAATGTAACATGATCAAAGACAACCCATCGAAGCCGCTGCGGCGTTCGCTGACGGCATCGGTTCTTCTCACGCTGGCGGCGTGCTCGAATGCCGCACAGGCCGCAACCTACACCATGTTCCGGGATCCGGGATGTGGTTGCTGTCTGAGCTGGGCAGGACATGTCGAGGGCGGCATGGAAGCAGAAGTGGCTTCGGTCGATACTGACGATATGAGTGCGCTCAAGGCAGCCAGGGGCGTACCGCAGTATCTGTGGTCGTGCCACACAATGGAAGTCGATGGCTACATCATCGAAGGTCATGTGCCCGCCGAAGCGATCGCGCGGCTCCTGCGAGAAAGGCCCGAGGGCGTGACCGGCCTCGCCGTTCCCGGAATGCCGCTAGGCTCCCCCGGCATGGAAATGGGCGACCGAGTGCAGCCCTATGAGGTCATCGCTTTTGGTCCGGACGGCCACAAAGTCTTTGCATCCTATCCGTGACCACCACCCGACCCGTATAATCGCAATTCAAGAGGAGATCGCTCATGCAAGACCGCTCGCTCAAATCGTCGATCCTCGCCTGGGGCTGGACACTCAGCCTGTTTCTGCTCCTCAGCTACTTGATCTGCATAGCTTTCGGCCTGCTCGCGCCCGAGCGGTTCCATATGCATGAAGCCTGGGAACCGCTGCTTCCCGGATTCGAATGGCTGACACTCCCTGGGTTTCTCGCAGGCGCAATCGGCAGCTTCTTATATGGGTGGTACATCGCGGTGATCATGGTGCCTTTGTACCGGTACTTCAGATAACGCTTGAGGAAATCAGACTGGCTTGAAACGGCGCTCTCTCGATCGGATCGAGCACTCGGTTCCGCGCGGATGTCGGATGCGACAAAAGCAGGCTGGCGGCACCAAACAGAATGTCGCCCCAACAGGAGAGGAAGAATTTCGCGATATCCATCCAGCGACGATAGACGGGGCCTCCTCCTGCACACCGCCATAGGCGCAGTCATGGGTATCGCGATCCTCCATCCGGTGACGACACTTGTCTACTGGTACGAATTCGCCGCTTCGAACACCGCCACTCAAAGCAGCGCGCTTGCTTTTCTGCTTGACCGCCTGTCTTCGGCATTCGCGTTCGAAATGATGACGATGAGCGCTGTGTATGCAGTCTTGGGCGCTGCGATTGGGCTCGGATTTGGTATTTATCACAGCCGCCTTTTGGATGAACGCTCGAAAGTTCGTTACCTCGAACGCGAGCTCGAAGAAGAACTACCTTTGCTCATTGCCCGGGGCGAAGGAGAGCATGTCGAGTTCAAGTCGTCTATGCGTTGGGACAGACGCGAAAAGCGCGTAAACCGGCGCCTGCAGCAGGTTGTCTTGAAGACAATAGCGGGTTTTCTCAACCATGAAGGTGGCACGCTCTTGATCGGCGTCGAAGATGACGGGGCTGTTGCGGGCATTGAAGCGGATATGCGAACGCTCAAGCACGCTAACCAGGATGGCTTCGAACGACTTTTGATGGATACTGCAAGAGACGCCTTGGGCGGGCATGCTTGTGCCCTGGTCCATAGTCGTTTTCATGTGCTTGGCGGGCTGACCGTTTGCAGGGTGATCGTCGAGAAGAGCCTACATCCGGTTTACTACACCGAAGGGGGTGTCGCTCATCTCATGCTGCGCACCGGAAACAGTACCCGGGAGCTGGATGTTCGCGAAGCTCAGGCGCACCTTCAACGAAGAGAAGCCGGGCCGATGTAACTATAACCCGGGCGCACGCAGACGCCTGGAGTTTCACAGAATCTTTTTTGAGGGGTGAAGCCCTGCCAAACGTACTGTTCGGCAATGATGTTTCTCGGACGGGGAGACATCAACAGGGGAATGTGTTGCAAGAGCATGGTCGCGATCGAACGGGCAGTACCGCCGGATCCATAACACTGCTGGGCGGTGTTGCGATGGGAACCGGCGTCATGATCGGCGCAGGAATATTCGCGCTTACCGGGCAGATCGCCGAGCTTGCAGGGCCCCTTTTTCCGCTTTCGTTCATCGCCGGTGCGCTCGTCACATCGCTGGCGGCATATAGTTACATCAAGATGTCGAACCGCTGGCCATCCTCAGGCGGTATCGCGATGATCCTGCAAAAGGCCTATGGTCCCGGCGTCGTGGCGGCCTCGGCATCGCTTTTGATGGCGCTGTCGATGGTCATCAATGAAAGCCTGGTGGCCCGTACTTTCGCGACCTATGCGCTTCGCCCATTCGGCCTGGAAAGCACAGGCTGGCTCGTTTCCGCCGCCGCGCTCGCCCTCATCGTCTTTGCCTACCTCGTCAATGCCGCAGGAAACAAGTCGGTGAGCGGTTTCTCGGTAGTCATGTCGGCGATCAAGATCGGCGGCATCGCGCTGTTCGCTGTAGCCGCGATCTGGGCCAGCGGCATCAGTGGCGGTTCGTTTTCGCAGCCTGCCTCACTTACGAACTTTGAGGCGTTGCTCGCTTCGGTCGCCTTCTCGATTCTTGCCTTTAAGGGATTCACCACGATCACCAATAGCGGCGGTGAGATCGTCGATCCGCACCGGAATGTCGGCCGTACGATTATCATCTCCATCGGCGTATGCATCGTGGTCTACCTGCTTGTGGCGATAGCTGTCGGTTCGAGCCTCAGCATATCCCAGATTGCCGAAGCGCGCGACTACTCGCTCGCGGCGGCAGCGCGTCCGGCACTGGGCGAGCTGGGCTTCTATTTCACTGTCGCGATAGCGATCGCCGCAACCACGTCGGGCGTGATTGCAAGCGTCTTTGCCGTCTCACGCATGCTCACCATGCTGACCGAGATGAAGATGATTCCGCACAGTCATTTTGGCATGAGCGGCGGGATCCGGAGCCACATGCTGGTCTACACAGTTTTTGTCGCAGGCATGCTTGCGGTTCTGTTCGACCTGTCCCGGATCGCTTCGCTGGGGGCGTTTTTCTACCTGGTTATGGACATGCTCGTTCACTGGGGCGTGTTTCGCCGGCTGCGTGACGAAGTCGGCGCTCGTGCATCGATCCTGCTCGCGGCACTCGCGGCCGATGCGGTCGTGCTGGTCGCATTTACTTGGGTAAAACTAAAGAGCGATCCGGTGGTCGTTGCCTATGCAGTGCTGGGGATTGCAGCCGTCTTTCTGGCCGAGTGGATCTACCTAGCGAAAAACGCAAACACGCCTCGCGAGAGCAGCAAAAGCACCGGGAAAGACACATGAGCACCAACAATGGCAGTCCAGGCGCCAACATTTGCGGCAATCATCCGCGACGAAACGGATACCAGAGAAAGAGGCATTCTCATGAGCGGTAAAACAGCGCAGGTCTATCGCATGGTGATGGACGATCATGTCTGTCCTTATGGGATCAAGACCATCGATATGCTCAAGCGGCAGGGCTTCAAGGTTGAGGATCACCACTTGACCAGCCGGGAAGAGACCCACGCGTTCAAGGAAAAACACGGCGTCGAAACCACGCCGCAGACCTTTATTGGCGACAAGCGCATCGGCGGATATGACGATGTTCGCGAGCATTTCGGCAAGAGCCGGTCGCAGCCGCAAGAAGGCGAAACCAGCTACCAGCCCGTAATCGCGATTTTTGCAGTCGCTCTGCTGCTGGCGCTTGGATTGAGCTGGGCTTTCTTTGACACGCCGCTCACCATCCGCGCTGCCGAATGGTTCGTCAGCCTCTCTATGACCCTACTCGCACTCCAAAAGCTGCAGGACGTGCGCAGTTTCTCGACAATGTTCCTCAACTACGACCTGCTTGCGCAACGATGGGTGCCCTATTCATTCATCTATCCCTTCGGCGAGGCCGCTGCGGGTATCCTGATGACGGCAGGCGCGCTAACCTGGTTTTCCGCGCCGCTCGCGCTTTTCATTGGCACGGTCGGTGCGGTAAGCGTTTTCAAGGCCGTCTATATCGACAAGCGTGAGCTCAAATGCGCTTGTGTCGGCGGCACCAGCAATGTGCCGCTAGGGTTCGTATCGCTCACCGAGAACCTGTTCATGACGGGCATGGGTCTGTGGATGGGCATCAAGGTGTTCGCATGATCGCCGCCCTCCTCCTCGCCGTCGTGCTGTTTCTGCTTTCGCTCGCCTCGCACCTGGTCTTTCTTCAACGCGGCGCTGCACTGTTGAACCACCGTGACGATATGTTGGCCAGGCTGGCGATCGCGCTGATTGTTCTGGCATCCCACCTGCTGGTCGCGATCTATTTCGCTCTTGGCTTCTGGCTCGGCAGCGAATTGGGTCTGGGCGGTTTCAAGGACATTCCGTCGATGGACTGGATGGATTATTTCTATTTTTCGTTGGTGAATATGACGACGCTCGGCTTGGGCGATATTTATCCTACCGAACATTTGCGCTCGCTCACGGGGATTCAAGCCCTGACCGGGTTCGCGCTTATAAGCTGCTCGGCGCAGCTTTTCTGGAAAATGATGATGAAAGGAGAAGGTAAATGAGCCAAGATTCGCATTCGGACAAGGAAGGGGGCGGCAATTACTGGCGCTTCATGGCGATGGTCTCGACCTCGACCGTCATCATGTTTTTCTTGATGTACACCAACAGCTTCGATGCCGACGACCTGTTCTGGAGCGAAACGCGTTTCTGGATGATGTTCGTCATGGGCGGCGCGATGATGATCGTGATGCTCCTTTTCATGTGGGGCATGTACAAGGACCGCACAAAGAACTTCATCATTCTGGGTGTCGGCGCGATCACCATGGCCCTGGCGCTGTGGCTGGTCCGCAGCCAGACGACAGTCGATGATACCGAATACATGGCCGCCATGATCCCGCACCACTCGATTGCGATCATGACCAGCGAGCGCGCCAGTCTGAAGGATCCCCGGGTGCGCGAACTCGCGCAGGCAATCATCGTCGCGCAGCGCCGTGAGATCGCTGAAATGAAATATCTGATCGATGATATCGAGGAAAACGGCCCAAGGACCGAAGAACGCCTGCCAGAGGAGATGCAACAATGAACAAGTTCGCATTCATGACAGTGCTCGCGCTGCCACTCGCCGCCTGCAATTCGAACACCGCACCTGGAAACGACCGTGAAGCGCAGCTCGACCCGCCTGCAACCGCGGCCCCGATCGAGAGCGCGGCCAGCGCTCTTGCCAATCTGAGTCCCGGCCTGATGCTGCCCGAGACGATGACCGATGCTGACCTTTCTGCGCTCGGCGCAGAAAATTCGTGCCAGTTCCGGCTGACCGAAGTGGCGTTCCCATCTTTCGTTTACGATGGCAACGGACAGGGCGCGATAAAAATCAACGGAAAGCTCATTCCGGTCACCGCGAGCGGTCCCGACAGCTATGCAAGCGGGGAGCTGCGTATCCAGATCCGCATGCTGGACGACGAGGGCACTGCCGGGCTGCAGATGCAGGAGCTGATCGTCGCGGCCCCAAGAGCCAAAGACGAGCTCGGATTCTGGGGCTACACGACCTGCAGCGGCGATCCCGCCTGACAAACGGATAGGCGGACACCGGTCACGTCCGGTGTCCGCCTATCCGGCAAGGACGTGCAGAAACTCATTCTAGTGCTGCGCGGACTGGATCAATCATCTTCAAACCGCGGACATGAGCTCATGAGCATTTCGTCACCCATCGCCGTATTCGGAGCAGGCGGCAAAACCGGAACCGAAGTCTTGCACCGCGCCCGGCAGGGCGGGCTCGCAGTCCGTGCCTTCGAGCACAATCTACCTGAGCCAAGTGATCGCGTAGAAGGGGTGGAATACATCCAATGCGATGTGCTCAAAGATTCCTTCGCCGACGAGCTTCGAGGTTGCGGCGCAGTGATATCCGCGCTGGGGATCGGGTTCAGCCCCTCGACCGCCATAGATCCGCCACCTCTTTTTACCGATGGCACGCGCCATCTTTTGGAGGCCATGCGAGAGACCGACATCGCACGGATTGTCGTGATCTCGGCTGCGTTTGTCGTACACCAGCCGAGCATACCAGCATGGTTTGAACTCACCGCGCGCTCCGCCCTGTTCAACATACTCGAACAGATGCGAGCCATGGAAGACATGCTCGAGCAGGAAGTCGGCCTCGATTGGACCTCCGCGCGCCCCGGCTGGCTGCTTGATGAACCCTATACGGGTGAAGCAATCATAGCGGACGAGCGCTTGGCGGAAGGTTGTTTCCGGTGCCGCCACGGCGACCTTGCTGAAAGCCTCATCGAATTCGTAGCCGAGGGAACCTGGGTGAAGGCGAAGCCCGCAATCGGCCGGCCCGAAGCGGAGCGGTTTGAGGAGATGAGTGCCCTCAAAGTAGAACTCTAGTTGGATTGAACAGCCCACCAGTAACCGAAGCGCAATCGGCCTAAGGATCCCGGTTTCTGGCCATGCAACATGCAGTAGCATCCAAAAGTGTCAGGGAGACAAACGCAGCCACCGCTTCTCCAAAGACTATTAATGCTTGCAGAAAGAAATTTGCCGACAAAAGGGAAAATATAATGGCCAGGAAGGTAGCAATTTTTGGCGCTGGTGTTGGCGGCCTGACAGCAGCTCACGAGTTTGTCCGGCGCGGATACGAGGTGTCGGTGTTCGAACGTAACGACACCGCCGGTGGTTTTTTTCGCAGTACCCGCCGTGAAACCGACAACTTGCCGACCGAATATTCGTGGCATGGCTTTGGTCCTTGGTACCACAACACCTTCGACGTTCTTCGCCAGATACCCTTTGATGACGAGGCATCACTGTATGACCGCGTTCTGTCGAGGCCGATGGAATATGCGGTTGTCCCGAACAGGTTTAATGACAACCAGAAAATAGCCGCTTTCTTTGAAAAGCCGGCCGCCTTTCGCATGTCGCTATCAGACAAGGTTTCTCTCGCCTGGGGCATCCTCAAGGCCTGGTCCGTTAACAAGCGGTCAAAACACCGGTATGCTCAGACGAATGCGGCAGCCTACTGGCAGCCACGCATGACCTTAACAGGTCATAAAACTTGGAAGGCTCTGTTCGGGCCGTGGATCGGTGCAGATTGGCCTTACGCGTCCCTGCACCATGTCGGTCTATTTTTCGGGCGCAACATCAGGTCGGGTCCTGCGCACAAGCATCCCGCCGATGAATACGGCGCGGCCTGGGAACACCGATCGATGGGGGGATGGTCGCTCCTCAAGGGGCCGAGCAATGAAGTGTGGTTCGACAGTTGGGTCGAGCATCTGGAAGAAAGCGGCGTAGCGTTTCACTGGCGGGCACCCCTCGAAGCGCTTCAGTTTGATGGAGCGCGGATCACCGGCGCAAGCCTATCTTCAGGCGATGAAGTGCGTGCGGGTATATACGTCTTGGCCAGCACTCCGTTCTCTTCTGCCGAAATCGTAGAGCGAACGCCCGCTTTGTTGGTTGACCCCCAGTTGGCGAAACTGAGGCCGCTAATCCAGGACGGCCCACACACTCAGGTTTCCTTTCGTATCGCCTTCGCTGAACGCATGGCCTGGCCGCGCGAACGCACCGCGATCGCGCTGACTGATTCTCCCTTCAACATCACGCTGTTCGCAAATGAGCAATCGTGGCCTTCCCACATCGATCTAGGCGAGGAGGTGCAATCGCTTTGGACGTGTACCGCATGCGTTGCGACCGTTCCGGGAATAATCCACGGCAAGCCGCTTCGCAATTGTACCAAAAGCGAATTTATCGACGAAGTTCTCGCCCAGATACGCGCATCGGAAGTGCTGGACGGAATGATTCGAAGGGCGAATGGCGGTCGCGGAATGGAGGAGTTTGCAATCCTCAAGACCGAAGTCTGGGACGAATGGGAATTCGACCCTTCCGGCATCACGCCAGAGCAGCCCAAATGGGTGACCACCACGAACACCCGCGACCATCGGCCCTGTCAGGCGACATCGATACCAAACCTCGTCCTGGCGGGTGCCCATACGGACACCGAGGCGGATATCTGGAGCATCGAGGGAGCGGTCGAAAGCGGTCGCCGCGCGGCGAAAATCTTCGAGCCTGAAGTAGTCGTTAAGCCGCAGCACAAGCCTCTCGCGCTCAAGTTCACATCATGGATCGACGATGCTTTTTTTGCCCTGCGGCTGCCACATGTGCTGTCGGTGATCGGAGCACTCGTCGGCGCTGTCCTCGTGATCGGTTTGTATGAGCTGATTGTGCGGAGTTGATTGTAAGCGGAACCCGGCTGCGAGGCATAGGTTCGAAAGATATAACTAAAACGCTCAGAGGAGAGCCACCATGGATCGCGTCAAGATAGACAATGACCTTTCAGTACTGAATTTTCCACCTGAAGCGCACGACATGCAAAATCTTGCAGAGGCTGGCTTCAAGGCTGTCGTCAATCTCAGACAGGCAGGCGAGCAAGGGGAAAAGCTTAGCCCGCAGGCCGAAGCGGAAGAAGCGCGCGAAGCTGGCCTCGAATATCTTCACTTTCCCGTCTCGCCGCCCGATCTGACGGCGGCGAAGGCGAAGGGTCTTGCAGTTCGGCTCGAACAGCTTCCCGGTCCCGTGGCCATTCACTGTGCAAGTGGCCGCCGGGCCAGCTTGATGGGGCTTGCATCGTGGGCGCATCTGCACAATTGCGATGCATCCGCCACTGCGGATCGCGGGCAGGAATCGGGCTTGAACATCGGCGAAGCCGAGCTGTTGCCAATGCTCGTAGAAAGCGAGGCCCAAGCGTGATTTTCAGACAGCTTATCGAGCGGGAGTCCTCTACCTATACCTATCTGATCGGATGCGAGAACACGGGTGAGGCGGTTCTGCTCGACCCCGTCATCGAGACGTGCGACAGGGATCTGAAAGCCGTCGCGGCATTGGGTCTCAACCTGTCCTTCACGCTCGACACGCATATCCACGCTGACCACATCACGGGTGCATGCCGACTGCGCAGTCTGACAGGGTGCAAGGTCGCTTACCCTGCCGATGACAATATCTCATGTGCGGATGTGGAAGTGAGCGAAGAGGCGCCCCTAGCGGTAGGCGACCTGACCATCCGCGCGCTGTTTACACCCGGCCACACTGACAAGCATCACTGCTATCTGATAGAGCAGGGCGGGCATAGGCAGATCTTCTCAGGTGACGCGCTGCTGATCGATGGCTGCGGCCGCACCGATTTCCAGAACGGCGATTCCGAAACCCTTTACAGGTCTGTCCGCGAAAAGCTGTTCGCCCTCCCGGAAGACACGCTGGTCTATCCAGCTCATGATTATTCTGGTCGCCGCGTTTCGACGATCATGCAGGAACGCACACGCAACCCCCGCTTGAATGACGATGTTTCGCTTGCCGAATTCCAGCAAATCATGGCCGATCTTGACCTGCCCTATCCCAAGAAGATCGACGTGGCCGTGCCTGCCAATCTGAAATGCGGAGATTGCGTCGAAGAAGCTGTCGAGCACATGCATGAGATCGGCGGGAAGTCGCCACAGGGTTAAGCTAGTTACCAGATATAGCGCGAGCCCACTGCCTACCTTTATTTCGCGGCCAAACTCGGGGCGGGCGCGGAAAAGCTGGTGGTTGGCGATCCGGTTCGCGACGACACCCAATGCGGCCCTCTCACACGACCACGAACTGCCCCATCATCCCTGCATCCTCATGTTCGAGGATGTGGCAGTGATACATGTATGGCAAATCGGGATCGGTATTTTCCTCGAAGCGCATCAGCACGCGGACCTGCTCGCGCGGATTGACGACAACCGTATCCTTGAAACCGGTTTCCAGTGGCGGAGGGGCTCGGCCATCGCGGTCGATCACCTGGAACTGGACGTTATGAATGTGGAGCGGGTGCGCCATCATAGAGGCGTTGGCGATTTCCCAGATCTCCCATTGTCCGACCGGCACGCGTTCGTTGATCACATTCATGTCCATCGTGGCGCCATTGATCGACATGCCACCGCCCATCATGCCCATGTCGAGAACGAACCGGCGCGTGCGGATCGCGAGCGACGGGTCGGGCGGAGTAAGCGATGCCAGTTGAGCGGGTAGCGGCAAGGCGCTCGCCGAGCCTGCGGGCCTGATGTCTAGAATTTTGAATGTTTGTTCGGAGCTGCCAGCATCATTACGGCGGCCCATCATGCCCCCGCCCATCATGCCCATGCCATTCTCCGGGCTATTGGCGATCAAGCGAAGCGGACGCCCTTCGGACAGATCGAGAACGACCTGGGCACGTTCGCCCGGAGCCAGTTTGAGCGATCGTATGGAATGCGCGCGATCAAGCAAGCCGCCATCGCTCGCGATCAATTGCATCGGCCGATTTCCCTCAAGCGAAAAATCGTAGAAACGGGCGTTCGATCCGTTGAGGATGCGTAGCCGCAATCGGCTGCTCTGTGCCTCGAATACGGCGTTTTGCGTGCCGTTGACGAACATGCTGTCGCCGCGCACACCCATCATCTGCGCGTGCATCCCACTGGGGTAAATCAAGCGACCTGACCCATCGAGCACGCGATCCTGAACGATCAGGGGTATGTCATCAACGCCATATTCGCTTGGCAGGTCGAGGCCGTCTTCCTCTTCGTCGCGCACATAGATCGGCGCGGCGAGACCCGCATAGACCTGTGGACCCGCTCCGCGATGCAAATGCGAATGGTACCAGTAGAGCGACGCACGCTGACGCACCTCAAATGACGGACTCCATCGTTCGCCCGGAGCGATAAGTTGATGCGGCCCACCATCTGCCGCAGCAGGAAGTTCGAAACCGTGCCAGTGGACGGTCGCTCCCTCCGGTAGCGAGTTATCGATATGGAACCGTACAGTTTCCCCACGGCGCATCTCCAGTGTCGGTCCGAGATAAGGCGCGTCGATGCCGATCGTAGGCGAGGCTACCCCCGGGACGAACTCTTTCTCGCCTGGCGTCAGGGAAAGGCGAAAAACGCGTTCACCCTTATCAATCTCGCCTCTACGCAAGGGCGGTATGGAAAGGGGGGTGGGCTCTCGGGTGCTGCCCAGGAGCGAGGTATTCTGCGCTTTGCATCCCGTCAGAGGGAAAACCGTGAAGGCTGCCGTTGCCAGTCCTGCACTTTTGATCAGCGCTCGACGGGGGATGAGTAGATTCTTGCTCATGCCAGTTGTGTTTGTCCTCTTTCATATTGGCTCGTGCCGGATCGATTTGAAACCAGCCAGGCTTCGCTAGAGCGATTGCGGATCTTCACATTACAAACCGGTCCCAGCCCGCATAATGCTCACGGCTACGCTTGCCTTGAGGCAGGCTCAGTCCGATCAAGAGCAGTCCGACCCCAACCGATGCCACCGTTCCGGCAGACGACGCCCCCGCAAGGAGGAATGGCGATGCGACAAGCCAGGCGCCAAATGCTGCGTTGAGGAAGCGCAGGGCGCGCGCGACTTCCGCAGTCGCGATAATGGCAACCGTAATTACCAAAGCGCCGACCACATGATCGCTGTTGGCCATCGCCCCCTCGCTGCCAAGCGTGATCCTTGTTAGCATCAGCCACGCTCCCAGAGCCGTGCTGGCCATCAGGGTCCACGGGAAGGTCACGCCGCGCACCGTGTTGTTCCAGATCGAGCGCGCATCGGTCATATAGTCGGTATCGTCGATCTCGCCGTGTGATACTGCGCCGCCCTTGAAGAAGGTACGGACGAGCGGTTTGCCTTCTTTTTTCGACCAGTAGAGATACTGTCCCATGGCGATGACTTCATCGAGTGAAAACGGGATCATGATGAGCATCGCAAGGGCAGCAATCAGAGCCGGCGTGCTCCACGTGCCGATCACGATCGGCTGAATGATTACGAAGTAGATACTGACTACACCCAGCGGAATGACGAGAATGCCAAAGAAGGTGACCATCCACGGCATGGTGCGCCAGCGCGCGCGGGTCCCCATGACCGCCATCAGGATTTCAAGCACATAGCTGACCGCTCCAAGCCCGGCATCCGGGATCGGCCAGGCCTTGGATACATCCGAAGTGATGATTTCCTCGGTACCGTTCTTGGGATCTGCGAGCGATCCGGAGAAAAACGGCTCCCACGCCACATCGATATGGCCAAGCTGGTAGGAGGTGAGCATGCGCGAAATCAAAAGGCCGATTATGCCCATCGCAACAATCGGGAATCGCTGGGCATCTGTCGAGGGACTGTAAGTCCAGCCGGGCGGGATGGACTTCTTGTCCATCATGCCTTCCATGCTCATGCCGGGCATCATCGGTACAAGGACCGCGAATGCGATCACCAATGTACCGACAAGCAGATTGGTCAGATATTGTGCCGCGCTCGGACTCCAGAAGAACAAGGGCGCGAAAAGCAGCCAGATGCCGATAAAGGCTGTCGCCCACTGCCCAAGCCAGGCGGTACGCTTCGAAAGCGACATGGCGCCGAAAATCATCAACGCGATCCCGCTCAGCATATCGCTTAGCGCAAGAGCGTTGGCCCGCCATTCGATCGACGGCAAACCCCGTTCGAGAGTTACCGCTACAACCGACGCACGGGCAGTATCGGCGGATACGACGTCATAGACACCCGGACTTGCAGCAAGCCAGAGACCGAGCCCGATGACAGCAAACTGCGTCCATCGGGTACCGCGTTGGGGTCCGTCCATGTGTTGCATATCGCCGTCCATATTGTGCATGTCGCCGTCCATCTGGTGTCCATCATGCGCCATATCGGTGTCATGCGATTGTGGTCGCGCCGGATCGGTCTTACCTGCGTCCGAACGCTTTGGATGCCAGGCCACGCGGGACGTGTTCAGCTTGTTCGTCTCGTACCAGTCCTGCGGGTCGGCTTTCAGCGCGTCGATGATGGTTGGAAGCGTTTCGCGGAGCGAATGCTCTGGCTCCCATCCCAGCAGTTTCCGGGCGCGGGAGATATCAAGGATGTAGTGAGCGTTGGCGTCATCGACCATCCATTGCTTGACGAAGCCATCATGGCCAAGGACTTCTTCCTCGATCCACGTGCCCAGTTTCGCCACGCTCTTTGGAATGCGGACAGTCGTCCATTCTTCTCCATGGATCTGACAATGTACAATGTCTTGAATTTCCGCATAACCCAGCGTCTCGGGCTCTCCGATAAGTATCGGCGTCTCGCCCTCGAGGTCAGCGCGATGGGCGATAGTCTGCTCGACCGCCTTGGTCAGATCTTTAAGATGCAGTGCCGATTGCGCAGCGCACAACATGCCGGGATACAGATGCGCCGACACGCGGTGCTCATAGACGCCGGCAATCTGTTCGGCGAGAAAGGTGGAATGCCCCTCGTCGTCGTAGACCCCGGCAAACCGCAGGAATACAACCGGAATGTCGCCACGGTTCTCGCGCAGTACCTGCTCTGCATCGGCTTTCGATTGGGGGTAAGGCCAGGTCGGTCCGAGCGGACTCGATTCATCGATACGCTCGTCGGGCAGCGGCTTGGGCTCGTGTACAAGCATCGAGCTTGCATAGATGAACTGTTGGACATCAAAGTCCTGCAGTGCCGTAATCAGCCTGCGCGACCCTTCAACATTGACGTCGTTGTACAGCGGGTTTGGGTCACCCGTGATGTCGAAATAGGCAGCCAGATGAATGCAAGCCGCAATCGTGTTTCCGTGCGCGGCACGCACATTGGTCAAGGCGTCGATAACCGACGCGTCGTCCGCGAGGTCAATGGCGTACGAGGCTTCGAGTCCGGGAATGTCTTTCGCGACCGAGCGATCGAGGCCGATGATGCGGTACTGGTCGCTCAATCGACCAACCAAAGCGCGCCCGATGAATCCGCTTGCACCGGTTATGAGGACGACGCCTTTAGCCATAGTCTACTCCATCGCGTTGATCTTAGGTTTACTCTTCAAGACAGAACCGTCCTCTCGGGAGGACGGTCCTGCAACTGCCCTCGGATTAGCAACAACCCGATGAGGCCTTTTCCTGAGATGGCTTGGAGATTTCCTCGACGAGTTCTGCAGTCTTTGCATCGGTACCGGACCGTGCAATATCAGCCTGAGAAACCATACCGCAGCAATTCCCTTCGTCATCAATCACGGGAACGCGCCGGACCTGGTTGCTCTCCATCGTGGAGCAACATGCATCCACGTCGGTATCCGGCGTGACAGTGACAACCGACCGGGTCATGATGTCCCCCACCGGTGTGTCGGGCGACTTGCCTTCAGCTACGACGCGACAGCAAATGTCCCGATCTGTGACGACTCCCACCAGACCGCCTTCGCCATCAACAACTGGAATCTCTCCGCAGTCGTTTCCCACCATGAGCTTCGCTGCATCCTGTACGCTCGCATCCTTGTCGCAGCAGGCGGGATCCTTCGTCATAATGTCCTTAACATGCATAACTTTACTCCTTCATTGGTCGATCTGCGCAAAAGCACTTCCCAGCAGGGCAGCGTCGCTCGAATCATTGAAAGTCATAAGGTAACGGTTCCCATCGTTGGAAGGTCAAGCCTCCTCCTTGCGGCGAATTGGAGAACCCGGCGCCGACTTGGACCGCGCAAGGTTGTCGCGAAGGTCCTTTTCTTCCGAGGTCCCATTGATGGTTCACGCTTACAGTACGAGCCAACTGCTCCAGCCCCTCAAATTAGTTGAATGGGAGAAGGTCGGGAGCTTGGAGAAAAGATTGTGTCAGCGATTGCATAAGTTCCACTCAGCATCGAGCTGATACCGAGATTTGTTCCGAATTAACCTTTCGCAAGCGGGTTGACCAAGCCTTGGCCAAAAACTGCAATTACGAAACTGGCCAAGCTTGAGGCCTTGCGGACATCGAGGCAGCACCCTTCGATCCCGCTCCAAGAGTCTTAAGTGTTTCGCCGGTCAAATGTCGGACGTGTCCTGAACCAATTGCTGGTCCAATCCAAAAATGAAGCGGACCATGAGAACAGACCAGCGCCAACTCGGTTTTAGCAGACCCGCTGATATCCGAACTTGTGACCGACTTCCTTTGCGAGGGCAGGATTGGCATCGTCGGAAAGATCTTTGAGAATAGGACAATCTGGCCGCTCATCGTTCGAGCAACCCTCGATAAGATGCTCGAGGGCGTCGATCATGGAATGAATTTCTGCAGCCTTGGCGCGCAGAGCACCCAGATGTCCGTCGGCAACCTCACGGACATCCTTGCTGGCTCTTTTCTCGTCGTGCCACAGACCGAGCAATTCGCCGATATCGTCTACCGAGAAGCCCAGGTTGCGGGCGCGGCGGATGAACCGCAGCGTATGTATTTCGGCAGGGCCGTAAAGCCGATAGCCAGCTTCGGTGCGCTCGGCCGCTCCGATCAGACCGATTTTCTCATAATGCCTGATCATCTTGGCCGACACGCCACTGTCTGCGGCGGCCTCACCAATTGTGTGTAGATGGTTCATGCATGCTGGATAACTTTCCCACGATGGGAATGCAAATAACCTCCGCCGCCGGAATATTTATTCTGACGCCCCTCTTGACCTTCCCATGATGGGAAGCCCTATCTTTCGGGTGATGTTTGATTCGCGGAGGAAGATTTGAAGAAAGCGCACTCCCGCGCATTGGCGCCGACATGCCCGGACGCTGCACCACCCTGGAAAGACGCAAGCCATATATGCGTAGCTAACCTGGGCAGGTAACTTGAGCGGCAAGTTCGCGCGCTTCCAAGTCTTGCGCATGATGACGCAAAACTGAATTTAGCGGAACAATGAAAGGAACTCTTTGATGAATAGTTTGAAACTAGCCGCCCTCGGAGCCTTGGCAACCGCCGGTCTCGCAACAGCTGCGGCCGCGCAACCCCAAGTCGATCATCAGCCCGCTCCGCAAGAGAGTTCGCAAAGTCAGGAGAGCAGCCATGAGCATGGTACAATGCAGGGCGAAATGTCGGGCTTGGAAGGCAACATGCGGGGCATGGATGGTGACATGTCCGGCATGATGGCGATGATGAACAATCCCGAGATGCGCGCTGAAATGATGGCGATGATGAACGATCCGGAAATGCGCGCCCAAATGATGGACATGATGCGCAACTGCAGCGAAATGATGAGAATGAAACAGGAACAGACGTCAGATGAAGAAGCAGGGTAATCCTGATCATCACACGTCACCTTGACGGATTGCCTTCGCAAAAACCTGCCCCGCACACCCGAGCGGGGCAGGCCTCGTCCGAATAACGATCGATAAATCCTGCCGATCTCATGTACCATGCAAGCGAACCATATTTATGATTGCTACCACGACAGATCACGAAGGCTTGTCGAGACTCGCTTGCGCTCGTAGAGAAAGATGATGCGGTTACTGCGCTCTCTTGGAATTTTTCTGATTGCTTGCGGACTCTTTGTCCAGTCAGCCGCTCATGCCTCGGCGCTTCCACAGGCGCCGGCGACGATCGACGGGCCGTGCGATGAGATGCGCATGGAGGCTGGTTCTTCGACCGCTCCGGAAGACCAACACGGACCGTGCAAAAATCTTCGCCTGGATTGCCTTGTAGCCCTCGGCTGTATCGCTCCGCTGGTGATGGCCGGAGCCCCATCAGGAGAGCGTGTAACACTTGCTGCGCGTTCCTTGTTCACCCCGTTTGCCGCTTATTCTTTGGCTCTCGTTGGTCAAGGACCCGAGCCGCCCCCTCCGCAATAGCGATTCTGAGTTTTGCCAGGGACTACCCTGCATACTGAAGCTGGACGAATTTTCCGTCGCGCCGAGCGATGGTCGTTTGTTCCGTCCGCGCTTACGTCGCGCGCTCTAGCGGAATCTAGAACTCATGCAGAAAATTTGCTGGACCGCATTTCCGGTCCTGCTGGCTTTGGCGCCAGCTAGTTACGCCCAGTCGATCGGCTACGAGGAGGCCTTGAGAGCGGCCGTTAGCGAGCAGCCGCAGGTGCGGGCGCGGGAGTTGCAGCTCAAGGCACGTCGCAGCGTCGCTGACGCAGCTGACGAACTACCTGATCCTCGGCTCCGCGCTGGAATTCAGAACCTTCCGGTGACAGGCCCGGCAGCCTTCGAGATCGACCGGCAGCTGCCCACCCAGATCCAGGTCGGTGTGGAGCAGGACATCCCCAATCTCGCCGAGCGCCATGCGAGAGCGCGCGTGGCAGCGGCCGATATAGATCTGGCTTCCGCGCAGCTGACACGCGCGCAGCTCATGGCTCGGCTTGGAGCAGGCGAGGCCTGGATCTCGCTCGCTTACACCCAACAGGCCCTGAATGTTACCGATGACGCACTTAGGCAGATTGAAAGACTGGTGCCTCTGGCGCGGAGCGCTGTTGCCGCGGGATCGGCCAGGCCGGCTGAGAGCCTCGAGATCCGCCGTGCGGTACTGGAAGTCGAGGACGTGCGGACGCGCCTAGAAGGCGACCTTGACGCGGCACAAGCCATGTTGGCGCGATATGCTGCTGTGCAAGACGCAGTTGCCACCGGGGCGATCCCCGCGGCGGATGTCGATGCCGAGCGACTTCGGGCGACCCTAGAGCTTAATCCCGACATCATTCTCGCTATCGCACAGGTCCGACAGGCAGATGCGAGGATCGATCTTGCCCGGTCGGAGAAGCGGCCCGATTTCGGCATCAATCTCAGCTATGGCAGGCGCGATCCGATGTTCGGCGATGTCGTCTCGGTCATGGGCTCGATTACGCTCCCCATCTTTGCGGGCAGGCGACAGAACCCGAGGATTGCCGCTGCTGAAGCCGAAGCAAGCGCAGCGCAAGCGATTCAGCTTGATCGGTTGCGCGAACTGCAAGCGCAATTCGAAGCCGACCTTGCAGCCTGGCGCAGCGCATACCGCCAGTGGCAGCGTGCCACGCAGGAGTTGCTACCCCTCGCCCAAAGCCGAGCTGATCTCGAAAGTGCGAGCTTCGCGGCAAACCGCGCCGAACTGCTCGACGTCATCGAAGCGATCAAGGCCCTGGCGCTCCTACAAATCGAGATCCTTGAGCGTGAGGAGGCGACAGTCGAAGCCGCTACGACCTTGCGACTGACCTATACGGAGTTCCAGCCATGAGAGCGAAAATGGGAGCCGCGTGGGACAAACTGTCGCCGCGCCAGAAATCCTGGACCATGGCAGCAACGGTCGCGCTGATCAGCGCCACCGCAGGATACGGGTTATCGCAGCTGGGTGAGGGCGGAAGTCAGACAAATGGCGATGGGGGATCATCCAGCGCCGAATGTGAGGACGTGCTTTACTGGTACGATCCGATGGTGCCGGGACAGCGCTTCGACGAGCCTGGAAAGTCGCCGTTCATGGATATGGAACTTGTCCCTAAATGCGCCGGCGAGGAGGCTACCTCCGGGGTCCAGATCGACGCAGGGCTTGTCCAGAACTTCGGCATCCGCACCGCCGACGCCGAATACGGCGTACTTGAGCCGGAAGTGTCCGTTACCGGTGTTCTTGCTTACAACGGGCGTGACGTTGCGATTGTCCAGCCAAGGGCTGGCGGCTTTGTACAACGCACCTATGGGCGTGCTCCAGACGATGTGGTGGGCCGAGGCGCGCCGCTGGCCGATATTCTCGTACCCGAATGGGGTGGAGCGCAGCAGGAATATCTGGCTGTCCTGAACAGCGGCGATGAACAGCTTGCACAGGCCATGCGCGAGCGGATGCGGCTGCTTGGCATGTCGAATGGGCAGATTTCATCGGTGGGCCGGACCGGCCGCGCGCAGGCGACGATCACGGTCACCGCGCCGACCGGCGGGGCCATCACCATGCTCGGCGTGCGACCCGGCATGACCGTGATGGCAGGTCAGACCCTGGCGGAAATAACCGGATTCTCGCCGATCTGGCTCGAGGCATCGGTGCCCGAGACCCAGGCTGCGAATATCCGGGTCGGCCAACCTGTCAGCGCAACTCTGACCGCATTTCCCGATGAGAGGTTTTCCGGACCGATCATCGCGATCTTGCCGAGTGCACAGGACGCGAGCCGGACAATCACCGTCCGCGCGCAATTGCCCAATCCGTCCGGACGGCTCAAGCCAGGCATGTTCGCGCAGGTCTCGCTGACCCCCGACACCCGGCGCGCTCTGCTGGTGCCGTCCGAAGCGGTGATCCGGACCGGGCGCCGCACGATCGTGATGATCAAACAGGACGAGGGCGGGTTCATGCCTGCCGAAGTCCGGATCGGCCGCGAAGCGGGAGGCAGGACCGAAGTGCTAGCCGGCCTTTCGCAAGGCGAAGAAGTCGTGACCTCGGGCCAGTTCCTGCTCGATTCCGAGGCAAGTCTGGCAGGGCTCGATGTTCGTGCGATCGATCGGGCCGGCCCGGACCGGGACGGTGAAGACCAACCGGCGACATTCAGCGCAATCGGCACGATCGAGAAGATTGCCGATGGCTCCGTCACGCTGCGGCACGGGCCCGTCCCGCGGCTAGACTGGCCCGCCATGACGATGGCCTTCCGCACGAAGAATGCAGCGCAGGTCAGCGGGTTCGAGAAGGGCGACAGAGTACGCTTTACCTTCACGCAGCAGGACGCCGGCCCCCGTATCGAGACCATCAGGAGTGCCGGACAATGATCGCGCGCATTATCGATGCCTCGATCGCCAATCGGCTTTTCATCGTCCTCGCCGCCATAGCTGTGACACTTGGCGGGTTCTGGGCCGTCCGCACAACTCCGGTCGATGCATTGCCCGATCTGTCTGATGTCCAGGTTGTCGTCCGATCCAACTATCCGGGCCAGGCGCCCCGGATTGTCGAGGACCAGGTGACCTACCCGATGGCCACGACCATGCTGTCGGTGCCGGGAGCGAAGACCGTACGCGGCTACTCGATGTTCGGCGACAGTTACGTCTACATCATTTTCGAAGACGGCACCGACCTTTACTGGGCGCGGTCGCGGGTGCTCGAATACCTCAACCAGGTCCAGAATCGCTTGCCAGAGGGTGTTACGAGCACGCTCGGTCCGGATGCGACGGGCGTGGGATGGATTTACGAATATGCCCTGGTCGACCGCACCGGCGGCCATGATCTGGCGGGGCTGCGAAGTATTCAGGACTGGTTCCTGCGATACGAGCTCAAGACCATTCCCGGCATCGCGGAAGTGGCAAGTGTCGGCGGCATGGTCAAACAGTACCAGGTCGTGCTCGATCCTTACCGGATGGCTTCGTTTGGCGTCACCCATTCCGAAATCGTAAGCGCCATCCAGTCGTCCAATCAGGAGGCCGGCGGTTCGATCGTCGAGATGGGTGAGGCCGAATACATGGTCCGCGCATCAGGCTATCTGACGACGCTGGATGATTTCCGGCAGATCCCCCTCAGGACCGCAGCAGGAGGGGTGCCTGTCACTTTGGGCGATGTCGCCACAATTCAGGTCGGACCAGAGCTGCGCCGCGGTATTGCCGAGCTCAACGGGGAAGGAGAGGTTGCCGGCGGGATCATCGTTCTCAGACAGGGCGCGGACGCTCGCAGTGCAATTCAGGCTGTCGAGGAAAAACTGGACGAGTTGCAGGCGAGCCTTCCCGAAGGCGTCGAAATCGTCACGACCTACGACCGTTCGCAACTTATTGACGCCTCGGTGGAGAATTTGACGACCAAGCTGATCGAGGAGTTCATCGTCGTCGCGCTCGTATGCGCGCTTTTCCTGTGGCACGCGCGCTCAGCGCTGGTCGCGATCATAACCCTTCCCCTGGGCGTGCTGGCGGCGTTCATCGTGATGCGTTTCCAGGGGGTGAATGCCAATATCATGTCGCTGGGCGGGATCGCGATTGCGGTCGGCGCCATGGTCGATGCCGCCGTTGTGATGATCGAAAACGCGCACAAGCATCTCGAGCGGTGGGAGCATGAAAACCCCGACACAGTGCTTTCGGTCAAGGAACGCTGGCGCATCATTGCTGATGCTTCGAAGGAGGTCGGACCTGCGCTGTTTTTCAGCCTTCTGATCATAACCTTGTCCTTCCTGCCTGTGTTCACTCTGCAAGCTCAGGAAGGTCGCCTCTTTGCTCCGCTTGCCTTCACAAAGACCTATGCCATGGCGGCCGCTGCTCTGCTCTCGATAACGCTGGTTCCGGTGATGATGGGTTGGCTGATCAGGGGTAAAATCCCGTCAGAGGATTCCAACTTCCTCAATCGCGGGTTGACGAAGATTTACCGACCGGGCCTTAATTGGGTCATGCGCTGGCCCAAAGCCACGCTCGCGATTGCGGGCGCTATCTTCCTTACCACGCTGGTTCCTTTCTCTCAGCTCGGAGGGGAGTTTCTCCCGCCGCTCGACGAGGGCGATCTGCTTTACATGCCCAGCGCGCTTCCCGGTCTATCGCCAGGCGAGGCTTCGGCGCTGCTGCAGCGCACTGACCGACTTATCAAATCGGTGCCGGAGGTCGAGACGGTTTTTGGCAAGGCCGGTCGCGCGGATACGGCCACCGACCCAGCGCCGCTCACCATGTTCGAAACCACAATCCGGTTCCGGCCGCGTGAGGAATGGCGCGAAGGCATGACCTCGGACCTGCTGATCGAAGAACTCGACAGAATTGTACAGGTGCCCGGTCTCGCCAACGTCTGGGTACCACCGATCCGTAACCGCATCGATATGCTTGCGACCGGGATCAAGAGCCCGATCGGGGTCAAGGTGTCGGGCGAGGATCTTGCCGAGATCGAACGTGTAGCGCTCGAGGTAGAGGGTGTTGCCAAAACAATTCCCGGCGTCAGTTCGGCACTAGCCGAGAGGCTTTCGGGCGGACGCTACGTTGATGTTGATATCAATCGTTCCGCGGCGGCAAGATACGGCCTCAACATCACCGACATCCAGCAGATCGTCTCGGGCGCCATTGGCGGGGCCAATATTGGCCGAACGGTTGAAGGCCTGGCGCGCTATCCGATCAATGTGCGCTACCCCCGTGAAATTCGCGACAGCGTCGACGAATTGCGAACCTTGCCCCTGCTGACCCCGTCGGGACAACAGATTACACTCGGCACGGTCGCACGGATCGGCGTCAGCGATGGCCCCCCCATGCTCAAGAGCGAGCAGGGGCGCTTGACCAGCTACATCTATGTGGATGTGCGCGACCGCGATCTTACATCGGTGGTTGCCGACCTCCAGGAAGCCGTTGCCGCGGGCGTCAATCTCCCGGCAGGCGTCAGTCTGTCCTACGCGGGTCAATTCGAATATCTCACCCGGGCGTACGAGCGGTTGCAGATTGTCGTACCTGCCACCCTCGTGATTATCTTCCTGCTGCTCTATCTGATCTTCAGAAGATGGGACGAGGCAATGCTCATTATGGGTACGCTGCCATTCGCCCTGTCAGGTGGCTACTGGCTCCTTTACCTGATGGGCTACAACCAGTCTGTAGCCACTGCCGTCGGGTTCATTGCGCTGGCCGGCGTATCGGCCGAATTCGGCGTGATCATGCTGATCTATCTCAAGGCAGCCCTCGAGAGACGAAGTGTCGATATGAGCGCCGAGGAAGTGGATCAGGCGATCCGCGAAGGGGCGCTCTTGCGGGTCCGGCCCAAGGCGATGACCGTAGCCGTGATCCTTGCCGGCCTGTTCCCGATTTTGATCGGAACCGGAGCTGGCTCGGAGGTGATGAGCCGGATCGCGGCACCGATGATCGGCGGTATGATTACCGCGCCGCTCCTGTCCATGTTCGTACTTCCCGCCGCATATTTGTTGTTGCGGCGGCCCCGTCCGGAAAAACCGGTCAATCCCCAAGGAGAAGAAGAATGCGTACCACAACTTACCTGACTCTATTGGCTGCTCCGCTGGCCCTTGCTGCCTGCGACAATGCCACCGAAACAACCGAACAGCCTGGAACGATGATGTCCGACGACATGGCGGATGCTGATGCCATGCCGATGTCGGACGACATGCCGATGATGGATTCCGCCGCAGCTGGACAAGCGGGAAGCGGCGAAGGCTCGGTTACGGAAATCGACGAGGCCGAAGGCAAGGTCACGATCGACCACGGTCCGATCGCTGCGGTTGGCTGGCCAGCAATGACAATGGCCTTCTCTGCAGACGAGGCCAGCATCGACAAGGTCGCAGTCGGCGATCGCGTCACCTTTGAATTTCGAACCACAGAAGGCGGCGGCGGCGAACTGACCGCGATCGCCAAGCAGTAAGGATCGGACAGC
>Ga0181374_1000094_pt1 | contig 25309 bp, 24 predicted proteins | sample LowvirmetaG_2_FD_130086 | JGI IMG/M metagenome (GOLD analysis project Ga0181374, IMG submission 130086) | Marine viral communities from the Subarctic Pacific Ocean - Lowphox_10 viral metaG | ecosystem: Environmental > Aquatic > Marine > Oceanic | place: Subarctic Pacific Ocean | collected...
GCGGAAAGTACTTCGATTTGAGCACGATTGATAAAGTCGGACATAAGCTCGGACTTACCATCGGATTGAGCTTGAGATCAGACGGCCACCGCCGGAGGTTTACCGCTGAGCTGAAACGTCCGGCAAGCCAGAGCAATGCTGACGCCATGCTGCGCCAGCGCGTTCATGGCCATCTCGCGCCTTCGAGACGGCGTCAACGCTTTTTTCCAAGCGCTTCCTCCAGCAGATCGTTCTGTATACTCATCTCAGCATACATGCGCTTCAGGCGGCGGTTCTCCTCCGCAATGTCCTTCAGCTCAGACATCAAAGATGCGTCCATGCCGCCAAACTTGGCACGCCATTTGTAGAAACTCGCGCTGCTCATGCCATGCTCTCGGCAAAGCTCAGAAACCGGCACGCCGCCTTCCGCATGCTTTAGGATCGCCATAACCTATGCGTCGCTGTATCGTCCGTTCTTCATCGTAAATCTCCTCAGATATCTTGCCGAGAAAATTTTACTTTGGAACACCACTAATTTTAGCGGGGATTACCATCCCTGTTTTGGGGCAATCGACACCGCCAAGGCTCGGCATGAAGTTTTATTTTTGACTCAGATGAGAAACGCCGCCGCCGCTTAACTGTTTTGAACGAACTTGCCGAATTAAATCACCTCGCCACCGCACTGAAGGGATACGCCGATTAGGCAGTGCTGATTATGCCGTAGCCGTGTTCAAAATATCGCGGAAAGCTGTCACAGCGTCCTCGATATTCGCACGCGACAGCGTTGGATGAACCAAGAACATCAGACTTTTTTCGCCGAGTTCCTCGGCAACGGGCAGGCTTTGTTTTGGCCGCCATCCTGTGCCATCGAATGCTTTCTCAAGATAGATCTCAGAGCAGCTGCCCTGCATACAGGGAATGCCTTTCGCGTTGATCTCCGCGACGATGCGGTCACGTGACCAGCCCTCAGAAAGCCTGTCTGGCTCTACATAGGAGTAGAGCTTGTAGAAAGCGTTTTGGTTTTCAGGCGACGTTAGCGGCATGCGAATGCTGTCGTATTGCCCGAGGACGTTAATCAGCGCTTGCGCGTTTGCTGTGCGCTTTTCCGTCCATTCTGGCATCCGTTTGAGTTGGATACGTCCGATCGCAGATTGCATTTCGGTCAAGCGCCAGTTGGTCCCAAAGCTCTCGTGGAGCCAACGAAACCCTGGGGCGTGCTTTTTGTTGAAGACGGTGTCGAAACTTTTGCCGTGGTCTTTGAACGACCACATCCGATCCCAAAGTGCGGCGTCATTTGTTGTGACCATGCCACCTTCGCCGCCCGTGGTCATGATTTTGTCCTGACAGAACGACCACGCGGCCGCATGGCCGATGCCGCCAAGCGGCTCGCCCTTGTAGGTGCCGCCATGCGCTTGGGCGCAATCCTCGATCACCTTGATCCCGTGTACGTCCGCAAGAGCCATGATCTCATCCATGTCACAGGGCCAGCCGGCCAGATGAACAGCAATGATGGCTTTGGTGCTTCGAGTGATCATGGGCGCGATGGTCGCTGCTGACATATTGCCACTGTCGCGGTCTACATCGACAAATATGGGCTTTGCACCCGCATTGGCGACTGTCGAGACCGACGCCATGAAGCTGCGCGGGGTGACGATAATTTCGTCGGTCGCATCGCCGCCGTAATGCGCGCCAATTTCCATACCTGCCAGGATAAGATCGAGCGCAAGCGTTCCGTTCGCAACAGCAATCGCATGTGATGTGCCTGCGAAAGCTGCAAATTCCTTTTCGAACTCACGGCCCTCTTGGCCAGTCCAATAGTTGACCTTGTTGGACAGCAACACGCGTTGAACGGCGTCAGCCTCTTCTTGTGTGAAAGAGGGCCAGGGGGCGAAATCTGTCTTGCTCATCTCATTGTCCTCGCGGGTACGCCGCATACTTTTGCGCCATTTTCAATGTCTCTAACAACCACGGAGCCAGCGCCGACTATGACGTCGTCTCCGATATGAATGCCTTCGCGCACAACTGCCCCGATACCGATCCAGCTTCGTTTGCCGACCTTCACGCCACCTGCAAGACGTGCACCTGGGGAGATATGCACGAAGTCATCAATCTCACAATCATGATCAACGCTGCAGCCGGTGTTCAATATGACACCCCGACCAATGCGCGCGTCCGCGTTAACGATGGTGCCCGCGACGAGAAGCGTACCTGCGCCAATGTGCGTGCTAGGCGAGACGATTGCGGAAGAGTGTGTCAGCACGGGTGCATTGCTTAGCTCTAAATCTGAAAAGAGCTTCTCACGCGCCGCATTGTTGCCGACAGCGCAAAATGTCGGGGTTTTAGATGGCGCAGGTTTCCCACGCACACTCCAAGTGCCATTGGTCGTTTTCTCGGGCCAAGCACCATCAAGAAACGCAATGTCTATATACCCTGATGCGCGTGCTGTATCTGCGACGACCTTTCCGTGGCCGCCCGCGCCGACGATGAGAAGAGATGTCATTGCGACCCCGTAAATTTTGTCATCGTCGCTTCCCCGTCGGCTGAAATCCCATCCTTTTTTACGACCTTCATGATCGTCATCCAAAGAATTTTAAGATCAAGCCACAGCGTGCGGTTTTCTACATACCAAACATCGAGCTTGAACTTTTCCTCCCAACTGATTGCGTTGCGCCCGTTTACCTGCGCCCAACCCGTGATCCCTGGCCGCACCTCCATGCGGCGCGCCTGCTCGGGTGCGTAAAGGGGGACATACTCCATCAACAAAGGACGCGGCCCAACGAGGCTCATTTCGCCTTTCAGGACATTCCACAGCTCCGGAAGTTCGTCGAGAGAACTGGACCGCAGTTTTTGGCCCAAAGGCGTAATCCGCTCAGAGTCGGGTAGGGGGATCCCCGCCTCATCCACCTCATCGCGCATGGAGCGAAACTTAATCATCTCAAACGGTTTCGCATTTTTCCCTGGTCGCGTTTGACGAAACAAAACAGGTTTGCCCATGTCTTTGCCAATGCGGCGGATGAGTAGGAGCAGCAGAGGGGAGAGCAGGACTAGCCCAATGGACGCGCCGAGGATGTCGAGGAGGCGTTTGGTCACGATTTAGCCTTTGTGCGAGAGCAAATTGGTGCCGTCATAGTTTCATCGCTTCAATCATAGCTGCATTCACTTTATGGACGTCATATTTCTCGTCGGCGATACGACGTGCCTCAATCCCCATGCGCGTGATGAGATCAGGGTGCTCCATGAATTGAAGCATCGCGTCTACCAACGCTTGAGAGTTCTTCACTGGCACAAGCATACCATTGACGCCGGGGATGACTGTTTCGCGGCAACCTGGCGCATCTGTCGTAATGATTGGTCGGCCCATGGACATGGCCTCAAGAACCGTGCGGGGAGTGCCCTCGCGGTAGCTTGGTAAGACATAGACATGCGACTGCGCTATTGCGCTGCGGACGTCTGACAATTGGCCATGCCATATGATGTCGCCGTTCTCGTGCCAATGTGAAGCTTCGTTCTCAGAAATCCCATCAGGACTTGGGTCTGTCCCACCAACGATGTGAAACTCAGCGTCAGCCCCAGTTGCGCGTACTTTGCGGCCTGCCTCAACATATTCGCGTATTCCTTTGTCACCAAGTAGGCGGGCGATGAGCAGAAAACGGATTGGTTCCGAAGGAAATGGCTCGACTGAGAAATGCGCAGTGTCTACGCCAGATCCTGCGACGACGTGAATAGGTATGTCAGGACGTAAAAGCCCAAGTCCTTCGAATTCATCCTTATCATCGGGGTTTTGGAAGAAGACTAACGTGGCGTGTTTGAGCGCAGCGCGGTAGAGCCCTCGCGCAAGGTGCCGAACGACGCCCCTTATTCCACCCGCGTTTCCAGTGAACGCGTACCCAAGGCCAGTGATCAAAGCAACGCGCTTAGGCACATTCGCTACCCGAGCGGCAATCAGTCCCCAGATTACAGGTTTTATGGTGTATCCGAGAAACACGTCTGGACGGATGCGTCGCATGAGGTCAACAAGTCGCAATAGAGTTGCAATGTCAGCTAGAGGATTAAGGCCCGAGCGCGCAAGTGGTGCATCGTGACAAACTACGCCACGTTGTTCGAGCCATGTGCGAACGTATTCATTGGATGTCAAATCAGGCGCGGCGGCATGTACCTCGAAGCCCTGTTGACACAGGGCTTCAATTAAAGCGCCGCGAAAATTCCGCAGGGAGTGGGCGAATGAGGCGAGAATGAATATGCGCATGGGTCCTTGGAGGAAATTGTTTCACAATGGGATGCGTGTCAGGAGGACTAGAGCGCGTGAGAGGCGGCGATCATGACGGGAAGCGAGAACCTCTCTTCGGCCCGTGCGGCGGCTTGGCGTGCTTTCCAGCGGTCCGCGTTCTGAAACTTCCGTTAGGGCAGTTTCGATTGCCTACGTAAGTGCCGTCGCGCGACGGTGAGTCACAGCCGAAGGTCCGCTTCGTCTGGTGCAAGAACGTATTTCAGATCGTAGAGAATATGTGTGTCGGGTTTTCCGAAGCCGCGCAAACCTGCGACGCCCATATCACGAAATTGATTGTGTGCAACCGCGAGAATAATCGCATCGTATGCGCCGACCATGGGCTGTTCAATGGGCTGCAGAGCTAATTCGTTGATGGCTTCGTCAGGGTTTACCCAGGGATCGTACACATCAACGTATGCACCGAAATCGAGTAGTTCGGACACCACATCAACAACGCGGGTATTGCGTAGATCGGGGCAATTCTCCTTGAAAGTTAGGCCAAGAACTAGGACCCGCGCTCCATTGATATGGATTCTGCGCCGCCCCATCTCCTTGGCCAGTTGCCCTGCTACATATGCGCCCATCCCGTCATTCAAACGTCGCCCGGCCAAGATGATCTGGGGATGATATCCAATCATCTCGGCCTTGTGGGTCAGGTAGTATGGATCGACGCCGATGCAGTGCCCGCCAACCAGGCCGGGCCGGAATGGAAGGAAGTTCCACTTTGTGCCGGCGGCTCGCAACACCGCCTCGGTGTCGATGTTCATCTTGTTGAAGATGATCGCCAATTCGTTGATCAGTGCAATGTTCAGATCGCGCTGGGTGTTCTCGATCACTTTGGCGGCCTCGGCGACGCGAATCGAGGGCGCCATGTGCGTGCCCGCCGTAACGATCGACGCATAGAGCGCATCGACGGTTTCGGCAGTTTGAGTCGTCGAGCCCGATGTGACCTTGGTGATGGTCGTCAACCGGTGCGACTTGTCGCCCGGATTGATGCGTTCGGGGCTGTATCCGACGAAGAAATCGGTGTTGAAGATCAACCCCGAGACGCGTTCGAGAACCGGCACGCAGTCTTCTTCGGTGGCCCCCGGATAAACGGTGGATTCGTAGATCACGATATCGCCGCGCTTGAGAACCTTGCCCACGGACTCGGACGCGCGCAGCAGCGGTGTTAAGTCGGGGCGGCGGCTGGCGTCAATGGGTGTCGGCACGGTGACGACAAACATGGTGCAGCTGCGCAGATCCTCGATATCGCTGGTGAATGACAAATGCGCCGCCGAGGCGAGCTCGTCCGCATCGACCTCGAGCGTCGAATCCTTACCCGCTTTCAGTTCGGCTATCCGGCCGGCATTGATATCAAAGCCGACGACAGACCGCGCCTTACCGAATTCGACTGCCAGCGGCAGCCCGACATACCCTAGGCCGATAACGGCCATTCTCTCATGTGTTTGAGCCATAATTTTCCCTCAGTGACAATTTAGCGTTTAAGATCAATTTCGGATGCTGTCTTCAATCGCGCCCCTGAATCCTGATTGAGCACCCAACCATACGGACCCGGCATTCGAAAGGTGGCCTCGGTCACGGTAAAGAAAGACATTATCGGCAGAGGCTCGGCATGTGCCGTTAGCGCAGATCTCCTGATCCAACCAGATTACCGGTGCCAGGATCTCGACCCTTCTGAGGATCTCATAGGCAAGATCGATAGGCGCAGACAAGGCATCATGCGAAAAATCGCAAGAAGAAAGCGATTCTCCGTGTTGCGCATGATGCGAAAGGCATCGGCCAATATCCCAGCCCGGATTGGGCGGAGGCGAAATCACGACGACCCGCAAATCCATGGCCTGAAGCGTTTCAATCGTTTCGGCCAAGGCTTTCACGGCAGTGGCCATATTGCCCGGCTCTTGCGTGCCGTCATCATGCCTGAGGGTCAAACTGGGCGTTGCAAGCCAAGCAAAGGGCGAAGACAAGACAACGGTTTCGATTCCGGGATCAGTGCCCAGCCACTCCAGCACGGCGTCATTGAAGCGAGCGCAGGCCTCGGTTTCTGCAGCAGATGAAACCATCGTCACCGACACGATCGGCCCACAAGAGGGTAGCGCCATCTGGCGCAACGCAACGCCGCTGGGCAGGGCTGAAACAACCGCCGCGACCGTGTGCATCGCATAGCTGTCACCCCAGACCAGAACTGTGGGATCCGCTCCTGTTGCACAGCCTTCGTCCAAGGTGAAGCCGCGTCTGCAGGCCACGCCAAGACCGGTGTTGACGGCGATCCTCTCTTCGATCCGCAGGTCTTTGAACGTCTGTCTCGAAGGAGTCATCCGGTTCGGACTGCCGTTTGACAGATAGAACAGCAGGCCCATTGCCAAAATCAATGCCGTCGCCGCGCCGCCCGCAACAAAGATCGCGCGCTGGCTCAACGCCCGCGCGATGGGCCCTTTGCGGAACGGCTGTTCAATAAACCGCCAACTGAGATAGCCGATCGGAAAAGACGCCGCGGCCACCAGGGTCAGAAACGCCACGCTTGGTTCATGTGATGCGGTCAGGCGCGCGAAGGTGATCATCGGCTGGTGCCACATGTAGACACTGAAGCTGATCAGACCGATGCCAACGATTGGCGGCAAGGACAGCATCCGCGTGACAAGGCCACCGGGGGACGCAAACAGTATAATCAAGGCGCTGCCAACAACCGGTATCAAGGCCCAGGCCGACGGGAACGGGGTTGCCTTGTCGAACGTGAAAACAGCAAAGGCGATCATCGCTAGCCCGACCGCACTGAGTGCATTCGACCCGCGCAGCGGATGTTGCATCAGCCAGAGCGCACAGAACGACCCGGCCAGCATTTCCCAAGCGCGAGTGTGGATGGAATAGAATGTCAGATCTGGGTTTCCCGCTTGGTTGGTAAGGCAGGCGGCAAGGCTGATTGCCAAGAGCGTCGACACCAGCGCCATGCGCCCGCGCCACGCTAAGGCCGCCGTCGTCATCAGCAACAGCGGCATGACGACGTAAAACTGCTCCTCGACGGCGAGGCTCCAGGTATGCCGCATGGGCATAAGCTCGGACGAAGGCTGGAAATAGCCAGTTTCGCGGTAAAACAGATAGTTTGATAGGAACAGTGCAACGCCAAGAAGTGACTTGCCATATTCCCGAAGATCGGACGGCATCATCCAGAGCCAAGCCGCCATGCTGGTGACAAGGGCGACAGCAAACAGCGCCGGAAAGATCCTGCGAATCCGCCGTTCATAGAAGCGTCTCAAGCTGAATTTTCCCAACGCAACATCGGTCGCGATGATCGTGGTAATCAGGTAGCCCGAAATGACAAAGAAGACATCAACCCCGACGAAGCTGCCCTGAATCCATGACAAATTGGCATGGTAAAGGACGACCGGCAGAATCGCTATCGTGCGGAGACCATCAATTTCCGGGCGATATTTCATTGTCTGTCCCGTCGATCAGGTCGAGATAATCGAGAACCTGGGTGAACTGGCCGGGCAGGTCAGCGGTCATATCCTCGTATGTCACCGTCAAGGTCTCGCGGTCGGAAAAGAACCTGTCGCCCCATGCCTCCCAGTTAACGGTCTTTTCGATCCAGTCGATCATTTCATCTGGATCCACCGTCTGCCGCTTGTCATCCGCCGCGATGACCGAGGCATCCGAGGTGGCGGTGTAGGTGTTGTTTTCACGCGCGATCATCCACGACAACACGCTGCGCAGCTTGTCTTCGCGCTTGAGGTGGATCACCTTCAAACGGGGATCGGCCTTGAGCATATCAAAGAGTGGTGCCGGATCGCCGTGATGCGGGTGATAGTAAAACACCTTGCACCCCGCCGCCTTGACCCAGGATGGCTGCTTGCCGAAAACCTGCGCATGCCGCTGCTCAATTGTGTCCTGACCGATGTGCCCGAAGTGTTCGCCTTTGACATAGACGTTCGGATGGCTGACCAGCGATGAATTCAACAGGTTGGACCCGGACCGTGACCGCGACAGGATGATGAAGGGTGTATAGTCTGTATTCCCGAACAACCGCCCGGCGCGGTAGGTGCCGACACGCACCAAATTGCTGAAAGTGATTTTGCTCATCTTGGTTGTCTCCCGAAGTCAATATCGAGGATGGCAGTGGCGGATGCGCATCAGTTCTTACGCCACACGACGCGGTTCACGAAGTCGGTATAGCTGTGGATGATCCGCAGCACCTTTTCCGAGACGTTGTCGGCGGAATAGTCGTTGACCAGATTTAGCGCGCGATCCGCTCCGCGCGGTTGGCTGGCGAGGATGTCCAAACCCTGCAACACCCGCTCGGGATTCATGCCGGTCATCATCACCGCGCCTTCCTCCATTCCCTCGGGGCGTTCGTGGGTTTCGCGGATGTTCAGCGCCGGAAAGTTCAGGATCGAGCTTTCCTCGGTGATGGTACCGCTGTCCGACAGCACGGCGCGTGCGTTCATCTGCAACGCGTTGTAGTCAGAGAACCCGAAGGGCTTCATCTGCTGCACGCGCGGGTCCAGCTTCGCGCCGGTGGACGCGATCTTGTTGCGGGTGCGAGGATGGGTTGACAGGATCACCGGCAGGTCAAAGCGTTTGGGCAGCATGTTGAGGATGGCCACCAAGCCCTCGAACTGTTTCGGGTCTTCGATGTTTTCCTCACGGTGCGCGCTGACCACGAAATACCCGTGCTTCTCCAGCCCCAAGCGCGCGTGCACATCCGAGGTTTCGATACTGTCGGCATAGGCGGAAAGCACCTCGCGCATCGGGCTTCCGGTGACGATGACACGTTGTGGATCCAGCCCCTCGCGCAGTAGATACTCGCGGGCGATCTGGCTATAGGTCAGGTTGATATCCGCCGTATGATCGACGATCCGGCGATTGATCTCTTCGGGTACGCGCATGTCAAAGCAACGGTTCCCGGCCTCCATGTGGAACGCCGGGATCTTGAGCCGCTTGGCGCTGATCACAGCGAGGCAGGAATTCGTGTCGCCCAGCACCAAAACTGCATCTGGGCGATGCTCGGCTAGCACTTTGGCCGATTTCGCGATCACATGGCCGATGGTCTCGGCGGCCGTTTCGCCGGCAGCCTCGAGGAACACATCGGGTTTGCGCAAGCACAGATCCTCAAAGAAGATGCCGTTGAGCTCGTAGTCGTAATTCTGACCAGTATGCACGATCAAATGATCGCAATGCCGATCCAGCGCAGCCATCACGCGCGACAGTCGGATCAGTTCGGGCCGGGTGCCAACAATTGTGGCGACTTTGAGTTTGGTCATCAAAAAAAGTCCTGTCAAATTTTAAACTGCGCTGGGTTCACTGGTTCAGAGGATGGGCAATCGTATCCGGCCTCTCGCGGTCGAACAGTTCGTTCGCCCACAGCATGCAGATCAGCTCGTTCTCGCCGATATTGGTGATGTCATGGCTCCAGCCGGGCACAGTTTCCACGATCAGAGACTCGTCGCCCGTGGTGTCGATGCTGTGCGTTTCACCGGTATCCATGTTGAGGAACCGAAAGCGCGCGGTGCCTTTGAGTACCAGGAATTTCTCGGTCTTGGCATGGTGGTAGTGGCCGCCCCGCGTGATCCCCGGTCCGGCGGTGAAAAAACTGAATTGCCCCGACTGCTCGGTGCGCAGCATCTCGGCGAAGACGCCGCGCTCATCGCCGTGGCGGGTTACGGGGTAGGCGAAGGCCTCGACTGGCAGATAGCTGACATAGGTTGCATAGAGCGCACGACCTAGACCTGTGCTTGTCTCACCCACGGTATGGGTGTCGCGCACCGCACGAAAACCACGCAGCCGGTCCGCAAGATCTTGTAAGGTGATCCGGTATTCGGGCTCTACCGACGTAACCTGAACCCCTGGCACCGGTGCCGAGAGCCAAGTTAGCCAATTGTCGACGACGTCATCGACATGCACTAGGCGGATCTCGGCTAACGGGTCGCTAATGGTAATCGGAAGGTCGCGGGCGATGTTGTGACAGAAGGTGGCGACAACCGAATTGTAATTCGGGCGGCACCACTTGCCGAACACGTTGACCAGTCGGCAGATGTTTACAGCTGCCCCAGTCGCGGCACCAAGCGCACGTAGATGATTTTCGCCCGTTCGTTTGGATCGGCCGTAAGGCGTTTCGCGCTCTATCTGGATCGTCGATGCAGCGATTACGGGAACGGGCGCCGACCGGTCACGAAGCAGGGTACAGAGCCGCGCGGTGTACTGGTCGTTGACAGTGTCAAATTCGGCGTCGGTCTCGGGGCGGTTCGCTCCTGCCAAATGTACCACGACGTCGGCCCGTGCGACCATGTCCACCAGTTCCTTGTTGGTCGTGTTGCGCGTGGCGGGCAATACCGTGTGACCGGCCTCGGTTAGCCGTAACGCGAGATTTCGCCCTATGAACCCTGCGGCTCCGGTGATGAGAACCTGCATCTTAAACCTCCGGATCAGCGGTTTCGCCGGCGAGCGTTGCACGGATGAACGGCAGTTGAAGCAGAAGCGCCTTCATTCCTTCAATGTCCAGTTGATCCGTGTTCTCCGATGTGTAGTCAAAACTTTTGCTGATCTTGCTTTCGCCAGTGTCAGTATAAACGCCATAGTTCAGATCGCGCATGTCTGCCGGAACGCGGTAGTAATCGCCCAAGTCCATCGCCTGCGCGAGTTCTTCACGCGACAGTAGGGTCTCGTGCTTCTTCTCGCCGTGCCGGGTCCCGAGGATCCTGATCGGGTGTTTCGGCTTTTCGAAGAGCTCGAGCAGCGCCTTGGCAAGGACCATGATTGTCGCTGCGGGGGCTTTCTGCACTAGCACATCGCCAGTAGCACCATGTTCGTAACCGAACAGGACCAGATCTACCGCATGATCGAGGGTCATCATGAAACGGGTCATGTCAGGATCAGTGATGGTCAGCGACTCGCCAGCTTGGATCTGGCGCACGAAAAGCGGGATGACCGATCCGCGTGAGGCCATGACGTTACCATATCGTGTGCAGCAAATCGTCATGCGGTCGGGGTTGATGGCACGGGCCTTGCCGGTCGCGACTTTTTCCATCATCGCCTTTGAGGTGCCCATGGCGTTGATCGGATAGACGGCCTTGTCGGTCGACAGACAAATCATCTTCTGAATTCCAGAGCGATGCGCGGCGTCAATCACGTTGGCTGTCCCCAGAACGTTGGTCTGCACGGCTTCGAGTGGGAAAAACTCGCATGACGGAACCTGTTTTAGCGCAGCGGCATGGAACACGTAATCGACCCCGTGCATGGCATCGAGCAGGCTGTCGCGGTTACGGACATCGCCTAGGAAGAACTTGATCTTATCGCTACGATACCGCTTGCGCATGTCGTCCTGCTTTTTCTCGTCCCGGCTGAAAATGCGGATTTCTCGGACATCGGAATCGAGGAAGCGCCGCAGCACGGCGTTGCCGAAGCTGCCTGTGCCACCGGTTATCATGAGTGTTACGTCATCGAGCATTGAGAGATCCTTTCGGGAATTCGAGAAAAGTGCTTAGGGTCAAAGGATGATGGTTTTCGCACCGGTGGATCGTGTCAGGCGTTCTGCCGCTTCATTTCGTGCTTCGCCCAGTCCATATATTGCGCCAAGCCCGGTTTCATGGCAAACACGGGATTAAAGTCGAACCCGTCTCGTGCTGCGCTGATATCGGCCAGGCTATGCGCTACGTCTCCGGCCCGCTCGGGGCCATGCTGAATCGCGACCGGTGCATCGACATGCGCATTCACCGCTTGGGCAAGATCCAGTATGCTAATCTGCGTTCCGCTAGCGATATTGAACGCGCCCGAAGTTCCGCGGTTCTGGGCAGCCTTTAGGTTTGCCTGAACGACGTCATCGACATGAACAAAATCGCGGGTCTGCTGGCCATCACCAAAGATCGTGATTGGCTCACCACGCAGCGCGCGGAATGCAAAGATGGGGATCACATTACCATAAGCGTCGAACCGTTGGTTCGGCCCGTAGACATTGAAATAGCGTAAACAGATTGCCTCGATTCCGTAGACGTGAGCAAAGGCCAGCGACATCTTTTCGGTGTAGAGCTTCGACACGCCATAAGGGGTCAACGGGTCAATTGGGTGGTCCTCGGTGATCGGGATGGTTTTGAGTTCGCCATAGATCCCGGCCGACGACGAAACCACGACCTTGCGAACGCCAGCTGCCCGTGCGGCATCAAGCACCGTCAGTGTGCCGTTGACGTTGATCGCTGTGTCCTCGTCCGGATGGTCAATGGACCGCTTGTTGCCAACTGATGCCGCAAGGTGAAACACCACCTCGCACCCCGATACCGCGCGCGCGACCGCGTCCGCATCCCGGATGTCGCCTTTGATAAACTTCGCATCGGGCAAGGCCTCGAGATTGAGGGCATGACCGGAACTCAGGTCGTCAAGAATCGTCACCTCAGCCCCCTCACGCTGCAATGCCGTGCAGATATTCGATCCAATAAACCCCGCGCCGCCGGTCACAAGTGCTTTCATGTTTTCGTTCCTTTGTTGTTAGCGATGCTGACCGCCGTATTGATTAATTCACCCAAGGTGGCAACATGGGCCTGAACCGCAAAGGCCCTCTCGGCCTCGGCTCGGGCGGCGCGTCGCATGGTGACGCGTGCATCGGCATCAAGCGCAAGCGCGCGATCCAGAACCAGGCCCAGCGTCGGGGCGGTCGGTTCCGTGCATTCCAGCCCGGTCTCGCCATCGCGCAGATGGTCGGCCAGGTCACTGGTCAGGTTTGCTATGACCGGCGTGCCCAAGGCCAAGCTTTCGACAAATTTCGTCGGAAAGCCATGGGTCGAGACACGGTTCACCGCGCGCAGGAAGACGGTAAAGTCCGCCCCGCCCACGATCTCGGCCGAGCGGGCATGACTGACTTGCCCGTGGGCCCGCAGGGCTTTGGGGATCGTGCCTCCGCGCCGTTGCAGCGGCGGCCGACGGCGCAACTCGTCCTCGGTGACACCGGCGATATCCAGAACAATCCGCCCCCTGCCCGCATCGCGCTCAAGCACGCCTTCGATCACGATATCAATCAGATCCTTGCGGCCAGGCGATCCCGAATAGGCCAGCCGCAGCCGTCCATCCGGATCCGGATCGGTGGCGGTGATCTCATCAGTGTCGAACAGCGGCGGAACCCGCCCGACCGGCAGACCCTTTGCGTGATAATACCCCTCGAGCGCGCTACTTATCGCGATCACACTGTCGAGCCGCGGGATCAGCACCCGCATCGCGATCTCGGTATTCCACAGATAGGGCGAGGCGAGGAAGCGCAGCCGATTGGGTGCAGCATACCATTCAACGGCATCGAAGAGCAACGGGACACCCATGCGTCGCGCCCATCCTGTAAACTGAAGAAGATAAGGCGAATACCCGGAATAAAGGATTACGGCATCCGGCAGATCGGCCTGCGCCTCAAGCCACTGACGGCTGCGAGCACCCATCAGCGCATACCGTACGTAGCGCAGCGCCTTGGGCAGATGTTCCGCGTCACGCTCGTTGGTGCTGACACAGCGGATCCCGGGCGCAACATCGAATTGCGCGCCCCGCTCATCCGGGCGCTGCCCCGAAAGGACTACTACGTCATAGCCTGCCCCAAACAGCGCCTTGGCGTTGCCAAGGATCCTCCGCGCCGCAGCCCCACCCTCGGGGAACGCGACCGGGCCGACATAGGCGATCCAGGGGCGTTGCCTGCTCATGTTCTGGTCCTCCGGAAACGCCGCAGGAACCGATCAATTAAGACCCGCTCGTCCGGGCTGGCGGCCAGCCAATAGATCGCCAGGCCGAAGACCGTGAGATGCACAAGCCCGCCCAATAGCAAAGCCTTCCAGCCGCTCGGCAAATAGCGTTCAGCCAACAGGCCCAGAGCCGTCACCACCACCGCCAGCGGCAGGATGCCCCGCGCGGTTTCGAGCCAATAGCGCCCTATCTCCATACCGACCCGAAGCTTCAGCAGCAGCGCGATCAGCACATAGCCGACAAACACCGCAATCCCGGTGCTGATCGCTGCGCCAACCACGCCCCAGATCTGCAGCAGCGCCAGAGTCAGCGGGATATTTAGCAAGGCCATAGTCATCGTGATGGCCGAGCGCTGCCAATAAAGCCCCTTGACCTGCAAGATGATGTTGCGCGTATTCCCGCTGAGTTCCAGCGTATACGGTATCAGGATCGCGAGCATTACCCAATAGGCCGGTGCGAATTCAGGCCCCAGCCAAAGCACAAGAAACCGCTGACCCAAGATCGCCAGCGCACTGAGGATCACCAACAGGAACATCGCCTGGATCCTTGAAATCCGGATCATCAAATCTGTCAGCACCGTCGCATCCGCCCCTCGGTCGATCTGGCGAATGATTTCAGGGGTCATGACGCGCGAGAGAGCGGCGGCAAAGCTACCGAAATATTTGTTGAAGGTCACCCCAATTGAAAAAATGGCGACTGGCGCGGAACCCAAGACAGCCCCAATCAGGATGCTGTCAAGCTTCCAGAACAGGGTCTCGGCGATCATCACCACGAAAATTGGCGCGGCATAGCCACCCACGCGCCCCAGCGTCTCGCGGTCGGGTAACGCAAATCGGATCTGCGCATGCAACACGAAGACGGCATAGAAAATACGCAAAACAGCCTGCACGATTGCCAAAGCCGCCGAGACCATGACGACATCAACCGCATCGCCCCCGGTACGCAGAACAAGTACCATCACCAGAGCGGCCAAGACGGTCGCCGCGATTTCCATGCTCCGCAAGAAGACGAAGGACTCGGTCGCGGAGAGCAATGCACCGATCGGATTCAGCGCCACGATACTCGCAGCCCCTATCCCCGTGATTATGATCATCGCGCTGAGGGTCTCGACCTGCTCAGGCGTGTTGCTTGACCCGAAAACCGGTTCGGCCAACAGGCTCATCGTGTAAGCACCCAGCAGGACTAGCACACCGACACCACTGTAAAGCCCCAGCATTTTGGCCAGAAAGGCGTCGCGCTCGACGGGTTCGTTCTCGTGCGCCACGAAAAACCGCAAGACAGAGTCATTCATCCCGAAATCGAGAATATACAGATACGCTGCCAGCGCCCCGACCAGAGTATAGAGGCCATAGCCGTCCACTCCCAGCGACGAGACTAGGATCGGGGTGAAAAACAGCGTGACGACCAACTTAACGAAAATCAGCAGGTAGGACAGCGCTGCACCAGATACTCGTTTACTCATGCTGTGACCTATTGCCAAGAAACAAGGATTCCAACCGATCCAGCTTTTTGATGTCGTCCAACAACGCAACAGGATAGCCGCCCATGGCAAGCTTCTCGCAAAGGGCCTTGTCCGTGATCAACTGGGACAAGCCTGCAACGATGGCCTCTTCATCCTGCTCGACAACCAGCCCGTTGACGCCGTCTGTCAACTGCTCGTCTATGCCCGACACGCGTGTCGCGATGATCGGTTTTTCAAGCACCCGTGCCTCGTTGACCACGCCGCACAGCCCTTCGTAATTCGACAGCATGGCGACGATGTCGGCCGCGCGATACGCCGGAAAGGGGTTCTTCAGGCTGCCCAGCAGCGTCATGCAATCACCGATCCCCAGCGCGTCAATCTCGGCTTCCAGCCCCGCGCGATCCGAGCCTTCACCGGCGATATACCAGTGAAACCGATGCCCCTTGCCTTTCAAGGCTGCGCAGACACGCGCCATACGCAAAAGCGCTTTGGCCCGGTCGTTCAGGCGGCAGACGCTCAGGATGGTGACCGCGCCCTCGGGGCCTTGGTTGAAGGGTGCCGGCTCAAGTTCCGCCTGGCTGCGCATCTTTGCCGCGTCAAGAATGTTGTAGACCACAACATCCTTTCCCTCGGCCTCGGGGACAACCTGCACAAGCGACTTGCGCGAGACTTCGGACACGCAGATGAAATGGTCGATCCTGCTCGCTGCGTTACGCAGCACCCTGGCCACGCGACCTGTCGGATCTGCCCCAGACAAATCGTTCCGAATCCAGATCGCGCGCGTGCGGGCGCGAACGGTTTTGCGCACGAAATCGCTGGGCGTGCCCATCAAAAGGACCGCCGCCGCGTCATAGCGTCGAAACCGGAACGGCAGCATCCGCAGCGCGCCGATCAGGCGCATCGCGCCATAGCCCATCAGGTCGGGCAAGGTCAGCAGTTTACCACCCAGTCCCCGCGCCTTGGCAAAGCGCAGGCCAAGGGCGCGCGGGCGCAAGCGCACCAGCTTGACGCGGGGGTCGACCTCGGGCTCCATCGCGCCGCCCCCCGTGGTCAAGACCAGCGTGACGTCCCACCCCCGGTCGCAGAGGGCATGGATCATCCTCATGCTGGATTTTTCCGCGCCGCCGACGTTCAGGATGGGGTAATGAAACAGGACGCTCTTCATGAGTTCCCCTTTGACCGCATCCATGTGCGAAGCCCCCGCAACACCCGTTTGAGCCACGGTCCGCCATAGATGTTCGCCACCTGCCGCAAGATCGCGCGATCTTCCGTGACGTGTTCCAGCGTGTAGGCGCGCGCCTCGGTCAGGGCGTGGGCGTTGACGTCCTGACCGAGGCGGGTATGCACGCCGCTGCCGTCGTATCCGATGTTTCGCACGCGGTTTTCGACAGGGTAGATCGTGTGCCGCCCGCTCAATGTCTGCCACAGGCCAAAGCGGATCGACCAGGAATCGATCTTGCCGGCCAATTGGCGATGCAGACGGTCAACGCGGTCATTCCCCGCCGCGTTGAAACGCCGCCGCAAGGAAGGATCGCGCCAGAGCTTCGCGGCGCCGCGGGCTTCCCAATCGACTTCGGCCCAACGATCGGCCCAGGTGGCCCAGCATTGGCTGCAATTGCGCGGAATGGCCATGACGTCCTTTGCGTAGCCGGCGGGCCGTGCTCTGAAAGGCGAGAACCCGGTGATCGAGCCTACGGACTGGTCATCGGCGTAGAAGTTCAGGCAATCATTCATGAAATCGAGAAAATCGGGCGCGACCAGCACGTCGTCCTCGACCACGATGGCGCGCCCGGCCTTGTCCATTGCGGCGCTGACACCGCCGATGATCGACCGTGCCAGGCCCTTGTTGGCTTCGGACGCAATAACCCGAACCGACCCGAACTTGTCGCGCCACACTGGATCATTGGCCACCGTACGCACAGCCTCGACCTTGGTACGGTCGGCGTTCGGCTTGGGGCCATCGCAAAAGATCCACAGATCGCTTTCAGAGGCCCCTTGCGCCTGTGCGAGATGGGTCAGGGTCTGTGTCAGGTGGTCGGGGCGGTTATATCCGAACACGACGATCGGGGCGCGTGGGGTCATGCCTTCACCTCTGGGTGTTCTGCCATGATCGCCTCATAGGCAGTAACCAGGTCGGCCAGATTGTTGTCCGGGTCATGGGTTGTCAAAGCCCGCGCCCGCGCCGCTTGCGACAAACGCTGGGCCAGCATGCGATCCTCGAAGATTCGCCGGATCTGGAACGCGAGCATTGCGGGATCGTCGGGACGATAGAAAAGCGCTTCGACCTCATCGCGCGCCATGGAAGGCGCCCCGCCCGCATAGGCGGAAACGGTGGGCACGCCCAATATCATCGCCTCACCCAGCGTGTTCGGGCTGTTCTCGATGATCGAGGCCATCAGACAGACATGCGACTGCGCCATCCGGTCGGCCATCTGACGGGCATTCAGGACACCAGTGAAACGGACATTCGGTTCGACCCCCAGTTTGCGGATCATGTCCAGCAGATAGACCGGGTAGCCGACATAGCGTTTGGGCGATCGGCGCGGCAAGGTGCGCGGATCCTGACCTGCTATGTGCAAGGTGGCCGTCGGGAAATAACGCAACAGTTGCGCCAATGCCTGCACGACAACATGCGCACCTTTTCGCGGCGATGCCCCGTTTCCGATAAAGATCGAGAACTCCTCGCACGCATCATTGGCCCAGGCGGCTTTATAGAACACGTCGCGCAAGATCCGCGCGCAGTGATGATAGGTTGCGTCCGGTGACAACGCTTTCGCCTGGGCCTGATCCCACAGGGTTCGTCCCATAATATGGTTCGCCGACTGCATGGCCAACCGTTCGGATGGCAGCCTCGGCATGAACTGTCGCTGGCGCTTGAACAAGAGCGCCGCCGCCGTCAACATGAGGCGCGGGCGCAATGGGTTCAGCATCGAGAATACAGGCAGGCGTCCCAGTTCGTAGCTGGCATAACCATTCAACACGCCTTGCATCGACAACAGGCGCGGCCCCGTCCAGGTGTTCAAGAAACGCCGCGCGTGGCGCATCTCGGCCCCTTCCACATGCAAGATATCGGGCATGAAATCGGCCAGGACGTGGCTAACATCTGCTTGGGCCACGTCGAACCGGTCGCGTTGCTGCGGCAGCGCGTAATAGGTGATGCCGTCTACCTCGACCTTCTGGAAGCGGCGAGACTCGGACCGCATGGCAACGGCGATCTCGAACCCTGCCAGACGCGCCAACCGGCTGGTCATCAGAGTCAGCCAACCGCCGAATGGGGTCGGTTTCAAACCCAGCGCGGGCGCTGCGGCTGGAAGGTCAATATTCGATGTCCACAGAACGCGGATCACGCGGTCGGTCATTTGAGGCCCCGCAAGTTTTCAAGGAAAGCGCGGGCATCGTCTTGCCAGGCGCGCATGTCAAAAGTGTTTTCTCGACGACAGGTGTTGATCATCGCGGCGCGCCGGTCAGGGGGCATCGTGATGGCACGACGCAAGGCGTCGTCGACATCCGCATCGGCGATGCTGGCAGCCATGATTCCGTTCTCTCCGTCGCGCAGATACAGCGGGATATCGCTGGTCGGGTTTGAGATGACCGGCACGCCCAGTGCCGAGGCCTCGACGAATTTGGTGGCGAAACCGGTGTTGGATACCCGGTTGGATTCGCGAAAGAACACCGAGAAATCCGCATCGCGCAACAGCGCAATGGACGCGCTGTGAGGAACGCGATTCAGAAACCTGAGCTTTCCCTCCATCGCGTCGAGTCGCGACTGGTCCAAGGGCTGGATGGCAAGGTATTGTTCGCGCGTCATGCCCGCGACCGAAATGCGGAAATCGTGCCCCTCGGCCGTCAACCTTGCCAGCGATGCGATCATGACCGGCAGCCGATCCTTGTGCATCCCTAAGCCTGGAGAGCCGGAATAAACAAGATGCGCAGGCCGCGCAGGGTCGGGAGCCGGGCTGCGCTGCCATTCGGGACGCGTTGTGTCCAGAACGAAGGGCCACAGAACCGTGTGCTGCCCCGCGACATGCGCTTGAAACCACCGCGAAGCGCAACTGACATTGCCTGCCAGCCTCGTCAGAACCCGCATGCGCATCGCAACGCCGGTCAATCGCCACAGGTTCCGCAGGATCTTGCGCCCCTCCCAACCATACCATTCGGTGCAATCAAGGATCGGCGCAATGCCTCGCCGCCGGGCCTGGCGGATCATCGACCACGCCCCCCGCGCTGGGTAATTATAGCACAAGACTGCAAGCACCTGCTCTGCTCCCTGCTCGTCGACGACCTGCATGAGCGGATCTGCGCTGACGACATAGTTGGCGCAAGGGTTGTTCGCGATCGGTTGGCCGATGTCGCGACACGTCACGCCGTCGAGCAGGACACCGGCGCGACTGCGCGCGGCCTTGGGCGCATCCTTGAACTTGCCCATGACGATCACCTGATAGCCAAGGCTCTGGATCATTTGCGCCAAACCCAATGCCCGAACAGCCGAGGCGTTGCGCGTATCCAGCCCATAGCCACCCGCAAGGATTACGATATTACGCATGGGCTGCCTCGCTTCGGATCTGTTCTTTGGGATTTGGCCGCGATTTCATCGCCGCGTAAACCAAGGGGTAGATGACGAAAACCGTGATCCCTGCCGCCAAGAAGTGCTTGTTCAATCCGAAGACCAGCAAGACTGCAGCCAAAGTCCCAAGGGCAACACCTGCCCCCCCGGACACGGCATGCAGGCTCCGTAGGGCGCGGATCTGAACGAAGGAGATGAGATAGACTTGGACAGCCCCGATCACTAAGCCCCAACGGGCAAAAGCGTCGAGGATCGTCGAGTGCTTGCCTACGTCGGTATAGTACAACACACCCCAAAGTGGAGACCTGAGGAACAGCGTTGCACTACGCATATAACGTTCGATCCGATCTTGCGCCGTCCCCAACGCGGCATCGGATTGCAAGGAGGCCAGCAGGTCATTGATCTTGAGTGTGTAATTGGTCCCCTCGGCAAAGTTGCGCAGCACGAGCAGAACCTCGATCAAAATCGCCTGGCCGAAGAGGACCAGAAAGACTGTTGCGAACAGCGCAGAAAACAGCCGAATATTGTTGAGGCGCCACAGAATTAGCGTCAGTGACATAACAACGGTCAGAACCAGAACGGCCGTCGAGAACTGCGATAGGACGATCAAAGATAGGGATGCCGCCGTCAGATACCAGATTGTCAGCCGCGGAAGTAGAGGGAATGCTGTCAGGAAACGCGGCGGATGTAGCCGATCAATCAAGCGCGGCCGCAACGACAAAATTGTCAGCACCGGAACCAAAAGCACGGCACCATAAGCCATTGCATAGCCCCCGACCCCCAGAGCACTGAGTTGTTCGGCTTCAGCGCCCGAACGAACAAGCACACGCATCGCTCGCGCGTCGATCGTCGAGAGATAAGCAAGTGTCGAGGTTATCCAGACGACATTCAGGCCGACCACTAGCCAGAAAACCGGATAGAGGCTGGCCATCTCGTTGCGACGTGCCTGCTGCGCCAGCAGGAAGAACAACAGGATATAAAGCTGAATACTACTGATAATCCCACTGACCCCGTGGGTCATAACCTCGAAAAACATGGTATAAGCCGTGTAAACAAACACCATCAACACAGGCAAGGTTGGCGCGCGCACGATCCCACGCGGCCGCTCAGCTTCGATTAAAAGCCAACATCCCACAGCACCTACAGAGGCCAGGCGCGCGACGCCACTATACGCCAGCGGCGGCGTCAAAGCCCAGACGCACACCACCATCACGCAGGCAGTCTGTATTGCCATGGGAGTGACTTTGATTTTCATTCGAGACGCCTAGCTTTTCCACGTTCGTTTAGATCGGACATCATGGAAACAGGCGTAGCTGCGACGTCGCAAGCGCCGGCGTGGAACAAGATCACCGGCAATACCGCGAAGGCGCCCAATCCATCTATCTCGGGTCGATAGGCATGCGCCCGATCAAACATCGTAGTAATCCCGATACCAGCGGACGAAACGGGCGACGCCTTCGCGGAACGGGGTTTGCGGGCGATAGCCGGTCAGTTGCTGCAGTACCGAGGCGTCGGCCCAGGTTGCGGGCACGTCGCCGGTTTGCATCGGCATATAGTTGCGGATCGCCTTCTGGCCGATCTCCTCTTCGATCGCGTCGATGAAATCGAGTAATCGCACCTTGTCGGAATTGCCGATATTCACCACTCGGAAAGGAGCCGCCGGCGAGAGGCTATCTCCTACCACTGCGGTATCAGGGCCGTTAGGTACGGCGTCAATCAATAGAGCTATTCCGCGCACCAGGTCGGTGACATAGGTGAAGTCGCGGTACATGTCGCCGTTGTTGTAAATGTCGATCGGCGTCCCTTCGAGGATGCCTTTGGTGAACTTGAACAGGGCCATGTCAGGTCGACCCCAGGGACCATAGACCGTGAAGAAACGGAACATTGTGGTCGGCAGGTCGTAGATATGAGCATAGGAATGGCCCATAGACTCGTTGGCTTTCTTGGTGGCCGCATAAATCGTGAGCTGTGTGTCGGCCTTTTGTGTTTCGGAGAATGGCATTTCAGTGTTTGCGCCATAGGCTGAGCTGGTCGAAGCCATGAGGAGGTGTTTAACAGGTACATTACGCGCAGCCTCCATTATATTGAAAGTGCCGACGATATTGGCGTCAATATAGGCGCGCGGATTCTCGAGGCTGTAACGTACACCAGCCTGCGCTGCGAGATGCACAATAACGTCAGGTTTAGCGGCGTTTACAGCTGTCTGCACGGCATTGTTGTCTTCGAGCATGGCCTGCGTGAAGAAGAAGTTCGGATGCTGACGGAGCATCTCGATGCGTCGTTCTTTGAGCCGTACATCATAGTAGTCAGTCATGCCGTCAAAGCCCGCAACGTTCCAACCTTGCTGCAAGAGATGCTCTGCCAAATGAAAGCCGATGAACCCACCGGTTCCTGTGATGAAAGCTGTTCTCAACGTCCTACCCCTATGTATTTTGTGAAACCGGCCAATCTGGCGGCATCCTCTTCGTAGATGTTTCGTAGATCAGCCATGGCTGGTGAGGTCATACTCGTTGCAATTCGAGTAAGGTCAAGCGCGCGAAAGGCGTTCCATTCGGTTAATATTACGATTGCGTCCGCTCCGTCGCCGGCCGAATAGGGGTCTTCCATCCAATCTACCCCCGCAAGCAAGGCTTCGCCCTCCTTGCGACCTTGTGGATCCACAACCCGTACCGTGGCTCCGCCGCCTACGAGAGCCGGCACTATCGTTAAGGCTGGCGCATCGCGCATGTCGTCGGTTTCGGGTTTGAAGGTGACGCCAAGCACCGCGATGGTTTTGCCGTTGACTGATCCTCCGCAAAGATCGATCACTTTGTCGATCATTCGACGTTTGGTTGTATCGTTGACCATTATCGCCGACTCGACGATGCGCTGTGGAACGCCGTGTTCTTGCCCGATCCTCGTTAGGGCAGAGGTGTCTTTGGGAAAACAGGAGCCACCATAACCTGGGCCAGCATGGAGAAATTTGTTACCTATCCTTCCATCTAGCCCCATGCCCCTTGCAACGGTTTTCACGTCGGCACCGACCCGTTCGCACAGAGCGGCGATATCGTTGATGAAGCTGATCTTGGTGGCGAGAAACGCATTCGCCGCGTATTTGATCATCTCGGCGGTCTCGAGGTCAGTATAGACTATGGGGAAGTCGCGCAGGTAGAGTGGCCGATAGATACCCCCCATAACCGATTGTGCACGCTCTGTTTCAACGCCGACGATAACCCGGTCGGGTTTCATGAAGTCCTCAATCGCCGCACCTTCGCGCAGGAATTCAGGGTTTGAGGCGACGTCAAAGTCAGCATTTGGATTGGCTGCGCGGATCGTTTCCGCGACTTTGCGATTGGTGCCGAGGGGGACGGTCGATTTGGTCACGACGACCGCATAATCGGTAAGTGCATGAGCGATGTCCTCAGCCGCCGTCATCACATAACTTAGATCTGCGTGTCCGTCGCCACGACGGGTTGGAGTTCCTACAGCAATGAAAACAGCGTCTGCTCCTTCTACTGCCGATGCCAAATCCGTCGTGAAGGTCAAGCGCCCAGCGGCGACATTTCGCTCTAGTACGGCGTCGAGACCTGGCTCGTAGATCGGCACTTCGCCTCGCTCAAGCATTGTAATCTTCTCAGGCAACTTGTCGACACAGACAACGTCATGCCCGAAATCGGAGAAGCAGACGCCAGATACAAGGCCAACATAGCCGGTTCCAATCATTGCAATTTTCATTGTGGGGAGATCCTGTGTAGTCGCAAACTTATATTTTGTCTCATGTTCGGATTCTTTTTGTGCAACTCTTAATGAATTTGGGCGAAGGCAATTATACGGGCTATTAGATTTTTCGCTTTTCGTGTGTGGTTTCAGGCAACTCGCTTTGTAGCATCTCAATCTCGTGTTTCAGAGCTTCATACTCAGCCACCTTCCGCGCCAAGAATGACCGCGTGAGCGCCGCACGTTTTGCGATCCCCTTCGAGGTCAGCACATAGGCGTATCTTCGTTTATCCTTTGCCGCCGTGAAGTTGCCCAATTTCACTAGCCCTTTGTCCACCAAAGCGTTGAGCACGTAGTTGATGCGGCCCACGCTCACGCCCACGGCTTTTGCCAAGTCGCGTTGCGACATTTCAGGGTTTTCCTGAAGCAATCGCAGTATGCGGAAGTGCATGTCTTCTTGAAGTTGGGAGCGTGTCATATGGCTGTGATCTTGGCAGGCTACCGCACTAGAGCTGCCTGTACGGCGCTCCGTGAAAGTTTAGCTGGCGTGACGAATAGATATTCCATCGTTCAAATTTGAGCAGTAGCGAAAGGTTAATTAATAGGCAACCGTAAAAGTCGAGGTTTAGGACTAAGGTGCGACGCCCTCGATGTTGCAATCGTTCGAAATTGAACGGTATATGGCGTCGTGGTTTGTTAAGGGGTGTGAGATGACACAGAATGTCGCCGAATGTGAGATGAGTTGGTTCTTGGCTCAGTTGAAGCCGAACAGCGCACAGATTGCAAAACGCAATCTCGAACGGCAGGCGTTTGAGACGTTTCTCCCTCTCGAAGAGACCACACAGCAGCGGTCTAGTCGTTTTGTGACCGCGCGGCGCCCCCTCTTCCCTGGCTACATCTTTGTCGCGTTCAGTGCTGCTCAAGGCTGCTGGCGGGCTGTCAATTCAACGCAAGGTATCACGCGGCTGGTCAGCTTTGGTCGCGCGCCCGCGCCAGTGCCGGACGGGCTTGTGGATGGATTAAAGGCGCGATGCGACAGTATGGGCAAACTGGTCGCGGCGTCCGCTCTCGCGACGGGGGACGCCGTGACGTTTACCAAAGGCCCGTTCTCTGATTTTGTCGGAGAGGTCGAGAAGATCGATGCGGATCGCCGCGTTTGGATCTTGATGGACCTCATGGGCGGACAGACGCGCGTGAGAGCGGAAGAGGCGCAGTTGCGGGCGGTTTAGTGCGCCCCTTCGCTGCCCTGCGTCACCTTTTCCAACCTCATCGACATAAAGCCGAGGGTCATCACCGCACCAGACAGGATGAGGAGCAGGAGGCCTGACACTGCCGTTCCGAGGATCTGGAGCGCGTCTAGCCAAGTGTAGTTTTGGCCTGTTTCGGCAAGAATGTTGTGAGCTACTCCCCATTTGTTGGACAGGATCTGGCGTAATTTAAGCTACTCTTTGCACCTGCTGATCGGTTTGGGTTGTTTCATTTCGCTGCCAATAGATCACAGCGGGTGGTTGACCGCCAAGGGCGGAATGTGGGCGCGAGACTGTGCAGAATTTTGTGCGTGACGCGTTTTCTTACGCCATCGGGAAGCGGTCTTCGAACATGATGGCAAGCTGAGATCTGACAGCGTGCCATTCGCGGA
>Ga0181374_1000104_pt1 | contig 23823 bp, 16 predicted proteins | sample LowvirmetaG_2_FD_130086 | JGI IMG/M metagenome (GOLD analysis project Ga0181374, IMG submission 130086) | Marine viral communities from the Subarctic Pacific Ocean - Lowphox_10 viral metaG | ecosystem: Environmental > Aquatic > Marine > Oceanic | place: Subarctic Pacific Ocean | collected...
CGTGACACCCGAGCCACCACCATGATCCAGCGCGATGGTGGCGATGTCGGCGCGCAGGCCTTTCAGTGCGGTGCGCAGATCGTCCAAGGTCGTGATCTGGATGCCGTGTGCGCCCGTGCAGTCGAGTTTGAGTTCGACGGACATGACGCCGCGCTCAAGATCGCGCAGCAGTTCTTCATGGGTTGCTGCGGGCGAGGGATGGGCAAAGGCTTGTCGGATATCCCAGGGCATGAACCGGTCCGGTGCGGCCGTAGCCCCGCGTAGATAGGGTGCCTTGCCCGGCGTGCCGCGCGGGTCGGTCGCGGAATCAAAGTCGCTTTCCCGGTAAAGCGGGTGAATTGCCAGGCCATCCACGGTCTTGCGTGTGATGGACTCAATACCGCGGCCCTTAAGGACCTTGTCGACACTTGCGAGCCATTCGGCTTCGGTTGCGTCGGGAAACCCGCTGCTCAGGGGAAGGAGATCGTCTGCCATGACGGGGATTTAGTCTGAACTGGGGGGGCTTGTGAACTGGTGACTGAAGGTCAGGGACGTTTGGTCGCTTGACTCGGATGACACAAAGCATGAGAATGAGAACAATTCGCAAATGAGGAGTGAGTCATGTCCGCCGAACTCTTGAGGTTTCCAGCCACTGCCCAGACAGAAATGCCTGAGGGGATGCGCCACGAAGCGTTGAGAGACTGGATGGAAACGCACACACGTATTCTCGGCTTCTGGATGGATCGTCTCATCGAGGACGGCGATTCAGAAGACATCGTATCCATGCTTCATCGCCAGCAAAGCTGGCTGGCCATGATGCAGGGCCGGCTGGTCCGGGGTTGAGGGATCCCTGGCCAGCCGGAAATTCTTTCCACGCCAACAAAAAAAGCCGGTGCAGGGCAATCCGCACCGGCTTTTCATTGAGGAGGTTGGACGCGGTTACTCGCCCGGCATTGGGTCGACAGGGTCAAACGTGCCGTCCTCATTAAGGGTCAGCTCTGCGATCTTCACATTGCGGAGATGGCTTTTCCCCGACAGCTGAACGTCATGATAGGCAAGATAGTATTTGCCATTGTGCTCGAAGATCGAGTGATGGTTGGTCCAGCCTTCCACGGGTTGGTTGATCACGCCCTGATAGGTGAACGGGCCGTACGGGTTGTCGCCCGTCGCGTATACGATCAGGTGAGTATCGCCCGTTGAATAGGACAAGTAGTAGGTCTCGCCGATCTTGTTCATCCAGGCGGCTTCGAAGAATCGGCGGTCATGATCCTTGGCTTTGATCGGATCGCCATGCTCGTCGAGGATCATCACGTCCTTCGGCGTTTCGGCGAAGGAAACCATGTCCTCGCCCATTTTGGCGATCTTCGGCATTAGCGCGACATCGTCAGGCTGGCCGGCTTCATCGTCACTGGTCAGAGGGTCATCATTGACGAGGTCCGTGTTGAGGTTCGGGTCGGCATTGTACTCGCCGGTCGCCCAGCGTTGCAGCTGCCCGCCCCAGATGCCGCCGAAATACATGTAGTATTCGCCGTCCGTGTCCTCATAGACGGTCGGATCCATGGAGTAGGAGCCTTCGATTGGCTCGGGCTCTGCGGTGAATGGCCCGGTAGGACTGTCGGAGACAGCTGCGCCAATATGGAAGACGCCATCGGCATCCTTGGCCGGGAAATAGAGATAGTATTTGCCATCCTTATGGGCTGCGTCCGGGGCCCACATCTGCTGGGCGGCCCAGGCCACATCGTCGACATCCAGCGCGACGTCATGAATGGTCACCTCGCCGCCGACTTCGTCCATGGAAAGGACGATATAGTCGCGCATGGCATACTGACTGCCAAGATCGTCTTCGGGGATGCCCGCATCATAATCATGGCTCGGATACACATAGATGCGGCCATCATCCCAGACATGGACACTGGGGTCTGCGGTGAAGATCTCGCTGACCAGCGGCTCATTCAGATATTTTGACTCCGTTGGTTCGGCCTCTACGGTTTCGACCGGCGGCGCAGCGACTTCTGTCTCGGCGCTCGTCGTGGGCGCATCGCCAGAGCAGGCGGCCAGAGCCGCGGCAACCATGATAGCGCTACCATTCAAAAGGCTGTTTTTTCGCATTCCGTTTTCTCCCTCGGATGTTTTATTTTGAAACTGTCTTGGATGCTGGCCAGTCTGGCCCGAACCACAGTTTTGGGCAAGAGGTGTCCGCAACGTCACGCCTTGCCCAACATAGATCAAACGCTAGTTTCCGTTTACGTAAACTGCGTCCCTTTCCGTTTGAGGTAATTTCTCATGGCACTACCCCCCATTCTCCAGAATTTGCGCATCCCGGTTATCGGATCGCCGCTTTTCATCATCTCCAATCCGGAACTTGTGATCGCCCAGTGCAAGGCCGGCGTCGTCGGCAGCTTCCCGGCGCTGAACGCGCGGCCCGGCCCGGTGCTGGACGAGTGGCTGGACCGGATCACCACGGAACTGGCTGAATGGGACGAGAAGAACCCGGACCGCAAGGCCGCACCCTTCGCCGTCAACCAGATCGTCCACAAGACGAACAACCGTCTCGATCATGATGTGGAGATGTGCGTGAAGCACAAGGTGCCGATCGTGATCACCTCGCTCGGCGCGCGTCAGGAAGTGAATGACGCGATCCACTCTTATGGCGGCATTGTGCTGCACGACATCATCAATGTCGTCTTCGCGCACAAGGCGTTGGAAAAAGGCGCAGATGGCCTGATCGCGGTGTGCACCGGTGCGGGCGGCCATGCCGGTACGCTGTCGCCCTTCGCGCTGATTCAGGAAATCCGCCAGTTCTTTGATGGCCCGCTGGCCCTTTCCGGCTCCATCGCCAATGGCGGCGCGGTCGCGGCGGCACAGGCGCTGGGCGCAGACCTCGGCTATATCGGTTCGGCCTTCATCTCCTGTGACGAGGCCAATGCGGTCGACGGTTACAAGGACATGATTGTCGACTCCAAGGCAGGCGATATTGTCTATTCCAACCTGTTTACCGGCGTTCACGGAAATTATCTCGCGCCATCCATCGCCAAGGCCGGGCTTGACCCGAATGATCTGCCGGAAAGCGACCCGAGCGCGATGAATTTCGGCTCCGGCGGCAATCAGGAAGCCAAGGCGTGGAAAGACATCTGGGGCTGTGGTCAGGGCATTGGCGCAATTGACAAGCGCATGTCCACTCAGGAGTTCGTGGACAAGCTGGTGCGGGAATATGACGAGGCCCGCGCGGCGCTCGCCAAGCGCCAGGCCTTTGGAGTAGCGCCGGTCGCGGCGGAGTAAGCTCGGCGTCTCCCCGACTGAAAATTTCAAAATGCCCCTGAAGTCCCAGTGATTTCAGGGGCATTTTCTCTTGCTCGGCGATCTGAATCCGGCGGGGCCGTGGGCATGTCAGCCTTGGGACATGTTGATACGCTCTGTCTCCCTGTTCGATACGACTGGCTGGCGCTGGCCGCATTTTTCGCCGCGAGAACTTGCCTGCAGATGCAGAGGCCAGTTCTGTGATGGTGCGTACTGGCACGATCCGGAATTCCTCGATGCGCTGGAAAAACTGCGGGGGGCGGTGGGCGGTCCGCTCGTCATCAATTCGGGCCACCGCTGTCGCGGTTGGAATGCCAAAATGGGTGGCGCTGAGCATTCCATGCACAAACAGATCGCGGTTGATATCGCGCTGGATGGCCATGACCGTTTTGCACTGCTGGCGGCAGCCGAATCGCTTGGGTTCACCGGAATCGGACTTGGCCGAAGCTTCCTGCATCTGGACCGGCGGGCCCGTCCGGCACGTTGGTACTACAAGGGGAGCCGTGCGCTATGGCAGACATAGTTGGACTGGCGGCGAGTGCGGCCGGGGGCGGCGTCTTCGGCCTGCTCGGCACGGTGATCGGTCGGGCGGCGGGCTATTTCGAGCAGCGTCAGTCACAAGCGCATGAGCGGGCGCGCTGGCAGCATGAGGCAGAGCTGATCAGGTTGCACAGGCAGGCCCGGCGCGAGGAGCACGCGGCGGCGGAGCAGCTGGCCGAGACCAGCGGCAGCTGGGCGGGGCTCGCCGCCTCCCTTCAGGCCGAGGCCACGATTGGCGACAGCTATGCCTGGGTGAATGCGGTGCGCGCCCTGACCCGGCCCGTGCTGACCTTGTTGCTGTGGCTCATCACCTGGTTGGTCTTTGTGGCCTCGCCGGAGGCCGAACAGGTCAAGATTGTGGAAACTTCCACCTTTGCCGCAACGGCAGCCACCCTCTGGTGGTTCGGCGATCGCGGAGCGCAGCGCACGGCGCGTTGACGTTCCGCATCGCGCCGGTCCATCCTGCCGGAAACACTGAAGGGCAGGCGACATGGGCGACTATATTCTCGTCATTGATGAGGGCACCACTTCCACGCGAGCGATTGTATTTGACCGCGATCTGAATGAGGTCGCGCTCGCACAACAGGAAGTGCCGCTGTCCTATCCGAATGATGGTTGGGTCGAGCAGGACGGCGAGGAGATCTGGGACAAGACGGTGGATGTCTGCCGCAAGGCGATCGCCGAGGCAGGCGGTGTGGACCGCATTGCCGGGATTGGTATCACCAACCAGCGTGAGACGACGCTGGTCTGGGATCGCGCAACGGGCAAACCCATCGCGCCAGCAATCATCTGGCAGGACCGTCGCACGGCCGAGACGTGCGAGGCTTTGCGCAAGGCGGGTCATGAGGCGGCCGTTCAGGACGAGACCGGTCTGCTGATCGATCCCTATTTTTCCGGTACCAAGATTGGATGGGTGCTCGACAATGTGGAGGGTGCCCGAGCCCGCGCCGAAGCAGGCGAACTGGCTTTCGGAACCGTAGAGAGCTTCCTGATCTGGAAACTGACCGTAGGCAATTCGCACGTCACCGATGTCACCAACGCGTCGCGAACATTGCTTTATCGGCTTGGGCTCGGAGATGCTGGCGGATGGAGCGACAAGATGTGCGCCACGCTGAGTGTGCCGATGAGCATGTTGCCGCAGATTCGACAGAATGCTGATGATTTCGGCACCAGTGAGGAAAGCCTCTTCGGCAAGGCGCTGCCGATCCTGTCCGCGGCGGGCGATCAGCAATCGGCGCTTGTGGGGCAAGCTTGCCTGGAGCCCGGTACTGCCAAGATCACCTATGGCACCGGGGCGTTTCTCGTGGCTAACTGCGGTACTATTCGTCCGCAGTCGGCAAATCGCTTGTTGGGCACGGTCGGCTATGAAGTGGCGGGCAGGGGTGCGATGGCCCTGGAGGGCTCAATCTTCAATGCCGGAACCATAGTGCAATGGCTGCGTGACGATTTACGCCTGATCGAGGATGCGGCCGAAAGTGCGGACGTGGCGGCGGCGCTCAGTGGCAATGGCGGGGTCTTTATCGTCCCGGCCTTTACCGGGCTTGGCGCTCCGCATTGGGCGGCCGATGCGCGCGGCACGATCAGCGGCATTACCCGCGCCACCAAGGCCGAACATCTGGTGCGGGCGGGGCTGGAATCTGTCGCCTATCAGACGCGTGACTTGCTCGATGCTTTTGAAGCCGATGGCGTTGCGATCAAGGAACTGCGTGTCGATGGGGGCATGGTGGCGAATGACTGGTTGATGCAGTTCACGGCCGACATTTGCGAGCGTCCGATCCTGCGGCCTGACTATCGCGAGATGACGGCGCTTGGGGCCGCAGCTCTGGCGGCTATGCAGCTTGGATGGTTGGCTGCCGACGCGTGGGCCAGCCGCACTGTGCCCGGCACCCGGTTCGAACCGAAAATGGAAAAGACTGCTTCGGCCCGTTTGCGACGCGGCTGGGCGACGGCGCTTCGCAAGACGCTGGCCTGAGCGTTCATCAAGTGAAAACAAAAAAGGGCGGACACGAGGTCCGCCCTTTTCTCATTTGTCGTTTGCGATCACTTACATGCCGCAGGTATTGGTCAGGAAGGTCTCGATTTCTTCCAGAACCTGTTCCTTGTGCTCAGGCAACCATTTGGCGCTCTGGTGACCCATCTGCTTCATGACAAGAAACTTGCTGTCAGGCTGCTTGTCCTTGATGGCATTGTAGAAGTCGCGGCTGTGGAAGATCGGCACGCGGACATCGTAGTCACCATGATAGATCAGGATCGGGATGTTGATCTTGTCCGTGTTCTTCATCGGGTCCATACCCTTGACGGTGTCACCCTGAACAATGCGCTGGATGCGATTGTCGCCCCATTCATTGCCGAGCTTTGCAAGGTTCGAAACGCCCGCCCCAGCAATGGCACACTGGTAAGGGCTGTTCGGACGAACGGAAGCCGCAAATGCTGCAAACCCGCCATAGGAATAGCCATGAATGGCGATCTTGTCGGCATCGACATAGCCATTCTCGACCAGCCAGGCTGCGCCATCATCCTTGTCGTCCTGCATCTTCTGGCCCCATTCGCCGTCGCCAGCGCGCCAGAGTGCACGGCCCCAGCCATCACTTCCGCGATATTGCGGCTGCATGATGATGTATCCGCGGCTCGCGAAATACTGCGTCCAGCCTGACGAATCAAACCCGGCGCTATCACGGGCCCAGGGACCACCGTGCGGCACGATGATTGCGCCTTTGGCCTTCTGGCCTTCTTCAAAGCCGGCGGGCAGGGTTATGATCGCAGGGATCTGCAGGCCGTCGCGTGCAGAATAGTAGACGAACTTCGACTTGCCGAGATCCTCTACGTCGATCCACGGACGCTGGGATCCGATGACGGCGACCTTGGACTTGTCGACCAGCAGGAAGTAAGCGGGCGGCATGTCGGCGGCGCTGACCGCAAAGAGGACGCGATTGCGATCTGCCGTATAGTCGCTGATAGCCACATTCTTGCCCGGGAAGGCCGCATCCAGACCATCCTGAATGCTCTTCATCTCAGGATCGAGCCAATAGGTTTCCTGAACAGGGCCGCTGTAGGTAAATCCAAGAATGGCACCGAAGTCCTGCGCGCGATCAGAGAAGATCATGCCCGAGGCGTTGAACTCGGGATGTGCGAATACGGGATCGTCACTGAACGAGTCTGTGGACGCATCATACAGATAGATCGCGACCTTGTCGTCGAACTTGTCGGTCGCGACAAAGTAGTTTTCGGTATCGTTCTGCTTGCCGAGCACTTCCATATTGAAGCGATTGGCAATTTCGGTCGTCAGTGGCTCTTCTATCCGGAAATTGCCGTCATTATCCAGCAAGCTGATATATTGGCGCCAGGCACCATCTTCGTATTCGAGTTCCGTCCGTGCAACAGGCTCACCGGTTCGGGTGCTGACTTCAATTTGCTGCGTATCGCTTGCCTTGAAGAGGAATTTCTCGCGGCCATTCGAAAGATCATGTTCGAAATAGCTTGTTCCGTTCTTCGTGGAGGTACGGCGAAGGACGATCTTGGTTGGATCGAGCGGAAGCAGTGAGGCAATGCCGGTATCGCCTTCCAGTTCGAAACAGCGGAGCAACATCTTGTTTGCGCCAATTTCAGCGCGGCCATCCGGGAGGTCATCAATCTTCTTGATGCGCTCGTTCCCCATATAGACCTTTTGAAGGTATTTCTTGGTCGAGCCGGTTGTCTTGCCTTCGCCACAGCCTTCAAGGGCGCCGATATAGGGCTGGACCGTGAACCAGAGGGACTTCTTGTTCTTCAGCGCGCTTGCCCCGTAGAATTTGGTCTTTCCGCTGGAAGGCGTGATGTTCGAAGGGACGAGCGGCTTGGTGGTATCAATCTCGCCAGACAGGTCCCAATAGGCTGCTGCGCGCGCATCGCCATCCTTCGAGGGATCAGCAATCACGCCGACCAGCATGTCACCCTCAAGTGACATGGAGACGCTGGAAACCGACGGGAATTTCGCGAAGTCTTCTGCGGTCACCGGTTCAGCCTGTGCGGCCAATGATCCCGCAAGCGCACTGATCATACCAGCCGCCAAAATGCGATAGCGCATCAATGTATTCCTCCGAATTGGTTATGTTTACTATTTAAGTCGGGGCGGGGAGCGTCAAGCACGGTCATGCACTTATGCGACAAGAACCCGTCCGCAACTTATGGGAGCATGGCAAGATTGTGTCCCAAACAACACAGTTTGGTGGCAGAAAGTGCCTCGTGGGTGAAATTTGTGTCATGAAATCTTGTCACTTCCAAAACCGACGTTCAACGTAGCGGCAAGGCCTGCTGTAAATGCGGGTGCTGGGTGGAAAACACCGGGCTAATAGGTGAGCAAAAACATATTTCAGGGGAAATACTGATGAACAAACGACTGTTCCGTCGGTCGGTTTTCGGCAGTGTCGCTGTAGGCGCACTTGTCATTTCCGGCGCGGCTCAAGCCCAGGACGCAGATGCAGAATCTGAAGACGTTCTGGAAATCATTGACGAGGCTCCTCAGGATGAGTCCCGCCAAGAGAAGATCGTGGTTACCGGCTCCCTGCTGGCTCGCGATTCGTTCTCCTCGTCTTCGCCGATTCAGGTGATCACGGCCGAAGTCGCAACGCTCGAAGGCCTGGTCGATACGGCCGCGCTTCTGCAGGGCTCTTCGCTCGCATCGGGCTCGACCCAGCTGAACAACACATTCCAGAATTTCGTCACCAATGGTGGTGTCGGTACGCAAACGCTCGACCTTCGCGGTTGTGGTGACACGCGTACGCTGGTTCTGGTCGACGGTAAGCGCCCAGGCGCTTCAGGTACGCGCGGCGCAGTCTCCGCACTCGACCTGAACGTCGTTCCACAGTCCATCATCTCCCGCGTTGAGATCCTCAAAGACGGTGCTTCGACCATCTATGGTTCGGACGCTGTTTGCGGCGTGGTCAACATCATCACACGTGATTCCGTGGATGACCTGGAACTGAACTTCAATGTCACTCAGCCCTTCGAAGAAGGTGGCGAGCAGTATTCCGCCAGCGCGGCATGGGGTTTTGAACTTGGCGACAATGCGGCATTCACCCTGTCGGCTGAGTATCGTCTCTCCGAAGAGCTCGACGCCAGCCAGCGCGATTATCTGTCCTGCCCACGCGATCTCGTGCGTGACCCGCAGACGGGTGGCCTGATTGACCGTCTGAACTATTCGGCTACGGCGACAGACCCGCGCAACACCTGTAGCAATCTGTACCACAATACGGCCATCGACCTGTTCTCAGGTGAGCGTCTCGTGCCTTCCCCGGACGGTGTGACGGGCGCGACGGCTTTCGGTGGTTCGATCCCGGGTTACCGCCCACGCGTCGGTACGGGCTATCTGGCCAGCGGCCAGCCATACTATGAAGACATTCTCGATGCGGCCTTCCTGGACAACTCGGACTTCATCCCGCGCAACGAGAACATTTCTCTCTTCGGCTCTGCCGACGTGACCTTTGCCGGTGTCGAATGGGATACGGAACTTCTCTTCAGCCGTCGTACGACGGACATCGAAGGTTGGCGCCAGTTCTTCCCGATCGTTGGCTCTTCACAAACGCCGTTTGGTGTTCTGCCGCAGTATGGCTACATCGCTGATCCGACCTATTCGAATGACATGAATTCGCTGGTCCAGATCGTGGCACCATTCCCGACGACCGATAAGGTTGAAGTCGACTACTTCTACGGCAGCACGTCGTTCTCCGGCGGCTTTGCTCCGGGCGTTCTCGACGCATGGTCCTGGAAAATCGATGGCACCTATTCGCGCGGCGAAGGTACCTACGAAGGCAACGAGATCCTGATCTCCCAGTCGGGTGACTGGAACTATGATGGCGTCGACTACAACGATGATGGCGTCCCAGACCTGGTTGGTCCTCCAACCATCAACCTGCTGGACCCTGATATCCTCAGCGGTGCTGCTGTAAACGACCTGGTTGCGGCCATTGGTGGCTACCAGACTGGTGAAACGGTCTATGAGCAGACCACTTTGACCGCGGTCGTTGCGGGTGAGCTGTTCGAACTGCCAGCTGGTCCAATCGGTCTCGGCATCGGCGCTGAATATCGCGAATTCAGCATTGATGACACGCCAGGTGAACTGACCCAAAGCGGCGACATCTGGGGTTCTTCGACTGCAGGCCCGACCCGTGGCGAGAACACTGTCACCGAACTGTTCGCTGAAGTCGAAGTGCCGATCTTCAAAGGTCAGCCTTTTGCTGAAGATGTTACGTTCAACGGTTCTGTGCGTGGCTTCGAATACGACATCGGTGGTTCCGACTCGATCTACAAGGTCGGTCTGAACTGGCAGGTCAACCCGATCCTCCGGGCACGTTCGAGCTTTGGTACATCTTACCGTGCACCAGCGCTGTTCGAACTGTTCCTTCAGGACCAGACCGGCTTCGTATCTCAGACCTCGGTCGACCCATGTATCAACTGGGGCGATACCACTAACCAGAACATCCGTACCAACTGTGCAGCCGCAGGTATTCCTGACGACTTCACAGGCGGTCTCGGCGGTTCTGCTCTGATCACGACCTCTGGTGGTGGCGATGAGCTTGAATCCGAATCCGGTGAAACCTTCACCGCGGGTATCATCCTGACGCCGACTTTCGCCAACCTGAACATCGCGATCGACTACTACGAAGTTGAAATTCAGGACCAGATCACAAGCCTGAGCGGTGCTCAGATCGTCGGCGGTTGTTATGCAACAACGACCTTCCCGAACGATTTCTGTGACCTGTTCGAGCGTGATTCTGCGACGTCGCTGACGCCGTTCCAGCTCGACAACATTCAGGCCCTTACCCTGAACGTTGACTCCCAGCAGCAGCGCGGCATCGACCTTGAAGTTCGCTACGAAGAAGACTTCAACTTCGGTACGCTGACTGTCGAAACCTCGATGAACTGGGCTCTGGAGCGTTACATCAACGTCTTCGGTTCGGACTTCGTCTCGGGTGTGGAAGACAACGACTTCAACGGCACAATCGGTTATCCGAGTGTCGTAGGTGATGCGAACATCCGTTTGGACCGCGGCGACTGGACCTATTCCTGGTTCACGAACTTTGTTGGCCGTCAGGACAACAACCGCAACTTCAACGACGACCTGAACGAGCCAGCGGCCTATTTTGGTCTCGAGGGACAGTACAAGGTCTTCACCGAAGCTCAGTTCGAACATGGTGCTTCTGTCCGCTGGACAGGCGACACATGGACGATCACTGGCGGTATCCGCAACATCTTCGACGAAGCGCCACCGCAAGTGTCTGACATCATTCAGACCAGCGCAGGCAATACGCCGCTCAGCGCAACGGCTTACGACTATCGCGGTCGTCGTGCCTTCGTGAGCGTGTCCAAGACCTTCTAGGGTCGAAGACAAGTCCAATATTGCGAAAGGGCGGACCATATGGTCCGCCCTTTTTGCATTTGAGGCTGAATGCGATGGACAAACAGCCCGCGCGCGCCGGAAGACGCGCGCTCAGTGTCGCTGATTGTCGGGAAATTCCTGGTGCCGCGAGGGAGAATTGAACTCCCGGCCTCATCATTACCAATGATGCGCTCTACCACTGAGCTACCGCGGCATTGCAGGAATGGAAAGCGGGCTTTAGCTTATGCAGACTGACATGAAAAGGCCGTTTTGCTGCGAAAAGCACCTCATATGAAAGACAAGGTAACAGGACAGGATAATGCCGCACGCCGGGCCGAGGCTCTGCGGGCGAATTTGCGACGCCGCAAGGCGGCTACGCGCAAGGCAAAGGCGCCCCCGGCTGAGTCGGATCCAGAGAAGAAATGAGCCTGCCGCTCAACTCTCAGGCTTATCTGCGTGGGCCGCACGGCTTTCTCGCTGCGGCCAGGGAAGAGAGCCTGTTCGTTCGGCAGAAACTGCCCTTTCTGGGCAAGTGCACGCTGGTGCTGGGCCATGCTGAATGTCTGGAATTCCTCAAGGATTCGGATCGTTTTGCGGTGGACGCGCGAAACGCCGGGTTTGATTCACCGTTCGGCCTCAGATTTCTGCCCAAATCCCTGAAGACGCTGTCCAACAATCTGCTGTCGCTGGATGACCCTGACCATCTGCGCTTGCGCCGTCTGGTCGACCAGCCCTTCCGGCGCGTCTCGATCGACGCATTGAAGCCGCGTATTCGCGAAACCTGTGATCGGCTGGTGGCGGAGATGGTTGAAGCAGGCGAAGCGGATCTGGTTGAGGGGCTGTGCCGACAGCTGCCATTATTGGTGATCTATGACCTGCTGGGGTTCTCGGGCGAGATTCGAAACAAGCTTGATTCCGTCCTGCATGGCCTGACCGCGACAGCGAACATATTCAACGTGCTGCGCGGCCTGATGAAGCTTGGCGCGGTTCAGAGAATGCTGGCGGAGGAATTCGAGCGCGTCCGGCATGAACCCGGGCCAGGCCTCGTCACCGAACTCGTCCATGCTGAAGCCGATGGCGACCGCATGAGCAATGACGAGTTGGTTGCCATGGTGTTTGTCCTCTTCATCGCCGGACATGAGACGACGAAGCACCTGATCTCGTCAGCTGTCTACACGCTGCTGACCGAGCCGGACGCAGCGGATCAGTATCGGAGCATGGATGACGATGCGCGCGGCATCGCCGTGGATGAGCTCATGCGCTACTGCGCGCCGGTGCAGATGACCAAGCCGCGGCATGCACGCGAGGATCTGGAATTCCACGGCTTGTCAATGAAACGCGGCGAACGCCTTGTTGCCTTGCTTGCGGCGGCCAATATTGATCAGCGTGTGTTTGAGGACCCTCGAAACCTGGACCTGACCCGCAGGCCCAATCGCCATCTTGGATGGGGTGGCGGGCCGCATATCTGCCTCGGCCTGCACTTGGCACGCGCCGAAGCGCAGGCGGCGCTCGATTGTCTTCTGGACGGCTGGCCGGGCCTCGCCCTGGGCGTTGAGCCGGAACGGCTGAAGTGGATTCCGCGCTCCGGCTTGCGGGGGCTTAAGCAACTGCCGGTAATATTTGGATAAAGTCTGTGCAGCCTTGCCACATTCAGGCCCTTCCAAAGCCGCGAAGCGCTGTATAAGGGCAATCCATGGATAAATTGCACATCAAGGGCGGCGCTCATCTGAATGGCCGCATTCCGGTTTCCGGCGCGAAGAACTCCGCTCTGAAGCTGATGGTCGCATGTTTGCTGACTGACGAGCCCATCACGCTTACCAATATGCCGAATCTGGCTGATACGCGCTTCCTTGCGCAATTGCTGGAAACGCTGGGCGTTGAAGTCTATTGGCCGAAGGGCGATTCGACCTGTCATCTGAACGGTGCTGAGCTGAAAAGCACGATCGCGCCATATGATCAGGTCCGCAAGATGCGGGCGAGTTTCAACGTGTTGGGGCCTCTGATTGCGCGTTCTGGCCATGCAACAGTCTCGCTGCCGGGTGGCTGTGCCATTGGTGCCCGACCGGTTGATCTGCACCTGCAGGCTCTGGAAGCGATGGGTGCGGATCTGCGTGTGGAGCAGGGTTATGTGAAGGCCGCCGCCATTCATGGCCTGAAGGGCGCACACATCAATTTTGCCATGCCGAGCGTGGGTGCGACCGAGCATGCCATGCTGACTGCGACGCTTGCGCAGGGCGAGACCGTTCTGGAGAACGCCGCACGTGAGCCCGAGATTGAAGACTTGGCGGTTTGCCTGAACTCCATGGGCGCGAAGATCACGGGCGCTGGCACGTCCAAAATTCGCATTGAAGGCGTCGAGAAACTGAGCGGCACGACGCATTCCGTCATGCCGGACAGGATTGAGGCGGGCACATATGCCATGGCGGCTGCAGCGGCCGGCGGCGATGTCACGCTGGAGGGCGCACCGGTGGCGGCCCTTGGTGCAATGATTGGCAAGCTGAGAGAGGCTGGCGTTACGGTCGAGGCCGACGAGGCCGCGGCCACTCTGCGCATCGTGCGGAATGGCTCTCGGCTCAAATCCGTCAGCGTATCGACCCAGCCGCATCCAGGCTTCCCGACTGACCTTCAGGCTCAGTTCATGGCCCTGATGAGCCTCGCGGACGGTACAAGCATTATTCGCGAAACGATTTTCGAAAACCGTTTCATGCATGCACCGGAACTCTCGCGTCTTGGCGCAGACATCACGGTGCGTGGGCAGGAGGCGGTCGTGAAAGGTGTACCTCAGCTGACCGCAGCGCCAGTCATGGCGACAGATTTGCGCGCATCGGTCTCTCTTGTGATTGCAGGGCTTGCCGCAGAGGGGGAGACTGTGGTGAACCGTATCTACCACCTCGATCGTGGATTTGAGCGGCTGGAAGCGAAACTTAACGCCTGTGGCGCTAGCATTGAACGCCGATCCGAGGACGAAGACTAGGAATTGCTCAAGGGGCACTGATGGCTGATCATAAACCACTTCGTCTTCTCGCCGAAACGGCCGAGGATCTGGAAGTCATTTCCGCCGCCATTCAGGACAGTGTCGTGAAAGCGGGGAACCTGAAATATGAGTCCCGCCACAACCGGTTTGCGCTGGAGATAAACCGCTTTCGCTGGGAAGCGGGCGCGAAACGCGGCGACGGCCAGCGTGTGCGGTCGCTGCTGGCCTTCGATGGCGTGCTGGGCGCGAAGACCCGCGCTGTCTCCAAGACAGACCCGGAAATGATCCTGTCGCTGTTGCAGGTGACCTTCACCCCGGCAGATGAGCCGCCGGGTGGAAAGATCACGCTGATCTTCGCAGGCGACGGAGAAATCGTCCTTGAGGTTGAAGTTCTGGATGCAACCTTGCTGGACAGTGACTATGTGTGGCCGACGCGCCGCCTTCCGAGCCACGAGCGGCGCCGGAGATAGACATGGTCCGCAGGTTTTTTGCCTCAAACGACGCCTTCAATGGTGAATTCGCCCAGTTCCTGGAGCAGGAACGCGGCACGGGTGAAGACGTTGCGAATACCGTAACGGGCATCCTGAAGGATGTGCAGGCACGCGGCGGCGAGGCCGTGGCCGAATACACGGCCAGGTTTGACGGTCTGCAGCTGGACCCATCGACGCTGACATCCGACAATGTGAACCTGCACAGCCTGGCCGCGCAATGCCCGGCTGATTTGCGCGAAGCCATCGATTTTGCGCATGATCGGATCGCCACATATCATGCGGCGCAGCGGCCCGCAGACCACAGTTTTACCGACTCTGCGGGTGTCGAGCTCGGCTGGCGCTGGACGGCGCTGGAAAGCGTCGGCGTCTATGTGCCGGGCGGCCGCGCGAGTTACCCCTCTTCGGTTCTGATGAATGTCGTGCCGGCCAAGATCGCCGGCGTTGAGCGCATCGTCATGGTTGCGCCCGCGCCCCAGGGCGAGCTGTCACCCGCGGTTGCATACGCCGCGCTGAAAGCTGGCGTTGAGGAATTTTACCCAATTGGTGGGGCGCAGGCCGTTGGCGCGCTGGCTTTTGGCACGTCAAACATGGCCCCGGTCGACAAGATTGTTGGCCCTGGCAATGCTTTCGTCGCAGAAGCCAAGCGCCAGGTATTCGGCCGCGTCGGCATCGACACGATTGCCGGCCCGTCAGAGATTCTGGTCATCGCAGACCATACGGCAAATCCGGACTGGATTGCCGCCGACCTGCTGTCTCAGGCCGAGCATGATCCCAGCAGCCAGTCGATCCTCATTGTTGTGGACCAGGCTGTGGGGGATTCTGTGGAAGAGGCTGTGGAAAACCAGTTGAAAACCCTGCCCACGGGCGAGCGAGCACGCGAAAGCTGGATGAATAATGGCGCAATCGTCGTCGCACCTGATTTGCCTGCTGCAGCCTCCATTGCGAACCGCATCGCGGCTGAGCATCTGGAGCTGGCCGTGGAGGACCCGGATGCCCTGTTGCCACTGATCCGCCATGCCGGTGCGGTCTTTCTGGGCCACTATACGCCCGAGGCGCTGGGCGATTACGTCACCGGGTCGAACCACGTCTTGCCGACCAGCCGCGCCGCGCGTTTCTCGTCCGGCCTTGGCCTGTATGACTTTCTGAAGCGGATGAGTGTTCAGCGTGTGGGGCCTGAGGGGTTTGCCGCGATTGCGCCCGCCGCCTTGCGCCTCGCCGAGGCAGAGCGCTTGCCAGCCCATGCGCGCTCCATTTCTATCCGGTCCAATCAGGGCACGGACGGGTGAGCAATGATCGGCTCATCGGCGTCGATATCGACGATGAGACCCTGGGCGCATCGGGCCCGGACGCCGAGCATGAGCGCCGCGTTGCCATTTTTGATCTGTTGGAAAGTAATTCCTTCAAGGTGATCGGTCAGGATGAGGGACCCTATCAGCTGAACCTGTCCAAAGCCGAGCGTCGGCTCGTCTTTGCCATTCGTACCGAGGCAGGCGAGGAGGTGCACACTTTCATCCTTTCACTCGGGCCGTTCCGGGGCGTGATCCGTGACTATTTCATGATCTGCGACAGCTATTATGATGCGATCCGAACCCAGTCGCCGCACCAGATCGAAGCCATCGATATGGCCCGGCGTGGCATCCATAATGAGGGTTCAGAACTTCTCGCCGAACGCCTTGAAGGCAAGATCGAAGTCGACTTCTCCACGTCGCGGCGGCTATTCACGCTGATCTGCGCCCTCCATGCCGGCCAAACGCGCGCAGCGGGCTAGGGTGGATGTGGCAGGTGTCCTGCCCGGCACTCAACCATAAGATAAATCAACTTGAGATCACTGAAGGGCTGCCTTGATCTTCGGCATGATCCGTCGACTGACAGGGAGCGCATGGTTGGAGTGCAGGCGCAATTCACCTGTGCCGCTCGCATTGCGTTGCAGGCTTTCGATCAGCTTGCTGTTGGCGATGTAGGAGCGATGCACGCGTAGGAAATAGGCGGGCAGTTCGTCCTCGAGGTCGTTCAGCGTTGCGCTATGCAGATGCGTTTCACCACTGGTCAGGACCAGCTCGACGAAGTCTCCCGCACCCTTGATATAGGCAATGTCCTGACTGGAAATGCGGTGCGTGCGCCCCATATCCCTGACCGACAGGAACGTCACTGCATCAGAGGTTTCGATCCGGTCGATGACGTATTGCAACCTGTCGGCGCGGCTTTGCTCCTGCTGGCGCGAGGACTCTTCCCTGGCGAAGGCGTCGGCCTGCTGAATGAACAGGAACAACATCAGCGCGGCGATTGCGAAATAGAAATATCGATCCAGGAACTGGCCTGCGGCGAACAGGTTGATCGATGCAAACAAAAGCAGGCAGCCGGCGAATACCAGCGCATCTACCAGCCGTGTCCTGACCGCGGATAGCGCAACACCTGTCGCAAAGAGGGGTGGCGCGAGCAGGGCCAGGCCTGATTTGGCATCAAACCCGCTGGGCAAGACAAGCGCGGCCACCGTGCAGGCGGCGGCACCGCCAACCAGCCACCATTTGATGGCAGGCCGGAAGCGCCAGATCACGAATGTGGCCAGCGTCAGGCCAAAGGTGGCCGACAACCCTGCGATCGCAATCAGGCGTAGGTCATGGATTGGATAGTTGTAGTCAAGCAGCCCTCGGCTGACCTCGACCAGAAGCTGCAACGCGGCAGCCGTCGACATGAGGGCGAGCAGGAGCGACGGCACGCACTGGCGGCCTAGGGAGGCCGTGCGCAAGAAATAGAGCGCCCCAAGGATGAATGCCCCGAAGGTCAGGAAGGAGGGCCAGTACCAGTTCAGCATGCGGTATTGAGGGGACTGGTACCCGTCAAGCGCGACCCGGTGCACGGGAGATGACAGCGTCAGCCAGCCCGAATGGGACGACATCCTCACCGCGAGCGCATTGTCACCAGGGTGCAGCAGATCTGCGGGAACCGGGAAAATCACGTCCATTTTTCCGGGCTTTTCGGCACGGCGATCATCGGCTGGTTGTCCATTTTCGCCGATCTTGACCCCGTTGAGGTACGCATGGCTGGAAGCCTTGGCGGAGACTGACAGGCCCAGAGGACGGTTGGCGGGGACCTCGTCGAGGGTCAGCGTGAAGTACGCCCAGAGGTGACGGCCTTGCGGGTCAATGGTCCAGCGCGGTACTTGCTGGCAATCTGGATGATCTGGCGCAGGAGGTACGGAATCTGCCTGTGAAGCCGGGCAAACGGTCACAAATTGCCGGTGAACGGCAGCGTCGGACTGTGCCGATGCAGGGGGCGCACTCCAGGCGGCGCAACACAGGGCAAACAGGATCGGTACAAAAAATCTCATGCCCACCTGCTTAGGGGATAGGCGGAAGAATCACCAATCCGTTCACAGGATATGCGCTACCGTTCGAAGATGGGCAGGTGACGGGGGCCACCAGAGCCTGTGTGGTGGAGTCTGGTTTTACCGACAGGATCCTTTTTATGCCCAACTTGTTTCGCGCTCCCTTTTTCGCTGGTCTGGTCTTCGCGCTGGCCGCCTGTATGCATGCCGAGCCGGTTCAGCACGCCCAGGTCATTCCGAACGAGACGTCGATCGTGTTCGAGGCATCCGATGCCCAGACGACCGAAGCGTTTCAGGGGCATCTGATGGTGCCGGAAAACCGGAACCAGCCGGACAGCCGTTTGATCCGGGTGGAATATGTGCGCTTTCCGGCCACCGGCAAGAAACCCGGATCTCCTATTGTCTACCTGTCGGGTGGTCCGGGCGGCTCAGGCATTGGAACCGCGAAGGGGCGGCGATTCCCGCTTTTCATGGCGATGCGGGAATTCGGAGACGTGATTGCCCTCGACCAGCGCGGGACAGGCGCGTCAAATGACCTGCCAACCTGCCGCAGCTCCCAATTCGATCCGGACGCGACACCGCTCAGCGATGCGGATTACGTCCTGAGACATAAACTTGCGGCGGAGGAATGCTTGGCGTTCTGGAAGGCGGAAGAAGTCAACATTTACGGCTACACGACGCAGGAAAGCGTTGCTGACCTGGAGGCGCTGCGGACACATCTTGGCGCTGATGCGATCAGCCTCTGGGGCATCTCCTATGGCAGCCACCTCAGCCTGGCTGCCTTGAAATACATGGATGACCGGATCGACCGTGTTGTCTTGGCAAGTGTTGAAGGCCTGGACCAGACCGTGAAGTATCCGGCGCGCACGGATGCGTATTTTGACCGGTTGCAGGCGGTCATTGATGCGGATGCGGACCTGGCGATGCGTTATCCAGACATCAAACACCTCATGCGGCGCGTATTTGCGAAACTTGACGCCGAGCCGGTGCTTCTGTCCGTGCCCCTGAGAGAGGGCAGCTCGGCCCCCTTCTTGTTCGAACGCCGGGATTTGCAGACGCTCACGTCCGGCATGATTTCGGACCCGCAATGGGCGATTCTGGCGCTTGGGATTTTTGAGGAACTCGATGCAGGCGGCGTGGCCGGGATTACGGGCCTGATGTCGCGTTTCCTCGATCCGGGCGCGCCGATTTCCTACCGGCCGATGTCGTTCGCGATGGATATTGCATCCGGCGTCGGAGCGGCGCGGAAAGCCGAAATTGTCCAACAGGCCCAAACCGCCTTGTTGAAGGATTATCTGAACTTTCCGATGCCACAGCTGGAAAGCGTGGTCGACGGTCTCGACCTGGGGGACGCGTTTCGCGAGCCGCCAGTGAGTGATGTGCCCGTCTTGGTGCTGAGTGGTACGCTGGATGGCCGGACCTATCCGGAAAGCCAGCGCGAAGCGGTCGCAGGCCTTCAGAAGGTTCATATTGTGACGATTGAAGACGCGGGGCACAATCTGTTCATGTCTTCGCCCGAAGTCACCAAGGTGATCCAGTCCTTCATGCGAGGCGATACGGTCGGGGTGACGCGTATCAAGGTTGACATCCCCGCGCCCGATTTCGACTGATCTCCCCGCATGGATCGGTCAGTTCGTCGCCAGAAATCCGGGAAGGGCGTTCAGTCCTTTTAGCGCGACTTCGTCCCGTTCGTAGATGTCGTCCAGGTAACGGACTCCACCAGAACCGTCCGGGACGGCGGTAAAATAAAGGATGTGGACTGGGACTTTGTGGGACAGGGTTGCACGGGTCTCCTTTCCGGAGGCGACCGCCTTGTCGATAGCGGCACGGTCCCAGCCAGATGTCTCGGTCAGCAGCCAGGCTGACAGGCCGATTGGGTCCTGGGTCCGCAAGCAGCCGGAGGAAAAGGCTCGCTGACGCTGGGCGAACAAGCCGCGATTGGGCGTGTCGTGCAGGTATACATTGTGCACATTGGGGAACATGATCTTCACTTCACCCAGCGCATTCTGGGGGCCGGGGGCCTGACGGATGCGATAGGGGAAAGTGCTCGCCGTGTAGGCGTTCCAGTCGATTGAGGAGGTGGGCACGGTCTTTCCGGATGCGTCGCGGACCTCGAACCCCAACCGGGCGACTGATCCGGGATCTTTCTGGAACATGGGAAGCTTGTCGGCCTTGGCCAGGCTGGGTGGTGTCTCCCACCACGGATTAAAGACGATGTATTCCACCTGGTCGGAAAAGACGGGTGTCTTGCGATAGGTCTTGCCGACAATGGTCAAATGCGTGGCCTGAGGCACGCCGTCCTCATAAGCCGTGACCTCAAATCCCGCGATGTTCGCTCTCAGATGGCGCTTGCCGAGATCCGCCGGCAGCCAGCGCCAGCGTTCGAGATTGACGCGGACTTGGGCAATGCGCGCGTCCGGGCCGCGATTGAGCGCTCTCACCGTGGCTGCGCCAGCCACGCCATCATCCTCAAGCCCTTCCAGCACTTGCAGGGTCTCCACCGCCGAGACGGTAGCCGTGTCCATCTTGCCGGTGTCGCTGCCGGGCTCCATCAGGCCCAGCTGGATGAGGCGCGCCTGCATTTCGCGTACGCGCGGCGTCTCCATCCCCGGCTTGAGGGCCGGGCCGTCAGATACGCGGGCGATTGGCTGGGCCGCCGTGTCGCGCAGTCGGGCCAGTTCCGATTTCAGCAAGGCATATCCGGGCTGCATGGGGGCGAACTGTTCCAGACTGCCCGATATCGTTCCGGACTCCAGCGCATAGGACAGGACGCTCGCAAAGTCGACTTGCCGCTTTCCGGCCGTCCAGTTCGGCTCGATCGAGACGGGGTCCAGCTTGCCGTACAACATGTGGGCGGCGGCCGACATCCAGGCATCGGTCGCGATCCGGTCGCGCTCGGCTGAAGAGAGGTCCCCGCTCTGAAGCAGAGCCAGATGGTAGTCTGCCGGGTTCAGGCCATGAGTGTTGAGCCGTTCCAATTCCTCCACCAGGGCGGTGATGTCTTGACCGGTCCAGACATCTCCCTTTGCCGCGTCTGACAGGAATTGTTCCGTGGCCATCGGGGCGAGTCCCGGCGCGGCTATCGGAATGTCTGCGAATGCCGGAATGGCGGTGAAAGCGAGGGCGAGGCAGCTGGCAAGAGTGCGGCGGATGGGGGCTCTCCTTGGTTGGTGCTCGTAAGTTTCGTTCTCTGGAGACTATAGGCCGGTTTCCCGCTTCAGCCACCTCCGGATGAGGCGGTGGAGGCGGTTGCCAAACAGGAATGCAGAGGTGATGATATCGCTATCATAAATCGGGAGTTGAACATGTTGGTGCGGAATCTGGCGGGAATGGTGGCGTGTCTATTGCTTGGGGCGTGTAGCGCGACGGGACAGAACGCCCCGACAGAGCCGACCGGCGAGCAGGCGAGTCGCGCTGTTGCCAGCAAGCACCGCGTCGTGATCCTGACCGATATGGAGGCCGATCCGGACGACACCCAATCGCTGATCCGTCTCCTGCTCTATTCCAATGAGATCGACATCGAGGCGCTGGTGGCGACCACGTCGATCTGGAAGAAAAAGGATATTCGGCCCGATTCCATCCGCACGACACTTGGAAAGTATGGCGAGGTCTACGATACGCTCAGCCAGCACGCGCCGGATTATCCGACGGAATCCGAGCTGCAGGACCTCGTGATGAGCGGTCAGCCGGGCTATGGCATGGCCAGCGTGGGGACCGGGCAATCGACAGAAGGCTCGGACGCGATCATTCGTCTACTGGAAGTCGAGGATGACCGGCCACTGTGGATCTCCGTCTGGGGCGGGGCGAACACGCTGGCCCAGGCGCTGCATGATGTCCGTGAAACGAAGAGCGACGCAGAGGCTGCGCGCCTGATCTCGAAACTCCGTGTCTATACAATTTCAGATCAGGACGATAGCGGCATCTGGATGCGCCGCGAGTTTCCGAGCCTGTTTTACATTGTCAGCCCGGGCGAGTATGGCCGCTCCACCTGGACCGCTATAACGCGTGGCTTTCCCGGCTTCGAGGATCATATCTCGAACCAGTGGATCGCCGAAAACATCCAACAAGATCATGGCCCGCTTGGCGCGCGCTATCCGGACGTGGTCTGGGGTATGGAAGGCGATACACCTGCCTATCTCTCCCTGATCCCGAACGGGCTCAACGTGCCGGACCGTCCGGACTGGGGCGGCTGGGGTGGTCGGTACGAACTCTATACGCCGAGTGCGGATGAGATCGGTGTCGGTCCCGGAAAGCTTGGTTCGGGCGGTGTGCCGCTGGACCCGGAACCGCGCCCGATCTGGACGAATGCGACCGACACCTACACGCCCTGGGTGGCGCAGAAGGATGGTCGGGCGATTGGCCCTGCAGAGGAAACCTATCACGACAATCATGTCACGTTGCTGCGGTGGAGAAGCGACCTCCAGCGTGACTTTTCTGCGCGCATGGACTGGACCATTTCATCCTATGAAGATGCGAACCATCCGCCGGTCGTGAAACTGGCTCATGCGCGCCAGCTCACCGCGAAGTCCGGAGAGCATATCGGATTGGATGCGTCTGGTACGTATGATCCGGATGGCGACAGCCTCAGCTATCACTGGTTCAATTATGCCGAAGCGGGGACGTTGGAGGCGCCCATAGACATGGGGCACGCCGTCAATGATTTCGATATCTGGTTCCAGTTGCCGGAAGTGGAACAGACGGAAATTGCGCACTTCATCGTGAAAGTCACCGATAAGGGAACGCCATCGCTGACACGCTATGAACGGGTGATTGTCACAATCGAGCCCTAAGCTGAGGAAAGTTCAGGTAAAACGGGCAAGGCTTGCCCCAGCGTCCGGTCTTTGTGACGTAGCGACACCGTGTATGATCGGACAAAACGATCCGGAGGAAACATGCACTACACCGAACTCCTGAAAGCACGGGAAGAACTGACAGGCCCCGGCGGCGAATTCGAGATCGTCGAGGCCGAAGTTCTGGGCAACCGGCTCCGCGTCTACAAGAACGCCCCGCCCAGTGTGCGGGAAGTCTGGCTGTCGACGCTCCAATTCCCCGAACGCGACTATCTGGTCTACCAGGATGAGCGTTGGACTTATGCGGATGCACATCGCGATGTGGCGTCGGCCGCCGCTTGGATGTTTGACCAGGGCGTAAAGCCCGGCGACCGTGTGGCGATCGCCATGCGCAACTATCCTGAATGGATGCTGCTATATTGGGCCTGTGTTTCGGTTGGAATTGCCGTGGTTGGCATGAATGCCTGGTGGACACCTGAGGAAATGGAATACGCGCTAAAGGACTCCGAGCCCAAGATCCTGTTTGCGGACTCAGAGCGGCTGGAGCGGGTGCTCGCCATTTCCGGCGCGGCCGACAAGATGAAGATCGTCGGTGTACGCGCGCCGGATGCGCCATCGCCTGTCATCCAATGGTCAGACGTGTTGGCCCATGGCGGCGCATTGCCGGATGTCAGTGTCGACCCCGACGCGGATGCGTGCATCTTCTATACATCCGGCACGACCGGTTTCCCGAAAGGCGCACAGCTGACCCATCGGGGCTGTGTGTCCAACTTGCTGAACATGGCATTTGCGGGGGCTTCCACTCAACTCGCGACCGCGCGCGCCACGGGGGAAATGCCACCCGAAGAAGCGCCGGTTCCGGTTGGCCTGATCACGACGCCGCTCTTCCATGTCACGGCGAACAATTGCGCCGCGTATCTCATTACCGCTGCGGGCGGCAAGATCGTGCTGATGTATCGCTGGGACGCGGGCGAGGCGCTGAAACTGGTTGAGACCGAGAAGGTCACGGCGATGAGCGGTGTCCCCATCATGGCCCGCGAACTGATCAACCATCCGGACTTCGAAAAGACAGA
>Ga0181374_1000109_pt1 | contig 22951 bp, 27 predicted proteins | sample LowvirmetaG_2_FD_130086 | JGI IMG/M metagenome (GOLD analysis project Ga0181374, IMG submission 130086) | Marine viral communities from the Subarctic Pacific Ocean - Lowphox_10 viral metaG | ecosystem: Environmental > Aquatic > Marine > Oceanic | place: Subarctic Pacific Ocean | collected...
AAAGAAATCTCCCTTCCTGTCCCTGGGCGTCCTTGGCGGCGGCGGTGCCATCATCACCGGGCTTGCCCAGATCGCAGGCTACGCTGTCACACCCGCTGATGCCGCTGATCTTAGCACGGCCGTGACAGGTCTGATTACATCCGCTGCGGGTCTGATTGCTGTGATTGGGCGGATCCGTGCGACCAAGCGCGTCTCGCTGCTAGGCTAAGCTTCAATGAGCCTGGAATGGTCCGCCATCACGCTTGCAAGTCACGCGAGCCTTGTGCTTGCCACCGTGTTTGCGTTTCTCAACGCGATCACGGTGCGCAGGTTCTGGGTTGCACAGCCATCACTTGCAGTTTTTGAACGTCTGGAAAGTCCGATCTTTGCAATCGCCGCCGCTTTGATGGTTGAGCGCAGCTACTACGTTTGCGCCAGATTGTTCGTAAAGACGGACCTCAATCTCTGGGAGGCACATCCGGCACCGGAGGTCCTTGCGTTCATGCTGGCGGCAAGCATGTTCTGGCTGGCGATCTCAATCCGCACGATGGGCGAGATCGGCGGCCTCGGCGCACAACGTGCCTTGATCCTTCAATCAGCCACGATGGTGGCGTTGTTCACGCTGCTCTCCTGGGGGCTTTGGTAATGGACTGGTTGTCGTGGCTCTCTGAGGGCCAAAAGCTCCTCGGCTTTGTCGTCCTGGTCGTCACCTCTCTGGCGGCATTGGGGCGCTGGTTCTGGGGCCGTGTCTCGACACGCGTCAATGATGGCATGTCGGGTCTGCAGGTGGGTCATCAGAGCATCGAAAAGCGTTTGGTTGCGGTCGAAGGCAGTCTGGGAAAGGTGAACGACGATCTTGGCCGGGTTCGTGTTCGCATGTCGACAATCGAGTCCCGGATCGATCTGCTTGCCACCGCAAGAGAGCAGCATGATCTCGCCATTCTGGTGGCGCGCATAGGTGCCAGCCAGGAAGCTCAGGGCAACATGGTGCGCATGCTCTATGAGGCCGCCCAGCGCGCAGGCAGAGGCGGAGACAAGTGATGTTCAAAGCCTGGCCAATCGAAACCGTCGAGACCGAATTCCGACGCCTGAAAATGCTTCAATATCTGGCGGGGATACCCGGCTATGAGGCCGCGGCCTCGGTCATGCGTCTGCACTGCGGCCGCATCGGTGTGCCGACCAATGCCGATCAAGCAGTCGCGGCAATCGCATGGCTTGACGAAATGGAGCTCGTCACGACCCGCGACTATCAAGGCGAGCCCATCGCACGCCTGACCAACAAGGGCCGTGAGGTCGCGACCGGCGCGACCAGCATGCCCGGCGTAATCCGTCCCGACCCATAACCTTCTTTGGAGCCTGACCCATGGCAGACAGCACCGAGACCGAACATCGTCGCCTCGCGATCCTCAAGCATCTGGAGAGATCGTCCGAGTTCACATCCAATGCGTCAATCCTGATCGATGTCGTGCGCGGCGTCGGCATCGCATCTTCGGACGCGCAGATCCGGGGAGCATTGGCTTGGCTGGATGAACAGGAGCTGATCGAGATGACCGATCACGGCCACGTCGTCATTGCGACCGCAACCGTGCGTGGCGCGGAAGTTGCGCGCGGCCTTGTCCAGCATCCTGGCGTCAAACGTCCAACGGCACGGCGCTGACATGCCGCCCCCCCGCAAGATCGACCTCATCCCGCAGGAGATCAGGCTGCGCCTTCAGGCCCTGCTGAAGGAACGCGGCTTCTCTGATTATGTCGCGGTAACTGAAGATCTGAACTTCTGGCTGGAAGAAGCCGGTCTTGAAATGCGCGTGGGCAAATCGGCAGTCCATTCCTTTGGCCAGGAATACGAGCAGATGGCGCGCGCGCAGGAAGAAGCATCCGCTTGGGCCGTCAGCTGGATGGAGGGCAATGGTCTCGAGGAAGAGGCCAAGCGCCACAATGTCCTGTTTCAGATGATTACCACGCTCGCCTTCAAGGTCATGAAGTCGGCGATGCTGAAGGAAGGCGATGATATCGATCCGAAGGAGCTGCACTTCCTGGGCAAGATGCTCAAGGACGTGATGAGCAGCTCCGGCATTCGCGAAAAGCTGACGGCAGATGAGCGTCTGCGCATTGCAAAGGAAGAACGCGCCAATGCGGCAGAGACCGCAGTCAAGGCTGCGCGGCAGGCGGGCATGTCCTCAGAGACGGCCGAGAAGATCAAAGCCGATATCTTGGGGGTTTCAAATGGGTGATCCAAGGGCACCAAAAGCCAGCGGTCCACTGCGCGCAATCAACATGGTTGATTTTGATGCATTCAAGAAACACCGGCATCCCGGAAGCTACCATGTTGTTCCCGGAGACGCGCGTGGAGAATGGTTCTTCTGGTATTGCTGCCCCTGTGGCTGCGGCGTGATCGCCCCCATTACGGTCGGCGCAAACTTCAAGCCACCACAAAGCCCCAGTTGGAACTGGAACGTCTCCCACACTGAACCGACGCTGACGCCTTCGGTCCATCACAAGGGGCACTGGCATGGCTGGTTGACCGATGGCTATTGGAGGTCGGTATGACGTTGCCACGCTTCAAGAGCGATGAAATCCGAGGTTTCAAGGTTCATGTCGATGACTTGCTTGGTCTTCTCAGCGTCTCTCACACTGGCGCGATCACCTGGGACGATCTGCAATACATCAAGAACATGGTCTGGGGTGAGCAGATCCGGGCAATTGAGATCTACCCGGCGCAAGCCGATGTCGTGAATTCGCGCAACATGCGCCACCTCTGGCGGCTTGGGAAACATGATTTCTGTCCGGACCTGTTGGGCAATGATGATGGTCAGGACGGAGTTCAGGCGCGACACGCTGTTGCCTGGGCGGAGGCGCGCGGCTGATGGCTACTCCGGCTGAAATTGCCAATGACATGGCGGCACATGCTGCCTACTGGCAGAAACGCGATCGCAAGACCTTTGAGGCCTGTAACGATGCCGCGCGGGTCATCCGAATGTTCCTTGGTAGGCAGCACGTCGATGGGCGCACGTACTACGGACTGCATCGACGGCTGCTTGATCTGACTTCCAGGCACTCTGCCGGCAGGGTTGCTGGAGCACCGAACTTCGATCGCGCGTTGCAGATTTTGCATCAGCTGCGCGCAGGGGCCACCAAATGACCGCGCCAATCTCGAAAGCTGACTGGGAACGCCAGCGTCGGGAGGCGACTGATGTCATGCCTCAGCTGGTGGGCAGCGTTGGCTTGCCGAAGGTTCTTCTGCCATATCAGGCCAAGACCGTTGGGTTGCTCGACACGGTTTCAACGAAGGTGCTGTTCGTCGAGAAGTCGCGCCGGATCGGGCTGACATGGGCCTTGGCAGCCTATGCTGTGTTGAGAGCGGCACGGGCGAAGTCAGCACGCGGCATGGACGCGATGTATATCTCCTACTCCCAAGAGATGACCCGCGAATTCGTCGATGCCTGCGCGATGTGGGCTCGCGCGTTCAACATCGCGGCTTCTGCCATCGAGGACGGATTGTTCGAAGAAGGCGATGACGACGGCGACAAATCCATCCAGACCTTCCGCATCCGCTTTGCCTCCGGCTACCAGATCAAAGCGCTCAGCTCGGCCCCCCGCGGCCTGCGGGGAAAAGAGGGCGTGATCATCATCGATGAGGCCGCGTTCGTCGATAGCCTGGGCGAATTGATCAAGGCTGCAATGGCCTTTCTGATCTGGGGCGGTCAGGTCATCGTCTGCTCGACACACGATGGCGCGGACAATCCCTTCAACGAAAACATCCAGGACATTCTTGGCGGCCGGCTGCCCTATGAGCACCTGCACATCGATCTGGATGAAGCGTTGACCGATGGGCTTTATGAACGGATCTGCCTCGTAGGCGGCAATGACTGGTCGCCAGAGGGCGAAGCTCAATGGCGACAGGATCTGATCGACTTCTATGGCGATGGTGCCGACGAAGAACTGTTCTGCATTCCGTCCCTCAGCTCTGGTGCCTGGTTGCCCGCCCCGCTGATTGAGGCGCGCATGACAGCCACGGCTCCGGTTCTGCCCCTGGAGCTGCCCAGTGACTATCTGCACATGAGCGACCTGCAGCAAAAGGCGCTTATGGCCTCATTCCTCGAAGAACTCGAGGAAGTGCTGGGGCAGCTCGACATGGATCTGCGTTACGCGGCCGGGTTCGACTTTGCGCGCGTCGCGGATCTGAGCGTCATGCCCGTGTTGGCGATCGAGCAGAACCTGAAGCGGCGTGAGGTGTTCTCGATCGAGATGCGCAATGTGCCAGGGGATGAGCAAAAGCTGATCGTGGGCATGGTGCTGGAAAAACTGCGTGAACGGTTGTTGGGCGCGGCCTTTGACGCCACCGGCATGGGCTGGACCGTGGCTGAGGACATGGGGCGCAAGTTCGGCCTGCGTGAGGCAGAGGACGGTTCAGGGCTCATCTGGGCAATCAAGTTTACCGAGGACTGGTACCGGATCAACATGCCGCCGCTTAAAACCGCCTTTGAAGACGACATGATCGCCATCGGTGCCGACGAGGATCATCTGAGCGATTTGCGCTCGGTTAAACTTGTGCGGGGCATTCCTCGTGTCCCCGCCATCCGGACCAACGAAAAGGGCGAGGCAAAGGACAAGAAGGGCAAGAAGCGGCACGGCGACTATGCCATCGGTCTGGCCTTGGCTCATTTTGCGGCCCGAATGCGGTGGGTTGAATACGGGTACCGCGCCGCCAGTTCGGGCTTGCGGCACCAACGCGCTGAAGGCCGCATGCGTGATACGCCCAGCAACGATGACGGGTTGGGTCGCAGGAACGCTTTTGATGGCCCGCTTGGGGCAAGACTAAGTGGGAGTGTCTGATGCTGCGGTTCATCGCCGCCATATGGATACTGATCAGATTGATCCACAAGGCTCGGCCGCCTCCATTGAGTTCTTCAGCATACGGTTTGCCTGTTCGACCGGTGCGCTATGCGGAGACAGACAGGTTTGGGAGCCGCACATGTTGCCGCTGCAGTCTGGTTGCAGGTCTTGGCGGGTAAGGTGCCCAAAAACAGAACACCGGGGCTCCGCATAGCCCCGGTTATTTCAAGGAGCCTTCAAATGGCAAATAAGCCTGTTTTACTCGACCGCTGGGGCCAGCCCGTCAAGCGCGCCGCCCTGACCGAAGAAGTTGCCGCGGCCACACTCGGTGGCGTGCGGTCACCGCTGTCCGGTCATCCAGGCGACGGCTTGAACCCTATTCGCCTGGCGAACATCCTGCGCGAAGCGGACCAGGGCGACCCAGTGCGCTATCTGGAGCTGGCAGAGGTGATCGAAGAGCGCGACCCCCATTATCTTGGTGTGCTTGGCACACGCCGCAGGTCGGTCAGTCAGATCGAGATCACGGTCGAAGCAGCCTCGGACGAAGCGTTCGATGTTGAGTTGGCCAACATGGTGCGCGAATGGCTGGATCGTGACGAGCTGAGCGACGAGCTCTTCGATATTCTGGACAGCATCGGCAAAGGCTATTCGTTCACCGAAATCATCTGGGACACATCGGAGGGCCAGTGGCAGCCTGCGCGCCTGGAATGGCGCGACCCGCGCTGGTTCCGGTTTGACCGCGTCAATCTGGCCACCCCGATGAAGCTCGATGACCACGGCCAAGAGGTTCCTCTCGAAGCGTTCAAGTTCATCTATGCCAATGTGAAGGCCAAGTCTGGGCTTGCTTTGCGATCCGGTCTGGCGCGGGTAGCCATGTGGGGCTGGATGTTCAAGGCCTTCACGCAGCGCGATTGGGCAATCTTCAGCCAGACCTATGGTCAGCCGCTGCGCCTGGGCAAATGGGGGGGCGGTGCCAGCGAAGCGGACAAGAACACGCTTTTTGATGCCGTCGCCAATATCGCAGGGGATTGCGCGGCAATCATCCCAGAGAGCATGTCGATCGACTTTGTGGAAACCAGCAATGTCGGAGCCTCGGCCGATCTTTACGAAAAGCGCGCCGACTGGCTGGACAAGCAGATCTCGAAAGCGGTGCTGGGTCAGACGGCAACAACTGATGCAGTGACCGGTGGCTTGGGTTCAGGCAAGGAGCATCGTCAGGTCCAGGAAGATATCGAGCGTGCTGACGCCAATGCGCTGGCAGCGATCCTCAACCGGGATCTGATCCGGCCATGGATCCAGCTCGAGCACGGTCCCCAGAAACGGTATCCAAGACTGAAAATCGGACGGCCGGAACCAGAAGACCTGAAACAGATTGCCGATGCGCTCGGCGTGCTCGTTCCGATCGGGTTGCAGGTCAGCGAAAGCGAGATCCGCGCCAAGTTCGGATTTGCGGACCCTAAGCCCGGCGACCGGATCCTGATGGCGTCCAAGCCTGATGTCACCCTACCAGCCGCAACGGTTGGGGCCGCTGGGACCGAAACCGCCCCTCAGAGCGAATTTGAATACCGTTTGAATACCCTTCCGCCCAAATCCGGCGTCCTTGCCCCTCAGGCGGAGCAATCGCCCTCAGAGGCGATTTCTGGCGCTGAACCGGTAGACGCGCTGACAGCCCGGCTTCAGGAGGCCGCGCAGCCCGCCATGGCAGAGATGATTGCACAGGTCGAAATCATGCTGGAGAGTGCGGGATCGATCGAGGAACTGCGCGAGATGTTCTTCGCGGCGTATCCTGATTTGGACGCCAGCGCTCTTGGCAATGCAATTGCTGATGCAATGGTGGCAGCAGATGCAGGTGGGCGGGCGCTCGCGGAGACCACAAGTGGCTGATGAGGTCCGCGCCACCTTTCGCCAACCGTTCAAGGAACAGGTCGCCGCGTTCCGGCTAAGGCTCGGCGATCTCGTTCCGACATCAAGATGGGATGATATATCCAAGGCTCAGCACGATCGTGCTTTCATGGTGGCAGGCGCAGTGAAAGCCGATCTGCTGGCAGATCTTGGTGCTGCCGTGGATAAGGCGATCTCGCAAGGGACCGGACTGGAAGAGTTTCGCCGCGACTTTCGCCAGATTGTGGAACGTCGGGGATGGCATGGATGGACGGGTGAAGGTAGCGTCAAAGGAGAGGCCTGGAGAACGAAGATCATCTACAGAACGAACATATTGACGACGATGGCAGCTGCGCGTCACGCCCAGCATATTGACGGCAATTTCAAGTTCTGGGTCTACGAGCACAGTGGCGCACCCCATCCACGTCTCGATCACTTGTCCTGGAACGGGCTGATCTTGCCTTCAGATCATCCGTTCTGGGCAACACACTATCCCCCAAATGGCTGGGGATGCGGCTGCCGTGTTCGAGGGGCCCGCACTTTGGCAGGCGCGATCCGCGTGGGCGGCGATCCTTCGAAGACGTTGCCCGACGATTGGGAGGTAATTGATCCTCGCACAGGAGCTCCGACGGGGATCGACAGCGGTTGGGATTACGCTCCGGGCGCGACCGTTAGCGACGTTGTACTTGCGATGAAGAACAAGGTGTCAGATCTGCCCAGACAGCCTTCGATCGACATGATCCAGGACTGGCTCTCCGGCAGTGGTTTTGAAAGCTGGGCCGCGGAACCGGTAAACGCCTGGCCGCTGGCCAGATTGACCACCAAAGACGCTGATCGGTTCAATCTGGTCAATCCTGTCGCGTGGTTGTCTGCAGAGACTATCGCGCGCCAGGGCCGTCGCTACCGCGACCTCACGCCACGCGACTATCAACTGGCACAGACCGTCATCGACAGGGCGAGCCAGAATGTGGCGATGCGTGGCAATACGCTGATCTTCCTGCAGCCCGACCCAAGCCAACCAGGATATGTTCTGGTTTTGACGGCAACTGTCCGAAATGGTGAGCTCTACCTGACCAGTTTCCGCCGCCTGACCGAAGCTCAAGTCAAAGCAAACCGGCGTCTCGCGCCGTTGCCCAATCAGCGGGAGTGATGAGATGATCACGGTCGAGCTGGAAGACGCAGACGTCGAACGCATCCTCGCCAGACTTTCCGCGAGCCTCTCTGACATGTCCGAGGTCATGAATGAAATTGGTGAGCAGCTCGAGTTCGAAACCGTAAAGCGCTTTGAAGACGGGGTCGCTCCAGACGGCACGCCATGGGCCCCAAAATCACCAACCACGATCGCGGCCTATGAACGACGCGGCCAGACCGTCGACGTGCGGCCGCTTTTTGGTCCCAATGTCGATGGGCAACCTTTGCGCTCAAGCTTCTTTCGCGACTATGGACCCGATTTTGTCGAATTGGGCACCAACAAGATCTACTCGGCCGTGATGCAATTTGGCGCTGCCAAAGGTGCGTTCGGAACGAATGCGCGTGGTGGCTCCATCCCTTGGGGAAACATCCCTGCGCGTCCCTTCCTCGGGATCTCGGATCAAGACCGCCTCAACATCGCCGCGATCGTAGAGGAATGGCTTCAGGACATCGTAGAGGATTGACCAAAGCCGTCCCTCGCGCCTAGTCTGCCGTTAATTCCCCACATTATCTGACCCTCCCCGCAAGCGCTTGCGGATGTTTTGAGGCGTCTACCTGCGGCAATTATCGCTGCATGAACGTAGCCCCTCAATTCACCGCGCTTATGAGTGCCCAAGCCCTGCCGGATGTCGCAGTTCTTGGCGGTGCGCCCGAATGGATCCACCTGCTTCCCGCGGGCCTGATCCAGACCGGCGACAAGCGCGGTCCCTATCTCGCTGCAAATTTCGAGCAGATCATTTCCGAGAGCTTCCTCCACGCCCCAAAGCTGCCGATCGACATCAATCACTCCATCCATCTGCGCGCGCCAAAAGGGGAAGAAGCCCCGGCGTTTGGCTGGATTGTGGCCATGCAGGCCCGTGAGGACGGGCTCTGGGGCAAGGCGGAGTGGACGACAGCGGGCGCGGAGCTGGTCACGTCACGGGCATACCGGGGCATCAGTCCCGTTATCCGGCACACGGCAGACAAAACGGTCACCTCGATCGAATGCGTCAGCCTGGTCAACAAACCCAACCTGCGCGGGCTGACTGCGCTTCATCAACAACAGGACACTCCCCCAATGGATTGGACGAAATTTCTGGCCGATATGCTCGGCCTGCCGGAGACGGCAACCGACGAGGAAATCAAAAAGGCGCTGAAGGGCAAGATGTCCGCGGGCGATGAAAAGCCTGCGCTGCAATCGCAGCTGTCAGAGATTGGTATCGCTCTTGGGCTCGGCGCAGATAGCGCCCCTGCTGACATTCTGGTCGCCGCTCAGAACCAGGGTTCGGACGAGACGATCGTCGCGCTGCAGGCTGAAATCACCACGTTGGCAACCTCGCTGAATGAACTTCGCGACACCGGTGCCAAAACCGCCGCCACGGCCTTTGTCGATGGTGCAATCAAGGCAGGCCGCGTGGGCGTCAAGCCAATGCGTGATCGCTACATCTCCATGCACATGAAGGATGCTTCAGGGACCGAAGAGCTGATTGGCGCAATGCCCGTGCTCAGCGGCTCTGGCACCTCGATCATTGCACCTGCCCGCAAGGACGGCGAGCTCTCGCTGAACTCCGAGCAGCTGAGCATCGCCAAGATGTTGGGGCAGGATCCCAAGGACTATGCCGCCACGCTCGCTGAAGAGCAGGCCCAACTGGAGGACAACTGATGACCGCACTGACTGCAGGGCGCAATACGCCCCAGATCGCCGGTGATATCCGCAATGGTCTTCTGGCCGCTTCTGCGTCGGTTTTTGCCGGATCGCTTCTGATGCGCAACGCTGCTGGATTTGTCGTCAAGGGTGCGACCGCCACAGGCCTTGTGGGCATCGGTCGCGCTGAAGACGCGGGTGACAATTCCACGGGCAGCGCCGGAGATGCAGCGGTACTCTACCGCACCGGCGTCTTCCGCTTTGCGAACTCCGCTGGCGCTGACGAGATCACCGTCGCCGAAATCGGTGATGTGGTCTTCGCGGTTGATGATCAGACCGTCGCCAAAACCGATGCAACGGCATCGCGCTCTCCGGCCGGGTTCGTCGACAATGTCGACGCCCTGGGCGTCTGGGTGCGCTTTGACGAAGTCCTCACCAAAATCGCTACGGCGTAAGGAGACCATTCAATGCTCATCAACACCCCAAATCTTGAGGCCATCCGCGTCGGCTTCAATACCGCTTATAAGCGGGGTCTCGGACAGGCCGAGACGCAGTACACGCGGATCGCCACTGTGGTTCCCTCATCGACGCGTGAAAGCCGGTACGGCTGGCTCGGCAAGATGCCCAACATGCGCGAATGGCTTGGTCCCCGTTTGATCCAAGGTCTTTCCGAGCATGACTACGCGATCAAGAACAAGGATTTCGAACTGACCATCGGCGTCGATCGCAACGACATCAAGGACGACAACCTCGGGATTTATGAGCCCATGTTCGTCGAGATGGGCGAAAGCACAGCCGCTCACCCTGATCTGCTGACCTTTGGTGCGCTGGCAGGCGGCTTTGCAACCGAATGCTATGACGGCCAGTATTTCTTCGACACGGACCACCCCGTGATCAACGAAGACGGCTCGATGGGCACGGTCGCAAATACTGATGGCGGTTCCGGTGCGCCGTGGTTCCTGCTCTCGACCAATCGCTCGCTGAAGCCGATGATCTTCCAGGATCGCGAAAAACCGATGTTCGTGGCCAAGGATAATCCCAAAGACCACAACGTCTTCATGAACAAGGAATTCGTGTACGGCACCGATGCCCGCTACAACGTGGGCTATGGTTTCTGGCAGATGGCATGGGGGTCGAAGCAGACCCTGAACGCCACACGCTACGCCGCCGCTTGCTCCGCTTTGCAGGGCATGAAGGGCGACCATGGGCGTCCCTTGGGCATCAAGCCAAACCTGCTGGTTGTGCCGCCTTCAATGGAGCAGGCAGCGCTCGAGCTGCTGAATGCCGAACGCGACGCTGCCGGTGCCACCAACGTCTGGAAAGGCACAGCGGAGCTGCTCATCGTTCCGTGGCTGGCATAAGGGGCTGAGCGGATGACACGTTCAAAGAAAACACCCGCCAGCAAGGCCAGCGAGACCAAAGAAGCCGAAGCCGCAAAGCCAGCGGCCCCAGTGGTCGAAAACGCCTCTGAAGCCTCGCAACCCAAGCCTGAAAATGGCGTGGGTGAGACCAAGGCGACTGACGCCGCCAAGGCCCCAAGCGAGCCTGCCACCGATCTGGAAGGCCTCTCGGCAGCTCTGACGTCCGACGCAAAGCCTTCCCCCCCGACGGAAACACGTGCCGAGGCGGTAGGCAGCTTGGCGGCAGCGTTGCAGCCACGGGATGAGGAAGATCTGATCGTGGTTGTCATCGGCCCCAAAGGTGGTTTCTGGCGGGCGGGTCGGCACTTCACACCCGAACCGACACGCATCCTGGCGTCCGAGCTCAGCGAAGAAGAGGCTGCGATGCTGCGTGACGAGCCAAAGCTCGCGATCAGCCTGATGAAAGCTGACACCGCCGGGTAAGGCGGCAATCTCTTAACCTTTGACCGGCGGCGGGTTTGTCGCCGTCGGTCTTCTCACATTCAATTCGGATGGTTCCCACCGTGCCCTATACATCCCTTGCAAAACTGACTGCGAAGTTTGGCGAACATATGCTGATCTCCCTGACAGACCGGGGCGATGTTGCCACTGACGCTATCGATACGGATGTGATTGACCAAGCACTGGCCGATGCGGACGCAATGATCGATGGCTACGTTGGTGTCCGGTACGCGCTGCCTATGGGGACCACGCCGCCACTGATCGGAAGCCTTGCGCTCGCGATCACGATCTACAACCTCCATATCGCCAGCCCCGACCCCAAGATCGAAGAAGACTACAAGGCCGCCTTGCGCACCTTGCGGGATATTTCCGGCGGTGGCGTCCGCTTGCCCATCGCGGGGGCCGATGCCCCCGGTACCGGAAGCTCGGGGGCACGGCTGACCGATCGGGAGCGTCCCCTCACGCAAGCCAGCATGAAGGGCTTCATCTGATGATCGAGAGCATCATCTCGCGTCTTTCGTCGGAGGTCGCCATCCTCGAGCACCGCGTCGAGGGCGCAGGCAATTTCGCCGATCTGATGCAGCGCAATGCCCTGCCGCAGCACACTCCGGCCGCGCATGTGCTGCCCCTGGGCTTGATCGGGCGTCAGGCAGACGCTGGCGCCGGTGCCTTCACCCAAGGGATTGAAGAGGCCGTCGCGGTGATCCTGACCATCCGCAATCATACGCCTGCGGGTCAAAAAGGCCTGACAGAACTGCGCGATGTAATCTTCGCGATCGTGAACGCCATCGCCGGATGGGCCCCGTCTGATGAGATCGGCGTGTTTCGCCTGACCCGTGGCTCCATTCTGAACGCCTCCAAGGGCACCGTCGTCTACCAGATCGACTTTGCCATCACAGACCAGCTGAGGATCCTCTGATGAAAAATCCAACCCTTCCGTCCCGTGGCGGCAGCTACACCCGCAGCAAGAATGGCAAGCTCATCCGCAAGGAGGGTCCGGTGGCTCAAGAGCTTCTCGAAGAGGCCGCAGCACCTGCTGAAGAAACATCGGAAAAGGAGGCTTAAATGGCCCTTAAATGGAAATCCAAGATCCTGCTGGCGAAGCTGGAAACCACTTACAACACCGACGCTGAACCGACTGCGGCTGCGAATGGGATCCTCGCAACCGACATCACGCTGACGCCAATGGAAGGCAGCGACGTCAGCCGCAATCTCGAAATCCCCACCTTGGGCGCTCAAGGATCGGTGCCGATCGATGTTCACGCGAAGCTCACCTTCAACGTGGAGCTCGCCGGATCCGGTGCCGCCGGTACCGCGCCCGCCTGGGGACCACTAATGCGTGGCTGCGCCGTGGCTGAGACAATCACGGCCGACACGTCTGTCACTTACAACCCCGTCAGTGATGATCACGAAAGCCTGTCGGTCTATTTTCTGATCGAGGGCACCCAGTTCGTGCTGACCGGCGCGCGCGGTAACTGCACGATCGACTTCACGACCTCGGCCATTCCCTATCTCAAGTTCGAGTACTGGGGGCTGTTCAACCAACCGACCGAAGAGACACGGGTCAACCCCACCTTAACAGCGTTCAAAAAGCCACTGGCTGTGACTAAGGCCAACACGCCGACATTCACGCTGGCCGGTGTGTCGCTCGTGATGCGGTCCCTGATGCTCAATCTCGGCAATGCGGTTGAACCACGGTTTCTGGTCGGGTCGGAAGGTATTCTGATCACCGACAAGGAAGAAAGCGTCGAGACAAAGGTAGAGGCGGTGCCGCTCGGTACGCTCAACCCGTTCACGATGGCGGCCGATCAGACAGACGTAGCAATCAACCTTGTGCACGGACTGACCCCTGGGAACATCGCAACCCTCGCGATCACGAAAGCGCAGATGCAGCGTCCTCAGGGTCTCGAGAATGCCCAGAACATCGTGGAGTGGCCGCTCCGCCTGGTGCCGATCCCGACGGTTGGCAACGACCAATGGTCCCTCACCCTCACGTAATTCGAAAGGAACGCCGCAATGTTCAAGATCAATCAGTCCCCGACATTCACCCGCGATGTGTCGATCCAGATCCCCGATGGTGAAGGCTTTACCGAAGCGGAGCTGAAAACCACCTTCCGCGCCATGCCAATTTCCGAAGCAGACGGGTTCGACCTCAGCACAGGTACCGGCACGCTCGATTTTCTGAAGGCCGTCGTCGTGAGCTTCGACAATCTGGTCGATGACGACGACAACCCCGTGCCGTCGACCCCCGAACAGATCAGCCAGGAACTGGACAAGGCCTATGTCCGCCTCGGTCTGGTCAGCGGCTATTTCAAGGGGCTGCACAAGGGCACGTTGGGAAACTGAAGGCCGCGGGGGCTGCATGGGCAAAAGGATCGCCCAATGAGACCCCGCGGCAAGACGATGCGAATTCGGATGCCGCACTGCTCGGGATTGATCTGGGGCAGTACGAAGACGACACCGGCACCGAAGAGCTTGAACTGTGGCCCTGGCATCTTGAGGCACTCGAAGCGTTTTTCACCATCTGCTCGCAATGGCGGGTGATTGCCGTCGGTGCCCGTATCATGCCCGTCGGCCTCGACTACACGGCAGCCCAGTCCGGGCTGCAGCTGGCAGGCCTCATCGTCGACGCGGACATGTGGGGAGACATCAGAACCATCGAGCAAGGTGCTTTGGCTGAAATTCGGAGAATGATGTGAGCGGCTTCAAGACCAGTCTTTATGTCGGAGGGGATGCGACCGGGGCAAAGAAAGCCTTGGCCGAGACCACCTCCGCATTGGGCGGGACCCAGAAGGCCACAGACAGTCTGAACAAAAGCACTTCCGCGCTGGATCAATCAACCAGATCCGCCGCGAACGAAAACAGCAACTTCGCGACCGGCGAGAAAGCGGTTCAGCAGGCAGTCACGAGGTCCAACACCGCCGTCCAGCAACGCATCGAACGCCTGACCGGCTACGGTGCCGCGACCAACAATGCGCGCCAAAGTGCGGCGGCATTTGGCGGTACAATTGATCAGAACAAAGCAAGCTTTGATGCGATGCGCATGTCGATCGACCCGGTCTATCGCGCTTCCCGGCAGTACGAAGCCGTCGTCGATGAAACTCGTCGCTCGGTCGCGGCGGGGGCTGCAACCCAAGCCGAAGCGAACCGTGTCCTCGCGCTGGCTGAAGCCCAGTATCTGGCAACCGGTCAAAGCGCCCAGGTCATGGGGCGATCCAACAATGCGGCAGCGGGCCAGATGGGCAACCTGGTCGCGCAGTTCAACGACATCGGCGTGATGATGGCTTCAGGGCAGAACCCGCTGACCCTCGCACTTCAGCAAGGTACGCAGATTAGCCAGGTCATCGGGCCCATGGGCGCGGCGGGTGCTGTGAAGGCGCTCGGCGGTGCCTTCTTGGGCATGCTGAACCCGGTCAGCTTGATCACGATCGGGTCGATTGCCGCGGGTGCGGCCATGGTCGGATGGCTGACTGGTGCAGGCCCTGAAGCTGAAAAGCTGGAAGATCGCGTCGACAAGCTGGCTAACTCCGTCGATCGCTACGCGAGCTCGGCAGAACTTGCACACAATTCGACGGGCGAGATGGCTGAAGGGTTTGGGAGCGCTTCGGCAGCCGCTCAATCCTACTTTGAAAACCAGCAAAAGATCGACCGGGCTAACGCCCTTGATAATCTTCGCGGCAGCGTGGTCGCCTTAGCTGGCGAAATGCAAATTCTGACAGAGAGGCAGAAAGCCAACCTCAACAGCGATCTCTTTGGTAATCAATTCCCTGAAATCGAGCGCCTTCGCTCGGAGTACCAGCTAACAAAAGAGGAAGCATTTGCGCTTGATGACGCCGTCTCCAAACTCGGAAACGCGAGCGGTCCACAGGATGCGATCAACGCGGCAACTGCGCTAAGCAGCTTGCTATTCGAGCTATATGGCAATGCAGACGACATCCCCGCACAGTTCTTGGCGATTGCCGACCAGGTAAGAGCCTTGGTGGAAGAAAGCGGCAAACTCGTCGCCGTTGAGGACCAACTGCAATCAGGTCGGCGCGCGATTGAACCAGCGTTTGAACGCCAGATCGCTTGGAACCAAAAAATCCTTCAGCAGAAGAGAGACGAGCTGGAGCTTCAAGGCAGAATTTATGGCGCGTATGCCAACTCCCGGCAAGCTTCTGATACTGCCGCCTCACAAGGTCTGGTTCTCCTCGATCAGCTGACACAGCAAGCCGAAATGCAAGCTCTGGTGGCCCGCCATGGACAGAACAGCCGTCAGGTGGCCGAGGCACGGATCGCCGCAGAGCGAGAGGTGTTCGAACGGACACGACTGACTGCGGATATGTCTCAGTCCTTGAGAGATGCGATCATGGCTGCTTGGGACGCGGCCAATGCTCTCTCATCGGTAGATATCGCCGCAGGCATTTCCCCGGCGGTGGCACAGGCTGCAGCCCTTGCCCAAAACCTTGGGATTGCGTTGAACGAGGCGCTGTCGCTGCAAAACATGCAGGCAGGTGCTGTCTACAGTGGGCGCGGCGACGGGATGGCTGAGGTACGCGCGCGCCGAGGTGAGACCAACAAGACTGACGGCCGCTTCGTTTACACCGGCCCCCGCCTGGACGCGAACAACAACCCCATTGTCAACAAGACCCGCTCGGGGGGCGGTGGCGGGAGCAGTGCGGCCAATGCTCTCAAGAAAGAGCGTGAAGCCGTCACGGACCTGATCAGCGGTCTGGAAGACGAGCTGGCGATTTTGCGCGAGACCGACCCGGTTCAGCAAGAGATGCTGCGCCACCGCGAAAAACTTGCCGGCGCAACTGAAGCCGAGCGGGCCAAGATCAGCGAACTGATCGCGACCCGCAACCGTGAGAAGACCGCCGTCGATGAGCAGAAGGCAGCGTGGGACAGCTACCGTGACGTCGCCTATGGCACCTTTGAGGATCTGCGTCGCAGCGGTGGCGATCTTGGCGGTGTACTGGACACGCTATCGGGCAAGATCCAAGACATGGCTTTTCAGGCGCTCCTGTTGGGGGAAGGCCCTTTGGCTCAACTCTTTGGGACCTCAGGCGGCGGTGGCCTGATTGATCTGGCCCTCGGAGCCATTTTTCCCGGCATCAAGCCAGCAGGTCAAAAGCTTGCCGTCGGCGGTATGGTCTATGGTCGCGGCGGCGGAACGTCGGATCAGGTGCCGCTTTGGGGTTCCCCCGGCGAATACATGGTCAATGCCAAGGCCACGGCAAAAACCGGACGCTGTTGGAGATGATCAATGCCGGGGCTGACATTCCCGGCTTTGCAAACGGTGGGCAGATTGGCGGCACATCCGGTGGGTTTGGTGGCATCGACATGCGTCCGCAGATCACCATCGAGAACCACTCAAGCGCCTCGATCACACAAACCCGTCAGGAGAGCGTTGACAGTCAAGGGAGACGGAGCACCAAGCTTGTCTTGGCAGACGCAGTCGGCGACGCAATGACCCAGTCCGGCGGCGGTGCAAAGCGGGTGCTGAATAACCGCTACGGTCTGCGGCAGAAAGGAGCGCTGAGATGAGCGTTCCTACATGGCCAATGGATCTGCCCAGACCCCAGCGGGAAGACCTTCAGGTCCAAATCAACGATCCCCGTCTGCGCAAGCCGACCGAGACAGGGCCCCCAGGCTATCGAAGACGCTGGTCCAGTGTCGCGCGTTCCGTCACTTTGTCGATCGACGTCCCGCGCAGTCTGAAAGCCGTGTTCGACGGGTTCTATGAGTACGAGACCAAATTTGGCAGCTTGCCCTTCTGGATGCCCGATCCCATGACCGATGGCTGGCCGCTGCTTGACGCGTCTGGCAACCCTCTGCTGACCAACGACGGCTCCCCAATCCTGCTGTCGGCCCAATGGCTCTGCCTGTTCGGTGAAGAGACGCCGGTGCAAAGCATCCGGGGCATCCGGTTCGTCATCGCGTTTTCCGTGACGGTGATGCCATGAGACGGGTATCCCTGAACGCGCGCACGGCCTTTGACGCCCCCACCACGGCCGAGATCGAGATTGCGCTGATCATGATCGAGCATCCCGATCTCGACGCGCCTGTCCGCCTTTCGACGGATCCAAGCGAGCGGCTGTCGGTCGAGCCGTTGATGTATGGGACGCGGTCCACCTGGATGGACAGCGACCCAGCCAATGAGCCTTTTCTGTTCATTCTCGCGTCGACGGATATTCCAAGCGATCTGGAAGACGCACCGGCGGCCGCCAGCATCATCATCGAGAATGTGGACAGTGACATCGCAGGATTGCTGCGGTCGTTCACCGATCGGCCAATTGTTCATATGGCCGTCGTGCTGGCCAGTTCGCCGGATCTGATCGAGGTCGAGTTTCGCGGCATGGTCATGACCGGCTCCAGCGGCAACGCAGGCGAGATCTCAATCGAAATCAGCCGCGCTCCGATCGAGGAAGAAAGCGTGCCGATGGACCGCTTCACCAAAGACCGCTTTCCGGGGCTGTTTCGATGAGCTGGTCAAACACATATGTGGGCATCCCTTACCAAGACCTTGGCCGGTCTGTCACCGGATGCGATTGCTGGGGACTGGCCAAGGTCGTTTATCAGGCCGAACTTGGTCTGACTCTGCCCGACTATCGGGATGGATACGTCAGCGCCGAGGAACAAGCAGAGGTCGCATCCCTGATCGGCAAAGAGACCGCAACATCGATCTGGTCACTCGTTGAAGAGCCAGTGGCGTTCGACATTCTGCTGTTCCGCCACGGCCGGCTTGAAAGCCACGTGGGGATCTACGTGCGGCCCGGCGTGATGCTGCACATGGCAACCGAAGATCAGGCCAAGCATGAGGACTACCTCTCGCCCCGCTGGCACCGTCGTCTCGCAGGAGTATTCCGGTTTACAGCTGGTTTGAAGGAGGCTTCATGAGCGCTTCAAACGTCTCGGTGATGGCAGCGCCGCTCTTTGATCCCGGTATGGCGCGGGTAACGCTCGACGTCCCGACTGGGCTGACGATCGACGAGATCCTGACGCGGGCTTTGCCGCATGCCCGCCCAGCATCCGGACTGTTGCGCGTGATCTTAGTCAATGACCGTGGGGCCTCCGTTGCGGAAGAGAAATACTGGTCGCAGATGAGACCGACTGCGGGCACGCATGTGGTGATCAGAACGATCCCTGGAAAGGACGCACTGCGGTCGGTTCTGTTGGCTGTCGTGTCAGTTGCCGCGCTGGCCTTTGCCCCGTACTTGGCAGGCCCCCTCGGGATCACCAGCAAACTTGGTATCTCTCTGCTCGGTGCCGGTCTGAGCATCGTGGGGCAACTGCTGGTCAACGCAGTCATTCCGGTCCAGACGCCGGATGCGCTCGAGAAGAAGAACGTCTATCGGATTGAAGGATGGCGCAACGAGCTGCGCCCCGGTTCCCCCATTCCCTTCGCCGTGGGCAAACATCGCTATGCACCGCCGTTCGCGGCTCAGACCTACACCGAAGTGGTCGGGGATGATCAGTATGTCCGCGCGCTGTTCTGCTTCGGATATGGTCCGTTGCGGATTTCCGACCTGCGGATCGGCGACACGTCGATCGAAGATTTTGAGGACATCGATGTCGAGATCCGGGAAGGCCGCGAAGGCGACGGCCCGCTGACACTTTATCCGGAGCAGGTCCTTCAGGAAAACGACGGGGCCGAGCTGGTCAGGCCATTGCCGCGCGGTGTGGATGGGGAAGTTGTGCCAGGCCCCAGCATCGAGACCCCGGTCATTCGGTTCACCTCGACCAATGCCGCACGTGCCTCGGTCATTCTCGGCTTTCCAGGGGGGCTGTTTTCAATCGACGATAAAGGGCGCTTGAACGGCTATAGCGTCTCCGTCCGGATCAGGGCGCGGCTCAACGGTGTCGGTGTCTGGACGGACGTCGTGACCTTGAACGTCAACGCGGCAAAGCAGGAAAGTTTTCTGCGGCAGCACAGCTGGACGTTGCCGACCCGTGGTCGCTGGCAGATTGAAGTGACCCGTCTTTCGGAGGACAACCTCAGCACGCAGGTATCTGACAAGGTCGTTCTGTCTGCCGTCCAGTCGATCCGCCCCGAATATCCGATCAACCTTGATAAGCCGGTTGCCTTTGCCGCAATCCGCGTGCGCGCAACCTATCAGCTGAGCGGGCCTCTGAATGCGTTCAACGCCCTGATCGAGCGGGAGGCACAGGTGCGTGTCGATGATGAGTGGGTGCTGGGATACGGCAGGACACCGGCTACAGCCTATCTGGCGGCGCTCACGGGCTCGCAGAACCCATATCCGGCATCGACCGCTGAGATCGATATGGATCAGATCGCCGATTGGCACGACTGGTGTGTCTCAAAAGGGCTGAAATATGATCGTGTACATGACACGCAGGAAGCCTTGGGCGAGATGCTCAACGCGATCTGTGCTGCTGGCCGCGCGACGCCCCGCCATGATGGCATCAAATGGGGTGTCGTGATCGACCGGCCAGAGACATTGGTCATCGACCACATCAACCCGCGCAATAGCGACCAGTTCGAATGGTCCCGATCCTACTTCGATGCACCCGACGGCATGCGGATCACGTTCTTGGATGGAACCAACGACTATGTGCAAGCCGAGCGCATTGTGCCTTGGCCTGGTCACGAAGGCCCGGTCAATCTGACAGAAGCGATTGAGCTGCCCGGCAAGACTGATCCCGATGAAATCTGGATTGAAGCGCGCCGCCGGATGTATGAGCTGCAGTATCGCGCAGACAGCTTCTCTGCCATGCAGTCCGGGCGTGCCCGCGTCGTTACACGCGGGGATCTGGTAATGGGCAGCTTTGACGTGCTCAGCCGGACACTCGTGGCGGCGCGTGTCAGCTCCGTCTCCGGCAATCTGGTAGAGATCGATGAGGAGGTCGTTGCAGGAGAAAGCTTTGGGGTTCGTTTCCGGACGTTTGCTGATCCGGAAGACGTAATTGGGGCCTCAACTGTGCGAGCTATTGCTGGGTCCTCAGAGCGTTCCCGCGCTTTGCTGCTGACCGGCACCGGACCACTGCCAAGTGTTGGTGAGGCCATCCACATTGGCCCGATTTCGACGGAAAGTCTCGCGTTGCGGGTGAGAGGCATAGAGGCCGCAGAAGACTTCCAGGCGCGCGTCCTGATGGTCGCCGCAGCGCCAGAAATCGATATTCTAACAGACGCTGAAGAGCCACCCACATGGGACGGCCGTGTCGGCGCTGAGGTTGATCTAGCAGCTGCGGTCCCGGCGGTTCCGGTATTTGTCTCGATCGCCAACGGCGTTGCCGGGACGGGCGACCCGGACGGCCTCGAAGTTATCCTGCGTCCCGGAAGCGGCTCGACGGCCGCCGTCACGGAATTTGAGCTTGATCACCGTCTTCAGGGCGCCAGCACCTGGACAACGATCATCATTCCAGCAGCCTCAGCTGGCGCGTCCTTGGACATCTACACAGCCACTGATCAGGTTGAGCTTCGCGCCCGGGCCTTGGCCTCGACCACGCCGGGAGACTACACCGATATCGCGTCGATCACAGTGGGTGGCAACGATCCAGAAATTCCACTTGCGTTGGCCGACGGCGCGGTCTCAGTGGCCGGATCGCTTGGGCACGCGACCATCACGATTTCGGTGCCTGTCGAAGCTGCCCTGGCACAGCTTCAGATCTACCGGGTTCCAGCCGGCAATCCACTGGACCGCGCGACCCATGCGGTAGGATCGCCAATTCTGGTTTCAGGCGGATCGACGGTTTCCTATGCAGACGGTGATGCCACGCGGGTCAATCTTATCCAGGACGGTGGGTTTGCTTCGTCGGCAGAGTGGAGCGAAGGGGACGGCTGGTCGATTGCAGATGACAAGGCGACACATGTCCCGGGTGTCGCCGGGATGCTTTCCCAACCGCTTAGTCTAGAGGCTGGAGCGACGTACCGCATAGCATTCAACGTTTCCGAATACGTCGCTGGAGCCGTCACGCCGGGCTTGACTGGCGGAACTGACGTGAGCGGCGTGGCTGTCACTGCAGCCGGGTTGGTTCTGGACCGTTTGGTCTCGGTGGGTGGCAACACAGAGTTTTCAATAGATGCGACCGCCACCTTCGACGGCGCGATCGATGGCCTTGTAGCGTTCAAAGAAAGCCTGACGTCCATCGACGCTGGGCAGTGGGACTACTGGGTCGAACCTCAAAATGATGAAAATATCGCGGGCCCGGTCTCTGGACCGTTTGGTGTCGCGATTTTGTAGGAGATACAAAATGGCAGAGAACGGCGTGAGAACAACAGATCTTTCCAATGGATCTTTATTGGATGAGATCATTGGAAATAAGGACAACAGCACAATCTCGGTGCCATTCGTTGATTTTGCTAAGCAGCTTTCTGGCAGCGGCGAAGTCTCTACGCGTGTTTTGGCACTTGAGAGCCAGAACCTAGATCCTCGAATTTCTACGCTGGAAGAACAGACATTCGAAGCAGATCCAGTCTACTCAGATACTGCTGCAGGATTAGCTCTAACTCCACTTGGCAATCCGTTTAAGGTTCTGAATGCGGACCCTGATATCTCGTATGATATTTACACGCATGGCGCGGGCCCGATGGCAGTTTATGTGGCTTCGGTCCCAAGCCTCTCTGGTTTGGCCGATGTCAAAACGCTAGATGACATTGAGGCGAATTTTTGGATTGCGGCTGAAAAACGGCGCGCCGATGTGCGGCTCAGAATTTCCAGCAAGGTCTTGGCAGCGATCTGCGGAAAGGCCGGTCAGTCGCTGGCATATAAGCGTGATACAGGAACAACGCTGTACTCTGCGCCAGGGCACCTCATGTTCAACGGAGGGGCATATACAAACGACTTTCTACACGCGGCAACCAATGTGACGCACACAGCCAGCATTGATGACATGGCGTCACTGGTTCAGCACTCGGAAACAGACGGCAAGGAGGGCCTAAACCGCGCGGATGGCATCGCCTTGGCAGGGTACTTCGATCTGGTGGCGTCTTTCAGTGCGGGGATCGGGGCCAGAACCTTGGATATTCTGTTTAACGGGGGGGCCGCGAAATAACCTGATGGCCGCAGTTGGAAAAATGGCTGATCTGATCGAGGCTTTGGAGGATGGCCGGTACGCGGCCAAACCAATTTGGGATTTCCTGCACGGTGAAGCTGATGCGTCTGCAGGCAATTCAAAAGCGGACTATGTCGCTGATTTCGAGAATGCGATTATTGATATTCGAGCGTTCTCTGCTTGGGCAATTGATGATCCCGACTATGTGGCACCGATTGCAGTGCATCAAATGATGTTGTCGGATCTCACCGAGGCTTTTCACGAGATAATTCAGGCGCAGCAAGAGGTGGTCCAACGGACGCCGCTTTGCGAGTTTGTCACGGCGTCCTATCCCTACCCCCATGAGGGTGACGAGGTACACCCGACCGGTGAAGCCTATGCTCTCAAGTCAGAGTATGCCAAGCACCGCTTGCTGCAGATGATGGCCGGCCAGGAAAGGGTTGGCTCGCCGGTTTGTGCCTATTGTCAACGGCGGAGTAAAATTCGGCCATTGTGGCGGAGCAAAAGTCGGCCAGTTTGGGGCGAGCGCCTTGGAGCGTGCGGCCCTCATATAGCAAGCCCGGTCCAAGGCGCATTGGCCGTCAGG
>Ga0181374_1000132_pt1 | contig 19329 bp, 10 predicted proteins | sample LowvirmetaG_2_FD_130086 | JGI IMG/M metagenome (GOLD analysis project Ga0181374, IMG submission 130086) | Marine viral communities from the Subarctic Pacific Ocean - Lowphox_10 viral metaG | ecosystem: Environmental > Aquatic > Marine > Oceanic | place: Subarctic Pacific Ocean | collected...
CTGGGTTTTGTGGGCGCCAGTTTCGTGGTCGGCATTCGCCTGATCAGTGAATGGTTTCCCGCCCGGGAGGTGGGCCTGGCTGAAGGTATTTATGCCGGCTGGGGGAACTTCGGTGCCTTTGCCTCTTACGTCACACTTCCCACCCTGGCCCTGTTTTTTGGTGGCGAAGACGGTTGGCGCTGGGCGGTGGCCAGCACCGGCTTTATCTCCTTCCTGTACGGGCTGTTCTTTATGTGGCGCGCGCGCAATACCCCCGCCGGCGCGTCCTATTTCAAACCGAAAAAAGCCAGTGCGCTGGAAGTCAGCAACCGGCGTGACCTGTTCTTCTATATTGGCGCCAGCCTGCCGTTGTACATCGCGTTGTACATTATTGTGTGGCGGCTGGGCCCGGCAGGATTCCGCTTGTACGACAACAGCACCCAGGCCATTTTCATCGTCGCTGTCAGTTTGCTGGCCGCCATTCAGTTATCACAGATATGGCAGGTCAATCGCGAACGCTGGCAGCAAAGCGCCCCGGAACAGGACAGCTATCCCTTCAAGCAGGTGGCCATTCTCAACCTGTCCTACTTCATTACGTTCGGCTCGGAACTGGCAGTGAATTCCATGCTGCCGTTGTTCTTCCTCGACACGTTCAGCGAAGTCACTCCGGTTACCGCCGGATTGCTGGCGTCCGCCTTTGCCTTCACCAATTTAGTGGCGCGCCCCGGTGGCGGCTGGCTTTCTGACCGCATTGGCCGCAAGAAATCCCTGACTATTCTGTTTTGCGGTTTGTTAATGGGTTTTGTGCTGCTCAGCCAGATCAACAGCGGCTGGCCTGTGCTTCTCGCCATGGCGGCCACCATGGTCTGTTCCTGCTTTATTCAGGGCGGCGGCGGTGCCATTTTCGCCACTGTGCCGCTGATCAAACGCCGCCTTACCGGGCAGATTTCCGGCATGGTCGGCGCCTACGGCAACGCCGGCGCCGTGGTCTTTCTCACCGCCCTGACGTTTGTGGATGCCAGTACCTTCTTCCTGGTAATCGCCGCCTGTGCCACCGCCGTACTGGTTGCCGTCCAGTTTCTGGACGAACCCAAGGGGCACATTGCAGAGGTGGATGAAGATGGCCGCGTTCAGTTAATCGAAGTGAGCTGAATGGCCCCACATGCGCGCGCCTCATCGCGCCTCTCATCCCGTCATCCACCCACAGGGCCGGGGCTCGATCCCGGCTCTGTGGGGGATGGCAATGCCCCAATCACGAACACTTTTCGTGCACCACCCTACAGCTTGTCGTTTCACCAACAGGCACCCCGCTTGCTGAAAACGCACAAGAAAACAAAATTAATTCATTAAAATCATAACGTTACAAACTGGCACGCAGATTGCTTTATCCACACTTGTCATCAATGCTTCCGTGTATGGAGATACCATGAGCGCCGACAAGCTGAACCTGCTGAATTTTTCCGCGCCACGCATCCGGCTGTTGCACCTGAGCTGGCTCGCTTTCTTTATTACCTTTGTCGTGTGGTTCTCCCACGCACCCTTAATGGGCCACCTGCGCGAAGCCTTCGACCTAAGTGCAGAACAGATCAAGGCGCTGTTGATTCTTAACGTGGCATTGACGATTCCTGCCCGCGTCGTGATTGGTTCGCTGGTGGATCGCTTTGGCCCACGGCGGGTGTTCGGCCTGTTGCTGATACTCGCCGCGTTTCCCTGCTGGGCCTTTGCCCTGTCGACCAGCTTCGAGCAACTGGCGGTCACCCGCCTGCTGATGGGTTTTGTGGGGGCTGGCTTCGTGGTCGGCATCCGCCTGATCAGTGAATGGTTTCCGGCCCGGGAAGTGGGCCTGGCCGAAGGTATCTATGGCGGCTGGGGCAACTTCGGCTCTGCCGCTGCGGCCATTACGCTTCCTACCGTGGCGCTGCTGTTCGGCGGTGACAATGGCTGGCGCTTGGCAATTGCCAGCACCGGTGCACTGGCGATGGCTTACGGTGTTTTCTTCCTGTGGCGGGCTCGCAACACCCCGGCGGGCGCCTCCTATTTCAAACCAAAAAAAGCCAGTGCACTGGAAGTCAGCAGCCGCAAGGACCTGTTTTTCTACCTGCTGATGAGCCTGCCGCTGTATATCGCGCTGCTGGTGATTGTATGGCGCCTGGGCCCCAGTAATCTGGATCTGTTCGGTACCACCACGCAAATCATGCTGGCCGCGCTGATCGTCAGCCTGGCAGTCGTGCAGCTGGGGCAGGCCTGGCGCGTTAACCATGAACGCCTGAAAACCGGCGTCGAGGAACACGACCGCTACAGCTTCAAGCAAGTGGCCATTCTTGATCTGGCCTACATGGTGACCTTTGGTTCAGAACTGGCCGTGGTCTCCATGCTGCCGCTGTTCTTCACCGACACCTTCAGCCTGTCTGCAGTGACCGCCGGCCTGCTCGCGTCTGGCTACGCCTTTATGAACCTGGTCGCACGGCCGGGCGGCGGCTGGGTCTCTGACAAGTTTGGCCGCAAGAAATCCCTGGCGATCATGCTGTGTGGCCTGATGGTGGGCTACGGAATGATGAGCCAGATTGCTGGCAGCTGGCCCATCGCGCTGGCCGTGATCGCCACCATGTGTTGCTCGTTCTTCGTGCAGGCCGGTGAAGGCGCCGTGTTCGCCACCGTGCCACTGATCAAACGCCGGCTCACCGGACAGATTGCCGGCATGGTCGGCGCCTACGGCAATGCCGGTGCGGTGATCTTCCTGACCGTGCTCACGTTCGTCGATCCGTCCACGTTCTTCCTGGTGATTGCCGCCAGCGCGGCAGTGTCTCTGGCCGCGGTTCAGTTCCTGGACGAACCCAAGGGTCACATTGCGGAAATTGATGACGACGGCAATGTTCAGCTGATTGAGGTGGGATAACGTTTTCCCTCCGAAGTAGCGACCAGGCCGGCAGGGATGCCGGCCCACCCCATAGACAAACAAGAACCGCTCGTTAACGGCACAGGAGCCAACACGATGGATGCGTCCACCGCCCCGGCAAACATGGCAGCCCCCCCGGTCGAACCGGATCTGCACCCACGGGTGCGTATCGGCCAATTCAGTGACAGCGGCCCCAAGCTGCATAATCAGGACGCCCTAGCCATGCAGATACCGGAAGGCTCGCTGATGCGCACCAAGGGCATTGTGGCGGCACTGGCCGATGGCCTGTCCAGTGCGGGCGCGGCCCGGGAAGCGGCGGAATCCTGTGTGCTCGGTTTTATCAGCGATTACTACGCCACCCCGGCACTATGGAGCGTGCCCCGCTCTGCCCAGCGGGTGCTGGAAGCCCTGAACCGCTGGCTCTGCCGACAAACCCTGGCCGGGGAAAGTCATCTGTGCACACTGTCCCTGTTGATTTTGCGTTCACGCACCGCCCACATCTTTCAGGTGGGCGACTCCCGTGTCTGGCGCCTGCGCAACAACAAGCTGGAATGCCTGACCCGGGATCACAGCCGCATGATCGGCGAGAATCGACAGGTACTGACCCGCGTTATGGGCGGTGACACACGTCTGGATGTGGATTACAGCAACAGCGATCTGCAAGTGGGCGATGTCTATCTGCTAACCAGCGATGGCGTGCACGGCTTTCTCACTCGCTCACGCATGCAGGGTATTTTGCGTGGCGCCAACCAGCCGGAACTGGCGGCGCAAACCCTGGTGGAAGCGGCGCTGGCCAACGGCAGTGATGACAACCTCAGCTGCCAGGTACTGCACGTGGAAGGCTTGCCCGATGCCAGTGCCGATGAAACCCTGAAACAGCGTGGCAACCTGCCGCTTCCCCCGCCACTGTCTGCCGGTATCCGTATCGACGGCTTTACCGTGAAACGGGAGCTCTATGCCAGTGTGCGCAGCCACTTGTATCTGGTGGAAGACAACGACGGCAAACAATCGGTATTGAAAACGCCATCGGTGAATCTGGAAGATGACCGCGATGCCCTGGAGCGTTTCGTCATGGAAGGCTGGGTGGGCAATCGGTTACGCAACCCGCATTTACTCCATGCCCTGCCCGTGCCCGACAACCCATCGTGTTTGTACCAACACCTGGAATTTATCGACGGTGTGACCTTGAAGCAGTGGTTAAAGGAACACCCGGATGCACCGGTTGAGGAAAAACTGTATCTGGCCGATCAATTACTCAATGGCGTGCGGGCCCTGCACCGTGCCGATGTGATTCACGGCGACCTGAAACCGGACAACATCATGGTGGATACCGAGGGGCTGGTCCGCATCGTGGATTTTGGCAGCTGCCATTGCCGCGGCATGGAACAGCACACCGCCAGCATTCCGTTAGGGACCCGGCACTACAGTGCGCCGGAACTGGTGGAAGGCGAAGCGCCCAGTGAGCAGAGCGACCTGTTCTCCACCGCCGTGATTATTCATGAAATGCTCACCGGCGCCCTGCCCTGGCAAGGCCGTTATGAAAAATCGGTGCACCGCCCGCTTCCTCCCCTGCAAGGCCACAATGCGTTTATTCCGCTCTGGATCAACAACGTCTTGCAGTTAGCCCTGCAACGGCAACCGAAATTGCGGTTTACCGATGCGGCAGAATTTCGCGACGCACTGCGCCGCCCGGTACGCAGCAATAAACCGGTAGCGGACAGTAATATTCGGCAATTACGGATGTGGAAAGGCGCGGTGGTGGTCCTGGCCGTGTTGCTGCTTATCAGCGTTGCGACGAGATAATTAATAACGCGCGATACCCTATTATCTTGTTTGCAACGCATGAGGCCGCGCCCATATTCTGGGCGCGGCCTCATGCGCTTATGTTACGACTACACACTTATCGCGCAGCTATTAACTATTAATTATCCTAGGCTTCCCAACTCAAAACGCCGACCATTACTCTCCACAAACAGCTTTCCATTTTCCTCAAAGGCCCATGACTCTGTGTTCCGACGGTGCATCTCTACCAAATAGCGGACTTGCATTGTTTGATTTACCACCTGCTTTGCCCGGTGCTCTGAGTGTCCACGGTCTTGTTATGGCGAACTCACCAGCCAGGACAATCAGATAGCCGGCCAAGAGTTCCTTGATGCCAAAAGATGATTAAAAATCAATACCAAGCAAATACTATAAAAGCCAAGGAACAAAAAAACATAAAAGCCAAGAACCCCTTATCCATACCAAGATCAAGACAGCTAATACTAGGTTTTTTTCTATCGTAATAAATCCAAATCTTCTTATTAGACAAGGATCGAATATAAATTTTTCTCGCCAACCTAGGGTTTTGCCCAACAAAAAAGAGAGGAAAAGCACTATCCTTTATGCCCACCTTATTATTTTTATATCTTTTCCCGTCAACCGTATATTCGTACTGAACATCAACCGATCCCGACACCTCATTATTAACTCTGCTTTTTTTCCATATTTTCTTTATTATCACGCCTTTTGTTCTATCCCACTTTCTAATCTTTACGAATAGTACATACCAAAAGAAGCAGCCCATCATGAATCCAGACATGGTCAAAAAGAAAAACTGGACATAGAAGTTATCGTTATCAAAGGGAAATGGCGTCATTGACACCCCCTCCTGCGAGATATTGCTGCATCTAATATCATTTTCTGTATCTGAGAAACAATCACAAACAATATTGTTGAGAAAATAGACCCCAGAGCAAAAACACCGATAATAATCGCAGAAAAGAATATAGAGAGAAGAGCCAACAAAGTTGCGCCTATTATAATATCCCGCGTATCTCTAGATGAGCACTGCTGCCCTACACTTAACAAGGTAGCGACAAAACCAAAAACTGATGAAAACCTAGCACTATCAGTTAATTTAAACAACCTAGCCACAACCCCATAGAAGAAGTTCCAAGATTTCAAAGAATCCAAATCCGTTGATGTATCAGAACCATTCTCTCCACCCCCGATGAGGTAGCCACCAGCTCCTGTGTGCGGGTCAATCACAGTATACCCAGTAGATTGACGCCCAAAGAAGTTAACTGGCCTCTCATGCGCAGTTACTTCTTTGCCTGCATTCACAGAATTCCGAATATCGCTCTTTATTTCACTGGAAAGCTGTAAATTGGGAAGGGCGATAGACAAGTTATCCTGAGTAATCGTCCAGATCTTCTGGCCCTCAGCCGCCGCAATCTGGACCGCTTTAACCGCGCTGATACCATGAGCCGGGGCCTCCTCGGTGCTGAACATCTTCTCCGGCACCAGGTGCTCCATGGCCGACATTCTGGCGCCCTGGGCACGATTGACGGAAACCCAGCGCTGATGGTCATTTTCCTTATCAACCCTGGTGCCGGTCATGTGATCCACATCCATGGTCAAACCATCGGCTTTCACATCCCTTGGTACGCCAAACCAATACTGCGGCGTCATGCTCGTTTTGAATAAACCGTAACTCGGCGCACGATAGCCTATGCTGTTGGCTTGCTTCTGGGCGATCTGATCCTGCACGTCGTTCAGGGCGAAGTAGCTCAGAATGGTGCTATACAGCAGGTCACCCACGACTTGCTGCTTGGTCAAGCCGGCAAAATCCTCTGATTCCAGCTTCTGTTGGGTAGACTCCAGATCGGTTTGCAGGGCTTGCGCCTGTTGCTGGCTGATGCCTTGCAGGTTCAGCGCCAGAGCCCGGTATTCGCCCGCTACCGGCTGGTTACGTGAGGTCTTCCAGCCACGGTCCGGTTGCCAGTAGCCCATTTCTGAGAGCAGTTCTTCACCCATCGCTGTATTGCTTACTGCCGTCGCCGCTATATCATCGCCTATAGCGAACTCACCGGTCAGTGCAATCAGATAGCCCGGCAAGGTATCCGGTATGTCATTGGGGTCGATCTCGCCATTTTCATCCGGTTCCGGCAAATAGCTGGCCAAAGTCTCCTCATCATCCGGGGTGGCCGGCTTGAAGGACAGGGATAGCTTCTTGCCGGCAAGGGCGACGGTGGGCTGCTCGATTTTCAATAGCTGGGTGCCTGGCGTCCCATACAGACTGGTGTGGAGTTGATACTGGAACTTCCAGCGCAGGTTGTCCGGCAGTTCGGATGCCACCAGCTTACGGGTCAGTAATTCATAAGGCAGGCTGATTGCCAGTTGTTCGTGGATGACCTCCTTGATGCTGTGTGTGCCCAGCACATCGCCTACTGAAGCATCCGGAGCCTGGTTCTCCAGAAAGCTCTCCAACTGGGCACGATAGTCCGTCAGGGAATCTTCCATGGCCTGCTGTGGCACACCCTGCACCCACCCTTCTTCTTCATTGATGGTGCTTTGTTCCTTGATAGTCTGCGCCAGGCCTTCCGCATCAAAGGGCACCTGTTCTTCCAGGGCCATCCCCTCGCTGTATTCATACTGCTTGAAGCTCGCATCCATGGGCACCCAGCTATCGCCTATCCGGTGTACGGCACCCCGGCTGGGTTGATAGTCGATCCAGGCCTCTACCCAGACATGCTCCAGCTTCGTATGGCTAACTTTGCCCCCGGAAACCATACCGATGTTGGGAATACCGCCCTGCCCCAAGAGGTTCCCCGCTGCTTCCGGGGTGTTCACATTTCCCACCCAGTTCATCACCTTGTCGGCAGGCATTTGTACGGTACCAAAGGCGTAGCGTGCCGGAATGTTGGCCGCCCGCAGCAGCGAGATGAGCAGACTGGCAGTGTCGAAAGCGTTGCCCTTGCCATGTTGCAAGGTGTATTCCGCCCCCTGTATGGAGCCGTAACTGGGGATAAACTCGATATTGTTGCGTACCCACTGGTAGATCTTTACCGGGTCATCGTCCAGCTCTTCAGCTTTTGCGCTGATGGCTTCGGAAAGGGGTGCGTCCAGCGTTGCGGCCAGGTCATCTTCGGTGGGGCCGCCGGGGTTGCCCAGCATATCAGGAGTGATGACATTACTGGCCAGTTGCACTCCCTGCTCGAAAAGCGGAAACCCGCTGCGGGCGCTCAGCTCGCCGGCGCTTTCCGCCGGTTTTGGCGTTTGGCTCGGGTCCGGGGTGCTCCAGGGTAGATTATTGGGATCGAAAGGATCGCGAGGCTTGCTGAGCGTGAAGCCGTCCATCCATTGTTTCAGGGAAGCTGCTGCTTCCTGTTGTTCGCTGAGGCTTTCCGCATCAAGCAGGGCTGACAGGCGCGCCTGCATGGCTTCGTAGCGGCTCTGATATTCCGCCTTTGCGTGCTCATTGCGTTGGCGAACCCGGGCAGGCAGGTTCTTGTTTTTCAGTCTCTGCTCTGTTTTCTGGAATGCCTTGAGCGCTTTCTGGTGCAGCTTGTCGGCACGCTTGGCCAGCCAGGCGAGATCACTGGTCTCTTCCAGGGTTAGCTGGCTTAGTCCAATGGCCGTCAGCACATTATCGAGTGTGCCCCCTTCTTCCGTCAGGCGACGGTCAATTACCGCTTTACGGTCGTTGGTCTTGTCGCGCACGTGCTTGAGCACTTGGTGCAGGTGCTGATTCTTGGCCTCCCATTGTGTCTGACGATGCTGCTCTTTCTGCCGCTCGGTTTCGATAGCCAGGGCCCAGGAAGGCCAGATGACCGCATTGAGGAAGAGCGCCAGAATGCTGATGGCAACGGTTCGGAAGAAGCGGCGTGATTCCCGCAATACTTCGATGGCCGGGGCCTCTTCCAAAGGTTGGCGCTCTACTGTTTCATGAAGCAAACGCTTACCGTAATCCTGATCTGTTCTCGATGTCATTGCTCTTCCCCCTTACTGCCCCAATACGTCCAGAGTGGTCCCCGTCCCCACAGGGCCGTATTCCACCAAGCCTTGATCTGTGCCCACGTCGATTTTCCCCTGCAATCTGATTTCCCCGGGCTGATCCGGCAGCCTGATCCAGAATTGCCATTGCTGCTCCTGGCCTGCTTCGATATGGAAGGGCCAAAGCAGGCTGCCATCATCCGCCAGGCGGCCTGTACCCACGTCAACTGCCTCGAAGCCAGGCGGCAAGATCAAACTCACCTGACCCGCCACAGGTAGCCCCTGGTTGGTCAGCGTTAAGCTCAATGGGATCACCTTTCCTGCCACGGGAGACAGCGCTTGCGGGTGGATATGATCGAGAGCACGGGCAATCAGACTTGCCTGGGCACTCTCAAGCCCCGCGACAGTGGCTTCCGCCAAGACATCGAAGCCCATGTAGACGCCCCGCCCCTGCCCATAGGCATAGTCGGTGGCGGATACGCCCCCTGACGGCAAATAATGCGCCAGCGCATTGGCGCCATTCAGTTGTACACGCAGTGGTTTGCCGTGGAGAGCCAGAGAAAAGCTGTCCTCTCCGGCATGGATGGGCGAATCACCCAGAGCGATCCCCCGAACTTTGGGTAGCTTGCCACGAGCGCTGATGCCCAAGGCTGATTCCAGCCGGCCATTACGCTTGTCGTGATACCCGGCATAGAGCAGTCCGGCGCCATCAGCTACGGCACCGACCAGCTCATGTTGTGTGCTTTCCGGTATTTTGACCGCTTCATGGAACAAGCCATAAACGGTATAACCACCGGTCTCGAACTCGCGAACGAAGTCGTCCGCCGTGCTGACCAAGGTATAGGACCAACCAGCCTCTTCCAGCAATTGCTGCAGGAAGCGACGCTGAGACAAGGCGGTGGGTGCGCCATCCGGGCCATAGGGTTCCGCGCTATCAATCGCCAGCACCTGATCGATGACATAGCTTTCCTGTTGCAACCCGGCATAAAGCGACTGGCAGTCAGGGGTCAGCAGTCCACTGTCATGCAAAACGGGATTACCATTCTGCCAATGGGTTGCCACAACCCGGACAGGAGACGACAACTCTGCCTGGTTAACTGGCGCCAACGTGAAGGCCACATGGCTGGCACTGCTTCGCAGTATTGCCACATCGGCCTTGGTGCCCGGGTTGTTGTTAAGTACACCAGAGGCTTGGCCTATCGACACCGTTTCAGCATCAAGAAGATCGCCGCCGGCGGAGTAGACTTCCAGCAGGACCTGATCCCGGGGAAGCAGCACGACATCAGGCTGGAAGTGCAGATCCAACTGACCCACACCCTGACAGGATCCTGCTGCCGTCCCATCGACCAAGGCCAGCAGGCGCCCCTTGCCTTCAAGGGAAAAGGCTGCTGGTAGTTTGTCGGCGATGGAGAAGGTACGAGTGGCAAGAATACGCTCATTGCCACCCACATGAGCTGTAAGGACAGCCGCATAGGTCGCACCAATGGGGGCCAAGGCAAGCCACGACTGGCTACTTGCATCACTCTCCTCAATGGGGAGCTCATCCACACGGCTTTGCCACTGGGCGACTACTTGTTCTGTTTCAGGGTCGACAATGGAGAGGGTTACCGGGACATCCGACATGTCCGCGTTACCCTCATTACGCACTGTAGTATTGATAGTCAGGTACTCGGATCGAAACATCGGATCCGCATTGATCTGGATATCACCCTTCAACCCTGCGCCATCTAAAGCAGTAGAAAGAATGTCGAATGACGCATTGTCTGCAGCTAAAAGTACACCTGCAGGGTCATACACATTTAGTGCAATGGAATATTCACCGGGAGTGCCTGAAAAATCGAGATCATATTCGTCATCATAAAGACTGCCGGGCCCTATTTGAGGCAATAATGATTCTTTATCCCAAATCAGAGTCCCATCTGGCGAATATACTTCAGTGCTGGTCAAGGCACCATTCAGTTGGGCATTTGGGGCCGGGTTACTCACTCGCTGCTGAATAGCAACAACTTCACCAGGAAAGTAATCTCTCTTATCCGTTGTGATTTTTGCTGCTGTTTGCGCCTCAGTTGGCGGCACGATAACGAACGTCTTATTTATCTCACCTACCAATTCACCTTCTTGCCCATACAGAGCCAAATGCACGGAATATTCACCAGAATAGGCATTCCCTGTATTCCATTCTGAATCGCCGAGGCTCAATTGTGACCCAGCTGGCACATACAAATCTGACAGCTGTTGCACATCCGCCACAACAAACCCTGAAGCATCACGAATGGTTATTGCAGCATCCACTTCCGAATCAAAGCCACTTAAGCTTTTTATATTAGAACCAATCTTCACTTTCTGGTTATACGTATAAGAGAACCGGTCAACATCTACCAAGCCAGAAAACGAGTACTGTAAAACATTTAAACTCTCCCCTCCCAAGACCCTCTCTATATGTTCACCTTTTGAATTGTAATAGGATAGAAAAACTTCACTTATCACCGGCACAACACTTCCCGGCGATGCCCCTGGAACATTCAAGTCAAAGTCAATTTCTTCCAATTGTGAAAGTTGAAAGCTCTCAAAGCCCCACTCATAAACAAAATCATCGCCATTTTTATAAGAAGAAACTGGAGCTTGAGAGAAGCTAGTAGAAACGACATCAACAGATAGCGGGACTGACAATTTCACACTTACATCTGAAAGTAACTCATCAGGAGACTCATCAACCACACCATTTCTAACCTGAAAACGCCAAACCCCTGATTCTCCCACATTGCTCGTGTCAACCAGACCCAAGACATTTTCTGTTAAAGAGTCAGGGTGCGCATAGTAGTTTTCTTGATCCCCCGCATCAAAACCAACTTGTGCGGGCACACCACCAAGACCACCACTTCCACCGCTAGCGTCGCCGGTAGTCCACTCCAATCTCGAGTAACGGTACTCAACATCAAAATCCCCAGAGCCAATATCACCCCTGTTCGTCATAACCAGTTGAAACGTATTATATTTATCTTTATTAGCACTGTAATAACCGACCTTATACCACGTAACCACAATACGGCCATCGCCTAACAACGCATAATAAACTTGGTTTGAGTGGAGATCCTCGCTATCTGAAAGCCCTCCTCGCGTGTCTACATCACCCCAATATGGGGCAATCATAGGGCGATTCGCTATCGGGAAAGGGGATGGTGTAAATGAAGAAACTCGGTTATCAAACGTTACATTCCCATTATTGTTAATATGCATTTTCGCATATTTACCTGAGAAAAAATTAACGCCTTCCGGAAAGACCGATGTGATATCTATCCGTTGCGAAGAGCCATCATCATTTCTTCCCATAGCCAAATCGCCAAAGCCAGATTCCCCTCCCAGCCCCTGAACAAGCTCAGCGCTTTCAACAACCCCTAAAGAGCTGAAGAAAATGAAGACAGACCAGATTAATCGTATCGCTAAAACACGCATAACACCCTCACTCACTCTCTGCCTTCAAGTTCAGCCTTACATTAACTTCCATCGGTTCATTTGGAACCAAATCCTCCGCGGAAAAGCTTATTGAAGGAACTATCCTGAAATCTGGATCCACATAGATCGTCTTGAGAGACTCATCAACAAGATTACCGTCAACCCAGAAATCGGATTCAACCTGATAACCTCCGTATCCACCAAAGGAAATCAACTCTCTTCCCAAATCAAAATCTTTGACAATCCCTACTTCATCAAGAGTAAAGCTCTTATTTTTCTCAACAAGAATCTGCCCATCTGGGGAAGTAACCCTAAGACGCAAATTCGCCTCAAACCCCAAATTTGTTCGATAGTAAACTTTACCGGCAAACCCAATTTCTTTAGTTTCACCAGCTACCGCATTATCAGGATAAACAGCCAAGCCAACTGATTGGATCTCTCGGCTTTCAGCGATATAGAAACCAATCTCGGACTCGTGCAACACTCTAAAATCAGAATCATCAACAGCTTTTATAAGCAACGTATAATCGCCAGCCTTATAATTCGAGGTATTCCAGTCAAATTCACGGGAGACCCTATCCCTGGATTTGATAGTTACACTTCCCGCCGGGACAGAGAATTCAGAAACCACAGAGCCACTGCCATCAAACACTTCGGCATAGAGATTCAAAGACACATCTCTATCTCCACCGTTATATAAATCCGCATCAAACAGAGCTTTCTCATAAGCTCCATACAACAGCCTATCTTTCCCGATATCCTCTATTACAACCCCATCAACACTGGCCTTATCTAACATTAAGTCATAATTAATTTGGCCAGGAGAACCAGCTTTCAAGCTAGACACTTTAGTTAAGTACCCTGCATGCGAAACCGAAACATCAAATTCCAATTCAGGAAGGCCTTCCAGTCGGTACCCCCCATTCTCGCCACTTACGACCTCCATTCCACCAACGCTAACCTTGGCACCTGACAAAGGATGTCCCGTTTCGTTATCAAAAACCCTCCCATATAGCGTTGTTGCTTCACTATTCTTCAGCAACAAAATCTTGCCCAAATCATTAGCTCCAACAACGGAGGCAAAGCTAAGAGTTACCGTTTCATAGCTACCCTTAACAAGACGAAGATGCTTCTGCCCGGTTTCCAGCCCCTGAAGCAAAAAAGAACCATCACTTTTGCTTTCTGCACTTTTACCTACTCCAATCACTTCTACAAATACGTTCCCCAATCCTTCGCCCGTATCAGAATCGACAACCTTGCCTTGAACGGAAACATCTTGTGGAGGAGGATTACCTTCCAGATAAAGCACGGGAGAGAAATTAAGGTGGCTTCCAGCCACAACAGAAGCGGCAGCAGTGACCGTCACATAGCCCTCCGAACTGACCGCTAATTGAATGCCGCCTGGCAGGGAAGATAGAAGGTACCGGCCATTTTCATCCGAAACGGTTTGCCCGGCTGAAGCCCCAGCCAAAGAGACCTGCGCTCCGGGAATTGGAACCCCTTGGGCATCCCTTATCACCCCACTGATGAGCCCGCTATCAGGTAGCGGGCTCATTTCAATAGTCCCTACACTCAGGTGCTGGCCTGCCCCAACCCGGCCACTCTGATTCACCCCCTGAAACCCACTAGCTTGATAGGACAGGGAGTAATCATCCGGCTCCATATCGGTCAGCCGGAAACGGCCATCTTGGCCACTTTTTGCGCTATAACTACTATCTCCCTGAGCAGTGACTACTACGCTTTCTATGGGCTGGCGGGTATTGCTGTCGATGACCTGCCCCTCAATGCTTCCAACACTGGGGTCAACGGGTTCTGGAGCGGTGGAGACTTGATAAAGGGCGCGCAACGCCAGAGCTGTAGCAAACACATCACCGCCCCAGCTGCCATTCTCTGTCTGACCGACCTTCAGGTTTTCCAGGCCCGTTTGGTAGCGAGTGCTGTCGGTAATGACAGGAATAAGAGCCTGCAATGCCAATGCAGTCTCCACGATGCTTCCCCAGCCATCACTACTCTGATTAGCGAGAAGATATTCACTAGCTGCAGATATCGAGGCCCCGACAGGATATCGGAACCGGTAACGCTGCAAAGCCTGGCTGGTTATAGCCGTTACGTAAGTGTTAGTAAAATTGGGAGTTTCAGACCAACCGCCATCTGCTTGCTGATTTGAAAGAAGAAAAGTGATGGCTCGATCAAGCTTGTCAGGCGACACAGAATCTCCTGACGCCCATGCATTAAGAGCCAAGGCAGTATTCAGCACACTCCCATCATGGCTCGCATAGCCTCCAACACCGCCGTTATAGGCGATTCGTTCTGACACAATGCCAGAATCGATGGTATCCGTTAGCCCGAATTGCTCTGCCAGAAGATCCATTCTGGAATGGAATTCAGAGTGGGAAGAGAGATCAGGCTGCAACAAGAAGCCTACTCCCGAGTCACGCTGTGTATCGGATAGGCTTTCCAAGTCGCCTAATGCCAATAGCGACTCAATTGTTGCCTGGTATTCAGTCGAACTCGTCTGATCTGTATAGAAGGCGCCATCCTGGCGTTGCTGCTGCTTTAGCCACTCGACTCCTGAAGGAGTGCTTGCCCAAGCTCCAGAAATAAAGAGAAGGCAGAAAGACAGAAAAAGATAGTAAATACTTCCTAATGAAGCGCCCCGCATCCCCATGCAGCCCCCTAGATTATTAGTCTATTAACCAGCAGGGGCAGAGGCTAGCAGCTGAGCCTATCCAGAGTAATGGGGAATACATCAAGAGAGCGTAAGAGATTTCCTACATGCGCTGACCATGAAATCGACACTTATTTCGCAGCTATTAATTATTCATTATTAACTATTAATTACCCCAAGCTGCCCAACTCAAAGCGCCGACCATTACTCTCCACAAACAGCTTTCCCTCTTCCTCAAACGCCCAATTCACCAGCTGGTAAAACGCCGAGCGCCCGATCAGCGCATTGAGATTATCCCGCACACACAGGTACGGAGAAGGCTCGCCGGTTTCGCTGTCAGTGTTCACCCAGAGGGGATGGCTTGCGCCGGCAACCACATGGCTGCCCACATTGGTGGTAAATATCAGTTTCGTGGTTCCGGCTTCTTTCACCTGCTGTACTTCCGTGGCCACAAAGGGCGCATCGTCCACCTGAATGCGCAGTTTCTCCACCGGTGTAATCAGGAAATAGTCATCGTCTTCGCGCAGCAGAATGGTGGAAAACAACGCCACCATTCTTTCCCGTTCAATGGGCGACTCTTGATAAAACCAGGTGCCGTCGCGGGCAATGCGCATATCAATATCCGCATGGCGTTCCGGTTTCCACTGATGCACCGGCGGCAGGCCGGTTTCATCGCCGGCGGCTTTTTCCAGTAGTGCCAGCAGTTCATCGGCCTGTTTCATCGTGGCCCCCGCTGGCCCTTGTTCCCCATGCGAATACCGATTTCGATCAGGAAATCCAGAAAGTCATCCTTGTCGTCTATTTGCTTCTGGTAAAACGGCGATTCCATCAATGCCACGGCGCCGTGGGCAAATGCCCAGGCGGAGCAGATGTGATACATCGGCGGCACGTCTTCCAGTGACCCTTCTTCCATGCGGGCTTTCACGATATCCGTGAGCCGCGCAAAATTGGCCTCACGGATACTGTGCAGCTTGGCCACCAGTTCAGGCAGGGCATGGTCCTTGATAACCTTGTTTTCCAGCCGATCAAACAACTGATAGCGCTTGGGATCGGAAATCCGGAAACGGAAATACTCCCGCGCCAGGCGTTCCTTGTTATCCGCATCGGAAATTTGCTGGAACACGCCGGCCAGGTCTTCCTCATAGCGCAGCATCAGCAGCAGGTAGATTTCGTTCTTGGTTTCGAAATGCTTGTAGATTGTACCTTTGCCAATACCCACCCGGTCCGCAATCATTTCCACGGTTACCCGGTCTTCGCCTTCTTCCAGAAAAAGGGCCAGAGCCGCATCGAGAATCTCACGCTCGCGCTGACGAAACTCCTGAGCCTTGCGTGTGGCTTTTTCCAGATCACCCATCTATTTCTCCTTGCGCCCGGGTATGCGGGCCTAAAGCCGACTGAACAGTCGCAATTCTAACGCATTCCCTTTTTATACGCATATCGGATAGCAACCCGCGGTATTTCCGGCTGCATCTCGCCAATAACCTGTTCATGGAAACCTGGCGCCGGTTAGCATAGCGTCATGGTTTTCCGCCACGCATTCCGCTCAACCCAGCGCACGGAGGCAACACAACATGGCCAACTCTGACGGGAGCACCCCGGACCTCGCCACCGAATTTGCCCAGCAGGACGGCCTGCTTTACCTCAACCATGCGGCCGTCGCACCCTGGCCCCAACGTACCCAGGACGCGGTAACCGAGTTCGCCCGCCAGAACGTATTTATTGGCGCGCGGGATTATCCGCGCTGGTTGAAGGTGGAGCAGCAGCTGCGTGAGCGTCTGGCCTGGCTGGTGGGAGGCGTCAGCAGCGAGGAAATCGCCTTGCTCAAGAACACTTCCGAAGGTCTGTCTGTCATTGCCCAGGGCCTGGAGTGGCAGGCTGGTGATCAGATTATCATCAGTGATCAGGAATTCCCGTCCAACCGCATTCCCTGGCAAGCCCTGGCCAAGCAGGGCGTGGAAGTGATCGAGGTCAATCTGGAGGGCGACAACCCGGAGCAGGATGTCATTGACGCCATGGGGCCACGCACCCGCCTGGTGTCTCTCTCCGCTGTCCAGTACGGCACGGGGCTGCTAATGGACATGGCCCCCATCGGCGCCGCCTGCCGTGCCCAGGGCACACTCTTCTGTGTGGACGCCATCCAGATTCTCGGCGCGCTGCCGTTCTCTGCAGAGCAGGTAAACGCCGATTTTGTGGTGGCCGACGGCCACAAATGGATGCTCGGCCCGGAAGGGCTCGCCCTGTTCTATTGCCGCCGGGCGGTGCAGGATCAATTGATCCTGCGTCAACACGGCTGGCACATGGTGGCCGAACCCGGCGATTACACCCGCCGGGACTGGCAGCCGGCCAGCACCGCCAAACGCTTTGAATGCGGAAGCCCGAACATGCTCGGCGCCCATGCACTGAACGCTTCCTTGTCACTGCTGCAGGACACCGGCATGGACGTGGTGGCGGATGCCTTGCAACAGCGGGTGCAACGGCTGATCGAAGGACTGAACGACAAAGGCGCCGCCCTGCTCAGTGCCCCAGCCCCGCAACGGCGGGCAGGGATTGTCACTTTCCGCATGCCCGAAGAAGCCCCGGGCGATACCTTCCAGCGCCTGAAAAAGAACGGCGTGGTGTGCGCGGAACGCGGCGGTGGGGTGCGCTTTTCGCCACACTTCTACACTGCCGATTCGGTCATCGACCAGGCTCTGGAGCTGCTGTAAGCTCCAGAACCTCATACGCGCCTCGTTATGGATACCGGAGCCTCACAGATGAACCGACAGCTGGCCTTTTATCAATGGATTTGCCGCCGTTTGCAGCGGGATGAGCAGTTCAGCGGCCAGCCCAGCGCGGACCTGGAAAGCCTGCGCACGGTGCTGAAATCCTGCGATGTGCTGTTGGTGGCCGGGCACAGCAGCGTAGACCGCACCTTCAAGGTGATCGGCGATAGCCGCTACGCCCGCGCGGTACTCTACATTGGTCGCCTGCACGACGTGGCCGACCCGGCCCTGCGCGCCCTGTTGGCGGACTACACTCCCTGCGAACCGGATACCCAGCTGGTGATTGATGCCCGCCTGGAACGAGGGCTGATTGTGGAACCGCTGTCAGCCCTGGAAGGTCGTCAGATTCGCGTCTGCCGGGCACAGGGGCTGAGTGACAATGAAGCCCAGGATGTACTCCGCTATGCCATCAGCCGCATTGGCGCCGGTGGCGCCCAGTCCTGGGGCGCACTGGCCATGATGACCCTGCTTCCCTGGCGCTGGCTGCCCCTGCGCTGGCGCACCGGCCTGTTCCGACGCTGGGCCGGTGAATTGATCAAGGCGCTTAGTGGCACCGTCGTCGCCGATGCCTTCAGCTTTGTGCAATTCCCGGTCATGCCGCTGGTGAAGGAAAGCGAACCCGCCGCCCGCTTGCTGCGGCTACAACCCAGAGCCATTACTGCTGCGGACTTCGACCATTCGCCCTACTTCGAGATTATCAAGGCGCCCTTCCAGCTGGATGCCATTCCCAAGGGCATTGATGCCCTGCCCTGGAAGGGCAATCAGGGTGCGCTGGCGCCGGAACGTCAGCGCCACCTGTCACTGGTGGAGCCGCCGAACGGACACCACGGCTAGTAGCGCCAGCAACCACCAGGACAGACTGCCCCCGCCACCGCCGCCATCACTTCCGCCACTGGCAGTACCGCCAGTGGACGCACTGTTGCGCGCCTGGGCCGGATGGGTGCTCGCCGAGCTATCGTTCGCCGGGTAATCCCCGTTATCGGTCCACACCTGCACAACCAGGCTGTCGTCACCCTGACCATCCAGAATCAGTTGCTGGGACGCCACCTCACCCGGCGACATATCGCCCAACCCACACTGCACCAGGCCGCCCCCGGCACAGTTCTCAGGCAGTGACACCGGGCTCCACCCGGACGGCAAGGTAAAGCCGACCCGCACCCGCGCCGCCGCCTGGTGAGTCGCCGCATTGGTCACCTGGGCGTTGACCCGCACCAGGTCATCATTGCCCCGCTGCGTGGTCAGGTTGAGCACCACATCCGGCTCATTGCTGAATACCAGCTTGAAACTTTCCCCCAGGCTGGCGAAATAATCGTGGGACACACTGCTGATCGGCTCGACGCGCACTTCATCCACCCAGCGGCCACTGGCACTGAGGCCAACGCTGTAAGTCGAGGTCTCCTGCCCCAACGCCAGGTCCGCACTGCCACGACAGTCTGTATAGCCACTGTTCTTCACACAGGTCAGCCCGGGAACACGGACCGTAAGCCCGTTCTTGTGGGTGATTCGCAGGCCCACGTTATTGGCCCGGGTCTGCTGGCTGGTGTTGGCGATGGCGGTGCGCAACGTGGCGGAAGTCCCCGGGCTGCTATAGGTGTCAGCGGTGCTGCCGGTGAGCGCCAGATCCACCAGGCTGCCCGAGGTGGTTTGTTCCAACCACGTGAGATAACGGTCCACACGGGTATAGACTGCGGGGACGCCGGCGGTGGCGCACTGTTCATGGCCGTAGCTGGTAATACCAACCAGCCATTGCTGCCCCGGCTCGCCGTACACCAAAGGCCCGCCGCTATCACCACGACAGGAATCCTGGGCGACAC
>Ga0181374_1000142_pt1 | contig 18602 bp, 28 predicted proteins | sample LowvirmetaG_2_FD_130086 | JGI IMG/M metagenome (GOLD analysis project Ga0181374, IMG submission 130086) | Marine viral communities from the Subarctic Pacific Ocean - Lowphox_10 viral metaG | ecosystem: Environmental > Aquatic > Marine > Oceanic | place: Subarctic Pacific Ocean | collected...
TCTCCGTGTACGTCTGTATCGACGCGGTTAGTTCAGCATAGTTCATTGGTTAGCCCTTGGATCAAACCTTGAAATTGCCGCCACGCTTTGCAGCCCCCATACCCTTGGCCGTTACCGTGGTTTTGTTTGTAGGCTTGAGACCTAACTTGACTTGCCCACCACTATTGTATGCCTTCTTTCTTGCCATCTTGGGTCCAAGCTCTACCTTTCCACCAGCCTTACGGCTTTTTGCACGTTCATAGTGAGGACCAACAGATTGACCCCGATGAGCGCCCGGATCGGGGTTCTTTCTCGCTTGTTCTTCTGATTTTTTTGCTGATCTTCTCGGTATATCTGCGCCACGATACTGGCCGCGTTTACCGTCTTTACCAACATCCCACTCGGCTCTAATATCTCTATCAGATATAAATTCCTCCGTAGTCATTCTATCCATAGCAAAATCCCTTAATGCCTGATCGTCTAGTACTTCTTTTTGACCTTTTGCTATAGCCTCTTTTGACGGTGTTTTATAAAGTTTTGGAGCAGCTGTTCCTCCCTTTCTCTGTGGAACTTTTGCTAACCCTCGTTTTTTTGCTCTTTCCCTACGACGAGCATTTTTTCTCTTTTGTTCAGGACTATCGTCACTAAAATATTCATCTAGTTCTGAAGGTGGCTTGTAGTTATTTTTTTTTGAATTAGCCATAATTTGTTCTCCTATGATGTCGCAATGGTTACTGAACCAACGCTTGCGGTCATTTCCAGTGAAATGTTGTCGCCAACCGGGTTCCAACCAAACAAACTCTGGCTGGCTATTTGGGCGTTGTCAGGACGCGGGCTATCCAGCGTCTGTGGATCGAAAATACGAAAACGGCCCAGTTGCAACTGCGGATGGTCTGGGTCGAGGCATTCCCCACACACACGTAACCCATTGCGACGCTTATCCTGCATCTCCCATTTCAGCGCACTAAGCGGAAAACGAAAGCCGCAGCGGTCGCAAAATCCAATGGCGTGTCTTCCTGCTGCAAAGTTTTTGGTCACGTCAAATTAACCTCGATAGAGTCCTGAAGCGGTGAAAACAGTAGGGATGTCTTTGTGCGGTCCTCTTGGGCCATAAGTTCGTATTGTTCTTCATAATGCGACTTGAGGGTAGGAATGCGGGTTTCAAATTCAGGGCGTTTAAGCGCGATAAAAAAGGCCAGACCGGAAACCAGCGCCGGGATTGCCCGTTCCGGCATATCATTGTTGTTGGTGTTGTCGCCAAGGTCTTCGATACGCCTTACATACCAATAGACAAAATCCTGCGTACTGTCGTCCGGCTCCGGGTAGAGCGTTACTGTTGGCCGATTCTGCCTGTTCACATACATGCTGGTGGGCTGCGCGTTCGTGTTTTTGGATGATGTCTGCGCGTATGTGGACACCGAAAGCCGTGTCAACGCAGTGTCAGTCTGGGTTGCGAGATTAGTGTTGGTGCGAATAACAGCATCAAGAACATCAATGCAGTCGTCAGCAAGAGAATACGTCTTAGTGCCATCAACCAAATCAATAGAAGCCTCTGTGACCGTCCACAGGTTTAACCCACGGTTCATCCATTCCAAGGCGAGAAGTTCAAGGCTCCTGCGGGCCGAGCGCAAATCGTAGCCCGTACGCATTTCCCCACCAGCGCGTTCAAAGGCTTCCTCGCAAATCTGGAGAATATCCAGTTTGAAATTAGCAGTCCCCGATGTAGTTGGTGCAGCCATCAGATATACTTCGTCTTTTTCCTTCGATTAACGACACCGGCACCACGGCAAACCTTTCCGCCAGCCTTACCGGCCATTTTCGCAGGCTTCGCTTTCTCCACCTTCGACGCCATGAGGGCTGTCGGGTGGTCAAACACCCCGAAGGGGGCCTGATTACGCATACTCTGCCGCCGCATACGATCCAGCATTGCTGGGTCAATACCACTTCGTTGAAGGAGTTGCTGCAAATAGTTTTTACCAACCATAAACGGCTGTTGATGCATAAGCGTCTGGGTGGTTTGCACTCCGCCCCCAGTCTGAAACTTCTTTTTCTTCGGTGATTTTGGCTTCGTGTGACGAAAATCACCTCGCATTTTACGTATCGGCATTATTTTTTACTCCTGTTCCTCGACCGCGACACCACTTTGAGGTTGCTTGGAGAATTGTTACGTGGGTTTCCATCCCTATGGTCAATATCCTTTTTATCACCAACGCTAACCCTGCCAGCTTTCTGCGCGTGATATCTCGCTCGATTACGGGCATTTTTATCCTTCATATTCTCAGGCTTGGAATGATACTTATCATACTCCCTGCGGTAATTGCGCTTTGGACACATTGTACGTATTGCCTAATTCCGGCCATTATCCATTACGATCTTCCGGTCTGAACTATTCTGGCATAGACACTGCCTGACGAGTGCGTCGTGATAGCCAACCGACAGGCCACAGGCGGGTTTGTGTAGTTCCCGTCGGCTGCTGCCGTCTGACTGGCAATCACGTCATGGTTGTTGGCGACAGCCGAAGTTTCGTCAGTAAATGTAGATGCCAACACGTTGCTGAAGGTGTGTTGTAAGGTGTACGTCAGGGATGCCCCAGACGAAAGATCACAGCCAATACCAACATTGAAATCAGGCCCGCGATAATTAAGAACAAACCACGCACTTTCACATTTGCCGTCCGTACCGGCTTCAACAGCCCCCGCTGAAGCCCCATCGTCAGTAATCCGGTCAACCCACGCAAAATTAACGTCCTGCGTGGTGCTAGTCCCGGCGTTGGCCCCCGTGATGCTATCGGTTATGGCAACGCCGTAGCGGTCATAGCCACGAGGAGTAATGGTGTCTCCGCTGTCATCACCAGCGGAATAGATAGCCACATGCTGCGGGGTGTCAAACTCGACGTATCCATTTACGCCAATTTCGATTGCACCGGCAGTGCCCGCATCCGGCGTCACGGAGGTAACGTGATAAAACTTTGTCGAACCCAGCGTTATCAGGCCCGTCCCCGGCCCGGTAATAGCCTCCGTGATGCGATTGCCGTCGATATCCTCACCAACCACCGTGAAGGTTCTGCCTGTGTCATTACCAGCAGCATAGATAAGAATGTACGCGCCACGACGGCTTCGGAAGTCTATGCCCAAAGCGCCATTCAGCGTCATGGCGTTAGCCCCACTGGGGGTCTGGCTCTGGCAGATGCCATTTCGGTCGTAGCCGGTGGCAAAGTGCCCGTTAATAAGAAAGTCCAGCCGCGCAGCGGCTAGCGTTTCTGTTGTAGAAATCCCGTTCCTATCTAGGATGTCTGGTGTAAGAGTGATGACCTTCGGTTTGGACATCTTTATATCCTCTTTATGTCAGTGAAGTTACTTCTTCTTTGATTTTGCCTTTGGTTTCGCCTTCACGGGAGCCTTTCCCCCAGCGTAGGCTTCATTAACATCGAGGGTGCCTTTATTGTCGCCCTTGTATTTACCCTTGGCGGTTCTTGCCCGCTTGGGCTGTAACACTGGGGCGGCAATCTTGCCCGACGCAACATCGTATCTCCATTTCTCAGCGACCTCACGCGAAGCGAAAGTCTTAACTAACGGCTTGTCGTGAGGCCCGCAAGAAACCTCGATGGCCCACTTACCCCCCGACTTTGTCAGTTGGGTCATCATGGGACTATCTTTCCTTCGCTACAAAGATGTAGTCGATGTCGGTGGTTTCAGCACCGGCAGCGCCATTGAGATAACCAAAGCCAACGGCCATTTCCGCACCGGGAACGGTGATGCTGGTAACGGTATCAACCAGCACATCGTTCTTATAACAAAGGATGCTGGTCTTACCGTCGTAATACGCCGACAACGTGAGAAACGTGTCGTCTTCCACCGTTGCAATCGTCTCGCTGTCAGTATCGGTAGAATTGTCGTCGTTGTTGAAATAAACAGTGGCAGCACCATCAACGCTTTCAAACAACCAACGCATGGTTGCGTCCTGTGGCGTGGTATCTGTCGAATGCAAGCCGACAACCCAATCAGACTGGGTAGCATCACCAACTGAAATGCGGGTTTTTAGAAAAGCCTTTTTGCCGCTTGCCAGTAGAAAGATTTCACCGATGGTCTGGGCAAATATTCCATCATCTTCATCGGCTGCGGTAGTTATACGAGCGAGGCCACCGGCTTCATCGGGGGTACTGATGGCGGAAGTGCCAGCACCAGCGGAAGTCGCTGTAATCGTCCATTCAGTCGAAAGCGGTTCGTGGTTGAAATCATCCCAAAAGATGTGCCACTTGGTGGGGTCCAGCATCCCAAATTCATACAGGGGATTACCGGAGATGACGTTGGAAACGCCATTTGTAAAATGTGTAGGCATTGAACAGTTCTCCTATTAGGTTACCATGACCAGCATGAGGCCAGCCACATTCAAATGCTCTTGAGAGTGTAACGAGAACTTTTCAGGAACGCCACCATAAATATTGTCCGGACAATGTTTGTTCACAGTATGTGCGTAACTATTTTGCATAAAAAAGGGGGGGCACCAGCGGCACCCCCCCCTTTTTCGTCCAAAAAAACTTAGGACGAACCCGGCGAACCATATACACCGAGGTAGTCAGAAACGCCAAACGAGTAACGCTCACGGCTTTTATACCTGACATTGCCCGTATCAAAATCGCCGTCCATTGAATTTGAAAGCGGGACGCGGTTGAAATACTTCAACCCATTTGGACAGTCCGTCTTCAAAAACCAAGCGTTCGTGTCGGTTAGGTAGTTATTAACGGTGTAACCGTCACGAACCGTGCTGTTATGAACGATGGCGTTGACATCGTTGTCAGCCACACCAGTCCTATACTGTGAGTTCAGGATGCGGGTGGCAACAAACTGCAAGTTGGTCGGAATGACCAGCTTGACTGGTTGTGCGGCAACCAACAGACCGCGTTCGTCGGTCCAGTTGGAAATCTGGATGGTAGCGTCTTCGATTGACGTTTCATTCAGATCGACCGCTGTGCTGGGACGGTTGGAGAGGTCTGAACCCTGCACAATGCTGTGCGAGGTAGAGAACAACTGGTCGCCGTCGCCAGTCAGGTAGCCAGTGGTGGCGGTGAACCCGGTATTAAACGGAACCATCGCCTTGACTTCCTTGGTGTAGGCCATAGCGCGAGCCAAAGCCTTAGTGTACCGCGATGACAGACTGTCATACAGGTTGTCTTCCATCGCCTCTTCGGTGATGGAAAAGCCCATAGCAATCGTCTCGTGGTCATACCGCTGGGTGAAACTTTCCTGCGCGGTATCATATGCAAGCGCCCCACCCTCTTTCTTGACGGGGGCCGCCCCGAAACCAGATAGTTTGGTTTCTTCTTCAAAGGAGCGTTCCGAATTTTCGCTATCGTAAACCTCCAGATGTTGATCTTGGTATTTATCATACTCAAGGCCAAACAGGGCGTTAAGGCCCGGAAGGAGTTCCTTGAGTAATTGTGCGCGTGAAATTGATGCCATTGCTCAATCCTCCTACGTGCCAAGGGCAAGTTCGTACTGGTGGATACCAAAGTTCCACTTGACGATCATGTCCGTATAAGCGTCCCCAACGGAACTGTCGGGGCCGTCAACAAAATCCACCAACCTAAACGGAAAGGTGTTGGTGGTAGCAACGCCAGACTGGTCGAGAGCCAAGATTGACTTGCCAATGTTGGCATTGCCAGCCGCATACGTAATGACCTCACTGTTTAGACCAAATGCGGTTTGTGCAATAGTTCCATCCGCTTGAGCCTGAAAAAGCTGGTCCGGATCGTCCGCGACATGGGCCAAAACGTCGGTAGCCGACGTTGAGGCTGTCCACATCTGGGCGAAGACCTTGTAGTTCAGATTCGGATCGGTGAAGCTGCAACCCTGAAAAACCCCAATGGGGCGGGTCGAGGTTGCATTGGTATCAATTTCGATTGTTCCGGCGGCAACCAGTTCCACAATGTCACCAAAGAACACGCTGGTGCCATAGGAATTGGTCATTTTAAGTTGACGAAACGAACCGTTTTCGTAGCCGCCAATTCGATTTACCGGAACAAATCCGTAAGGAGCCGCTGAAGCTGCCATCTTACTGTTCCTTTATGCAAAGTTAAGCTCCGTCAGTTTTTACCTCTGGAGCGACCAACGCCGAACGTGGTCTCCGAACGACGCTCTGTTTCCAGAAGCGGCATTCGGGGGTCGTTCTCGCGCATAAAATTCTGATCGACGCTTGCCGCCTGTTCCTCTGCCTTTTTCTGATAATACCCATCACGTTTCGCCATAAGTTCTTCAGAACATTTACACAACATTAGGCCACCGATAACGATATTGTTTTCAAAGCCGTCTGTGTCCCGGTCTGACATAATCATCAATTCAGGATGATCTTCAGCCAGACACGGTTCCCAGCCTTCTCTGTATCGCATCGACACGTTCCTGTTGTCCGTTTCCCCCAATATGGAGGTGCGGACCCAGCGGAACACGTAGCCGTCCTGCGGCTTCGGGTCAGGTAGATTTGACGGGGGACGATAGTGGGTCACCCTGTCTTCGGTTTCGCGTGTTTCATTGTCTCGCGCTTTTGGCGCGGTGCGCTTTGCTTTAGCCATTAGTCAACTCTTCCTTTGCGACTTGTGCGGCATACTGCTTGTTAGTCAACCCAAGACGCTTTGCGAGAGCGACTTGAGTGGTGGTTAGCTGCACTTTGCGCGGGGGTTTACCGCCCCGTGACGGCCCACCCACAGGGGGTGGTTTTCTTCCAGAGGTCACAGCAGGGGCAGAATCCGCCCCGTTACCACCTTCTTGCCCACTGGAAAAACTGTATTCAGGGAACACTGTTTGTAGTCCCTCGTCGATCTTTCGATAATATTCATCGTGATGCACCTGCGGGTTTAGACCTTCCATCACCAGTTTCTGATGAAGGCCAACCGCATAACCGGTCATATCTTCATAACCAGATGCATGAAACCAAGGGTTATCCCTCAACCACTCCATTGCCTTGGCATCTGGAGCGGGGGTCTGCCCTGACTGAGATTGTGGCTGCCCAACCTGTTGGGTCTGCCCTACTGGCTGCTGACGACGTGATCGTTCAAATCTTTCTGCATCAGAAAGTGCCTTGACACGCTCGGCATGAAGCCTGCTGAGTTTCTCCTGCGCCCCCAAAAGGGCATCCGTTTCACCCCCCTCGTAGGCTTCCTTAAACTCTGTTCGTGCCGCATCAAGTTCGGCGTCACTTCGCGCCCCATATTGCTCAATCAATACTGCATTGGAACTTTCCAGACCATCGCGGAGGGCGGCGTTGTCGCCAGCTACGTGTTCGGCGTATCTAACGGCCTCTTCACTTTGACGAAGAGCACCCTCTTTGGCGCGACGCTCTTCGTGAAACTCATACTTCAACGCCTTGATGCGCTTCTGAGCAGCATCCGAATAGTTTTTGATTTCCTCCTCAAACTCTTCGCTGTCAGGGTCTACCCTGTCGGCGGCTGGACGGGCCATCTGCCTGTCCTCTTCGGGAGTATCATCAAGAACTTCAATCTCGACCGCAGACTCTTCTGGCTCTGGAAAGTCCTGCGATTCCTCAAATTCCTGTTGTTTAGCTTGTTTGGGACTCATGCTCTTGTATAACCTCGCGGGTCTTCTACGACAGCCTGAACCGTATCGTCGTTGATGATACGAAACTCTTTGCCGTAGATGTTAAAACGAACCCCCTTGTAGGCCCCGATCAATACAAAATCACCCTCCTTACACCACGGTTCATCACCAAACCGCTCTTTATCAGTGTAACATTCCGGCCCCATAGCAAGCACAAGGCCGACAACGGTGGATGTTTGCTCTATGAGCTTGGTGGTATCGGCTTTGATAACCCCCCCAACCGTCTTTTCCTCTATTTCAGGAAGAGCGATAAGGATGCGCCATCCCTTTGGTTGTGGTAGTTGACTACCTTCCCTTTCGGGAAGCTCTTCTGAAGCTGGCTCTGAAACAGAAATCCCCCCTCCCGTACTAACCAAGTGCGGTCCCTTGCGTTCCAAATTAGGCGTGGTGGTGTTCATTTATCCTCTTTTTCTCTCTGTTCAAGTTCTTCAAGAACGTCAAGCAGACTTCTCTCCGCTATCGCAAGCCCCTCGATTTTACCGACATTTTTGGCATATTCCATTGCCACTTCTGTGGCGCTTCCTGCGGACATACACCCGCCTGTGGCTGTAACGTCAGCGAGTTCATTCATATCACGACGAAGGCGTTCACGCAAAGCGTCTAAAATACTACCGGCCAATATTCATTCCTTCAACTATTATTTTCATTTTTGTTCTCTTTTTGGTCCCGTTGCGTTCGCGCCCGGAGAAGGTCCATAAACTTTCCTGCCAGAGTTGCTGAAGTTTGAACCCGTGACGACTGCGCCTGCATTTCGGATTTCTCGATGTCTCCTTCATGCTGCAATTCCGCAATTCTCTCTTGTGAATCAATGCGTTCGCGCTCTATTGCATCGTCTGCAATGCCCATCCCAATATCCACACCAAGCTGCGCCGTGGCCTGATCCTGCTGGCCCCTGACACGCTCCTCTTCGGTGAGCAGCTTCTGGATTTCCATAAGAACTTCGATTCTTTCTTTTTCCGCATCTGTCTGCTTATCCACCAGATACATTTGCTCTTTGGACTTGAGTTGTTCTAATCCAAGCATGGCACGAAGACGATCTGCAAGGCCCTTGCGCTTGACCTCGTCGGCCTTGGTTTGGGCCTCCTGACGCTGAAGCTGGAGAACCGGATCGTTCTCTTCCTTGGCGTTCTTTCTTACCTGCTGCTCTGCCAAATCCTTCTTGAGAACCTTGTCGGCGGCATCGGCGGTGAGTTTCGACAACATGACTTCGGCGTCGGCGGGGAGTGGTTCATCATGGTCGGGCATGGGAACACCAAGCTGCTTCTCTATCTCCCGACGATACTGGAAAGCCACATGCTCTTGTATATGCGCCGCACCAGCAGCAGCCATAGCTTTGGCTGCTGGCGACTTGCTCATAATTTCCTGAATTAACGGGTCTTCCGCAGCAGCGATATGCACCTGTATATGACTTTCGTGATCTTGATGGATGTGGGACTTCACTGGCTTGCCCGTCATTATTGCCATGTTTTCCGCTACCGGGTCCATCGGTTTGCGCTCTTCATCCAGCGGGATGATTTTATCGGCATTGTCAATACCCATCGCATCTATCATGCCGCGATGAAGCTGTTTCAGGTCATATATATGAGGAGCGGTGGTGGCTAACTGAAGAACCGCTTGGTTCTGCATAATTCTTTGGGCCATAGTCGATGCGTTCGGGTTCGATATCGGAAGAATGTCAACCCGGTCATCATAATCCTGCGCCCGCGTAGCCCCCTCTTCAACGTCATATTCGTATTCCGAAGACTGAAAATCCTTAACCAGCCCTGCGATCAGTTTGAACTCCTTCCGCATAGAAGAATGAATGCGGGCATGAACGCTGGACATTACCTTCATGCCGCGCTCGATAATTGCCAGCGTTGTACCAACCGGGGCCTGATTGTCCATTTCTGAAATCTTCAGGTCTGCAATACTGGCAATATTGCGCCCCTCTTCAACGATCTTGCCAAGAAGTTGAAACAGAACCGATGACGGCTCTTTGTATGGAAGAAACGTGATGTTGTCCTTGATGGCACCGCCGGGGACATCAACGTCCCTGAACTCACCCGGCCTTAGTGGACTGTCATCACCCTTAATCCTCAACCCTCTGGCCTTCAGACCGGCGGGAAGGTTGGAAAGGGTGCCCGCATCAACAAGCTGACGCAGGATGGAGGTGGCTGATTTTGCGATACCACCAAGAAGGTGAACTAGGCCAATTCCATAAAAACCAAGGCCGGGAAGGAATTTGTATTGTACAAAAAATTCCTGCTTGGCCTTTAAGTTATCGTCCTCTTCCCAGTTCCTGTAGATGGAAAGAATCTTCTGGCTGGAGAGTTCGATGGTAATAATATACGGCAGTTCGATGCCGGTCTCTTCATCATCCGGGTCTTTGTCTTCAAACCCCGGCAAATCATAATCGACATGCATTTCAAGAATGGTGTGACGATCATCTCTTTCGACTGACGGCTTTGCGCCGGATACCTTGTCTTCCTTCTTGTCAACGTCGCTGTACTCGATTGACGGCTTGGGAATGTCAATGTCTCTGTAGCGACCCATATACTGGGTCTTCCGCAGATCGTTCGGCCACATCTTCATAACGTGGGTAGCGCGAGGACAGGTGTTTAGGTCTGTGGTACCGTAGGCAACGACAAAATCGTCCGCCATAACATACGGTACCGTCTGTCTGCCAAGCTGAACATCATAATACACCTTCTTGAATACCGACCCGCCAACAGCAAGATGAAACAGGGCCTGTTCATGTTCGTCGCGGTATTCCGGCATGATGTCGATGCATTGGTAGTTCATGTCTTTCTGAACACGCTTGCACTGTTTGGTTCGCTCTGGGGTGGTCTTGCCTATTATCTTTGCCAGCACCGGCCCGGAGGCAGGGAACGTCTCCATCATGGCGTCAGCCACGAACTTGGTTACTGCCTCAGAAAGAATGGGATGAAAAACGCCTGACGCGCCCGACCACGGGACGGAACGCTCCTCAATTTGGAGGCCAAGAAGGGAAAGCCCCTTTATATAAGCCTTTTCCCACGGTTCGCGGGTTTCCTTGTCAGCCTTGTAGTCTCCAACCAACTCGGTGGCGATTTTATCCAGTTCCTGCTCATCCAGTTCATCAGCAAGGTTGGCTTCAAAAAGTCCTGTTTCACGGGCGGTAGCGTCCGGGTCGAAGTCAATAACAACGCCACCGTCTTCAGTTTCTTCTTCACTGAAAAGACTGGTATCAATCTCCTCTTTTGGCAAAACAATCTCGATACCGCTATCTCCTTCAATATCGAGTTCGGCCTGTATCAGTCTTTTATCTATTGCCATACCTTACCCCTAGTAATACTCATGCTTCTTGATGGGGAGGTCTTGAAGCTCATCCTCTTCCTCATCCTGAAGCGTTTGGACAAACCCGCCTTGCCGGTAACGTAGCAGAGCCTGTGTCGAACTGTCTACATAATCGTCATATTCACCGACGGGAAACTCAGCAAACTCCTCTATAACCTCTTCAGCCCACCTATGTTCAGGTGCCCACACAATGCCTGACGCGAACAAATCAGAAACAGCGTTCACACGGGCGATCTTATCGTTACCCCTTGCTGGTGTAAATTCACTTACCGGAATACCCATTTCCCGCAATTCAAATATTAACGGGGCACCGCTGGCACGTTTTTCGATTACGAAGGCTTCCGGCTCCCACTGGTGATACATTTCATGGGCCACCTTCTTCAGTTCTGGAAACTCCATACGTTTACGATAAGCGTCCAGCAGGATGACGTTCGGCATCATGTTGCCGGTTTCTTCGTGTTCGTGTTGAAACACACCCCATGTTGTGCAAGCTGAATAATCCGACCGCTCTGTCTTGAGAAACGCCGTATCCCATGACTGGATAACAAATTCCACATGCGGCGTCTTCTTGTTGGACCACCGTTTCCACCACTCCCGTTTGATTAACGCCCCCTCTTCAGCGGTCGGACGTTGCTGGTATTGGGCCATCCATTTGGGGATGGGAAGTTCGTCCTTTATTGCCAGTATTTCCTTTTCCGGCCAGTATTCCGGCCAGATTGGTTTGCCTGACGGCAATATCGCCGGAAGTTCAATCACCTCCCAGTCGTCGCCGTCCTGTTCCGCAGCAGCTTTCAGAACACGTCCAGTGAGATCACGCTTTGACCACCTTGTCATAACAATGACGATGGCGGCACCGGGTTGGACGCGCTGGCGGGGGCCGGAGGTGTACCATTCAAAGACACTGTCGTAGATTTCAGGCTTTGTTTCTGCCTGTTTTGCCTCCTGCTCCGAATGCGGGTCGTCAAGAATAATTAAATCCCCGCCACGCCCGGTCAGGGTACCGCCGGTCCCGATGGCAAAATACTCACCCTTTGCCGTAGTTTTCCACTTGCCCGCTGCTGCGGCGTCGGGATGAATTTCGGTGTCTGGAAATATCTTTTTGAACTCCGGGTCGCTGATCGTATCACGCACCTTGCGCCCGAAGTCCACTGCGAGGTCAGCAGTGTTGGAGGCTTGGATAACATACCTGTCCGGGTATTGCCCCAGAAACCACGCTGGGAACAGGTGGGAAGCAAACTCCGACTTTGAATGACGGGGCGGCATATTGATGATAAGCCGCTTCAGTTCCCCCTTGGCTACCCGCTCAAAAGCATCCGCCATAATTGCATGATGATAGCCCTCTATAAACTGGGGCCATATCTTTTTCACAAAATCAAGAAAGTTGACCTTTGCCGTCTTGCGGGCCGTGACGCTGTCGAGGCGATCAAGGATACCAAGAATGTTATGCTGCTCTTCAGGCGGTAGTTCATCCAACCTGTTGAGGTATGTTTTAATATTGGTCGGTATCATCTAAAAAAAATACCCCGGACGGTGTTCCGGGGCAAGTTTTCTTAGGGATGAATGAATCGTCGTTATATACCCAGCGGAAGGAGTTCAAACTGATCGCAGGTATGGGCATTAACATTTTTTGTATTATATTCTGTCATATCACTATCAATATAAGGCATTCCTTCTAATTTCTTTCTTCCGTCCCTTGAAGATTTCTCCCAAATCAAATCATTACCTTTTGGATGATTTAAGTTCCATTCTACATTTGATTTCTTTAGAAGTTTTCTTGCTTTCTTATTAAGAGGAAGTATATAACGAAATTGTTTTCCATATACCTTAGTTATACCTTTATGATCAAGAAAATCTTGTGTTAGCCAATATATCCGTTCACCCTTCTTATCTTTAAAAAAGTCTGGTTCTCTTTTCAATTTAAATTGAACATTTTCATCACATAACCTTCTACTAGACCTTGGATGTATCTTTTCACCTTTATCACTAATATAAATTTGTGTCCAAATAAATCCACCATACAGAAAGTTTGCAGCCTGATATACATAGCCGGGTTTTCCCATTATACCATCTGACCAAGTATAGAGAAATTGTTTCTCAGGACAATTTACTTTCATCCACTTTACAACACCAGATAACATTTGTGATTCAGAGTTTTTTGGCATCTCTGGTTTCATACACATTTTACCAATCTCATAATAATCTTTTGTATCCAAACCATCAAAAAGTTTTACAATGGTTGCTTTGGGTTGAGTTCCCCACCCTAAAGTCAACGCACCAACCAATTCATCTTTCAAAAAACATCCTAGAAAATGTTTAGTAAGTCTGGGCATTATCTTAGAATAGTGATAAGTTTGAACCAACTCTGTAGAACCAAACCGACTTATCTCTTTTATTTCAAAATCATACTTCACAATTCCAAACCCTGAGTTTCGTTATAATTAGTCCCAAGGGGCTGCTTCTTCAGTTTCATCAACCAAAGGCGCATCACGCTTATCTGCTGAAGGAGCGGGGGTAGATTCCCGCTGTGGCGGTTCAAGGGGTGGGGGGTCCGCCACTAGATGAATAGACCGGGCAAGGTGTGGTACCCGTCGAATAAACCCCCGCTCTTCCAGCTTGGATACCAATCCGGCTATAGAAGCCTTGCTTTTGGCACCCAACGCCTCTGCAATTTCGTCGTAGGACGGCGCGTAACCTTTCTCGTCCCAAAAACCACTAATAAAATCAAAACATTCTTTTTGCCGTGGGGTCATGCCAACTTTCGGCAAACTCACTGTTCCAAGCTCTGAATTTCCATCTTCAGGAACCATGCCCGCCCATTTCCCCGCAACCGTCATCACTACAAACCTTTCATAATTTCATCAATGACCTTGATGAAATTTGCCTTATGAAACTTGGGGTCTACACCGGCAGACTTGAACAAAGCATCCCCCGTGGAGCGGATTTCCCTAACCGCAGCCCTTGCTACGCGGGCTGGGTTGTCAACATCTCCGCCCTGTTTAATGATATCGTCTTCCACTGCCGCGCCAACATCAATCCCATCGGAAGCGGCGCGAAACCACGCCGCCATTTCCCCGCTGTAAACTTCGTGGGCGGCATGCAGAATTGTATTGTTACAAGTTTTCATAGAACGAAATGTAAACATTCAGCGACCAAACGTCAACCTTTTAACGAACGCCCTTCATCAATGCATGGTTTCCTGCGTGTTGTGGAGAATAATTTCAGCGCCCCCCTCCTCAACCATCTCGTGAAAATCCTCTTTGATGCGTTCAGTGATGACAATGCGTATTTCTTGGGGGGCTATAGCAACCAAGGTGGCTAAACCCTTGGCAATCTGGTGAATTACTTCAATGGGTTCGCAGCCGAGATTGGTGTAATCAATAAAAATATCAACCACATCGCAGCGGGGACAGTTTTCGCGTTCCTCTTCCTTGGTTTTTATTTCTTTTTGCGATTCAGACAACGATTACGCCTCTTTTTGGGTTTCTCACTGTAAATCTCGTCCCAGCCCTTATTATAAGCCTTTGAAAGCGGTGGTGACGGTTTGAAGTTCGGGTTCGAGGAAACCCTGACTTCATGGTCGATGTAATACTGGGCGTCTTTCTTTCCGTCGGCAACCTCACGGTTGTGACGTTCTGCCCGCATCCGTCTCTGTTTGGCTTCATCCACCTTCCCGGCCCCACGCGGGGGGCCGTAAATGCGCTCATGGTTTTCCCGATATTTTTTAGTGGCGGGGCCTGTTCGGCCCCTGTCCACATGACTTACCATCGCATCCTTGCCCTTAAAAAATTCGCACCGGGTGACCACCTTACAGAATCATGAGGGTAAACCACACCCCGCCCCGCTTTCCTTGAAGTGGCCTTTTTTCCGCCTAAGAAGGAAACAGACGTGAAACGACAGTTATGATGCCGGTGCCCACCATTTGGAGTGGGGGGCCTTACAATGCTATAATACACTACTTAATGTTTCAAGTTCGTTCACATTTGTCAACAAGGAGCATCAACCATGTTTGAAGTAATTCTCTTCGGATTAGGCGGGATCGCCGGACGGATGAAGGGGGGGTGGCCCGACTGGCTTGGGCTACCAAAAATCGTCAGGCACCTGATGATGGCTGGCTGTTATACGCTGGCTTTATGGCTGGCGGGAATAAGTATTCTCCAAGCAATCTTGGTGGGCGGCGTCCTGTCATTGGTGGGGGTTGTCATAAGCCACGATGCCTATACGGGCCTTGGGGTTGAAAAGGATACAGGGTTTTTCGCCCCTATCCTGAACATCATTCCCTGTATGGGCGAGAAAGAAGATGGCAATATGTGCCGCGACTTTCTTGGTATGACCCTCACCGGGGTTGCCCTTACCGGCCCCGTTTCCCTTGGTCTGGTTTTAGTTGGCCTTCCTGCCCAGTATTGGGCGGTCGGGGTCTGCAAACCGTTTTGTTACTGGGTTGGCCGGGTAGTTCAACCGGACGACGGCACACGTCAGTCTCCTGAATGGGTGAAAAACTGGCTTGGCGTCAACGGTAGTGAAACAATCGGGGAGTGGCTCTGGGGTGCCGTGTCGGTCTCGTTGCTTTACGCGCTGCTGTAACCCAGCCGGTCGTACCACTCACCGGCCCCCTTAACTATCTTCGCCACCTGCGCGTCGGTCATTACCTCACGGCCCTGACCGGACGACCCCCTGCGGAAAAAAGCACCGCCCTTTTCTGAGGCTTCTACAAAGCCGTTCTTCTGCTCGTCCTTTTTAAGCACGGCGAAGTTGGAATGTGAGATTGCAGCCATGACGCTTTCAAAGTCGTTCGGTACGTGAAGTGTCTTGGTAAGAACACGGAAATTGTTGGGCATGTTCTCGTATTTTAACACCAGTTCGGTGTGCGGCCACCATGACGCCACATGCCGGGACCAGTCCCGCGCCACCTCGTCTGCCATACGCTTTATGGATACACCGAAGAAATTAGCGCAGCTTGGCACAACATCCACGGGGTCACGGACGATGTAGATGGCCGGACGGCCACCGTGACGCTTTTCCGAATACGGATGATGGGCCTTGCCAAGAAACTCCTTCTTCGGGTCCGCATACGACGTGTCTGTGTCGGTATAGAACGGCATGGCCGAAATCTCTGCCAGAGTGAGGGGTCTGTCTTTTGGAACCAGCAGGTTTGCCAAAAAGGCCCTGACCCACGTATTCCCAGACTTCGGAAACGACGCCAGCCACCGCACCCTGTCGAGCGGCAGCAAGTCTGTTTCCATGTTATTTCCCCATTTTGATATCAGCCTTGTGGTCGCCAATGCTGTCGATGTTGGCCTGTGCCCGCTCATAAACCATATCGTATGTTATGGCCCCGTGCATTTCCTCACGGGATGCATTTGGATGCTCCTCCATATACTCATCGCAAAGCTGCTCTTCCGCTTCGGCAAGTACGTCGTTCATTCGTGTCATGTTATTTCTCCCACTTGATGTTTTTCCGTAAATTCTCTCCAGATAACCCAGTTGAGATATTATCCGTCCCTGAACGGTGTCAAGGATATCATTCAGGCCGGTAAGCGTCTTTACGGCTTCGGCGTAAGCCGCGTGGCGGGTTTGCCTTGATGTTTCCACCGTGGAGAAGCTGTGACCACACGGACACCTCCTAAACCTGACCCTAACCTGACCTCTGCGCTCCCCGCCAGTGACCTTGGTATCATGGCGCAAACACTTCGGGCAGGAAAAGCCCTTCTTATCCTTACAGGGGGGTGTGGATGTCATCAAAAAATACTCAACGCTTATACTTATTCGATGATTATGCGCGGCGGATCGGGAAGAAAGGTCGCGTCATAGTTTACATCTGGGCCGAAGTGATTGGTTTCACGGTAGTCGCCTTTCACCCGCAAGGGAGTGGGGGCGTCCGGTATCAGCCAAGCTGAAGGCGCTGACGGGTAGTCTGTGGAAATCCCCCCCAGCCACCACCCCGGAGAGTCTGCGGTGGTGGGATACATAAGCATGGCAAGACCCAGTATGATGGGCCAAACCACGCGAAAGATGCCTCCCATCCCGCCTACGCCTTTTTGCCCTTGTGCTTGAAGAACTGAACCTGCTTTTCCCGCTTCTTCGCGGCGGCAAGCGTTTTATATGTTCCGAGGTTCTTTCCCTGCCCCGACACCAGCCGGTAGCCCCCCTTCACTTTACGGATGGTCATTGTTCTTCCTCTTCGATCAGTCGTTTCTGGACCCAGTCCATGTAATCGCTTTCCGGTATGCACAGGGTCTTCTGAATAACAAGGCCATGTACATCTACACGCCGCTTCGCTTCCGCCAAGGCGGTCTGGCACGACCCCTTGTCTGAAAACAGGACGTGATATTCATGGAGGTTGTTCGGCTGGCATGTCTCGTCAGCAAAACAGAAAAAAAGCACGACATAAAATATATCCATTCAGTCCCGTTTAACCTCAAAGCAGGCGTAGTCCACCACCTCGTATTCAATCGACGAGGTCTCGTTCTCTACCATGTTTCTTATTTCACCTTCCACATACCCCTTGTCACACGAGGAAACGTAGAAAGACCATGAACTGGTGGTGAACCGGTTACAGACATCGCCCGCCACACAGAAATAAACAGTGAGCAGGGCCTCAAGCATTACGACCTGCTGGAAATTTCGGTCCTGTACATAACAAGAACACATATACTACGTATGTTCTAGTCTGTCAATTTTGTGGGTGATGCTACATCATTCACCATTGTTCAACCAATCCAGATACCGTTTGCATTGCCCCGCAGCTTCTTCCTCCGACTTAAACGGCCCATGCCTGTTGGCCCACACCTCATCCCAGAAATACCACCGCCCCTCGTGTTCGTGTACCGGAGTTTTTTCCATCATCAAGCCCCCCCGTTCGGGTTCCATCTCAACCAATAAAAACCACAGACAAAGTGTACACCAAAAACACCAGCACAACCAACCTCAGACGTATCTTTTCATCAAGGGAAAGAGGCTGCCCGTGGCTACGTTTCATCACTGTTCCCCAGCCAATATTAAACGATGGCGTCAGGAGGTGAAACTTGCGTGAATATGATTTTCCCCCTTTAACCATTACCCTCAATGAGTTACATCAAAACAGTCTTACATACGGAGGGAGGGGGGGTAGGGTGTCCCCTCCGGTTGCCGTGCAACAGTGCAACCCCTCCCCCCTGTTCTACATATGTTCAATGCCTCAGAATTTTTCTGGTATATTTTTCTGTTCGTGGTTTGTTTTAAGGTTGAAAATTTGGTGGGCGGGTGAGGGGAATGGTAATATATAGAACAATAGCAGTCACACATGCCATTTGGGGGGGCCGGGGTCACCGCATGGCCCCACCGGGGGGTAGGACCCGTCGCCCCAACCAGATGGTACCACAGCCCGCTGGCTGCGTCTGAGGCCGTTCCCATACTACGTGCCAGCCCCTCATGCGGACCCTACGTTAGAGAAAAGGCTCTGTAACCCGCAGAAACCCTTGAGTGTTGCATAACGGCCATTATGGAAAGTATTGATGGTGAGCACCCCTTAAGTCTTTGATGTTACTCACCAAAAGCCTTCTTCAATCGCTCCACCAACTCGTGCTGGACCTCTTCTGGTGATACATCTGCGGCCACCTGTTCCACCCTATCGGTGAACGCTGCCACATCGGTGAGCTTGCCCAGCAGTTCGCAGGCTCGTAACTTGGCTGCGTCGTTCTCGCCCTGCTCCGTCAAATGATACAA
>Ga0181374_1000146_pt1 | contig 18486 bp, 16 predicted proteins | sample LowvirmetaG_2_FD_130086 | JGI IMG/M metagenome (GOLD analysis project Ga0181374, IMG submission 130086) | Marine viral communities from the Subarctic Pacific Ocean - Lowphox_10 viral metaG | ecosystem: Environmental > Aquatic > Marine > Oceanic | place: Subarctic Pacific Ocean | collected...
ATCTCGATAGCGCGACGCCTGCTGAGCTGGTTGCAACGACCGCGCGGCTCAACAGTGTGCTGCGCCGCCTTGGCTCGGGCTGGGCGCTGTTCGCGGAGGCAGTGCGCCGACCTGCGCAGGACTATCCTGCATGCGATTTTCCCGATCCTGCTTCTGCGCTGGTCGAGCGCGAACGCGCGGCCCAGTTTGCCGAAGAAGGCGCGCATTTCGAAAGCCGCTATTTTCTGACGCTGCTCTGGATGCCGCCCGCCGAAGATGCCGCCCGCGCCGAAAGCTGGATGTATGAAGGCAAGGCCCAGAAAGGCGTCGATCCCCGTGAACTGCGCGATGGCTTCATCGACCGGACGGACCGTTTGCTGCGCCTGTTCGAAGGCTTCTTTCCTGAAGTCCAATGGCTCGATGATGGAGCAACGCTGACATACCTTCACAGCTGCATTTCCACGCGCATGCAGCAAGTTCGCGTACCCGAAACGCCGATGCATCTCGATGCGCTGCTCGCCGATGAACCGCTCTGCGGAGGGCTCGAACCGCGGCTTGGCGCAGCGCATCTGCGCACGCTGACTGTAGTCGGGTTTCCAAGCGCGACATTTCCGGGACTGCTCGACGACCTCAACGCGCAGGGCTTCGCCTATCGCTGGTCGACCCGTGCGATCATGCTCGACAAGAGCGACGCGGCCAAACTGCTCGGAAAAATCAGGCGGCAATGGTTCGCCAAGCGCAAGTCGGTCGCCGCGATTCTCAAGGAAGTGATGACCAACGAGGCCTCGGTGCTTGTCGACAGCGATGCAGCCAACAAGGCCGAAGATGCCGATGCAGCGCTGCAGGAACTGGGGTCGGACCATGTCGGGCTGGCATTGGTCACGGCAACCGTCACTGTCTGGGATGAAGACGCATCACTCGCAGCCGAAAAGCTGCGGCTCGCCGAAAAAGTCATCCAGGGCCGCGACTTCACCTGTGTGACAGAAGGCATGAACGCGATTGAAGCCTGGCTTGGCTCCCTGCCGGGCCATGTCTACGCCAATGTTCGTCAGCCGCCGATCTCGACGCTCAACCTCGCGCACATGCTGCCGCTTTCGGCAGTCTGGGCTGGGCCGGAGCGCGACGAGCATTTTGATGCGCCGCCATTGTTCTACGCGCAGACCGAAGGCTCCACCCCGTTTCGTTTCTCGCTTCATGTCGGCGATGTCGGTCACAGCCTGGTGGTCGGCCCAACCGGCGCCGGCAAGTCTGTCCTGCTGGCCTTCATGGCGATGCAGTTTCGCCGCTATGCTGGCGCGCAGATATTCGCCTTTGACTTCGGTGGGTCGATCCGCGCCGCGGCGCTTGCCTGCCGCGGCGATTGGCAGGATCTTGGTTCAAGCCTTTCGCAGGACAGCGACGATGGCGTCCTTCTGCAGCCGCTTGCGCGCATCGACGAACCAGTCGAACGAAACTGGGCCGCCGAATGGCTGCAGGCTATCCTTACCTCGGAAGGTGTCGCGGTCGATCCGGCCACCAAGGACCATCTGTGGACCGCATTGACGTCGCTCGCCACAGCGCCTGTTGCTGAGCGAACGCTTACCGGCCTCGCGGTTCTGCTCCAGTCGCAGGCATTGAAGCAGGCACTCGCGCCCTATTGCATCGGCGGCCCGTTCGGACGCCTGCTCGATGCCGAAAGCGAACGGCTCGGTGAAGCGCGCTTCCAGGCGTTCGAGACAGAAGGCCTGACCGGCTCGGCGGCAGCGCCTGCGGTCCTTTCCTATCTCTTTCACCGGATCGAAGGGCGGCTCGACGGATCGCCGACCCTCCTCATCATCGATGAGGGCTGGCTGGTGCTCGACAGCCCTGCCTTCGCTGCGCAACTGCGCGAATGGCTCAAGACGCTGCGCAAGAAGAATGCGAGCGTGGTTTTCGCCACCCAGAGCCTCGCCGATATCGAAACATCGGCGATTGCGCCCGCCATTATCGAGAGCTGCCCGACCCGCATCTTTCTGCCCAATGAGCGGGCGATGGAGCCTCAGATACAGGCGATCTATCGCCGCTTCGGGCTCAATGACCGGCAGATCGAAATCCTCAGCCAGGCCGCGCCCAAGCGCGACTATTATTGCCAGTCGGCACGCGGCAATCGCCTGTTCGAACTCGGGCTTGGAGAAGTGGCGCTCGCTTTCACGGCAGCCTCTTCGAAAAGCGATCAGCTCGCCATTGCCCGGATTGCCGAAAACGAAGGGCGCGCAGGTTTTACCCAAGCCTGGCTAAGGCATCGCGGCCTCGACTGGGCCGCAGAGCTGCTCGCTATTCCCGAGCCGAATTCGGCTTTTTCAACCCCTCAGAAAGAAGGAGACTTCCAATGACCTTTCGTAAGAATTTAAACGGACTGGCTGGCGGCATTGCGCTTGCTGTCGCTGGCGTCGTTGCCACAGCACCCGAGCCTGCCCATGCGCAGTTCGGCGGTGTCGTTTACGACCCCTCCAACTATGCCCAGAATGTGCTGACTGCGGCGCGCACGCTTGAGCAGATCAACAACGAAATCCGCATGCTGCAGAATCAGGCGACTTCGCTCGTCAACGAAGCGAGGAACCTGCAGAGCCTGCCGCTCAATATCGTCCAGCCACTGCAGGAGCAAATCCAGCAGACCCAGCAATTGCTGCAGCAAGCCCAGCGCATCGCTTACGATGTGCGCGAGATCGAGACCACGTTCGAAGCGCAATACAAGAACATCCCGCTTGGTGCTTCGCAGCAGGCCATGGTGACAAGCGCCGAGGCGCGCTGGCAAAATAGTGTCGCCGCTTTCGAGGATGCGCTCAAGGTGCAAGCGGGCGCGGTTGCCAATATCGAAGGCTCGCGCGAAGCGGTGAGTAGCCTGCTGGGCGCGAGCCAGTCGGCCGCCGGTGCCTTGCAAGCTGCGCAGGCCGGGAACCAGCTGCTCGCGCTGCAAACACGCCAGCTTGCCGATCTCACAGCGACCATGGCGGCCATGGGCCGAGCGCAGGCACTCGACGCTGCCGAACGTGCGGCGGCCAAGGCACAGGCGCGCGAGCAGTTACGGCGCTTTCTGGCGACCCGCCCGCGCGATCTTCCGGCCAAATCGGACTGACCCGCCATGGACAGCAAACTCCTCGCGCGCACCGGTGCAGCCGTTTTTGTCGGCCTCGCTATCGCCATGACGCTCGTGCAATTGCGCGAGGAGCCTGCGGCGCGCCCTGAGGCTTCCCCGACCGTCTGGGAGCCCGACGGCGATCCGCTGCCCGCGCAGCTCAGGGCCTGCGCGCAAATGGGCGAGCTCGCGCTGTCCTCGCCCGACTGCCGTGCTGCCTGGGCCGAGAAGCGCCGCCGCTTCTTCGGGGTTGAGCACTCCGACGCTTACGCCGCGGTGGGTGATGACCCCGTGACGAGCGCCCCTGCGCCTCAACCTCCTGACCCTCAATTGATCGGGGAGAATTGACATGGGAGGCACCGGTGTCGTTGACCGTTTTCTGGCGATTTTCTCGCAATATATCGACAGCGGGTTCGGCCTGCTTTCGGGCGAGGTTGCCTTCATCGCAACGACGCTGATCGTCATCGATGTCACACTTGCGGCGCTGTTCTGGAGCTGGGGCGAGAATGACGACATTATCGCGCGCCTCGTCAAGAAGACGCTCTTTGTCGGAATCTTTGCCTACATCATCGGCAATTGGAGCGCGCTGGCTAATATCATATTCGAAAGCTTTGCCGGACTTGGCCTCAAAGCCAGCGGATCTGGCCTTGGCGCAGGCGATCTGCTGCAGCCGGGACGGGTCGCGCAGGTCGGGATCGATGCTGCCGCGCCTTTGCTTGCGTCGATGGCCGATCTGCTCGGCTATATAAGCTTCTTCGAGAACTTCCTGCAGATCATCATCCTGCTGGTGGCCTGGGCCTTGGTGGTCATCGCCTTCTTCATCCTGTCGATCCAGCTCTTCGTGACGCTCATCGAATTCAAGCTGACGACGCTTGCAGGCTTCGTGCTCATCCCTTTCGGCTTGTTCGGCAAGACCGCTTTCATGGCCGAGCGGGTGCTTGGCAATGTCATCTCCTCAGGGATCAAAGTACTCGTGCTCGCCGTGATTATCGGGATCGGCTCGACGCTTTTCGCTGAGTTTACCAGCGCCATTCCGGGCGAGCCGACCATCGAAGACGCGCTGGCGATCGTGCTTGCCAGTCTTACCCTGCTCGGGCTCGGCATATTCGGTCCCGGCATTGCCAACGGCATCGTCGCAGGCGGTCCGCAGCTCGGCGCAGGGGCCGCAGCTGGGACCGCCATGCTGGCTGGCGGAGCAGCCGTCGGCGGCATTGCCGGCGCCAAGCTTGCGGGCGGCGCTGTGGCGAGTGCAGCATCCTCGGTCGCCAGTGGCGCATCGCGCGCTGCCGGAGGCGCGACCATGGCCTATGCGACAGGTTCGGCGGGCAAAAGCGGCGGCGGTGCGGTTGCGGGCGGCATGGCCGGTGTCGGCCGCGCCGCAGGCGGTGCTGCCCTCTCGCCTCTGCGCAAGATGGCGGAGAGCGCCAAAGGAAATTTTCGCGAAGGTGCGCGTGCGGCAGCAAGCAATATGGGTGGCCGGGTCGCCTCCTCGCCGCCGTCTTCGCCAGCGTCCGAAAACGGCCCGCCGAGCTGGGCGAAATCCATGAAGCAGCGACAGTCTCTGGGATATTCCGCGTCGCTTGCCGCGCATACCGTTCGCTCTGGCGACGGGCACGGCGCAGGCGCCTCCATCGACACTCAAGAAAAGGACTGACGGTTCATGTTTAAACGCCCTTCGATCCGATACGGTAAGACATCGCAAGCCGAGACACCCTACCAGCGCGCGGCCCAGGTTTGGGACGATCGCATCGGTTCCGCGCGGGTGCAGGCGAGAAGCTGGCGCTATGCCTTTTTCGGTGCGCTTGGATTATCGGCAATCCTCACTGGCAGTCTCGTCTGGCAGAACGCGCGGGGAACCATCGTTCCCTGGGTCGTCGAAGTGAACAAGCTCGGCGAAGCGCGCAGCGTTGCGCCTGCCAATGCCGCATTCGACCCAAGCGATCCGCAGATTGCGTTCCATCTTGCCCGGTTTATCGAAAACGTGCGCGCCATTCCCGACGATCCGGTCGTGGTGCGCGAGAACTGGCTGTCAGCCTATGATTTCGCCAGCGACAAGGGTGCGCTGGCGCTCAACGATTATGCTCGGCGCAGCGATCCATTCGCCGCGATCGGCCGCGAACAGGTTGCGGTCGATGTTACAAGCGTCATCCGCGCCTCGCCGAGGAGCTTCCGCGTGGCCTGGATCGAGCGCCGCTACCGTGACGGCTCGCTCGCCGAGACGAGCCGCTGGACCGCGATTCTGGGCATCGCCGTCCAACCTCCCACCAATGCGGATGCGCTTCGCACAAACCCGCTCGGTATTTTCGTGACTTCCATCAACTGGTCAAAGGAGCTCGGATGATGTCCCGCTCGCATACAATTCCCGCAATCGGCCTTTTCGGCCTTGTCTCGCTCGCTCTTGCCTCGCCTGTCGCGGCGACGCCTGCCCCGCAAGCAGCGGCGTCAATCGAGGCGCTGGGCGCGCTCGCAAAGGTTTATCCGGTCCTGCAAGACAACATCGGTATTTCTCTCCTTTTCAGTTCGCGGCAGGCCTCCCCCACTGCCGCGCGCCGCTCCCCTGGCTCTGGCCCCGCCCCTGATCCCCAGAGCCAAGTGGGAGCGGCGAACGATGCCGCACGGGTCGAGCCCGACGATGTCGGCTTCGACAATGCGATCCAGCGCTATCCCTATAGCGAGGGCGCGCTGTTTCAGGTCTATACCAAGCCTGGCCAGGTCACCGATATCGCATTGCAGCAAGGCGAAAGGCTCGTCGGTCCCGGACCGGTTGCCGCCGGCGATACGGTGCGCTGGATGATCGGCGATACGATGAGCGGGACGGGCGCTACCGCGCGCGTCCACATCCTCGTGAAACCCACCCGGCCCGATATTGCGACCAATCTCGTGATCAACACTGATCGGCGAACCTATCATGTCGAACTGCGGGCCAATCCCAGCGTCTATATGGCGTCGGTCAGCTGGAGCTATCCGGCAGACGAATTGATCGCTCTGCGCCGGGCCGAAGAAGACGCTGCGCGCGCCGCGCCGGTTGCAAGCGGGTTCGCGCTCGAGAATCTCAACTTCGACTACCGGATTTCGGGCGATCGGCCCGACTGGCGACCGGTGCGGATATTCGATGACGGGCAGCGCACCCTGATCGAATTCCCACCCGATATTGCGCAAGGCGAAATGCCGCCGTTCTTCGTTATCGGCGAGGATGGGCAGGCGGAGCTGGTCAACTACCGCGTTTCGGGCCGCTACCTGATTGTAGACCGCCTGTTCGAGAAGGCCGAACTGCGGCTCGGTGCTAAGCGCAGGCAGGTTCGGGTCAAAATCACCAATCGGGCGTGGGGCCGGTCATGAACAGTGAAGCCGAACCGGACCGGCCTGCTGATGCTGAATCCATCGTTTGCTTGCGCGGAGACGGACCGCGCGTCGTTCGCCTCTCGCGCAAAGCCATCGGCATCGCCAGCGCCGCTGCTCTGACGCTTGTTGGCGGCGCGTTGATTTACGCCCTGCAACCGGTCTCGGAGGCAGGACCGGATGAGCTGTTTGGAACCGACACGGTGGCGGTCGCCGACGGTCTTGCTTCTACGCCGAGCGACTATTCGCAGGTGCCGCGTCTCGGCCCGCCGCTTCCCGGCGATCTCGGCGAGCCCATTCTCAATGCTCAGGATCGCGGAGCTGTCGCTGCGCTTCCACCAGTCGGAGCGCAGCCCGCTGCGCCGCAGACGCAGGGAATAAGCCCCGCAGAGGCAGCGCGTCAGCGCATCGAGCAGGAGCGCGAAGTGGCCCGTGCCAGCGAGCTGTTCTTTGCGGGCGCTACGGCGGTTTCAAGCACCGATGCACCGCCAACAGCCAATTCGAACGTCGGGCAGCTTGTGAGCCAGGCCGATGCCGTGGGATCTGCGCCCGCTTTCCTTAACCGCCCGGTCGATCGGCACACGGCTGCATTGCAGCAGCTCGCCGCGGCGCCGACGGATGCAGTGCTTCAGGCAGGCTCTGTCATTCCCGCAGCACTTATCACCGGCGTCCGGTCAGACCAGCCCGGCCTTGTGACTGCGCAAGTCACGCAGAATGTCTATGACAGCCTCACAGGGCGGATTCTGCTCATTCCCCAAGGCGCGCGCCTGATCGGCGATTATGCGTCCGATGTCGGCTTCGGGCAGCGCCGCGTGCTGCTGGCATGGAATCGCCTGATCCTGCCTGACGGTCGTTCGCTGGTTCTTGAACGGCAACCTGCGGCCGATTCGGCAGGCTATGCTGGACTGGAAGACGGTGTCGACTATCATTGGGGCGGCGTGTTCAAGGCGGCGCTGGTCTCGACTCTGCTAGGCATCGGCGGCGAGCTTGGTTCGGGAAGCGACAGCGATTTGCTGCGTGCCGTGCGCCGGGGCGGCCAGGACAGCATCAACCAGGCGGGCGAGCAGGTCGTCTCTCGCGAACTTGCCATCCGTCCGACATTGACAATCCGGCCCGGTTACCCGGTGCGCGTGCTGGTCACGCGCGATATTACCCTAGTCAGCCGCTCATGACCCGCCTGAAGCTATCCGACATCGAGGATCAAAAAACAGTCAAGCTGACCGCCGAGATACCAGTACGGCTGCATCGCAAGCTGGCCGAATATGCCCGCGTGATAAATGGAGGAACAGTGGAGGGCGCACCAGACCCCGCCGTCCTCGTAGCGCCGATGCTGGAGCGGTTCATCGCGAGCGACAGGGACTTCGCGCGGTTGCGCAGGCGAGCCGCCGCCAAACCAGACCAATAGAGGATCGAGTGCCCGGCTCTATCACGCTAAACATCTATCGTTTCGCATGAATTGCTCGCCTAGGTAACTTTACGGTCCCTTTGCACCAGTCGTGTTTCAGCGTAATACTGGTGCGGGAATGCAAGTTCCTGGCGACCGGGCGCCGATACAGATGTCCAGGCGAAACGCTAAAAGTATCGATACACTCGCCAACGGGTGTTTCCATCTCCCGGTCGCATCTTCGACCCAAGCGGCATTTATAATTTCATTATAAGTTGGCCTGAATTTTTCTGCGCGATCACTCTCTTCTCGCGACAATTGAGTCGCGATACCAACCACAGGAGTGAATCATGAAGGATTTTGAACATACCCAGGATGAGGTTATCGATCTTGGCCAGGCCTCGGCCGAGACCAAGGGCGCTGTCGGATTCTACATCGACGCCAGCGGCGGCCAATTGGTCAACAGCCCCGGCCTTCTGGATGAATGAGCCTCCCTCGGCGGGTCGCGTGGGCAAAATTTGATCGCACGATCCGCCGATCCGGGCTCCTCCAGCCATGGACCTCAACCGGCAAGGCCTCGCCTGGCGCGTACTGGATGGTCAACTCATCTTTCTCGATGTTTTGAACGACCGCTACTTTCGATTGTCGGATGAAGACAATCGCATGTGCCTCGAGCGGCTTGAACGATCTCCAGAGAGAATGTGGCACCAACCTGCCGATCTTGCTCGGCCTGCGGACTGGATCGCCCCGAAACTGACGAGCCCGGCGATCCATCAAAAAACTTTTCGTCTGGCCGGTGTCGCACGAGCGCTGTGGACCCAGCGACGTGTTGAAGCGCGTCTCTCCAAGCACTCTCTACCCCTTGTCCTGTCTCAATTGCGAGGTGTCGTCGAAAGGAAATCGAGCAGCAATGCCGAAATCAGCGAGGAAGGTCTCAATTGTATCGGCGCCTTCGAGCAGGCGCGATTGTTGCGGACCGCCGCCGATCGCTGTCTTTCCCGCTCCATCGCACTTGCAGCCTGTCTCGCGGCACACGGCGATCGGACGCGGATCGTTCTTGGCGTTCATTCACCGCCTTTCGCTGCACACTGCTGGGTACAGCACGGGGACACCGTCTTGAACGATAGCGTCGAGGAAGTGCTTCGCTATCAGCCAATACTGGTCGTATGAAACCGCTGCGCTTTGTATTGGCGGTTCCCCACCGCGCGACCGGTCAAAGCATGCCTTCAATTGTGGAATTCCCGGAACAGGTTTGTTCATCGGTTCCGGCCTTGTGGTGTGACAGCGAAACACCCTGTGAAATTCCAAACAATCAGTGCTGCATAATCGGGATCGCATTCTCGCAAACGACGTTTCGCCGCGCCTGCGCGGCCGAAGCATCCGTGCCGTATCCTCACACAGTCGAGACGGCAGCCAGACACCTCGTCGCACACATATGGGGCGGATATGTCGCTATCCTAAGCGGCGCGAGCTTCGGTCAAATCGCGGTGCTGGTCGACCCTTCCGGACTCTTGCCGGTCTACCGTCTCACCACTCCAGAACATGTCGTACTTTCCAGTGACCCGCTTCTGCTTGTCGGAACAGATGGATCAAAGCCGTCGATTTCATACCCCGCGCTTCACACTCATCTGCTGAGGCCTGAACTTCGTCATCGGGTCACGTGTCTTGAGGGAATTGAGGAACTGGTGCCGGGGACACTGTATTTTCCCACCCGGTCAGATTCGTCGGCCCGCGCGATCTGGCGTGCGACCGATTTCTTTCCGACAGGGCCGACCCTTGCTTTTGAGGATTCCGCCCAACAATTGAAGGAAGTCGCAGCAGCAGTAATGCGTTGCTGGAGCGATACATTCGGAGTGGCGAGCGTGGCGGCATCGGGGGGCGTCGATTCGTCGCTTATTTGCGCTGCTCTGGCGCATTCAAGCCAGCGCTTCGATTGCATCACCCTTGCGACGTCGGATCCGACCGGTGACGAGCGCGTCTACGCTCAGCATCTGGCAGATTGGTTCGGAGCCCCTTGTATCGTACGAATGTACGAGCCTACGCTTTACGACCCCTTCAGACCCTCATCTCGAGGCTTGGTGCGACCGGCTCGGCGTTCATTCCAGCATGTCCTCGACACATTGCTCATCGATGCAATGGAAGACCTCGGCGCAAACGCTGTCTACGATGGGAACGGCGGCGACAATCTGTTCTGTTTTCTGCACTCCTCTGCGCCCGTCATGGACCGGCTGGTAGCGGAGGGCGCTGGCACAGGGGCGCTGCAAACACTGATTGATATGTGCCGTATTACCGGGTGCTCGGTTCCCACCGTGCTGGCGGCCGTTTTTCGCAGATGGCTTGGCAAACGAAAGCGAGAAAGCTGGCCGGCCAATGAGAGCCTGCTAACCCGAAATTCTGAAACTGGCTTCTGCGAACCCCTCGTGCCCTGGCTGAGCGATGCGGCCAAGTCCGGTTCCGGAAAACGCGATCACTTGGTCCTGATGATGCGGGCGCAGAACCACATTCACAATCTGGCCGCCGGACTTCCTCGTTTTTCACCCTTGGCAAGCCAGCCGCTAGTGGAATTCTGTATCGGAATTCCGACATGGATATGGGCATACGGCGGCAGAAATCGCGCCCTTGCTCGAGCGGCCTTCGCGCATGATCTCCCTCCCGCGATTATGGCTAGAACATCTAAAGCCGGACCCGATAGTTTCGTCCGGCAAGTCTTTGCGCAAAACCGAACGGTGATTGGCGAGCGATTGCTGGATGGCTTGCTCGCTGCGAACGGGGTGATTGATCGGCGCGCGGTGGAGGAGGCACTGGCAACCGATGAAACCGAAGACGACAGCAATTTCGATCGCGTGCTCGACCTCCTCGAAGCCGAAAATTGGGCTCGTTCATGGACCAGCTGAAGGTCCAGCATAGCAGCGAAGTCGCTGCCTCGACAGTCCTCCTTCCATAGCTCTCCAGCGGGCGTATTGCCTTTCATGTGAAGGATCGCAGTTCATCCGGCCCATGAGCCAGAACTCAAACCACTCGGTAACACGCTCATACATCGCCAGGCGATGCGCAGGTTGCCATTTCACATGGGATTCGTCGGGAAAGACGTAGAGTTCGATGGCCTTGTCGTTGTGCGAGAAAGTCTCGACGACATCGAGGCTGCCTTCGTACTCGCTGTCTCCTGCCTGGATCAGTATCGGAACATTGATCCGATCCACATTGAGCAGAAGCGACATGGGTTGCCAAAAAGTCTCTGTGCCAGGCTCGAAATAGGGATAGCCCATGTCCCGCAGATAATCGGTGAACCGTGGTCCCGCAGCAAGTGCAAAGGAATAGATATCCTCGCAGCATGACCCCATCGAGGCGACTTTGAAAAGATCGGAATTAATCAGTGCGAACTGCACCGCCGAACCGCCGTCGCTGAACCCGCTGATTCCCATGCGGGTGGAATCCACCGCACCGGTGTCGATGGCACGCTGCACCGCGATTTCCAGAGCTGACTGCGCTTGACGACGGTCTGCCCATGCGTCCTCGCTCAAGGTTCGAATCTCGGCTTCGCTTGTTGCGAGATAGGCCTCTGGCGGGAAATCGGGACGATCGAAGCTGAGCACAGCGAGCCCACGCGCGGCGAGCGGCTGAATGGGAACCTCGTCTCCTGTTCCGCCGCGAAGAAAGCCCCGGCTTCGGTATTGTACCACGATCAAGGGATGGCGCTCGCCGGAGCGATGGTCGGGCGGCAAGACAAGATCGGCGAAGCTCTCGACACCGTTGGGCAAACTGTAGTGGAAGCGCTCCACAGAACCATAGCGGATATTCTCGATCTGCGGATTTGGATCATGAATGACGCGTTCGGCTCCAGTGCGCATATCGATACCCACCAGCCGACGTGGTCGCGTGGCACCCTCTCGTCCGCATATCAATTCACTGGCGTTGGGGGCACAGCCAATGAATACATCTTCCGAAATCAACACTTCACGCGGCGCGCTGTCACCAGCATCCCAGCGCAGCAGGGCCGTCTGGCTGTTAGCCCAGCCTGCGCGTTGCAATATAAAAAGCGCGCGCTCCGACGAAGACCAGAACAGATCGCGAATGCCTTCGCATTGTGTGCTGTCGCAGACTTCGCGATTGCCGTTCGGGGCTGCTAAGACCAGCCGTGTCGCGCTCAGAATGCGCTCGGAAAATTTGGGCTCGAGCCAAGCCGAATACCCTTCCGGCCCCGGTCGGATTACTCGTGCATTTTCTGGCACGGCTGCCGGATGCGGTGGAGCAATCAGCGCCACTTCCTGATCGGTTGCGTGTCGCGCCGAACCGGCGTGGAGCGGGACCCAAGTGTAGACTGAAGCGGCGCTTCCGGTTGGAATCGGCTGGTCAGCAGCCTGCGGGACAAATCGATCATCAAAGAGAAACCCGCGCCTGCCTTCTCTGGCAATCGCTTCGGCGGCGAGACGAATAGCGGGCCGGGTACTGACAATGACACCCAACCCGCCCGGGTCCCAAGCGAACTCGTCTACATCGTCGTCCAGGTTGGTTGCTTGGATCGGGCCTGTTTGACCGGAGGCACTGGCCAGCCAGACCTGGGTCGAACCGCTTTCTCTGCGAAGGAAGGCAATCCTCGTGCCATCGGGAGACCATCGCGGCGTTCTTGTCTTCGGCCACCCGGCGAGCACGGCGGTGAAGTTCCGAAGGCGGAAGTCGTCGCGTATGAATTCGCCGCTGCGAGCCACCTCGACTGCAGGACCTTCACCATTAATCGGCGCGACCAGCAATCGAAGGCAATAGGCGTTCGCTTCGGGATTGGCACGATGAACCGTAAAGGCAATTTGACTCCCGTCGGGTGAGACATCGAACACGCTTCGATTGGGGGTGCCGACAGGTCCGCCAATATCGGCAAGCTGGACCTGGTTGCTAGCTGTCCATACATCAGGGTCGGCGCTCCCCGGATCAGGGACAACCGGGAATATAGCACATGGATCGTCAGTCGATTGCGGAACTTCCACACCCGGTACGATTACGCCACTAAGCGCGAGTGCGATGAGGGGAGTCATTACCAGCGCCTCCGGACACCGAAGGCCACGAAACGACCGATTGGCGAATAATTGGTTGAATCGTAGGGGAACGCGGTTGGGCCGGTCTGCCCTATGATTTCAGGCTTATGGTTGAACAGGTTCTGCATCGTGAGCGAGATTTCGAGACCCGGATCGCGGTCGTCGCCGCGAATGATTGCATAACGCAAACCAAGATCGACAGTTGCGCCTGGCGACAGGCGCTGTGCTTCTGCAAGCCGTCTGTCGACCAGGGGCCCGATATAGTTGACAGCTGCATTGGCGATGAAGCCGCCAGCCTGATATCTCGCCGTACCGCGTGCGCTATAGCGCGGCGGATTGAAGGCCGTACCGGCAAGCTGGACTTCGGGAAGTTCGGGTGTGATGGTCTGTTTGCTGCGCAACCAGCTGCCGTTAACATCGAATCCTATCGACCGGTCATCGCCGAGATCGCTGCTCCAAGCGATTTGGGCATCCAATCCTTCAACCCTCCAGGCCGCGACATTGATATTCCTGTTGTCGAACAGGACGACGACGTCTGCCGGATCGAAGGGCCGGCCAGTAAAGTTCTCCAGTCCGAACTGCGCGCCCGCAATCAGCTGATTCAATTCGTCCGGATCTGGCGAGAAATCGATGAGGCTCGCAAACCCTGGGTTATTAATGGCGGCTGCAATCGATCCGCCGATGGGCGCAACCACGCGGTCGTCATAGCGGATATCGAACCACGTCGCCGAGATCGTCAGTCCTCGAATTGCCTCAGGCTGGAATTCGGCTCCAGCTGTCCAGCTTCGGGCGCGTTCGGGTTGAAGATTGGGATTGCCGCCGCCGCTGAGAAATACAGTGTCGGAGCCCGTGCCCGCGCCAAAGGCAATCGCCGGAACGAGAATCGCCTGAGAGAAAATATTCTGTTGGAAAAGCGTGGGGGCCTTGAACGAGCGCGCCCAGCTCGCCCTGAAGTTCAGGCCCGCGCCGGGCGAATAATTTATTCCAACGCGTGGTGTGGCGAGCCGATCGAGCCCCTCATAGTCCTCGTAGCGGATCGCTGCGGATAGCGTCAGCTGCTCGATTCCATTCACGGCGTTCCGGTTCGAAACAAACGGAACATAAATTTCCGCGTAGGCGAAGCGTGAACGCTGGGTCGCATCGAACGCCGCGTTGAGGAATGCGCTTTCCAGCGAGTAGTCGAGGCTGTTGTTACGAAAGCCTGCACCGACAGCCAATCGCGTGTCGCCGCCCGGGAGGGTAAAAACCGGGCCCTCGGCTCCGATCTCGAGCGAGGTGATCTCGTGAAGGTAGCGCCCGGTAGACACGCGCGAAGGCCCGGTTTCCGGAATGAAATTGGTTTGGAAGCGAGTACGGTCGCGACCGAAGACACCTGCCAGGTTCGCCTTCCAGCGCGGCCCGAGGTCGAACTCCAGCGACGGTGCCATGGAATAGGCCTCAAGGTCGGGTTCGCGCCGAATGCGCTGCGCTGTTGTGCCGTCGATTGAGGTTGAATCGCGGTAGGAATAGAGCCCATCGAGGCTTGCCGCCACGCCCGGTACCAGGCTCTGATGCGCGGAAAAAGTGACGGCGTGCCGCTGGGTTTCTGGATAGAGCAGAGTTTCGGGTAACAGCGACGCTGTGTAGGAGCGCTGGCCCGCCTCGATCCCTGAATTGTTCGCGAAGTCATAGGCTACAACCAAGCCACCGCTGTTCCAGGTGGTGCCTGCGACTATGTCTGCTTGTTGGCGAAAATTGCCTCCGTCAGTGCTGACGCCCACTTGGGCCGATGTTGCTACACCCTCGAAATCGCGGCGTAGGATCACATTCACAACGCCGCCGACGGCGTCTGACCCGTAGAGCGCGGAAGCTCCGTCGGGGACCACCTCAAGCCGGTCGACAATGGCGAGCGGTATGGCTGAAATATCAACGCCCTGGGACGCAGAATTGTAGGGTAACCGGTGTCCGTTGAGCAGTGTGAGTGTCGCATCGGGGCCAAGCCCGCGCAGATTGGGGCTCGACGCTGAGTTTACGTTCTCATTGCTGAAGCCGCCGCCCGCGCCAACGCCGGGATTTTGCCCTCCGGAGAAATTCTGGGGCAGGGTCCGGATCGCTTCGCCCAGATCGATCTGGCCCGCCTCTACGATGGTCTCGCGGTCTAGCGAAATTGTATCGCCAATGATCCGCGCGCCCCGGATCCGCGTTCCTGTAACGACGATCGCGTTGTCCCCGCTGGCGACATCCGACTGATCGTCCTGCACTTCATCGACTTCACTCTGGGGCGGCCCTGCGGATTGGGCGAGAAGCGGCGAAGAAAAGCCTGCCAGGGCGGTTCCTGCCAAGAGCGCCGTAATTGTCCGGATTGTCGATTGCATTGTCATCTCCCTGATCTGTTGCGATTATGTCGCCACAGGGAATGACGCAGGCATTCACGAGCACCTTAGTTTCAAATGAAATTAAATTTGCAGAGCCCGATCTTTGCGCGGTAAATCTGTCGCGCTTATTCAGGCGCGATCAGCGAAAACCGTGCGAAGATGCGCCAGCGCTTTCATCATGTGATAATCGACTGTCGGCAGCGCGATGCCCAACTCTTGGTGGATCTGGCGGTAGGACTTTTTCTCGAAGCGGTTCATCCTGAAGATGCCCGCCGTTTTGTCGGGCAACTGCGCCAACGCGGCCTCGAAGCGCCCAGTGGTCTCTTCCACCTCAATCCTGTCTTCCTGCTTGGCGCAGCACGGAGCATCGGTGTTCTCGACCAGTGGCACTGTCCTGATCCGGCATTTTCGTCTGCGGACTTCATCGACCAGCAGGTTGCGAGCGATCCGGAATAGAAATCCTGCCGGGTTCCGGAGATCTGTCAGTTGCGGGCTGGTCGCTGCGCGCACGAAAACGTCCTGAACCAGATCGCGGGCTCGCTCATTACCGACGCGGCGCGAAAAAAAGGCAAGCAGGCATGCGCTCTCTCGGCGGTACAGGGTGTCGAGCGGGCAGGGCGAGCTAGCCCGAACATGTGGTGCCGGATATCGCGGCACAGAGTTCGATAGTCGATGATCGTCTCGCCGGGTGTCGGCAGAAAGCTGGTTCATGCAATGGGCTGGGAGGCAACCGCAATCGGCGCTCGTCATTGCAAGCCGAGTGCGGGATCCAGTACTGTGCCGCCGTTCAGGACGTATCGACGTCCCTTGACCGGTTGGGCCGCCGGGCCTTGAGCGGACCGGCGTGCATGATGGCTGGCGGAAATATCCACGCGGTCGGTGCCAGAGTTTCGAACCGCGCAGGTCGAATGTGCCCAAGACAAAGGCAGCTTGCAAGGGGCAAGTGCCTCCATTTTCGAGGCAGCATGATAGGCGCTCGGCACTGCGGTCGCGCCGATATAAGGCGCTCACATGCCCACTACTGGGGAGGGCTCCTCCGCATGCTTGGAATGTCCGCTGTTATCCCGCGGCGCTAGCCATCCGAGCCGAAAGGAGGTGCTCTATGGCTCAATCATCTGGCAACGATGCTGGTACAGGCGATTTCGATTTTTCGGACTTTGCGCAGGAATTCCTGCGACGCAATCCGGCGTATAAGGATCAATATGCCGGACTCTATTTGCGCGATACCGGCGACAAGAAACCATCCGCCGCGCGGCGAATGGCTCGGTCATGGGGCCTAGAATTTCCCGTTCGATCCGAGTGTTTCGGCCGCCGAAAGCCCGGCGATCTGGAGCGGCGATGCGAACGCAAGCGTCGTTATCGTGGCTGGCGGCGCCCGGGACCTTGCCGGAATCAGAGGCACATTGGCTAAGTGCAAGGTGATTGCCCAGCACGAGAACGATGCCGGACAGCACATGGTGGTTTCCGATATGCGAAATCGTCACCGCGTCCTGTTGGCGCGGGAGCCATCTCCCGGCATTGATGGCTATGTCGTCCCCGACGATGCCGATCTTGGTGTCCGCGTAGCTGCTCTCAGTGAATTCCACCGGTCGAAAGAAGGCGCGGTGACAAAGGCGCACCATCGGCTCCTCAAGCCATCTGCTTACAAACGCTACAGGCTGAGCATCCTGCTCGCCATTCTCGATCTGCTTGAAGACGCTTCACCCAAGCAGGTGACCTTGCGAGAGCTCGCCAAGGCACTGATCTATCCAGGCCTCAAAGCGGGCCGCGCGATCGACTGGAAAACATCATCGCATCGCCGGCAGACACAGCGTCTCGTCGCCGAAGCGCATCGCATGGCGGCTGAGGGTTATCGTGAATTGCTCAATCCCTCACGGGGCAAGCGTCGTGCGAATTAACTGGCGTCGAAATCGTATTCGCCCGGCTGGCCTACCAGTCACAGGCCAGACGAATATCAGGCCTACATCCTTGCAAAGGCTTCCCAAATTCGCTGAAGTCGTTATGCCTCTACTTGTGGCGCGATCTGCATCTCGCGAGCGGCGCCGCAAGGAACCCGAACCTTCGGGGACGCAACTGCAGCAGCCGGAACCGGTGCAATGGAATCGCCGGGACTGGCCACCAGCAGGCGATCGGACGGCGGCGTGTTGGATAGCGCCCTGCCGATCGGACGGGCAGGGTTATGCAGGCTTATTTCGCGGAGGAATTCGCAACCGAACTGGTCAATGTCCAGTCTGACAAGGAGCTCGACCAGGCGCTGAGACAAGTATCTCGGCGGCTTGGCTTCGACCATTTCGCCTTGAGCCTCGAGCTGCGTTCAGGATCGTGCGAGGCTCCCGGTTTGCTCCTGCACGATTATCCCGACGAATGGGCCAAGGTGTATGTCGGGTTCGATCTGGCCGGACAGGATCCGGTCCGGCGAGCCTGCGACAAGTCGTTTGTCGGCTTTGCGTGGGGGTCACTGGGCGAACTGATCCCGCTAACTCGCGGTGATCGCCAGATGCTGGCGGTGGGGCGCGAATGCGGAATCGGTGATGGCTACACTGTCCCGCGACATTTGCCCGGTCTTGCGCGCGGGACGTGTACATTTGCGGTCTGCCCCGACCGAGACCTGCCACACAGTCGCTTTGCGGTCGCAGAAATGGTCGGTACGCTCGCACTGAGCTGTGCACTGGGACTGGGCTCAGCTCAATCCGACGGATCCGTGCCTGTCCTGAGCGACCGGCAACGCGAATGTCTTCTGTGGGTCGCACGAGGCAAGACCTCAGCCGAGACGGCCATGATCCTTGGGATTGCGACCGAAACAGTAATCCAGCATCTCAAAATGGCGCGAGAACGCTATCAGGTTCACTGTAAGCAATCTTTGATCGTTTCGGCGCTGTTCGATGGTCTGATCGGGTTTTCCGATATCATCCGATGGCGCGATGCGGGATGATTGGCGAAACAGAAGCTCTAAGGCCGGAACCGCTCGGAGGCCGTCAATTGCTGACCATCAAGCTCGATGGAAAGTGAATATTCTACGCCCCAAACCATGCAAGCAGCTAACGTCTTCACCAGAAGCCGACGATCAACAGCTGGTATCGAGCAGATTACAGCATGGACCCTAAATCCGAGCCAACCGAGGGGTAGGCCGCGACCAATTTCTTCAGATCTCGAGTTGTCAGTGACAGCCTCATTGCAAGGCCGAAGAAATTGATAATCTCCCCGTATTCGGGTCCAAACAGATGCGCGCCGAGGATAGTGTCGGTGTCTTTATCGATGATAATTCTGGTGGCAGCACAGGTCTCGCCAACGCGAAGATTGGAATACCAA